>Ga0208079_1000956_pt1 | contig 15696 bp, 11 predicted proteins | sample NGESurdeep092012_5_FD_184474 | JGI IMG/M metagenome (GOLD analysis project Ga0208079, IMG submission 184474) | Arctic peat soil microbial communities from Barrow, Alaska - NGEE Surface sample 210-2 deep-092012 (SPAdes) | ecosystem: Environmental > Terrestrial > Soil > Wetlands > Peat ... | reverse complement strand
GCCTGGTCCTCAGTCCCGGAGGCCTTCAGCGTCGCCATTCCGCTCAGCGCCTCGACCAGGTAGCTTTGAGATACCGACTGGGCCGCCAAGTCACGCTGTGTCAAGTCTCGAAGCCGGCGGGAGGTTCCCAGCAAGAGCGCCGCCTGCAGGAGTCCAACACCAAACACTACGACGCCGAAGAAGGGCGATCGCGCCAGGAGAATGGCCAGGTATCCTACCACCAGGCTGCCGTCCAGCATGGCCGAGAGCATCTGACTGGTCAGCGCCTCACGAATCATCGTGTTGCTTCCCAAACGCATCAGCGGGTCGCCGCTGCTACGTTGCTGGAAAAAGCGAAAAGGCAGGCTGAGCAGATGCTCGAAAAAGCCGAGCATCATTCGCATGTCCAGGCGCCCTTGCAAATAGAGCAGCAGGGCCGCGCGCAGATAGCTGCCGACCGCCTGGGCCACAACCACGATGATGAGTCCTGTTCCCAGTATTGCCATAACGCTGACGATACGGAAGGGCAGCACGCGATCCACGATCACCTTCGTGAACAAGGGTAGCGCCAGCCCAAACAATAGCAAGCACAGTGACACTCCCACGATCTGAAGCATCAAGCCTGCGGCGCCGGGTGTGTGGAGTATGGATACCAGGTAGCTGCGCCACGTCGGCTGGACTTTCTCCCCGAGCGGTTTGAAGTGGATGCCCGGCTCAAGCGTGAGGACCACACCCGTGAAACCCGCATCGAACTCGGCTGCGCTCAAGCTCCGGCGTCCTACTGCGGGATCGACAATCTCAACCTGTTTCGGCGACCACCGCTCTACCACCACAAAGTGGTCGAATTCCCAGTGCACGATTGCGGGCAACTGCAACTGACCGAAATCGGCAGGTTCCAGCGAAAAAGATCTAACCCGAAGCCCGAAGGACCGCGCCGCTTTGGCGATGGTCTGGGCGCTGACTCCATCGCGGCCGACACCACAAGCCTCCCGGCATTCGGCCACGCGAGTCTTGCGGCCATAGTAGTTGAGAATCATGGCCAGACAAGCGGCGCCGCATTCCACTGAGTTCAACTGAAGCAAGACAGGGACGCGGCGCCGTTGCAGGCGCTCGACGAAGTGCCAAGTCGCAATTTGGCAGAAGATGCCGCTGAGGCGCGAACCCATCGTCCGCAACCACGAGCGGAAAAGCCCGAGAGACCGATGGTCGCTCATCTGCAATCCTCCGCAGGCAGACTGATCGGCGGCGGCGGCCATGGCGGTGAAGGGCGCTGCAGCCGCGAAAACACCGCCGGTCGGGTGTTGGCTGCTCCCACGAACAGCGGCCCCCGAGCAAACCAAGTCACAAAACCTCCAGCCAGGAGCAGCAGGCCCAGGAGGATCCACAGGTAGAGAAAAGTGCGCGGACAAACAAATCGCGGCAAGGACCGCTCTCTGTTGACTTTGGACATAACGTCGAACAGCATCGGCACGAAAGATGGAGCGATGGTCACCTTTCATATATCCACCTGTTCACCAGAACTCCACAGCCACCCTTCGGGTTCATCGTGCGCCTGCCACCGAGAGGACATCGCAGTCGGGCTGAGCTGCGGCAGCCTGTACGTTCGGAGGTGCAAGCGCCAACACCGAGGGGACAACAGTGGGCTCTGCGAGGCGCAACAGCTCGTACCCGATGCCGGCCAGACCCGTCATTAGTCCCGGCGACTCCACTGCCAATGGATTCCCGCACAGCCATCCGTTTTGCTCGATGCTCTCGAGGACGAGGGCGGCAATTCTATTGACCTCGGCCTCCCATCGCGGCTCACCCAGCGTCAGGCTGGCTGCGAGCAGCAGTTCCAGATTGCCGAGGTCGCCGTGACACAAGGAATGATTGCCGCCGAAGCCACGCGCCAGCGTGGCCTCGAGGGCCACCTTGATTTCCACGCGGACTTGAAGGTCACCAAGGTGGCGCAGGCAGAGCAGACGAGCCAGTCCAATGCCCGGCGCGCCATGACACCATGCCAGCATCGAAAACCTGGCACTACCGTTGTCCGCTGCTGCTGCGTCGGAGACCTCGAGTTCGCGCAGGTCGGGCCAATTGCCCTCCGCCAGAGAGAAGAGGCTGCGCTCGTACTCAATGGCGGCCAGGGCCGTGGCCCGAAAGCGTTCTTCGCCGGTCAGCCCGCTCAGTTCGAGCAGCGCCCAGGCTATGCCCGCAGCGCCGTGAGAGAAGCCGGCCAGCGGCTGCGAAGCCATACCCTTCGCAAGCCAGCCGAGTCCGCGCGGCATCGGTTGAGCGTGGGCGAGGAGGTGATCGCCGCAGCGGACGGCAGCAGCCAGCGTATGATCGGAGGGAACGCAGCGATAAAGGGCGAGCAAACTAGCAATACATCCAGCCGCACCGCCGATAACATCAAATCGCTCATCTTTTTCAATGAGTGGGAGAATGCGCTCGACCATGGCTTCGGCCTTGGTCAGCAGATCGGGTTGGTCCCACAGCCTACCGAGATGCATCAGGGCGTAAGCTACTCCTCCCCCTCCGTCAAACCCGCCAATGGACGCGATCGATGACGGCCTGCGCTCAATCTCCCGGCGGACCGTGCTGAGTGCGGCTTTTGCCAGCGTCGTATAGCGACTCTCGCCGGTGATCTCGCCTAGATATGCGAGAAATAGTGTAACCCCAGGCAGCCCATCGTAGAGATCGAGTCCTAATGGGGCTAGAGACCATTCATGCAAGTTGGCGAGTGTCAGCCCGATCCAGGAGCGGTCCTGCTCGCCCCGCAGCGCCAATTCCTCCAGCCGGTCACCCACACGACGCGCGGCTAACAAGAGGCGCTCGCGATCGGCCGGGGCGCTTGCCTCGGTCGGGAAGTGGGCTGACCGGCGAGTTCCATCGCCCGCCTTGGAAAGCGTTGCCAGCGAAGCACGGATGAACCAAAGCTGCTGGGTGCAATCGTGATTGCCCAGCTCTTGAATGCGACGTCGAACGCGGACGATCCCGGGTTCATCGAAGAAATCGGCAATCCGCTGGCGTGAGCTGGTCCACAGATCGCGCGAGTTGGGGCGACTGGTAAAGATCGGGATGTCGCCATTTTGCAGGTCTTGGTGCTCTGCCGGAATGACCTTAGCGAGATAGGGGCAGTACTCAACCGTCGCCCACAGGCGGTCAAACAGCTGGTCGCGATCCAAGGCGTCGCGCAGCACGTCTGGATGAAAACTCTCCCGCAGTAGCACCGCATAGGTTTGGGTTGGGCGCATGATCGCGCGCACTTCGTCCTCCGCGAAGCGAGCCAGGGGCCCTTGGTCGGACAGCAGATCATCGCGATGTTCCAAGAGAGTTTCATAAGTGCTGGTGAACCCTGCCAGGATCGCGTTCGTGTACTCAAGCACATTGATTTCCGCTCCGTCCAAGGCCGGCCGATTGTGGTGCGGAGGCATCTCGGTGCGCTTGCGCGTGAGCCTCATCTCGTCCGTTCCCGCGTCTTCCCAGCGCGGAACCGGTCGTGGAGTCAACTGGCCCGGCAGTGCACCAAGGCCGCTGACGTCGATGCCTGCAGACTCCCCATCCGACCAACTGCGATTCGGCAGGAGTCCGACCCGCAAGACGGAGTAATTGATCGTGTTGCCGGCAAGCTGCTCCGCCTGGAGTGGATCTATTCCTCCGACTCGAGGGTGGAAGAGCGCTTCCAGATCGAGCAGGACCGGGTGTTCTCCGGCCGCAATCAAGTTCTCGGAGTGGAAATCGGTGGCCTCCAGAGCGTACAGCAGCGCCAGGTAGGCGCCCTGGCGCTCGTAGAAGCGCCGTACCTCTTCCTCCGACCTGCAAGCGTGCGCCGCAACAAACTCCATCCACCCGTGATCGCCTCGATCAAGGATCTGCAAGGTCCGGAAAGGAGGATGATCGCCCCGTCCGTTAAGCCAGGCTAGTAGTTCTTGAAAATGCACATCGACGCTCAGGGTTCTCGGCTTGTAAACCATGTGCAGACCGGAACTGAACTTTGCGATCAGCACACTTCGGCCACTTTCGATGGCTGTCGCCGGCGCCTCCATACAATTCCAAGAGCACACCGGGATCGTCTCCGTGCGCGAACGTGTTGCGGAGTAATTGCCAATCGTCGGCCAGATACCGGAGGAACTCTAGACTGAAGTTGACCCAGCCCTCGATGTGAACTACGAGTTGGCGGGCCAGGACTGGATATTCTTGGAGGATGGCGAGCGCTGCATCGCGCTGGCGCAACCGCTCTACGAAACTGTGATTTTCTGGCTGTCATCCTGAGCGAGCGTAGCGAGTCGAAGGACCCCTATTGCTACAGGATCACGGTGTGGCCGCGCGGCAGAGCAACAAGTCTCGATCGCTCGGCGGTTGGCAGCGACTCACGCCTCCACGCTCACCTTCACCATTTTCTTTCCCGCCCTTAACGTGAACTCCGTCCCCACCTTCACGGCGACGACCAACTCGGTCTTGAGTTCGCCGTCCACCTTTACCGCGTTCTGCTTCACTTTGCGCAAGCCGTCGGTGACGGACGTCGCCAGCCCAGTACGCGCCAGCAGCTTGTCGAGCTTCACCTGCACGCGGCCCTCAGTAGTGGAGGCATTCGGCGCGGCGACCTCTTCGAAGCGCACCGAGATCACGGGCAAATCCTCTGGCGTCTCGTCCTTCTGGAACATGCGCGACCAGTCTTGCGCGGCCTGCTCGGCCGCCGGGCGCGAGTGGAAGTCGGCGACGATGCGCTTGCCCAACTCCTGCTTCAGCTTCATGGGATGCGCTTCGCCGCTCGCCACCTGCTGCTTCATGCGCTCGATCTCGGCCAGGCTCACGTCGGTAACCAACTCGTAATAGCGCCACATCAGCTCGTCGGAAATGGACATGATCTTGCCAAATATTTCCTGCGGCGCTTCGGTGATGCCGATGTAGTTACCGTACGATTTCGACATTTTCTGTACGCCGTCGGTGCCCTCGAGCAGCGGCGTGGTCAGCACGATCTGCGGTAGCTGTCCGTAATGGCGTTGCAGCTCCCGGCCCATCAGCAGGTTGAACTTCTGGTCGGTGCCGCCGAGTTCGACGTCAGCCTCGAGCGCGACCGAATCGTAGCCCTGCGCGATGGGATACAGCAGCTCGTGCATGGCAATGGGCTTCTCCTCCTCGAAGCGCTTGTGGAAGTCCTCGCGCTCCAGCATCTGCGAGATGGTAAACCGCGCCGCCAGCTTAATGAAGCCTTCGAAGCCGAGCCTGCTCAGCCACTCGCTGTTGAAGCGCACTTCGGTCTTATCGAGATCGAGGATCTTGAACACCTGCGCTTTGTAGGTCTCGGCGTTCTGGTCGATCTGTTCGCGCGACAGCGGCGGACGCGTGGCCGAGCGGCCCGTAGGATCGCCGATGAGCCCGGTGAAGTCGCCGATAAGGAAGATGACGGTGTGGCCCATGTCCTGAAAGTGCTTCAGCTTGCGCATGAGCACGGTGTGGCCCAGATGCAGGTCTGGGGCGGTGGGATCGAAGCCGGCCTTCACGCGCATGGGCGTGCCGGTGGCGAGAGATCTCTCGATGCGCTCGCGCAGGTCGCTCTCGCGGATGATCTCCGCCGCGCCCTTGCGCAAGTAGGCGAGTTGCTCGTCAACAGGAAGGAATGAGGGCATGTGCTTGATTATAGGAGTTTCGAGTTTCAAAGCAGTTTCAAGTTTCGAGTTTCAAGTTTCGAGTCATCAAAAGCGCACCCGTAGCTGTCGATTTGGAAGGGGCGCAGATTTATCGCACGCTGCTTGTTCGTGCTCAGAGGGCGATATTTGCTGGAGGTTTTCAGACTTGAAACTTGAAACTGAAAACTAAAAACTGTTCCCAGACTTGAAACTTGAAACCAGAAACTGGAAACTGTTTCCATGTTCGTCCGCAAGATCCGAGTGGAATACGAAGAGGCTGGCCAGCGACATCCGTGTCCGTTGAAGTGGCTGGACAGCTTCAGCATGCGTAACTTTACCAACGACCAGGTGTTCGACGATACGATTCCTACCGGCAACGGCGAAATGGAGATCGGCGCGCGCGTTCCGCTGGAGCGCCTGCGAACCGCGATGGAAGACTGGTTCCGGCGCAAGAGCTATCTGCCCAAGGGCGCATCGTTGCGGGTGGAAGACGAGTGAAGCAGTAGCCAGTTCTGGGTTGTGGGCCTCGACTACTGGCTACTGGCTACTGGCTACTGGCTACTGGCTACTGGCTACTGGCTACTGGCTACTGGCTACTGGCTACTGACCACTGAAACACATGGGAGCTCGCATATTCTTTTTCGCGATTGCCCTTGGCATAGTGGCGGCAGGCGTGTGGGCCTATCACCACGACGAGGAACTGCGCAAGAACTCCATGCAGGTCACCCTCGGCGATCCCAACGAAATGGTGCGGGAACTGCTCGGCGATCCCAGCAGCGAGGGGCCCTGCGGCTCTCTCACCGCCGTACCCAATGGCTGCACGGACGAGTACGCTTACAAGTACTACTACGCGATCTTCAACCCGCAGTATGAGGTGGTGTGGTTCGACCGCGCGGGCAAGGTGCTTGGGGAGCAGCACGTACAGAGGCCGTGAGGAGGATAGAGGAGCCTTCGGCTCGGACTAGAGAAACTCCGGAGTGGATGTACCTTGGGTAGTGCGGGCCTTCAGGCCCGCGTTGAGCCGCCCGCACAATTCCTAGCTTCAGCGGTTTTTCTTCTCACCCCTGGACGCGGGCCTGAACCTGGATTATTCATCTGTTTCGGCAACAGAAGCAGCAAGCTTTGAAGGGGCACGGCTTCAGCCGTGCCGTTACGTGTGCGTGGAGAATTGGGCTTCAGCCCCTGAGGGAACTCGCACTTCGTCTCAACAGCGAAGTCCCTCAGTGGCTAAAGCCATCATAATGACAGCAGCTTACGGCACGGCTGAAGCCGTGCCCCTTCAAAGCGCGAGGTCCTCATGAATAATGCAGCTGAAGGCCCGCACTACCCGTGCAAGCGGATACACCAATCCTGGAACTGCCCTGAAGTCCTCGCTCAGGATGGCAACCAAAAAACACGGCACAGCTCAAGGCTGTGCCACATTGTGATACATCCCACTCTGTGATAGTTACTCGCCGACCGGCTTCGGTGCGGCCGCTTTCACCTCTGGCGGGGCGTCAAATTGCTCGAAGTTCTTGGCAAAGCGCGCGGAAAGTTCAGCCGCCAACTTGTCGTAGGCCGCTTTGTCCTTCCACGAATTCCGCGGATTCAGCAGTTCCGGGGGGACTCCGGGACATGACTTGGGGATGCTCAATCCGAAAGATGGCTCAACCTCGAACTCGACGTCGGCCAGCTTGCCTTCGACCAGCGCGTTGACCATGGCGCGGGTGTAAGGCAGGCTCATGCGTTTGCCCACGCCGTAGGGCCCGCCCTGCCAACCGGTATTGACCAGCCAGCATTGCGCTTTGTGCTCACGCAGCCGCTGGCCCAGCATCTCCGCATAGACTTTGGGCGCCCGCGGCATGAACGGCGCGCCGAAGCAGGTGGAGAAGGTCGCCTGCGGCTCGGTGATACCGGCTTCGGTGCCCGCGACTTTCGCCGTATAGCCGGACATGAAGTGGTACATGGCCTGCTCGGGGGTGAGCTTCGACACCGGGGGCAGCACTCCGAATGCATCGGCCGTGAGAAAGACGACGTTCTTCGGATGTCGACCAACGCCAGGAACCATGGCGTTGTCGATGAACTCCATGGGGTACGCAGCGCGCGTGTTCTCGGTCTTGCTTTCGTCGTCGTAATCCGGGATGCGCGTGACCGGGTCGAGCACCACGTTTTCCAGCACCGAACCGAAGCGGATCGCGTTGTAAATCTCCGGTTCGGTTTCCGGGGACAGCCGAATGCACTTGGCGTAGCAGCCGCCTTCGAAGTTGAAAACGTCGGTCGCGCTCCAGCCGTGCTCGTCATCGCCAATCAGGCGGCGGCCGGGATCGGCGGAGAGCGTAGTTTTGCCCGTGCCGGAAAGTCCGAAGAACAGCGCGGTAACGCCATCGGCGCCGACGTTGGCCGAGCAGTGCATGGGAAACACGTTGCGCTCGGGAAGCACGAAGTTCATCACCCCAAAGATGACCTTCTTCATTTCGCCGGCATATTCCGTGCCGCCGATGAGCGCCAGCTTCTTGCTGAAGTTCACCAGGACGAAGACTTCGCCGTTGGTGCCGTCGCGTTTCGGATCGGCCTTGAAGCTGGGCGCGCTCACGATGGTGAATTCGGGTTTGTGGGTCTTGAGCTCTTCCGCGGTGGGACGAATAAATAATTGCCGCACAAAAAGGTTGTGCCAGGCGTACTCGTTGATCACCTGGATGGGCAGGGTGTACTTCGGATCGGCGCCGCAAAAGAGGTCCTGGACAAAAAGCTCTTTACCTTTCAGATAGTCAAGCACACGCTCATAGAGCGCGTCGAACTTATCGGGCGGGAAGGGCTGGTTGGCGGAGCCCCACGCCACTCTGTTTTCGGTGACGGCGTCCTTGATGGTGAACTTATCTTTGGGAGAACGGCCGGTGCGTTTGCCGGTCCCGGCCACCAGCGAGCCGCCCGCCGCCAGCTCCGCCTCACCACGGCGAAGGGCAGCTTCCACCAGCGCCGCCGGAAACAAGTTGCGGTGTACTTTTTCCTGTCCCAGCAGTTGCGTTACTTCGGGAGTTTGTAGAATGGAGGACATAAAAGAGCTCCTAACCCTGAGTCGAAATAGAAATTAGAGCGCTGCCATAGGTGATGTCCGGTTTTGGATTTCTGAATTGTCATCACCAACGGCCTTTAGGCCGTGAGGGTGCTGCTGTTTTCGCTCGCTGTCGTTCCATTCGCAAACCACAGCAGATTCCTCGCTTTGCTCGTAATGACAATTCCAGAGGTAAACCGTCACTTCCAAACAGGCCCCCCGACTGCAATATCAGCGGGTTACAAGTTGGTGGGCTTCGTCCACAATCGCCTGCAGATGATCGAGCGTTTCCTGTACGTTCAAGCTGCACAGCTCGCGACCGTTATCTTCGCCTGATTCGATTGCCCACTTCAAATAATGGCCCGCGATCTGGACCGCCATCGGATCGGTGATGACTTTCCCCGTCTGCCGGCGATACTCCACCCACGCAGGATGAGGAAGTGCGATCCAGACCGGGCGATCATCCACCAGAAACTTAATGTCAACCGCGTCCGCGTGCCGCGTGGCAATGGCAACGATCAGCGCCTGATATCTGCAGTGCACGGGCTTCCCCGTCCAGCGATCCATAGCCTGGAAGTCGTCGTACATGACATTGAAACTATAGCCGAGGCACAGCCGCCGGGGCAATCATCCTGACGGCAGGTGACGGCAGGAGGTGAGCGTGGGATTGTTGGCGTTGGTGGCCTGTTCGTCGTAATGGCCGTCCCGCGACGATCAGGTGCGTTCTCTCGCCTCGCCCAGGACGACTTTCACATCCATCTTGCGCTTGCTTCGATAGATGGTCACGGTGACGGTGTCGCCGGCGCGATGTTTATTCATCGCGTTCGCGAGGTCCTGCGGATCGCCAATGGAATCGCCGTCGATGGCAACGATCAAGTCGCCGCCAATCATGATGGGCGCGTTGCCGAGATACGCGCGCTGGTTGCCGCCGCGCAAACCAGCCTGCTCAGCGGCCCCACCCGGAAGAGTGCGAACGATCAGAATGCCGTAATCGGCAGGCAGGCCCATCTCCTGCGCCAGCTCAGGCCCGATCGGCAAGGTGGTTATGCCCAGTGTGGGCCGCCGTACCGTGCCCAGAGTAATCAGGTCGTTGAGTACAGCCTTGGCCACATTGATGGGAATGGCAAAGCCGATGCCTGCACTCTGGTTGGAACCCCCGGTAGCAATCAGGCTGTTGATGCCGATCACTTCGCCATGTGAATTCAAGAGCGGTCCGCCCGAGTTGCCGGGATTGATCGCCGCATCGGTCTGGATGGCTTCCTCGATGTAGGAACCTTCTGGGCTGCGGATGGGGCGCAGCGAACTAATGATGCCGCGCGTCATTGTTCCCGCAAGTCCAAACGGGTTTCCGATGGCGAAGGTTTTCTGACCGACCTGAAGGTTCTTGGAATCGCCGAGCACGGCGGGAACTACGCCAGGCGCCTCAATTTTGATGACCGCCAGGTCATGTCCGCGGTCGCGTCCGATCACCGTCGCCTTGTAGGTCTTCTTGTTGTGCAGGGTCACTTCCACCTGGGCCGAGTCGCCAACCACGTGATAGTTGGTGAGGATGTGGCCTGCCTTGTCGATGATGAAGCCCGAGCCTTGGCCTTCCTGCGGCACGGGTCCGTAGAAGAAGTCGTAAGCCACCGTTTTCGAGGTAATGTTGACGACTGACGGAATGGCCTTGCGATAGACCTCAATGTTGTTTTGCTCTTCGGAATCGAGGGTCGGCGGGCCCGCCGCCTCACTGAGTTCGACGTGCGTGGGACGCGAGATCCAGTTTGCCGGCGTGACCCCGCTATGATGGGTCGTGTACCAGTAGAAAGCTCCCGCCAGAATTATTCCGAGAAGAAACGGCCGTGCGAATTTCATAGTTTTTGGAAGGCAATCCTTGCTTCGTAGTTGCCGCAGAGAGATTAGACGGCCAACCTATAAAAGTGTACCGAATGAGAGGTAACTTGTGCGAATGAAAGGCACGGGCAGCGGCTAGTGGCCAGTGGTAACGGGCCTTCACCGGTTGAAGTCCTTCCCCGACCGCGTTCAACGTGCGACAATGGGACTTCCTTCCTCGCCATGAATCCAGTAGATAGCGCTCCCAGCATCGCAAACGATCCTACCATCACTCCAGAAGCGCTTCGCGACCACGGAATCTCAGCGGAGGAATACGACCGTATCCTGAAGTCGCTGGGCCGCGAGCCTACGTTCACCGAGCTGGGCATCTTCAGCGTGATGTGGAGCGAGCATTGCTCCTACAAATCTTCGCGCATGCACCTGAAGCGCCTACCCACGCACAGCCGTCGCGTGGTGCAAGGGCCGGGGGAAAACGCCGGCATCATCGACATCGGCGATGGCTGGGCCTGCGCCTTCAAAATCGAGTCGCACAATCATCCTTCGTTCATCGAGCCTTTCCAGGGTGCTGCAACAGGTGTTGGCGGCATTCTGCGCGACATCTTCACTATGGGCGCGCGTCCCGTCGCCATCATGGATTCGCTGCGCTTCGGTCCCATTACGCCGCAGCCCGGTCTCGACCAGGCCACGCTGCACAAGAACCACTCCGTGCTGGAAGGCGTGGTCAGCGGCATTGCGTCGTACGGAAACTGTTTCGGCGTGCCCAACGTCGGCGGCGAGGTGAAGTTCGAAAGCTGCTATTCGGGAAATCCGCTGGTGAACGCGTTCGCGCTCGGACTGGTGCGCCGCGACCAGATTTTTTACGCCAAGGCCGCAGGTGAAGGAAATCCGGTAATCTACGTCGGCTCCAAGACCGGCCGGGATGGCATACACGGCGCCACTATGGCAAGCGAAGAGTTCAGCGAGGAGTCCGAGGCCAAGCGTCCCAACGTACAGGTCGGCGACCCATTCCTGGAAAAACTGTTGCTCGAAGCCTGCCTCGAAGCAATGCAGACCGGGGCAGTTGTCGGCATCCAGGACATGGGAGCCGCGGGCCTCACCTGCTCCACTTGCGAGATGGGCGGGCGCGGCGGTGTGGGATTGGAAATCGAGCTCGACCTGGTGCCCCAGCGCGAGACCGGCATGACGCCGTACGAAATCATGCTGAGCGAATCGCAAGAGCGAATGTTGCTGGTGGCCGAAAAAGGCCGCGAGGACGAAGTGTTTCGCGTCTTCCAGAAGTGGGGGCTCGACGCCGTAACCATCGGCCGTGTGATCAATCAGCCCGCCATGCGAGTGTTGGAGCACGGCAAAGTCGTCGCGGAGATTCCCAACGCGGCGCTGACCGATGATGCGCCGCTCTACCGTCGTCCGCTGGAACGCTGGGAGCCGCCCGTGCCGCGCGACGTTCCGGCGAACATTGAGCTGGGCCGGAAGACGGAATTCACCGACGAGCTGAAGCGATTGCTCGCCAGCCCAAACATCTGCTCCAAGCGCTGGGTCTTTCAGCAGTACGACTCCATGGTGCAAACCAATACGGTGGAGGGTCCGGGCGGCGAGGGCGGCGTGATTCGCATCAAGGGAATCCAGCGTGGCCTGGCGATGGCGCTCGACGGCAATAGCCGCTGGTGCTACCTCGACCCTAAGCTGGGAGCGATGCACGCGGTGGCTGAGTCGGCCCGCAACGTCGCGTGTACGGGCGCAACGCCGGTCGCGGCCACCAATTGCCTGAACTTCGGCAATCCCGAAAAGCCGCACATTATGTGGCAGTTCTCGCAAACCATTGACGGCATCTCCAAGGCCTGCGAAGAGCTGGAAACCCCCATCACCGGCGGCAATGTCAGCTTCTACAACGAGACGCTCGGCGAAGGCATCTTCCCAACTCCCGTGATTGGCGTCGTCGGAATCATGGAAGACGTGCACAAGGCCGTCGGCCCCAATTTCCGCGAGGCGGGACGCGCCCTGCTCGTCATTCGAGGGTCCGAACCGGGTGACGCTTCGGACGTTGAGGCAGAATTTGGCTCCTCCGAGTACGCAAAAGAGCTACTGGGCGAGATTTGGGGTTTCCCGCCGTCGCTGGAACTGGAGAAGGAAGCCGCGCTCCAGAAGGCGGTGGTGGAAATGATCGCACTGGGGCTGGTCGAATCGGCCAAGGACTGCTCGGAAGGCGGCCTGGCGGTGACCCTGGCGGAGTGCGGATTCGCTCGCGGTGTGGGTGCGCAGGTGGACCTGAGTTCCTGCGGGTTGGTACCTGAGTTCGTACTCTTCGGCGAAGACGCTAGCCGGGTGCTCATTTCCTGCGACCCGCAAAACGTCGAAAGAATCAAACAAATAGCGGTACAATGTGGCCTCTCAGTAGAAGCGATAGGAAATACGGGTCCCGATCAATTGGAAATCCAGATTGAGGGAAATGCCGCCGTCAAAGCAAACGTCTTCGAATTACGAGATGCATGGGCCAGTGCCTTGGAACGAGCCCTGCACGTGGAAACCGAGGAACGGCTGGTGCCTTCCACGTTGCAGAAGAGCTAGCGGGTGGGGACGGTAAATGTTGGGGCAGGATCCGGTCGAGAACGGATTGGTAGGATGGCTTTAAGGCCTGGGGCTCGGCGATTTACAGAATTTGGGGCTTCATAGGTCGCTGCGTAGGCAATGCCCTTATGGGACGTTTGGAATGGACGATTCGTCTCTGAAGTTGTCATTACGAGCGAAGCGAGGAATCTGCTTTTGTTAGCGCTGGAACAACCGCTGAGGAAACAGCAGATCCCTCACGGCCTGAAGGCCGTTCGTGATGACAACTCAAAATCGCGAAGCCGGACATTGCTTATGCAGCAGTCAATAGCCCCGACATCAGGTGAGCGATGCTGATTCCTTCCGACAAGCTGCGCGAAGAATGTGGCGTGGTGGCCATCTACGGCCATCCTGAAGCTTCCAAGCTCGCCTACCTCAGCCTGTATGCGCTGCAGCATCGCGGCCAGGAGTCGGCGGGCATCGCCGCCTCCAACGGCGAGCAGCTTCAACTCCACAAAGCCATGGGGTTGGTATCGGACATCTTCACCGCGGACGCTCTGACCCGCATTCCCGGCTCGCTGGCCATCGGTCACACGCGCTACTCGACGACGGGTGATTCCGCACTGCTTAATGCCCAGCCCATCATGGTGGAGTGCAATAAGGGCAAAATTGCGCTGGCGCACAACGGCAACCTCACGAATGCGCCTGAAGTACACGCCCAACTCGAACAGGCGGGCTCCATCTTTCAGACCACCAGCGACACCGAGGTTGTAGTCCACCTCATTGCGCGTTCGCGCGAGCAGACGTTGCCGGATGCGGTTGCCGATTCGCTGCGCCGCATCGAAGGCGCATTTTCGCTGGTCCTGCTGACTCCCGACCGCGTCTTTGCCGCCCGCGATCCGCGTGGATTTCGTCCGCTGGTGATGGGCCGCATTTCCGGACAGGCGGCGCACCGGGCCGATACCATCGTCTTCGCGTCCGAGACCTGCGCCTTCGACCTGATCGGAGCCACCTACGAGCGCGAAGTTAAGCCAGGCGAGTTGGTGATCGTTGGTCCGGAAGGCGTTCATTCGCGCTTCTATTCGGCGGCCCAGCCACAATCGAGTTGCATCTTCGAGCACGTGTATTTCTCCCGTCCCGACAGCATCGTGTTCGGCAAGGCTGTGCAGCAGACGCGCGATGCCATGGGCCGTCAGCTCGCGCTGGAATCGCCCGTGGACGCCGATATTGTAGTCCCGGTGCCCGATTCCGGCGTAACCGCCGCCCTCGGCTTCTCCTACCAGAGCGGTATTCCGATCCAGTTCGGATTGATCCGCAACCACTACGTCGGCCGCACCTTCATCGAGCCCGAACAGCGCGTGCGCGACTTTGGCGTGAAGCTCAAGCTGAATCCGGTGCGCAATGTGCTCAAAGGCAAACGGGTCGTACTGATCGACGACTCCATTGTCCGCGGAACCACCAGCCGCAAGATCGTTCGCATGGTCCGCGAGTCGGGCGCGAAAGAAGTACACATGCGCGTCTCCTGCCCGCCGACCATCTCACCGTGTTACTACGGAGTGGACACTCCTTCCAAGAACCAGTTGATCGCGGCCAACAAGTCAGTGGACGAAATTCGCGAATATATTGGCGCCGATTCCCTGGCGTATCTTTCGCTGGAGGGCCTGCGCAAGGCTGCCGGTGACGGCGACGAGCATGTCTTCTGCACCGCCTGCTACACCGGCAAGTATCCGACCAACGTCGTGGGGGTGGAAGACATCGCGCCTGCGCTGGCCGTGGGCGACTGATAACTTGTCCGGTGTCGCGACCTCGAAGGAAGCACACAAAAATAGCCCCAATTGGGGCGAAAGAGTTTAGCCCAGCGCTTTAGCTCTGGGTAGGGTCGAAGAGAGAACTAAATTTAGCGTATTTCCACAATCGCTGTGGCTGTGAGTTGTTTCGGCGGGGCGCCATTCGCACAGGGGTCTTTCAGAAGACTTGCAGGGCTGGAGCGTTTCTCCGGTCACTGTGCGGCCTTACCACGATCTGCACATCCTGATCGAGCGCCACAAGGAATCGCAGAAGGCGCTCAACGGAAAACTGCCGGAACTCACCGTGCAGCATCTTGGATACATCGGGCTGGCGGACTCCGAATAAATCGGCGGCCTCGACCTGTTTCAGGCCACGAGCTTTCATGATCGTGTCGATCTTGAATACAAGCTGAGCCTTGACCAAATGCTCTTCCGCATCCGGGACACCAATATCCTTGAACACATTGCGGCTTCCGGTTTCGTGTCCCTTCTTGTTGCTCATGGCTTCATCTCCTTTGCAAGCTGTTCGGCCTCGCGCAGTCGTTGCCTAATCAACTCCATGTCCCGCCGCGGTGTCTCCCGTCCGGTCTTCGATTTCTTCTGGAAAGCGTGAAGGACATACACCGTCCCAGCATATTGCAAGGTGTATACCGCGCGGAACGCATCGCCGCGATAGTCCTCGACGATTTCTACCACCCCTGCCCCGCCAAAGCCACTCAGCGGCTTCGAATCGCGATGCTTGCCGCCGCGCTGTGCGACAAACAGGGCATAGCCCATGTGATCCTGTACAGGTCCGGGAAACTCGCGCAAGTCTTTGCGGCTCGATCCGATCCAGATCACCGGCTTCAAAGACGCTTCATCGATCATTGGCAAATCATCGATATAGTGATTTTACTATATTGTGTCAAGG
>Ga0208079_1000954_pt1 | contig 15732 bp, 13 predicted proteins | sample NGESurdeep092012_5_FD_184474 | JGI IMG/M metagenome (GOLD analysis project Ga0208079, IMG submission 184474) | Arctic peat soil microbial communities from Barrow, Alaska - NGEE Surface sample 210-2 deep-092012 (SPAdes) | ecosystem: Environmental > Terrestrial > Soil > Wetlands > Peat ... | reverse complement strand
CGTCGACCTTGCCGTCGGCGATGCCCGCCAGAGTGGCCTTGGCCTCGGCGTCGGTCTGGAACCGCGACAGCGAGGCGACCGTGACCGGGAAGCTCGCGTACCGGTCGGAGAACGTCGCCTGGTGCTGCTGGACGAGCAGCGTCGTCGGGACCAGGATCGCGACCTGCTTGCCGTCCTGGACTGCCTTGAACGCCGCACGTACCGCGATCTCCGTCTTGCCGTAGCCGACGTCGCCGCACACGAGCCGGTCCATCGGCACGACCTTCTCCATGTCGCGCTTCACCTCGTCGATGCAGACGAGCTGGTCGGGCGTCTCGACGTAGGTGAACGCGTCCTCCAGCTCGCGCTGCCAGGGCGTGTCTGGGGCGAACGCGTGTCCGATCGAGGCCTGACGCGCCGCGTACAGCTTGATCAGCTCTGCCGCGATCTGGCGTACGGCCCTGCGGGCGCGGGACTTCCGCTTGTTCCAGTCGGCGCCGCCCATCTTGTCGAGCGCGGGCGCCTCACCGCCGACGTAGCGGGTGACGAGGTCGAGCTGGTCCATCGGCACGTACAGCCGGTCGTTCGGCTGGTTGCGTTTGCTGGGCGCGTAGTCGATGACGAGGTACTCGCGGGTCGCGCCGGCGACGGTGCGCTGTACGAGCTCGACGTAGCGCCCGACACCGTGGTGCTCGTGGACGATGGGGTCGCCGGGGCTCAGCTCGAGCGGGTCGATCTGCTTCTTGCGGCGGCTCGGCAGGCGGCGTCCGGACTTGTCGGCGGCCTGTTGCCCGGCGAGGTCGGAGGCGGTGTAGAGGCGCAGGCCGACCGAGTCGAAACGAAGCCCATGGGCGAAGGCAGCGGTGGTGATCGTGACGAGTCCCGGCTGCAGCGCGTCGTCGAGGTCCTCGACCTTCGTGGCACCGATCCCGTGCTCGGTGAGCATCTCGAACAGGCGGGTGGCGAGGCCGTGGCCCTCGGCGGTCAGGACGACCTTGAGTCCCTCGGCGACCGCTGCGCGCAGGTCATCGACGGCCGCCTCCATGTTGCCGCGCCACGACTCGACGGCCCGCGCCGGGACCGTCCGCGAGTCGACGCCGGTCACGTCGATCGCCGACAGGTCGATGAACCCGCCGTCCTCTGACTCCAGCGGCGCGTGGTCCTCGTCCGGCGCCGCCGCGTACGGGGACAACGACCACCACGAGAGTCCACGCGCGAGAGCGTGGCTGCGGACCGCTGCGAACGGCTGGTACGCGGCGGCGCCGAGGTCTATCGGCGCCTGGCCGCCACCTGCCGAAGCGGCCCAGGAGGCCGCGAGAAACTCCTGGGAGGTGGCTTCGAGATCACCCGCGCGACTGCGTACGAGCTCCGGGTCGCAGACGAGGACGAGGGTGTCGTCGGCGACGACGTCGACGAGCAGCTCGAGACCGTCGACCAGCGCGGGAGCGAGCGCCTCCATGCCCTCGACCGCATGTCCGGCAGCGATGCGGTCGACCATGTCGAGCAGCTCGGGGTGCGCCTCGCCAAGCAGCCGGGCCCGCTCGCGTACCTCCGGCGTGAGGAGGAGCTCTCGACAGGGGTAGGCGACCACGTGGTCGCGGGTCACGTCGCCGGACCGCTGGTCGGCGACCGCGAAGACGCGGATCTCCTCGACCGTGTCGCCGAAGAAGTCGATGCGTACCGGGTGCTCCTCGGTCGGGCAGAACAGGTCGACGATGCCGCCACGTACGGCGAACTCACCACGGTGCTCGACGAGGTCGACCCGTACGTACGCGGCGTCGACGAGGTCGTGCGCCAGCTGTGTGGGGTCGTAGTCCTCTCCGGCCCTCACAGTGACCGGTCGCATGTCGCCGAGACCCTTGACCTGCGGCTGCAGCAACGACCGTACGGGCGCCACGACCACCTTCGGCCGCGGGGCCTCGTCGGTGCCGACAAGGCGTCGCAGGACGGCAAGCCGACGACCCACCGTGTCGGAGCGCGGGCTCAGCCGCTCGTGCGGCAGGGTCTCCCACGCCGGGTAGTAGGCGACCGCGTCGGAGCCCAGCACCGAGGAGACCTCAGCGGTCAGCTGCTCGGCTTCGCGGTAGGTGCTGGTGACCAGCAGGACCGTACGTTTCGCGTGCTCGGCGAAGGCCGCAGCGAGCAGCGGACGTAGCGCCGCCGGCGCCGTCACGTCGAGCACCGGCCGCCGTTCCCGGGCGTCGTCGATGCAGCGCCCGACCACCCGGTCCGCCGCTACGACATCCACCAACGCCTTCACCGTCACGGCGGCCAACCCTACCCGCGCTGTACGACAAGGCGGCGCCCGGCGTCAGGCCGCTCGCGGGCCGAGAAATGTCAGATCGCGCGGTTCCTCGTCGAGGACGGCTACGAGTTGTACTTCTGCTGCGTCGCGTCGAGGCCGTACATGACGAGGCACTCGACGGCGTCGGCGGCGCGGGAGACCTCGACGGCGACATCCTCGGACTGCGCCTTCGGGAACGGGGTGAGGACGAAATCCGCCGGCTCCTGACGACCTTGCGGCCGGCCGACCCCCCAGCGGACTCGGTAGAAGTCGCCGGTGCCGAGCGCGCCGCGGATCGACTTCAGCCCGTTGTGGCCGTTGTCGCCGCCGCCGAACTTCGTACGGATCTTGCCGAAGTCGATGTCCAGCTCGTCATGGATGACCACGAGGTGGTCGGGGGTGATCTTGTAGTGCCCGAGCAGCTTGGCGACCGGGCCGCCGGACACGTTCATGTACGAGCGGGACGTGGCCAGCACGACCTTCTCCGTGTCCGCGCCGACCGCTCCCGTACCGCTCGCTCCGATCCGTACATCCCCCGTGTTCGCGTGCAAAAGCCGATGCGCGGACAGGGTGACGCCTCCGCGGCGAGCCAGCTCGGCGAGCACCATCGCGCCCACGTTGTGCCGGTGGGACGCGTAAGTGGGGCCCGGATTCCCGAGCCCCACCACGAGCCATGCCATGGAGGTTGCTTACTCCTCTTCGATATCCGCAGCCGGGGCCGGCGCTGAAGGCTGCTCGGTCGTGCCGGACGCAGCGTCGAGCTCCGCGTCGATGGACGACTGCGACGGCACCGTATGGCCGGACAGGATGAGGTCGTCGGGCTGCCCGTGGAAGACGGCGCCCGCAGGAAGGACGAGGTCCTTCGCCGTGATCACATGACCGATCAGGAGGTCGGTCACGTCGATCTCGATCTGCGTCGGGATGTGGGTGGCCTCGACCTCGAGGGTGATCGTGTTCTGGTCCATGACGACCATGACGTCGCTGGAGTGCTCACCGACCGTGACGAGCTGCACCTGGACGGAGACCTTCTCGCCGCGACGCACGATGACGAGGTCGACGTGCTCGATGGTGCCGTTGACCGGGTCCTTCTGGACCTGTTTCGGCAGCGCGAGCTGCTTCGTGCCGCCCTCGACGTCGATCTCGAGGAGCACGTTCGCGACGCGCAGGGCGAGCTGGGTCTCGTGGCCCGGAAGGCTGATGTGTACGGGATCGGCGCCGTGGCCGTACAGCACGGCCGGCACCTGGTGCGCGCGACGCAGACGACGTGCTGCGCCCTTGCCGAATTCGGAGCGCTGCGTGGCGCTCAGAGTGACCTGGTCGGCCATGGTGATTCTCCTCAACCTCGTATGTCGATGCGGCCTTGCCGCGCAGAAGCTCGTCCGAGGGAGGACCTAGTCGATCACGGGTGGCCGGAAACCGGGCCGCCCCTCGCCGAGGCAACCCACACAGGCTACCGGATGGTCACGGCCGTACGAAAACGGGCTGGTCCTCCGGCTTACCGGAAGTCACGCTCGAGGAACTGCCCCTCCACTTTCGCGTCCGGGTCGGCGACGCGGGTCGCCTCGCGCTCACGCAGCTCGACGCGACGGATCTTGCCGGAGATCGTCTTCGGCAGCTCGTTGACGAACTCGATGATCCGCACCCGCTGGTAGGCGCTGAGCCGCTCGCGCGCATGCTCGAAGATCTCCTTGGCCGCGTCCTGCGGGTTGGCCGCGATGTCCCGCGCGAGCGTCACGAACGCCTTCGGCACCGCGAGCCGTACGGGATCGGGGCTGGGCACGATGGCGACCTCGGTCACGTACGGGTGCTCCAGCAGGATCGACTCCAGCTCGAACGGCGAGATCTTGTAGTCGGACGCCTTGAACACGTCGTCGGAGCGGCCGACGTACGTGAGGTAGCCGTCCGCGTCTCGGGTGGCGATGTCGCCAGTGTGGTAGTAGCCGTCGCGACACGCCTCGGCGGTCATTGCGGGGTCGGCATCGTAACCGTCCATCAGGCCCAGGATCTCCCTCGAAAGGTCGAGGCAGATCTCGCCCTCGTCGGGGCTGAGCTCGCCAGTCACAGGGTCGAGCAGCACTACCGGGTAGCCCGGCATCGGCCGGCCCATGGAGCCATCCTTGACGACCTGCCCGGGCGAGTTGCCGACGCTGCAGGTCATCTCGGTCTGTCCGAAGCCGTCACGGATCGTCTGTCCCCACGCGTCGCGTACGCGGCCGATGACCTCCGGGTTGAGCGGCTCGCCGGCCCCGACGAGCTCACGGGGCGGCTTGGTCAGCTGAGAGAGGTCGGCCTGGATGAGCATCCGCCAGACAGTCGGCGGCGCACAGAAGCTGGTGACGTCGTGGGTGTCCATCACCTTCATCAGCGCGGAGGCATCGAAGCGCTCGTAGTTGAAGACGAAGACCGTCGCCTGCGCGAGGAACGGGGAGAAGAAGTTGCTCCACGCATGCTTGCCCCAACCGGGCGAGGAGATGTTGAGATGCACGTCCCCGGGTCGTACGCCCAGCCACCACATCGTCGAGAGGTGGCCCACCGGGTACGAGACCTGGGTGTGCCGGACGAGCTTCGGCCGGGACGTGGTTCCGGACGTGAAGTACAGGAGACTGAGGTCGGAGGCCTTGCCCGGTTCGCTCGGGCTGTACGCGGTGGGTGCGTTCTCCGACTCGGCGAACGAGACCCAGCCCGGCACCTGCTCCCCCACGCCGATCCGGAGGATGGACTTGGGCAGCTCGTCGACGCGGCCTCTGAGCGCCGTCGGTGCGACGACCGCCTTGGCGTTGCCGCGGTCGACCCGGAAGGCGAGGTCGGCGGCGCTGAGCAGCGTCGAGGTGGGGATCGCGACGGCGCGGATCTTGAGCAGCGCCAGAAGGAGCTCCCACAGCTCGATGGTGTTGTTGAGCATGACGATGATGCGGTCACCGGCACCGAGGCCGAGGCTGCGCAGCCAGCGTGCGACCTGGTCCGACCGCTCGGAGAGTTCCGCGTACGTCCACGAGGAGGCAACCAGCTCGGGCGACACGATCGTCACGGCGTTGCGGTCGGGATGTTCACCGGCCACGACGTCGAACCATTCGGTGGCGAAGTTGAACTCTTCGAGCTCGGGCCAGCGGAAGCCGGCCACGGCGCCCTCGTAGTCGCCGCCGTGCGCCATCAAGAAGTCGCGGGCCTCACGTACTGCTGCCGTCGCCGCTGTCGCTGGACGAGGTGTGAACGCCATCCGAAGCCCCCCGCTACTCGACCGAAGTTACGGTTACGTAGCCTAGCCCCGAGTTGCTCGGGCGGGGATTTGCGAGAGGTATGGAACGCGACTGTCAGTGGATCTTCGTCGCGACCTTGGTGAACACGGCGCTCAGGTTGGTACCGAGCAGCGTGACCACGGTGATGAGCACCGCGGCGATCAGCGCGACGAGAAGTCCGTACTCCACGGCCGTCGCGCCCTTGGGGGCGTCCCCCAGCCTGGTACGGACAACGAAAACCATCATCGTGAGATGAGTAGAGACCGCGACTAGCAAAGGAGTTCCTTCCCTTCGTCGCCTGGCCAACCGCCTGACGACTCCTAGCCCTTCCCCCCGGAAGGATTCTTACACTTGAAATATGACTGTGGTCGTACAGGGCTGCAACCAGGGTGAGAGGTCCATCATGAAACGCCACCATCTGGGCTGAATCTCGGCGTTGACGCCGGCCACGTCGAATGACCGTGCAGCACCGGGCTGGGACTCCGAGTTGTCACGGCGACCCAGCGGCCGGTAGGCAGTACCCGTGCTGACCGCCTACCTCACCGGCCTGTTGACCGGTCTATCGCTCATCGTGGCGATCGGCGCACAGAACGCGTACGTCCTGAGGCAGGGGCTACGCCGTGAGCACGTCGGCATCGTTGTGGCGATCTGCGCGGTGAGCGATCTGCTGCTCATCGCGGTCGGCACGCTAGGGATCGGCACGCTCGTCAGGTACGTGCCGTGGCTGCTCGTCGCGCTTACCTGGGGCGGCGTCGCTTACTTGCTGTGGTTCGCGTACCGCTCGTTCCGGTCAGCGATGCACCCTCAGGCACTCTCGTCAGGCGAGGATGCCGGTCGGCGGTCGATCATCGCGACAGCACTGGCGCTCACGTACCTCAACCCGCACGTCTACCTCGACACGGTCGTGATGCTCGGCACCCTGGCCACTCAGCAGGACGCCGGCCGCTGGTTCTTCGCCGCAGGCGCCGGTACGGGCAGCATCGTCTGGTTCAGCGCCCTCGGCTTCGGCGCCAGGGCCCTGTCGAAGCCGCTCGGCCGCCCCAGCACCTGGCGAGTGGTCGATGTGCTCGTCGGCCTGACGATGCTTGCTATAGCGGTACGGCTGGCTACCGAGGCTGTGTAGCGTCGCTGACGGTACGGGCCGTCAGCCCTCGTTCATCAGGCTCGTGACGGAGCCCTCGGTAAAGACCTCTTTGATCGCCTTCGCGATGAGCGGGGCGATCGAGAGGACGGTGAGGCATTCGATGTCGACCGCAGGGTCGATCGGCAGCGTGTTGGTGACGATGACCTCTTTGAACGCCGACCGGTTGAGCCGGTCGGCGGCCGGACCGGACAGCACCGCGTGGGTCGCGGCGGCGATGACGGCCTTGGCGCCTCGAGCCATCAGGGCGTCGGCGGCCAGGCAGATCGTGCCGGCGGTGTCGATCATGTCGTCGACGATGAGGCAGACCCGACCCTCGACCTCGCCGACCACCTCGTGCACGGCGACGGTGTTCGCCACGTTGGGGTCGCGCCGCTTGTGGATGATCGCCAGGTTGCAGCCGAGCTTGTCAGTCCACTGATCGGCCATCCGTACGCGCCCGGCGTCGGGCGAGACGACGACGAGGTCCTCCTCGCCGTACTTCCGGGCGACGTAGTCGCTGAGCAGCGGCATGGCGAGAAGGTGGTCGACCGGGCCGCTGAAGAAGCCCTGGATCTGGGCGGCATGGAGGTCGACGGACATGATGCGCGTGGCACCGGCCGCTGCGTACAGGTCGGCCATCAACCGCGCCGAGATCGGCTCGCGGCCGGCGTGCTTCTTGTCCTGACGGGCGTACGGGTAGAACGGCGACACCACGGTGATCCGCTTCGCCGACGCACGCTTGAGCGCGTCGACCATGATCAGCTGCTCCATCATCCACTCGTTGACGGGCGCGTGATGGGACTGGATGACGAAGGCGTCGGAGCCACGTACAGACTCCTCGAACCGTACGTAGATCTCCGAGTTCGCGTAGGTCACGGCACGCATTGGCACCAGATCGACGTCGAGGATCGAGGCCACCTCGTTCGCCAGGGCCGGATGCGACCGGCCAGCGAAGAGCATGAGACGTTTCTGATCCTTCTTCGTCAGAACGGTGCTCACAACTGTTCGCCCTTCTTCGCCCTGAGGGCCTCGTCGGCTGCTGCCTCAGTCTTCGAGCCAGGTCGTCGGCTGGCGACCCAGCCTTCGATATTGCGCTGTCGGGATCGGGCGATGGCCAACTCGCCAGGGCCCACGTCGTCGGTGATCGCCGAGCCGGCCGCCACGTACGCGCCGTCCGCGATGTTCACCGGGGCCACGAGCACCGAGTTGGACCCGATGAACGACGCCTTGCCCACCGTCGTACGGCTCTTCGTCACCCCGTCGTAGTTCGCGAAGATCGTTCCGGCTCCGACGTTGGCACCGTCGCCGACCTCCGCGTCACCGCAGTACGTGAGGTGTGGCACCTTGGCCCCTTCACCGATCACCGCGTTCTTCGTCTCGACGAACGCGCCGATCTTGCCGTGGGCGCCGAGCCGGGTGCCGGGACGCAGGTACGAGTACGGGCCGACGTCTGCTCCCTCACCGATCACCGACAGCGTGGCGTGGCACTTCGTGAGGTTCGCCCGTGGCCCGACCTCGACATCGGTGAGCATGACGTCCGGGCCGATCGTCGCGCCCTCGCCGACCGATGTCGCGCCACGCAGGATCGTGTTCGGCAGCAGCGTCACGTCCTCGGCCAGGTCGACCGTGTCGGCCACCCAGGTGGTCTCGGGATCCATGACCGTCACCCCGGCCCGCATCCACGCGATGAGGATCCGGCGGTTCAGCTCCCTCGAGAGCTCCGCGAGCTGTACGCGGTCGTTGACCCCCTGGGTCTGCCACGGGTCGTCGATGAGGTGGGCGCCGACGCCACGTCCGATGCGGTTCGCGTAGCCGATGACATCGGTGAGGTACATCTCGCCCTGCGCGTTGTCGGTGCCGAGGTCCGCGAGCCCTGCACGCAGCGTCTCGGCGTCGAACACGTAGATGCCGGAGTTGATCTCGCGGATGTCGCGTTCGTCGTCGGTCGCGTCCTTCTCCTCGACGACGCGGGTCACGCGCCCGTGCTCGCGCACGATCCGTCCGTAGCCGGTCGGCGAGTCGATGACGGAGGTGAGCACGGTCACGGCGTTGTCAGCGGCGCGGTGCTCGGCAACGAGTCCGGCAAGGGTCTCGCCGGTCAGCAGCGGCACGTCCCCGTACGTCACGACGACATCGCCCGACAGCTCCTCGAGCGCCTCGAGCCCGACGCGTACCGCGTGCCCCGTACCGAGCTGATGCTTCTGGACGGCCTGGACCGCGTACGGAGCGATCTCGTGCAGGTGGGCCGACACCTGCTCGCGCTCGTGACCGACGACGACGACGAGGTGGTCGGGTTCAAGTGCGGTCGCGGCAGTGATCGCGTACGACAGCATCGACCGGCCGCACATCTCATGGAGGAGCTTGGAGCGCTTCGACTTCATGCGCGTCCCGCCGCCCGCGGCGAGGACGACGACGGCAGCCACACCAGCGCTGGAATCGTGGGACACACGCGCTCCTTTGCTCTTGGCTCTCGCTCCCCGGGTAGGAGTCGAACCTACGTCGCTTGATCCTGATTCAAAGTCAGGCGGGCCCTGCCGGCAGACCAACCGGGGAATGCGAGTCGGGTGGTGCCGAATCGCCTCCAACTCTATAGAACTCCTGCGTGGGCGTCTCGCTTACCTGACGACTGCGGCCACCGCATCGCTGACGTAGCCGAGGTTGGCGTCGTTGAGGGCGGCGATGCAGAGCCGGCCCGAGTCGGTCCCGTACACGCCGAACTCGCTCCGAAGCCGCAGCATCTGGTCCTTCGACAGGCCCGAATAGCTGAACATGCCGACCTGGTCGGTGATGAAGCTCATGTCCTGGGTCACTCCCGCAGCGGCAAGCCCGGCGACGAGACCCGAGCGCATCGCCTTGATGCGGTCGCGCATGCCGCCCAGCTCGCGCTCCCACAAGGTGCGAAGCTCGGGATCGGTCAGGACGTGCGCCACGATGGCGGCGCCGTGGGTCGCCGGGCTCGAGTAGAGGGTACGGATGACGACCTTCACCTGGCTGAGCACCCGCTTGGCTTCGCCGGCATCCGCGGTGACGACCGAGAGACCGCCGACGCGCTCCCCGTACAGGCTGAACGACTTCGAGAACGACGTCGCGACGAGGAAGCTCAGGCCCGCGTCGATGACTTTGCCGACGACGTACGCATCCTCGCTGATCCCCTCCGCAAAGCCTTGGTACGCCATGTCGAGGTACGGGACGAGACCGCCTGCGCCGACAGCGGCGATGACCCTGTCCCAGTCGGCCGGCGCCAGCTCATACCCCGTCGGGTTGTGGCAGCGCGCGTGCAGGACGACGATCGTGCCCGGCGCGGCGGCCTCGAGGTCGGCGACCATGCCGTCGACGTCGACGCGGCGGTTGACCGGGTCGTAGTAGCGGTACGTGGCGACCGGGAAGCCGGCGCGGCTGAACAGCGCCTGGTGGTTCTCCCACGAGGGGTTCGAGACCAGCACGGTCGCGTCGGGGTTGCTGAGCTTCAGCAGCCCGGCGCCGACGCGAAGGCCTCCGGTGCCGCCCAGCGCCTGGACCGTGACGACCCGCCCGTCGGCGACGACGGACGACTCCGCGCCGAAGATGAGCTTCTTCATCGCCGCGACGTAGCTGGGCATCCCATCGATCGGCAGGTAGCTGCGGGGCTTCTCGGCGTTGGCGAGCGCGTGCTCGGCGACCTTGACGCACTCGAGCAGCGGGACCTTGCCCGTCGCGTCCAGGTACACCCCGACGCCCAGGTTGACCTTCGTCGGCCGGGTATCGGCGACGAACGCCTCTGTCAGGCCGAGGATCGGGTCGGCGGGAGCCTGCTCGACGGTGGAGAACAGAGACATCGCGGGTCCTTTCGCGTGGTGTACGGCAGCATATCGGCGCCCGCTGGGTGAGGCCCGGGGGTTTCCGCGGCGGCTCCGTACGCGCCCCGGTGCGTCCGCGTTGGCGCAGACTCGCGAGCAAGGCCAGACTGAGGGGGTGCCTCACAGCGAGCAGTCCCGCGCACGCCGCGGCCGGATCCGGATGGCCGGGGCCCAGCGTCGGGACCAGCTCATCGGGGTCGCTCGTTCCGCATTCGCCGAGAAGGGCTTCGACGGGACCAGCGTCGAGGACATCGCCGCGAGGGCCGAGGTCTCCAAACCCGTCGTGTACGAGCACTTCGGCGGCAAGGAAGGGCTGTACGCGGTAGTGGTCGACCGCGAAGTACAGACCCTCCACACGGCGATCCGCGAGGCGATCATGACGCCGCACGCCGGGTCGCGACGCCTGCTCGAGCTGGGCACGATGGCACTCCTCGACTACGTCGAGTCGTGCCCCGAAGGCTTCCGCATCCTCGTCCGCGACCGTACGGGCGGCGAGACCGGCGGGTACGGAAGCATCCTCGCCGACATCGTCACCCGCGTCGAAGGCCTTCTGGCCGCCGTGTTCAGCCACCGCGGCCTCGACCCGAAGGCAGCGCCGCTGTACGCGCAGGCGCTGACCGGCATGGTCTCGATGACCGGTCAATGGTGGCTGGACAACCCGCAGCTCAGCAAGGCTGAGGTCGCGACCCACCTCGTGAACCTCGCCTGGAACGGCATGCACAACCTCGGCAAGGAGTTCCACCTGTCCGACGAAGCCGGTCACCTCGCTGACCCCGGGAGTCGTCTCCAGTGAGTCACCTGCTCCGGACGCGAGCCGTCCTCGGAGTGGCATTGCTGTTCATGATCAACGGCGCCACGGTCGCCACGTACGCAGCCTCGCTTCCCGGACTCCGCCTTCGCCTCGGCCTCACCGAAGTCACCGTCACGTTCGCGCTGCTCACCCTCGGCCTCAGCGCCATCGTCGGCCAGCAGCTCGCCGGGCGGATCAGCGACCGGCTCGGTTTGCGTCGGGTCTGCCTCGCCGCGATCCCCGTCCTAGCGTCCGGGTCGCTCCTCGTCGGGCTCGCGCCGACGTACGTCGTCCTGCTCTGCGGTGTCGCCGTCATCGGGCTCGGCAACGGCTTCCTCGACGTCGCGATGAACGCCCTCGCGGTCGAGGTGGAGCGGGCCCGCGTCTACCCGGTGATGAGCCGTATCCACGGCACGTGGTCCCTCGGACAGCTCATCGGCAGCGGCGTGGTACTGGTCGCGGCGATCATCACCCCGGGTGCCGGTCTCGTCCTCACGGCAGGACTCATGACCGCAGGGCTGGGCGTCGTGGCGCTGCTCGTGGGGCTGCGGATCGTCCCGTCGGCCGTCGGCCACCACGAGCAGGGCAAGCAGGGCAAGCAGGGCGAGCGGCCGGTCAAGGCCAAGCTCCCGCGAGCGATCTACCTGCTCGGCGTGATGAGCATGGGCTTCGGGCTGAGCGAGGGTACGGGGATCGACTGGTCGGCTTTGCACGTCACCGACGTCGCGCACGTGTCACCCGGCATCGGAGCGCTCGGCGTGACGATGGTCTCGGGCTGCATGATGATCATCCGCTTCGCCGGCGACGCGATCGTCGCGAAGGTGGGACGGGTCTGGGTGGTACGCGTCGGCTCGGTCACGGCCGCCATCGGATTCCTGCTCACCGCAACCCTGTCGACATTGCCCCTTGTGCTCCTGGGCTGGGCGCTCGTCGGGCTGGGGATCGGCATCATCGCGCCTCAGGTGTACGCGGCGGCCGGCTACCTCGCGGGTGCCCGCGGGCTCGCCGTCACGGTGTCGTTCGGCTTCACGTCGATCCTTGCCGGTCCCGCTGCCATCGGCTGGCTCGTGCATGTCGTCGGCATCCAACACACGATGTTCTTCCCCGCCGCCCTCGCAGTCGCCATCGTCTTCGGTGCGCAGATCATGCGAGCGGGCGAACGGCCCAACGTGCCCCAGTGATGGCTGTCTGAGCGTCAGGCGGACGGCTCCTGCTCGTCAGCGACCGACAGCAGCATGGCCCGCAGCAACGTGGCCAGCTGTGCGCGATCCCGTCCAGGGATGTCGGCGAGCAGGCGTTCCTCGGAGAGGAGCAGATCCGATAGTGCGGCATCGACCACGGCCAGACCAGTAGCGGTCAGCGACACGATCGCGGCCCGGCCGTCGCTGGGGTGGTTGTCGCGCGTCACGAGCTCGCGCTCGACGAGGCGCGCGATGCGGTGCGTCATCGTGCCGCTGGTGACGTGGGTCGATCGGGACAGCTCCCCGGGCGTCAGCTGGTACGGCTTGCCCGCGCGCCGGAGCGCCGCCAGCACGTCGAACTCGAACGCTCCCAGCCCGTGCGCGGCGAACGCGGCGTCGCGGGTCGTGGCGTGGCGGCCCGCGATCCGGCTCACGCGGCTGAGGACCTGCATGACATCGACCTGGAGATCAGGCCGCTCCCGCCGCCACGCAGCGACGATCTCGTCGACCTCGTCGCGTCGCTCGGGTGCCTGACTCATGGCCGCCATATTGCCACCCCCCGCAGGCGCGGGTACACGGAGCCCACCGCTGATGGCTGTGAGCACACGGAGATGGGGTCGCCGATCAGCTGGCACTGAGGACGCGGGCGCCCGATACCGGGCCTCTCGCGCGGAGGACCGCGCGGACCGAGGGGAACGAACTCAACCCGACGGCGAGCTCCACGGCGTCGTCGTCATCGGCGCACAGGAAGGCGACCGTCGGCCCCGAGCCGCTCACGATTGAGGTGACGCCGCCGAGGTTCATCCCATCCTCGAGCGTCTCGAGGATGGGCGGGTGCAGCCTGATCGCCGAGCGCTCCAGGTCGTTGCACATCCCATCCCGTACAGCGTCCAGGTCATGCGAGGCGAGGCCCGTCATGAGGCGGTCGATGATCATCCGCGGCGTCGTCGTGGCCGCGCTGTACATGTCGTAGTCGGCGAACACCTTCGCCGTGGACAGGCCGCCGTGCGCGAGCGCGAACACCCACTCGTACGTCCCCTTGCACAACGCGGGCGCCAGCTGTTCGCCGCGCCCTGTCCCCAACGCGCACCCGCCCATCAGCGAGAACGGCACGTCGCTGCCCAACTCCGCGGCGAGCTCGAGCAGCTCCGGCTGGTCGACGTCGAGGTCCCACAGCACCGAGCAGGCCAGCAGCGCACCGGCGGCGTCGGCCGATCCCCCGGCCATCCCGCCAGCAACAGGGATCCGCTTCTCGATCGACAGGTGGGCACCGAGCTCCGCCGAGCCGTACCGCGTGCGCAGCAGGTCCGCTGCCTTGAGCGCCAGGTTCGACTTGTCGAGCGGCACCTGGTCGGCGCCCTCCCCCGAGACCTCGACGCTGAGGCGTCCCCGTCGCGCGGGCGTCGCGGTGACGATGTCGTACAGGGACACGGCCATGAACAGCGTCGTGAGGTCGTGATAGCCGTCGGGTCTCCTGGGTGAGACGGACAGCGCGAGGTTCACCTTGCCCGGCACCTGGACCCGTACGGCCCCGTCCAACTCGCTCGACTCCACCCGTCCGAACCTACCTTGCGCGCTCAGAGCTGCGAGGGCAGGTGCGGGACGATCGCCGCGAACTCCTCGATCGTGAGCGTCTCGCCGCGTCGGGTGGGATCGATGCCGGCGGCTTCGAGCGCGTCCGAGGAAGCGGCCGAGGAGCCGAACAACCCCGACAACGCCGAGCGCAGCATCTTGCGCCGCTGCCCGAAGGCGGCGTCGACCACGTCGAAGACGGTCTGCCTGTCGAACGTGGCCGGCGGTTCCCGGCGCGTGAACGCCACCAGGCCCGACTCGACGTTGGGCACCGGCCAGAAGACGGTCGAGGGTACGGTGCCGACGCGGGACGCCGACGCGTACCACGCCAGCTTGGCCGAAGGCGTCCCGTACACCTTGTTCCCCGGCGGCGCGACGAGCCGGTCCGCGACCTCGAGCTGCACCATGACAAGGCCCGACGTGATGCTGGGGAACGTCGCGAGGAGATGCAGGATCACCGGGACGGAGATGTTGTACGGAAGGTTGGCGACCACCCGTGTCGGCAACGGGTCGAGCTCGGTGATGCGCAAGGCATCGGCCTCGAGCACGGTCAGCCGGTCGGCCGCATCGGGGAGCCGCTCCGAGACCGTGCGTTCCAGTCGCGTCGCCAACGACGACTCGATCTCGACCGCCGTGACCTGCGCGCCGGCCTCCAGCAGGCCGAGCGTCAGCGACCCGAGGCCCGGACCCACCTCGAGCACGACCTCGCCGGGTTGTACGCCGGCGAGCGCCACGATCCGGCGCACGGTGTTCGGGTCGATGACGAAGTTCTGCCCGCGCTGCTTGCTGGGGTGCAGGTTGAGCTCGGCAGCGAGGGCGCGGATGGTGCGGGGATCGAGCAGACCCGACCTGACGGGTGCGTCAGCCATCGTCGCCCCACGGCCCGCCGAACGCCTCGAACGTGTTGGCGGTGAGCTGCTGGCAGGCGTCGCCCAGGTCCCAGCCGCGCTGATCGGCCACGAACCGTACGGTGTGGGCGACCAGGTACGACGCGTTGGGCTTGCCGCGTGCCGGTACCGGCGTGAGGTACGGCGCGTCGGTCTCCACCAGCACCTTCTCGCGCGGCGTCGCCGCGAGGGCCTCGCGCAGGTGGGCGTTCGCGTTGTACGTGATGACGCCGGGGTACGAGAGCCAGAAGCCGCGTTCCACACAGCGGCGCGCGAAGTCGGCGTCGCCGGAGAAGCAATGCATGACGACGCGATCGGGCAGCTCGTGCGCGTCGAGCACGTCGAGCACGTCATCGTGCGCGTCCCGGTCGTGGATGACGAGCGTCACGCCGGCCGATCGCGCGATGGCGATGTGCGCGGCGAACGCGTCCCGCTGGCGGGCCTGTTGGGCGGGATCGGTGGTACGGAAGTAGTCCAGCCCGGTCTCGCCCACGCCACGTACGTGCGGGCCGAGGTTCGCCAACCGCTCGATCTCCGCGAGGCCGGCCTCGACGAGCTCAGGGTGTCGGGCGACGTCGTTCGGGTGCAGCGCCACGTTCGCGACGACCTGCGGGTGGTTCGCCGCATTCTCGACGCACCGGCGCGAGCTGGCCGCGTCCCAGCCGACGTCAACGAGGCGTTCGACCCCCACCAGTCGGGCCAGCTCCAGGTTCGCCTCGACCGGCATCCCCACACGCTCCGTCACCGACGCCAGGTGGGTGTGGGCGTCGACGACCGAGTACGGGAGCAGCTCGGGCAGGTCCGGCATGCCCCACGTCTCGGGAGAGATCACCGGCTCAGTCTG
>Ga0208079_1000953_pt1 | contig 15736 bp, 17 predicted proteins | sample NGESurdeep092012_5_FD_184474 | JGI IMG/M metagenome (GOLD analysis project Ga0208079, IMG submission 184474) | Arctic peat soil microbial communities from Barrow, Alaska - NGEE Surface sample 210-2 deep-092012 (SPAdes) | ecosystem: Environmental > Terrestrial > Soil > Wetlands > Peat ... | reverse complement strand
AAGACCGGCAATCGCGCAGGCGCAGAAGTGGAGATCTCAATTGAATCGAAACAATAAATTGCAATCTGCCCGCTTCTCCAAAAGTCAAACACGACGACGATACCTTATACGAAAGTGGAGTTTAGAATGAAGACGCGTGCTGCCATCGCGTTCGAAGCAAAGAAACCGCTTGAGATCATCGAGCTTGATCTGGACGGCCCGAAGGCCGGCGAAGTCCTTGTTGAAATAAAGGCGACCGGTATCTGTCACACCGACGCTTACACGCTGGATGGTCTCGACAGCGAAGGAATCTTTCCATCGATCCTCGGCCATGAAGGGGCCGGGATTGTTCGTGAAGTGGGAACAGGCGTAACTTCGGTGAAGCCCGGCGATCATGTGATTCCGCTCTACACTCCCGAATGCCGCCAGTGCAAAAGCTGTCTCAGCGGCAAGACCAACCTCTGCACCGCCATTCGGGCGACGCAGGGCAAGGGCCTGATGCCCGACGGCACCACCCGCTTCAGCTACAAGGGCAAGCCGATTTTCCACTACATGGGCTGCTCGACTTTCTCGAACTTCACCGTGCTGCCGGAAATCGCAGTCGCAAAAATCCGCGAAGATGCGCCATTTGACAAGAGCTGTTACATCGGCTGCGGCGTGACGACAGGCGTGGGTGCCGTGGTCAATACCGCGAAAGTGACGCCCGGCGCCAACGTGATCGTGTTCGGCCTCGGCGGCATCGGGCTCAATGTGATCCAGGGCGCCCGCATGGTGGGCGCCGACAAGATCGTCGGCGTCGATCTCAACGATTCCAAGGAGGAATGGGGTCGCCGCTTCGGCATGACCCATTTCGTCAATCCGTCAAAGATCGACGGCAACATCGTCGAGCATCTGGTTCAGCTAACCGACGGCGGCGCCGACTACACCTTTGACTGCACCGGCAATACCACCGTGATGCGCCAGGCGCTCGAGGCCTGTCATCGCGGCTGGGGCGTGTCGGTGATCATCGGCGTGGCGGAAGCCGGCAAGGAAATTTCTACCCGTCCGTTCCAGCTCGTCACCGGGCGGGTCTGGAAGGGCACGGCGTTCGGCGGTGCGCGCGGCCGTACCGACGTGCCGAAGATCGTCGACTGGTATATGAACGGAAAGATCCAGATCGATCCGATGATTACCCACGTCCTCAAGCTGGAGGAGATCAACAAGGGATTCGATCTGATGCACGAAGGCAAGTCGATCCGTTCGGTCGTCGTATTCTAAATCAAAAACGTCAAACACAAGGAGGATTGGCCCATGACTGTTCATATCCACCCATCGGTTGATAACGGAGTAAAGAAGGGTTCGGGCAGCTTTGCCGGCGGAACTCTTGTCTGCAAATGCAAGGACAAGCCGGTCAAAGTCGGCATCAAGGGGGATGTCGCCCACAACCACGCCTGCGGCTGCACCAAATGCTGGAAACCCGAGGGCGCAACCTTTTCGATGCTCGCCGTCGTCCCGCGCGACAATGTGAAGGTGCTCGAAAACGGCGACAAGCTTCACATCATCGATGCCTCGGCGGCAATCCAGCGGCACGCCTGCAAGGTTTGCGGCACGCATATGTACGGCCGCATCGAGAACAAGGCGCATCCGTTCTACGGCCTCGACTTCATCCATCCCGAACTGTTCCAGGAAGCGGGCTCTGCCGCTCCGGGATTTGCGGCGTTCGTGTCGTCGGTGATCGAGTCCGGCGTCAAACCTGACGACATGGCCGGCATCCGCTCGCGTCTCAAGGAGTTGGGACTTGAGCCATATGATTGCCTGTCGCCGGCACTGATGGATGCGATCGCCACCCATGTGGCGAAATCGAAAAAAGCCGCGTGATCCGGCAGACTGGTGGCGGCACCCGCCGCCACTCTGAAAGATCGGGGCGGCGCACTGGTTTCTAAATGACAAGGAGCACGTGCGTTCCCCTATTTTCTGGAAGATCCAGCTACGTAATTTGATATCCGGGGCCTGGAGCTCGACTGGGTGGGCGCCCGCCGGGACGCGGGCCTGGGCGCTGTGAATGGCCGTTGGGCGTATCACAGCTCACATTTTTGTCACGCCCACCCTGTGGGAAGGCACCGTGACGCTTCCGCAGTCCGCTGGCGAAGCCGCCCGCTATCGCCTCGTGATTGCGGAATATGAAGAGTATTTGGTGGACGATGCGATGCCTTATGATCGAATCCCGACCAAGAAGGACCGGCGGATGGTTTTCGTCGAACACGTTGAACTCGGATAATCGAGCTATCGACGGATGGCGCCGGCTGTGTGTACCGAAAACTTCATCCGAGTTTATTGAGCGATGGAAGCGGTCAAGTTGGCGCGATGATCGCGCTGATCTGTTTTGTTCTGGCCGTGCCGGCCTCGCCGTTCAAGTCGAAGAGCCGGCTTGAGGCGGAGCTGACCTGTTGTAACAAGATTGAAATAAGGGAGCGCGGGGTTCCACCGCGGATAGAGCCCGCCCTCCCGAAGGCTCGCGGGCCTAAGAGGCGGTTAATCATAATCCTGGGATCGGGCGTTCGCGACGCGACCACAATTCGGCCCGTGATCGTTCCAGCCGTCGCAGTGCCCCATAATCGCAATCAGCTGCGCAGCTGGACGCGACGTATTCGCCAACCGCAGGGCGTTCCGGACTTGATCGAGCGCAATGTAGGCAACCCGTTTAACGGCTATTCTGAGCAATGGCCGGGACAGACAGGCCGCGAGGAAATTGCCGATGTTTCAGGTGAGAATTCATGGCCGGGGCGGGCAGGGGGTCGTCACCGGGGCCGAAATGCTCTCTGTCGCGGCCTTTATTGAAGGGCGGCACGCCCAGGCTTTCCCGAGTTTTGGATCCGAGCGCACCGGTGCTCCCGTGGTGGCGTTCTGCCGCATCGCCGACCAGGAAATCAGGCTGCGCGAGCCGATCCTGGAGCCGGACTGCCTGATCGTGCAGGACCCGACGCTGTTCAAGGTGATCGACGTGTTCGCCGGCCTGCGCGGCGACGGCTATCTCTTGGTCAACACCAACAAGACCTTCTCCGAGCTCCATATCGGGCAGATCGCCGAACGCCTCCCGAAAGGTCATGCCGTCATTGTGCCGGCAACTGAATTTGCGCTGAAGCATATCGGGCGTCCGGTGCCGAACGCGGCGTTGCTCGGGGCTTTTGCCGCCCTGACCCGTTTCGTTCGCCTCGACAGCGTCGAACGCGCGATCGAGGAGGCTTTCCCGGGCAAGATCGGCGCCGCCAATATCGCCGCCGCCCGGGAGGCGCATGAATTCGTATTGATGCAGCAACACGCCGAAAGCGCAGCCTGAGGAGCGCCCGATGCTGAAGCAAATCGAAGGGTCGCATGCCATGGCTGAAGCCATCGCGCTGTGTCGCCCGGAGGTTATCTGCGCCTATCCCATCACACCCCAGACCCACATTGTCGAAGGCCTCGGCGAACTGGTGAAGGACGGCAGCCTGGTCGATTGCGAATATATAAATGTCGAGAGCGAGTTCGCTGCGCTGTCGGTCGCGATCGGCGCATCGGCCGCAGGCGCCCGCGCTTACACCGCGACCGCGTCGCAAGGGCTGCTGTTCATGGCGGAGGCTGTCTATAACGCCTCGGGCCTCGGCCTGCCGATCGTGATGACGCTGGGTAACCGCGCGATCGGCGCGCCGATCAATATCTGGAACGATCATTCCGACGCCATGTCGATGCGCGACGCCGGATGGCTGCAATTGTTTGCCGAGACCAACCAGGAAGCGGTCGATCTGCACATTCAGGCGTTCAAGCTCGCCGAGGAATTGTCGATGCCGGTCATGGTCTGCGTCGACGGTTTTATTCTTACCCATGCGATGGAGCGCATCGACATCCCCACGCAGGAGCAAGTCGACGCTTACCTGCCGCCTTACGATCCGGTGCAGGTGCTCGACCCCGCCGAGCCCGCCTCGATCGGCGCGATGGTCGGGCCGGAAGCCTTCACCGAGGTGCGCTTCCTCGCCCATTACAAGCAGACCCTGGCGCTAAAGCTCATCCCGGAATTCTCCGACGAATTCAGAAAGGCGTTTGGCCGCGAGTCCGGCGGACTGCTGCGGACCTATCGCGCCGACGACGCCGATATGCTGGTGGTCGCGATGGGCTCGGTGTGCGGCACCATCAAGGATACGATCGACGAGATGCGGGACGATGGCATTCGCATCGGCCTCGTGGTCATAGTTTCGTTTCGCCCCTTCCCGGTCGACGCGCTACGCAACGCTCTCGCCGGTACGAAAGATGTCGTCGTGGTCGAGAAGAGCATCGCGGTCGGCATGGGCGGACAGCTCGCCAACAATGTCGATGTCGCGCTGCGCAATCTGCCGAGAGCGCCGCGGCTGCATTCCTCAGTTGCCGGCCTTGGCGGCCGCGCGATCACGCGCGCCTCGCTGCACCGCCTGTTCCGGCAGGCCAGCGTGCAGCCCTGGGAAGGCACGAATTTCCTCGATTTGAACGAACGTGTCGTCGGCCGCGAAATTCACCGCACCCGCAAGACCCGAAGGTCAGGGCCGACGGCCGAAAACATTTTGCGCCAGCTGGCCAAATCTGTCCCCCCGGCTGCTGAGTGAGGAACGCGCCATGACCCCTCCCGTCGCAACGCTCACACCCGAAGAAACGGTGCAGAAGCTGAAATATTATCAAAAGGGCACCTTCACCGTCGGCAACCGGCTGGTGGCGGAAGCGGAGCGGACGGTCCAGGCCTCGCAGGACCGATCCAACGCGCTGACCTGCGGTCACCGCGCCTGTCAGGGATGCGGCGAGGCGCTAGGCGCGCGCTACGCCATTGATGCGGCGATGCGCGCCACCAACAATAACCTGATCGCGGTCAATGCGACCGGGTGTCTCGAAGTCTTTACGACGCCTTACCCGGAGACATCGTGGCAATTGCCGTGGCTGCATTCGCTGTTCGGCAATGCGGCCGCGGTCGCCACCGGCGTCGCTGCCGCCATGCGTGTCAAGAAGCGGCCGGAGGTGCGGGTGATCGCGCAAGGCGGCGACGGTGGTACCACCGACATCGGCTTTCAGTGCCTGTCCGGCATGTTCGAGCGCAATGATGACGTGCTGTACATCTGCTATGATAACGAAGGTTACATGAACACGGGGGTGCAGCGATCGTCGGCGACGCCGCCGACAGCGCGCACCGCGACCACGCCGGCTCTTGGTCCGGAGCCGGGCAACGTATTCGGTACCGGAAAGTCGGTGCCGAAAATCGCCGTCGCGCACAACATCCCCTATGTCGCCACGGCGACCGTCGCTGACCTGCATGATCTCGAGCGCAAGGTGATCAAGGCGATGTCGATTCACGGCGCCCGCTACATTCAGATCAACGTGCCTTGCCCGCTCGGCTGGGGATCCGCTTCGCATGACACGATCCGGCTGGCCCGGCTTGCCGTCGAATGCGGGCTCTATCCGATTTTCGAGGCCGAACACGGCAAGGTCACGCAGGTGCGCAAGATTCGCCGCAAGGTTCCGGTGCAGGATTATCTGAAACTGCAGCGCCGCTTCGCCCATTTGTTCAAGGGCGGCATTGAAGACCCGCGGATCGCGCGGCTGCAGGCGATGTGTGACGCGAATATAGCTGAATACGGGCTGGTCGACACAACCGGCAAGGACGGGTGAGGGTATCGACCATGGAACATCCGTTCGCCATTACGCTGGCCGTCGGAACGTCGCTCATCAATCATACCGGCTCCTGGCGCACGTTGAGGCCGGAATACGTTCACCGCCTGCCGCCCTGCAATCATGCATGCCCGGCGGGCGAGGACATTCAGGGCTGGCTGGCCCAAGCCGAAAGCGGCGATTATGAAGCGGCCTGGCGCGCGCTTACGGAAAACAATCCGCTGCCCGCGATCATGGGTCGGGTCTGCTATCACCCGTGCGAGAGCGCATGCAATCGCGCCGTGCTCGACTCAGCGGTCGGCATCAATTCCGTGGAGCGGTTTCTCGGCGATCTCGCCATCAAGAACGGATGGCGCTTCAACGCTCCGCCGGCGGCGTCGGGCAAGAAAGTGCTGATCGTCGGCGCCGGACCGTCCGGCCTTTCCGCCGCATATCATCTTGCGCGGCTCGGCCATGCCGTGACCATCGTGGAAGCCGGGCCTGCTCCGGGTGGAATGATGCGTTTCGGGATTCCGAAATATCGTTTGCCGCGTGATGTACTGGATGCTGAAGTCAAGCGGATCGAAGACCTCGCCGTCACCATCAAATACGACGCAAAAGTCGCCAATATCGGGGAGGCCATGACGGATGGCGGCTTCGATGCGGCCTTTTTGGCGGTAGGCGCCCATATCGCCAAGCGTGCCTATATTCCAGCGGGCGAGGCCGCGAAAGTACTCGACGCCGTGCAGGTGCTGCGCTCGATGGAAGGCGAAGACAAGCCGCTGCTCGGTCGACGGGTTATCGTTTACGGCGGCGGCAATACCGCGCTCGACGTTGCTCGCACGGCGAAACGGCTTGGCGCAGAGGAAGCGGTCATCGTTTATCGCCGCACACGCGACAAGATGCCTGCCCATGACTTCGAAGTCGAGGAGGCGATCGAAGAGGGTGTGATGATGAAATGGCTGTCGACGATCAAGAATGTCGAGGCCGGATCGATCACGGTCGAGAGAATGGCGCTCGACGAAACGGGCTTTCCGCAGCCGACGGGCGAGTTCGAAACCCTGCAGGCGGATTCTGTGGTGCTTGCGCTCGGCCAGGATGTTGATCTGTCATTGCTGGAGGGGGTCCCGGGCCTCGAAGTCAAAGACGGCGTTGTCCAGGTCGGCCCCAATATGATGACCGGGGTTGCCGGCATTTTCGCGGGTGGCGATATGGTGCCGTCCGAACGCACCGTTACGGTCGCGGTCGGTCATGGCAAGAAAGCCGCCCGATATATCGACGCCTGGCTGCGTGGCGAGATCTACGCGCCGGCCCCAAAACACGAGATCGCCTCCGCCGACAAGCTCAACACCTGGTACTACGGCGAAGCGCCTAAAACGCTGCGACCGATACTGGAACTAGCGCGCCGCACCTCGACATTCGAAGAGGTCGTCAAAGGTCTCGACGAGAGTAATGCGCTCTACGAGGCGCGTCGTTGCCTCTCATGCGGAAACTGCTTTGAGTGCGACAATTGCTACGGTGTATGTCCCGATAACGCAGTAATCAAACTCGGGCCGGGCAATGGTTTTCAGTTTAACCTCGATTATTGCAAAGGTTGCGGCATTTGCGCTCAGGAATGTCCGTGCGGTTCAATCCAGATGATCCCGGAAGCACTCTGACACGAAGTCTGAGTTCCTTGTAGCCACGGGCGACGGCGCCGATCTTGCGCGTGACGGCTCGGGTCTTGACGTACCACGCGACATCGCGGCCCCGTAGCCATAGGGATAGCATCCGCCGTAGCCATACGGCCCGCGCTTGAGGTCAAATCACCTCAACGTCATCGTCGCGACGCCAGACGCGGCGCCCAAATGCCGGTGCTGCAGGAAGGCGCGTTATTCGCCGCCGGCCCACATCATTGGACTGACCGCTAACGCGCGAGATAATGCTGTACACTTGGTTTCATCGGGGTGAGGAAGACCGGCGCTGACCACAAAAAGATTGCTTGCAACGTCGTTGCCTCCGTGATTTCCCAATGTAATCAATGGGAAAAAAGGCACGTGATGTCGGGGTTTGAAACTAATGCGGCCTCGCGCTGGCAAATTTTCTATCTTTCTTTGGTTTGCCGTTGACGTATTCCGATGACGGCGTCGATCGCGGTATCTCCGGACTCCGCGCACTGTCGCGCCGGCGCCAAAGCCAGACGCCAAGAAAAATATGAGCCGTAAAACGTGAACCGTAAGAGTAAATATGAATCGCGAGAATATGAACAGTGAAGCTCGAGCCCGCCCGGGAAGTGACCTATCGTCCCAAGCCTTCGAATTCGACTACCTCATCGTCGGCGCAGGGTCGGCGGGATGCGTGCTTGCAAATCGTCTGAGTGCAGACGGAAAGAATTCGGTGCTATTGCTCGAAGCTGGTCCGAAGGACAGCAACCTCTGGATCCACGTGCCGCTCGGATATGGCAGGCTGTTCAAGGATAAGAGCGTCAACTGGATGTACCAGACCGAACCGGAACCGGGATTGCAAGGGCGTACGGTATTTCAGCCGCGCGGCAAGGTCCTGGGCGGATCGAGTTCGATCAACGGCTTGCTCTACGTTCGCGGCCAGCACGAGGATTATGATCGCTGGCGCCAGCACGGCAACAGCGGATGGGGTTATGACGACGTCCTGCCTTATTTCAAGAAAGCCGAGAACCAGCAGCGCGGCGCTGACGATTTTCACGGTACTGGCGGTCCGCAGCCGGTTTCCGATTTGAGTCACGCCGATCCTCTCTCCGCGGCATTCATCGCTGCCGCGGCGGAGACCGGCATACCCGAAAATCCCGACTTCAACGGCGCATCCCAGGAGGGCGCCGGTTTTTTCCAGACGACGACGCGGCACGGAAGAAGAGCGAGCACTGCGGTATCTTATCTTCGCCCGGCCAAGGGCCGAAGCAATCTGCAGGTCGAGACGTCCGCGCTGGCGCAGCGCGTGGTGTTCGATGGACGTCGCGCGGTGGCGGTTGAATACCGCAAGGCAGGGACGTTGCGAACGGCGCGGGCCCGCAAGGAAATCCTGGTTTCAGGCGGGGCGTATAACTCGCCGCAATTGCTGCAGCTCTCCGGCGTCGGGCCTGCCGAACTGCTGCGAAAGCACGGCATTGATGTCGTGCTCGACGCCCCCGGGGTAGGCCACGATCTGCAGGATCACATGCAGGTCAGAGTGGTGATGCGTTGTGCGAAAAGCATCACGCTCAATGACGTTGTCAAGAGTCCTGTCCGCAAAATTCTGGCCGGCCTGCGATATGCGGCGTTCCGCACCGGACCGTTGTCGATAGCCGCAGGGACATCAGGCGCATTCTTCAAAACCAATCCCCGCCTCGCGACACCCGATATCCAGATCCACTTTCTGCCATTCAGCACCGACAAGATGGGCGAGAAGCTGCATTCCTTTTCCGGATTCACGGCGTCGGTCTGTCAGTTGCGGCCGGAAAGCCGTGGCTCGCTGCGCATCAGGAATGCCGACCCGGCGGCGCCTCCGGAAATACGGATCAACTATCTCTCAACCGAGGTCGATCGCACCGCCAACGTCGAAGGCTTGAAAATATTGCGAAAGATTCTGCATGCGCCGGCGCTCAGTCCCTATGTGGTCGAAGAGGTTGATCCCGGCGCAAAAGTCTCGACCGACGAGGAGCTGCTGAATTACTGCCGCGCGCGCGGCAGCACGATCTATCATCCGACATCGACCTGCAGAATGGGAAACGATCCGCTTGCTGTCGTCGATCAGCGGCTTCGGGTTCGCGGCATCGAGGGCCTGCGCGTGGTCGACGCCTCGGTCATGCCGGATCTGGTGTCGGGCAATACCAACGCGGCCATCATCATGATCGCGGAAAAGGCGTCGGACATGATTTTGGAGGATGCGCGATAGTGCAGCAGCGCCGCACCAGCGTTTGCATTCCGGCATTGGCGGGCTCTATCTTCCGGCCGCAGATCAGCCGCGATTCTCGCGCGGCCTCGAAGGGAGCATGAGTGGTGGCAATTAGAATACGGATCGGCACGCGCAGGAGCGTCATGGCGCTGGCCCAGACCGAGGAAATTGCCCGGCGTCTGATCGCGGCCGCACCCGGCATCGACGTCGAGATCGTCAAGTTCGAAACAACGGGCGATTCTGACCAGACCAGCAAGCTGTTGCAGCACGGCGGCAAGGGCGGCGCGTTCGTGGCCGAAATCCGCAGGGCCGTTGTATCCGGCGAATTGCACGCCGCGATGCATTCGCTGAAGGACATGCCGGGCAATGAAGACACCCCGGGGCTCGTGATCGGCGCGACGCTTTCGCGCGATCCGCCCGGCGACGTTCTGGTGCTGCGATCAGGGGTTTCGATCGAGGATTTCAGGCGCTCGCGTGGCAAGGGATTCAAGATTGGCACCAATGCCGTGCGGCGCGCGGCCTATGCGCGTCGGCTGTTTCCGGAAGTCGAGGTGATTCACTACCGCGGCGCCGCCGACACCCGCGTCCGCAAGCTCGACAATTTGGAAATGCAGCGGCTTCCTGACGGTGGCGAGGTCGGTCCGGCGGATGCGCTGATCATGGCGCGCTCCGGGCTCGAGCGCGTCGGCTTTGCCAGTCGTATTGCCTATGAATTTTCAATTCAGGAAATGCTGCCGGCGGTCGGGCAGGGAATTGTCGCGGTGGAATGCGCCGTCAGCGATTGGCAGACGCGGCACATTCTGTCTGGCATCGACGACCCCGCCTCGCACCGAAGCGCCGACGCCGAGCGCGAGGTGCTGTGGGTCCTCAACGGCCATTGCAATTCGCCGATCGCGGGATTTTCAACCATTCAGGGCACGCAGATGTCGCTGACCGCGTCGGTGCTGGACGAAGCCGGCGGCCTGTTCATCGAGGCATCGCGCTCCGGGCCCGCCGATCGCCCGCGCGAACTCGGCCGTGCGGTCGGGCTCGAACTGCTGGCCAAGGGTGCGGCCGAGATCATTGAACGCAGCCGGCCGGTGTGACTGATCAAGGCCGTCATACCCGCGAAAGCGGGTATCCAGTAATCGCCGACCTGCATAGGATTCGAACGCCGCAGCGTACTGGATCATCCGCTTTCGCGGATGATGACGACGATATTCGCGGAAGCTGCCTTTATCCCTTATACGCCCGCACCCGCTTCAGCATCTGCTCGACATGCGCGATCGGGGTTTCCGGCTGGATGCCGTGGCCGAGGTTGAAGATCAACCGGCCCTTCGCGTAATTCGCAAGCACGTCATCGACCGCCTGATCGAGCGCGGCACCGCCCGCGATCAGCGCCAGCGGATCGAGATTGCCTTGAACGGCGACGCGGTTCTGCACGCGCTCGCGGATCAATGACGGCTCCGCCGCCCAGTCGATGCTGACGGCATCGACGCCTGTCGTGTCCACGTAAGCCGGCAGCAGCGCGCCGGCGCCTCGGGGAAAGCCGATGATTTTCGCGCCCGGCGCTCTTTTGCGCACGCCTTCGACGATGCGCCGGGTCGGCTCGATCGACCAGCGCGTGAATTCGCGCGGCGGCAGCACGCCGGCCCAGGTGTCGAAAATCTGCAGCACGTCGGCGCCGGCCTTGAGCTGCCCCAGCAGGTATTGGATCGAGTTCTCGACCAGCACGTCGATGATTTTCGCGAACGCCAGGGGATGGCGGTAGGCCATCATCCGCGCCGGCGCCTGATCCGGCGTGCCTTGCCCGGCCACCATGTAGGTCGCGACCGTCCATGGCGCTCCGCAGAAGCCGATCAGCGCAATCTTCGGATCGAGCTCGTGACGCACGCGGCGCAGCGCTTCATACACAGGCTCGAGTTTGCCGAAGTCGGCCTGAGGTGCCAGCGTTTCGACTTTCTCCGGACAGTCCAGCGGTTCGAGCCGCGGGCCTTCACCGGCCTCGAACCGCACCTCACGGCTGAGCGCGTAGGGAATGACAAGAATATCCGAGAAGATGATCGCGGCATCGAAGTTGAAGCGGCGGATCGGCTGCAGCGTGACTTCGGCTGCGTATTCCGGCGTGAAGCACAGATCGAGAAAGCCGCCCGCCTTGGCGCGCAATTCGCGGTATTCCGGTAGATAACGGCCTGCCTGCCGCATCATCCAGATCGGCGGCACGGGCTGCCTGCGGCCGGAAAGCACTTCAAGGAAGGGTTTTGTGGGCTGGGTCTGGGTCAAGCGCTGGTTCCGCGGGGTGATCGGGAGGCGAGATGCTGCCCCTGATACACTGTGGATACGGACTTGGCCAAGATGCGATCGCCTCTGATATCGGCGACTTCGCAGGTCGCGGGCTAATTTTCCGGATATCTCCCATTTCCAGCAGTTTTTAACGGCGAATCGGATTGTTTTGGCGATGCGAGGCTGGCCGGGGGCTATGGAGCCGCGCGACCTTCACCCGCGCGGTTGCTCATCCCGCTCGATCTGGGGCTTGTCGTGCAGCACTGCGCTGAGCAGCGAATTGTGCACTTCGATTTTTCCATTGTAGCTGATGAAACCCAGCTTGCGGAATTTGTTCATGAAAAAACTGACGCGGGAGCGTGTGGTGCCGATCATCTCTGCCAGGGTTTCCTGGCTGATATTCGGATTGATCGGCTGCGGGCTGCCGGCCTTGCCGAAATTCGCGAGCAGCAGCAGCAGCCGTGCCAGCCGCCGCTCGCTCGAATTGAACAGCTGGTCGATCAGGTCCTCTTCGATCCGGCTGTTGCGGGTCAGCAGATAGGACATGAACAGCTCGGAAAATTTCGGCTCTTGATGAAGCATGGTGATCATCGCGTCCTTGGCGATCACGGTGATCGTGCAGTCTTCCATCGCCGTGGTGGTGGCGATCCGTAGCGGATGGCCATTCAGGCAGCCTTCGCCGAAGAACTGGCCGGGCTCCAGGATCGCAACGACCGCTTCCTTGCCCTGCTCGGACAGGACAGTAAGCTTGACCTTACCTTTTTGGATGTAAAACACCGTGTCCGCGACGTCGCCCTGCGCGAACACGGTCTGGTTCCGGTGAAATTCCAGTATCGTTTTTCCCGCGCCCACCTTGGCGAGAAATTCCAAGGGGTCGAACGAGTCCATGGCTGGCTTCTCCACTGCAACGTCCTCTTCCCCCGCCCTTCGCCGACGGGGATGTTGCAACTTTAGCGTGTCGTGCTTCGTTCTTCAAAGCCTACTTTCGGACAAACAAGCCTGGCGGCATTTTATTCCGCTTGCGCGATAGGGAGTCCCGCCGGGGTATGCGGGACCCCCTACGCCGGCCAGATGAGGCGCCAAGGCAAATTTCTCATCCGGTGGAACTCAGATGCGATTTCGAATGCTGCCTGATTGCCCCCGTCGTGAAGCGTCGTTGGCGTGGTACGCGCTTGCGCAGTTCCGCTCAGGCTGATGAGGGCCGGCAAGTTGAAGGAAGCGAAGGTCTTTGTTGACCAGATTTTTTACCAGCGGGCGCGCACAGTAATTTTTGCGTACCGCTAACGGCGTCAGTAAAGGCGACCATCCCATGACAAAACCTGCCCCAGCAAGATACAGCGAACACGACGCAAGGGCTCGCTTCGATCAGGCGCTCAATGACGCGCTCAGCGCACCGCGCAAACCTTTGACAATAACGGCAACCATGAAGCGGCGGGCGCTCAAGAAAACGCTCGGAAAGCCCAAGAAAAAGGCCGGGAAAGGGGGTGCAATCCCGGCAGTCTTGTTCTCTTTGCAGCGCGACCCGGAGTGATCGCGGCGACAGCTAGCGGCGAATCGGGGATCGCAGGTCGTTTCGGCAATCGGGACCTTGAGCGCACAGTCCTCCGGCCTGGCGATTAGGTCCAACGGTGTCTCCAAACCTAAAACTCCAAACGGGCTGGGGTCGGAATTTATCTTTGGAGCACCGCAAATTTACCGCAACGATGAGGGTGCAATCTCACCGCAGATATAGTCGACCCGAAGTTGCAACGCCTGTCTGTGCAATATTGACCATGCGGCATAAAAATCGCCCGGCCAGCAGTGCGGCTCTGTGCCCGTTTCCGTGCACCGGCGGGGCGCCATTGGGCAGCCTGGATGACATTCCGTTCCACCCGCCGGGAACGTCCGGATTGCGCACGCGTTATCCCGGAACGGAGGCTCAAGATGGCTGAGAAATTCGATCCCGCGGCGCACGACAAGCATGCCGCCAATCCCCGTGAGGCCGCCTTGGCCGACCGGGACACCCACGCGAAACTGGAGACCGGTCTGATCGACAGCTTTCCGGCATCCGATGCTGTCAGCGCGGCACAGCCGGCGTCGTCGAAGGCGGATGGTGACCGGGAAGGTGAGTCGCTTTGGGACAAGGTTCTGGCGGTATTTCGATAGATTCGCAGCGGCTTGTTTTGAAGAACCGACGGTTCTGCCGCTGAAGGAGGCCAAATGAAAGGGGAATTCAACCACGCCGCTAACAACTCCCCGCGAAGCGGGAGTTCGAAGCAAGTCACGCCGGTGGCGTGGGCCGCAATCGTCGTGGCATTCGTCGCAATAGCGATCTGGTTTGCGATCAAGCCGTGAAGCTCCTGCGTCGCCAATCAACCTTTACCGGAACCATTCAGGCCGGCGGGAATTGCTGTCCGATAGTTCACAAACTTGAGGAGCATGCGATGATCAGGCGTTTTGCAATAGTAGCCGTCGCAGTGGCCGGGATATGCAGTGCTATGCCGGCTGGTGCGGAAGAGATTGGAATTGGTGTGGGTCCGGGCGGCGTCACGGTCGGAACCGGCCACGATCGTGATCGTGATCGGGATCGCGACCGTGAAGTTATCCGGGAGCGCGACCACAGGGATCGCGACGATACCATCGTGATCCAGAAGGGTCATGACCGCGACCGGGATATCGACCACGACCGAAGGCCGGTGATCATCGACCGTCAGTGATCCTGCTATTGATCGCGTTCAATTTGATCGAGCGGCCTCCGTTTGCGGAGGCCGTTCTTTTTTGTCCTCAGGGTTAGGAGGTCGTTCTTGCGCGCTCTCGCCATCTTCAATAATGCGGCGGCGGTTCGTTGCCGGTAGCAGGGCCATGAGTCTCGGCCACCTGCAGGCGTTCGCTCAGGTGCGCGACCTGGCGCGTCAGCGCGTCGATCTTGAGCCACTGCGCGGTGATGGTCTTGTTCAGCGTCTCGATGGTCTCGTCCTGAAACATCAGCCGGGTTTCGAGCGCGTCGATGCGGTCGCTGAGCGTCTTCACCTCACTCATCGGAATCCTGTTCCATTCGGCGCTCCCGCAAGCCGTGGCCGAGCGCGATGCGGTCGTCGAACACGAAGCATTGGCCGCGCCAGCGGCTCTCCGCTTCCGGCACGGCTTCCAGATATCTGAGAATCCCGCCCTTGAGGTGATAGACTTCGGCAAAACCGCGCGAGAGCAGATAGGCGCTGGCCTTTTCGCAGCGGATCCCGCCGGTGCAGAACATCGCCACCCTGCGATGCTTCGCCGGATGGAGATTGCGCGCGGCAAAATCCTTGAATTGCCCAAAGCTCTTGATGCCGGGATCGAGCGCGCCCGCGAATGTACCCATCGCGACCTCGAATGCATTGCGGGTGTCGATTACCAGCGTGTCCGGCGTCGCGATCAGCGCGTTCCAGTCGGCGGCGTCGACATAGATGCCGACCTGCCGCGTCGGATCGGTTTCGGCGTCGCCGAGGGTGACGATCTCCTTTTTCAACCGGATTTTCAGACGTTGAAACGGCATCGCGCGAGCCTGCGAGAATTTCAGCTCGAGATTGTCGAGCCGGCCGCCGAACAGGGCGCCGTCGCGCAACTCATGGATCAGGCCGCCGATGGCGTCCGCGCTGCCCGCGAGCGTGCCGTTGATGCCCTCAAGGGCCAGCAACGCACTGCCCTTCAGCTTGAGATCGGCGCAAATCGCCCGCAGCGGCTCGCGCAGTTCCCGGAAATCGGGCAACGCGGCGAACTGATAGAAAGCGGCGACCTTGTACGGCATCGCGCTGGTCTATCAGGCGGGCGGGGACCCGATCAACATATAGAACGTCGTCCCGACGTTCGCCGGGACGACGTTGAGAGGCATTGCCCCTATCCCAAGCATTGCCCAGCGCCGCATGAATGTGCCATGTAGGCCCGCGCCTGAGTTCGGCTGAGGAAAATGCAGAAAAACAGCGGTAAAGTGAGCAATTTGGCATGAGGAATTTCCATCTCGCCGGCCGGTCGACGG
>Ga0208079_1000951_pt1 | contig 15742 bp, 15 predicted proteins | sample NGESurdeep092012_5_FD_184474 | JGI IMG/M metagenome (GOLD analysis project Ga0208079, IMG submission 184474) | Arctic peat soil microbial communities from Barrow, Alaska - NGEE Surface sample 210-2 deep-092012 (SPAdes) | ecosystem: Environmental > Terrestrial > Soil > Wetlands > Peat ... | reverse complement strand
CGACGGTCTGCTCGACGTGTTGACCCGCGCTGCGTAGCTGCAGGGCGTTCGTGAGCACGGCCCGTCAGGGAAGGCCGGTTACCAGTGCGAAACTCCACGGAACTAGAACGGTGGCGAATGCCGATTCGGCGCCGGAGCCTCCGCCTCCACCGATCCCCTGGCCGATCTTGGGAAAGACATACAGGAAGACCAGGCACAAGAGGAAGGGCTGGACGACAGTTCGGATGACGAACTCGATGAAGTGCTTTCTCAGCACCAGCAAGTCCCGCAGAATCAGCGCCCACAGGGCGATCCGGCTGGCGGACGCCGCCGAGCGGGTCGGCCGCAACTCGATACGTGCACTCGTGAACGAGGCATCAGTGGTGCTCATCGGTCCCGTAGCTCCTTCCCGGTCAAGTTGATGAAGACCGTCTCGAGACTCGGCGCCGTCACCGAGAGGTCGATCACCGGAAATCCCCCGCCTTCGGCGGCCGCCATCACCTTGGGAAGCAGTCGCTCATGGCCCTTCACATGAAGTTCCACTCCCCCTTCCACCGAGCGGGTGCGGGTGACACCTTGGATCTCATCGGTGAGCAACCGGGCCAACGCCTCCCGATCACCGACGGCCGTCACGTTGACGATGGTATCGGCGTCGATGCCCCGCTTGAGCGCGGCCGGGGTGTCCAGAGCCAGAATTTTCCCGTGATCCATGATCGCCACCCGCTGGCACAGTAAGTCGGCTTCTTCCATGTAATGGGTGGTGAGCAGAATCGTCTGGCCGTCGGCGTTGAGCTGGCGGAGGATGTCCCATAGGGCCAGCCGGCTCTGGGGGTCGAGACCGGCGGTCGGCTCGTCGAGGAAGAGCACCGCCGGGCGGTGGAACACGGCCCGAGCCACCATCAACCGCTGCGCCATCCCACCAGACAGGGCCTCCACCGAACTGTTGGCCCACTTCTCCAACTGGAACTGGCTCAGCAGTTGGTCGGAAGTGCGGCGGGATTCGCCGGCCGGGATCCCGAAGAGCCTCCCGTGAAAATAGAGGTTCTCCCACACCGTCAGCTGTCGATCGAGCGTGTTCTGCTGACTGACGATGCCCTGAATCTGTTTGGCCAGGGCCGGATGGGCCACCACGTCGATGCCACCCACAAATGCCCGGCCTTCGGTCGGAATCACCCGGGTGGTCAACATGCCGGCCGTGGTGGTCTTACCGGCGCCGTTCGGACCGAGCAGCCCGAAGATCTCTCCTGTCCCCACCGCGAGATCGAGCCCATCCACCGCCCGGAAATCGGCACCCTTGTACACCTTGGTCAGGCTTTCGGTGCGAATGATGCCCTGATCAGCATCACCTGGGGAGAGGGCCACGTTTAGAGGTCCGGCGGCAAAGGAAGCGGCTTTCGACCGGCGAAGCTCTCCTCGGCGAAATGCCACCATCCCAGCTCCTCTTCATCTCGCTTCCAGCACAGGAGATAGACGACGCCTTTGTCGGTTACCGCCGGGAAGTCGAGGAGCCCGGACTCGGCGTCCCGCAGCATGATGTCCCTGTCGTGAAGTTCACCCAGTGCAGTCTGCACATCGACCGGCATACCTGTGGCACCCTTCCCGTCGGAGACAACACGGTGACCGTTGGTCTGGGCCACTACACCCTGTTGCTCACCACGTCGCAGAGCATCGATCAGGACTCGCATGCGTGGTAGTTCGGCACGCACCTCGTCTTCGGTCCAGTAGCGCACAGGCGCAGCGTAGGCCCAGGCACGATGTCGGTGCCGGGACGGCCATGACGACCGGTGCCGGGACGGCCAATCAGCCGCCCCGGCATCCCGATCTCGTATCGAAGAGCTGTCCGGCTATTTCGGAGGCATACGGATGCCACCGTCGAGTCGGATGACCTCCGCGTTGAGATAGCTGTTTGTGGCAATGTGGGCCACCAACTCACCGAACTCCTTCGGGTTTCCGAGCCGCTTGGGGAAGTTGACCGACTGGCCGAGGGTCTCTCGAGCCTCTTGGGGCAGCATGGCCAACAATGGCGTGTCGAATAATCCGGGAGCGATGGCCAAAACCCGGATGCCGACCACCGCCAGATCGCGAGCGGCGGGAAGCGTCATCCCCACAATCGCGCCCTTGGATGCCGAGTAGGCCAACTGGCCGATCTGACCGTCAAATGCGGCCACGGAGGAGGTATTTACGATCACCCCACGTTCGCCGTCTGCCTGAGGCTCAACGGTGGATATGGCAGAGGCGGCTTTGGTCATCACGTTGAACGTGCCGATCACGTTCAGGTTCTGAATGAACTGGAACACGCCCAGCTCGTGGGGTGAGCCATCGCGGTTGATGACTCGACCCACCCATCCGGTTCCAGCACAGTTCACGGCGATGCGGAGGTTCCCGCCGTCGGCGGCCTGATCGACTGCCTTTTGGCAGTCTTCAGGGTCGGTGACGTCACCACCGACGTAGTTGGCGTTGGCGCCGATCTCGCCGGCGACCTCTTTGGCCCGCTCTTCGTTCTTATCGAAGATGGTGACCCGTACACCTTCGGCGCCGAGTTTGCGGGCAGTGGCTTCACCGAGGCCAGATGCGCCCCCGGTGATGATTGCTGAGCTTCCTTTGATCTCCATGCCAGCAGATTACGGGACCCGGGGCCCGTACCCAAAACTGGAGCCGAATAGCTGTCTGGGGATGCTTGGTGACCTGCATGTTGGCACCAGGTGAACAGGGTCAACTGCTGCCCTGAACACGTATCAACGTTCGGGAGGAACCGCTGAGAACGGCCAGGTTGTCGTCGTCTGGACCTTCTGATCACTGACCACGGCCCATGCCGGTTCTGGATTCCACCAAGAGCACTTCGTAACTTTCAGATGTCACCCAGGCAGGTCGCCAGGGGACGTGGCGTTCGGTCGAGAGCCAGTGCCCTTGGTGACGTCGAGACTCACCAAGGGCAGGCCTGAATCGCCAGGCAGAACGTTGAGGGAGTTGACGGATCAGCAACCCAATTACTGGAGTGCCGCCGCCTCAGTGGCCAACTGGTCCACCAGATCGTTCATGGGATCACCCGAGTGGCCCTTGACCCACTCGAAGGTCACCCGACGATCCCCATCGAGGGCCAACGCGAAGAGCATCTCCCACAGGTCGCGATTGGCCACAGGTTTCCCCTGGGAGTTCCGCCACCCCTTCCGCTTCCACCCGACCCACCACTTCTGGCGAAAACAGTTCACGACATAGGTCGAGTCGCTGACCACATGGATAGTCCCCTCGATCGACCGCAAGGCCTCCACCACCGCCATGATCTCCATGCGCTGATTGGTGGTGTGGGGCTCCCCTCCGCTACCCGAGGCGTCACTGCGGGTTCCCGAGCGCTCACCATCGACAACCCAACCCCATCCGCCCGGTCCGGGGTTTCCCCGGCATGCCCCGTCCGTATAGACGACGGTGACCTCGTCAGTGATGCCCTGGGTCGCTCTCATCGCCACAGCATGCACGCTTATCGGCATCGTCTGCACACTCACCTCCGGTGCTGGCCGGCCACCTGGGGACACTGAGCCGGGATTCTGGACCATTGCAGGCCGCCTTTCGTTAGCGCCGAACCAGTGGGAGCATGGGTGCATGCTCTTCGATGGTGTCAGCCGCCAGCTCTACGACATCGACGCGGGGGAGACGGCCGAGTGGATGGACGCTTTCGACGACGTGGTGAAGACTCACGGCCGGACCCGGGCCCGATACCTGCTGATGCGGCTGCTCGAGCAGGCCCGAGCAAAGAATGTCGACTTTCCCGCCTCCGTGTCCACCCCGTATGTCAACACCATCCCCACCGACCGCGAACCCGAGTTTCCCGGCGACGAGCACATCGAGCGCCGCATCCGGGCATACATCCGTTGGAACGCCGCCGTCATGGTGGTGCGAGCCAACGTCCGTTCTGCCTCTATCGGCGGCCATCTCTCTACTTACGCCAGCTCGGCCTCCCTCTACGAGGTTGGTTTCAATCACTTCTTCCACGGCAAGGACAACGGATCTGCCGGTGATCAGGTGTACTTCCAGGGGCACGGATCGCCCGGTATCTACGCCCGAGCGTTCGTGGAGGGCCGCCTCACCGAGCAACAGCTCGACAACTTCAGGTTCGAGGTGGCGGGCGACGGGTTGTCCTCCTATCCGCATCCGCGGCTGATGCCCGATTTCTGGGAGTTTCCCACTGTGTCGATGGGCCTGGGACCGCTCAGCGCCATCTCCCAAGCTCACATGAACCGGTACCTGCATGCCCGGGGCTTGGCAGATACCTCAGCCAGCCGGGTGTGGTGCTTCGTCGGCGACGGCGAACTGGATGAGCCGGAGACCATCGGTGGCTTGGGCATGGCCGGGAGGGAGCACCTCGACAACCTCACGTTCGTCGTGAACTGCAACCTCCAGCGACTCGATGGGCCGGTCCGAGGCAATGGCAAAGTCATCCAGGAGTTCGAAGCGCTGTTCCGTGGGGCGGGATGGAATGTGATCAAAGTGGTGTGGGGACGCAACTGGGATGAGCTGTTGGCCAAGGACGTGGACGGGGTCCTCCTCAAGAAGATGAACTCGACGGTCGACGGCGACTTCCAAAAGTACGCCACCGAGTCCGGGGCCTACATTCGCGAGCACTTCTTCGGGCCGGATCCTCGGCTCCGGGCCATGGTGGCCGATCTCTCCGATCAGGCGCTCCAGTCGTTGCCCAGAGGAGGCCACGACTACCGAAAGATCTATGCGGCCTACCTCGCCGCCACCGAACACGTCGGCGCTCCCACTGTCATCTTGGCCAAGACGATCAAGGGGTGGACGCTCGGACCCGAGATCGAGGCCCGCAACGCCACCCATCAGATCAAGAAGATGACCAAGCCCCAGCTACGAACACTGCGGGACCGGCTCTTTTTGCAACATGAGATTCCCGATGACGCGCTCGATGCCGACATGCCTCCCTACTACTTTCCGGCCCCCGACTCTCCGGCCGCCATCTACTTAGCGGAACGTCGTCGCGCTCTGGGCGGCCCACTCCCCCATCGGGTTGTTCGGCCGAAGACACTCGAGCAGCCTGCTGCCTCCGTCTTCGCTGAATTCCTGGGGGGATCGGGGAAGCTGTCGGCCTCGACCACCATGGCGTTTGCCCGTCTCCTCCGCAATCTGGTCCGTGATCCGTCCATCGGAAAGCGAATGGTGCCTATCGTGTCCGATGAGGCCCGAACCTTCGGTCTCGAACCGTTGATCAGCAATGTGCAGATCTACTCCCCAGACGGTCAGCACTACACACCGGTCGACTCCGACCTGGCCCTCCACTACGCCGAGAGCGAGTCGGGACAGGTCCTCGAAGAGGGCATCACCGAGTCGGGGGCCACCGCCACGTTCACCGCCGCGGCCACTGCCTACGCCACATGGGGTGAGCCCCTCATCCCCTGCTACCTCTTCTATTCGATGTTCGGCTTCCAGCGGGTGGGTGATCTGCTGTGGGCACTCAGCGACATTCGCGGTCGGGGCTTTCTGTTTGGATGCACGGCCGGGCGGACCACACTCAATGGCGAGGGACTCCAACACCAGGACGGCCACTCTCTGGTACTGGCATCGGTCGTCCCCACCGTGGCCGCCTACGATCCGGCGTTCGCCTATGAGGTGGCCATCATCGTCGAGGACGGGATTCGCCGTATCACCGGTCCTGAACCCGAGGACCGTTACTGGTACATCACCCTCTATAACGAGAACTACCCCATGCCCGCCCTGCCCACCGATGCTGCCGAGGCGGACCGGGTCCGGTCGGGGATCATCAAGGGCATGTATCGCTTCGCCGGTCACGGGATCTCGAGTGGGGCCACCAAGGCCACCAAGGCCACCAAGGCCACCAAGGCCACCAAGGCCACCAAGGCCACCAAGCAGGCGACCCTGCTCTTCTCGGGCTCGGCGTGGCAAGCGGCCATGCAGGCCCGGGACCTCCTTGCCACCGACTGGGGTGTCGAGGCCGATGCCTGGTCGGTCACGTCGTACAAGTCACTGCGGGAGGACTGTCTTTCCGTCGAGCGGTGGAATCGGCTACATCCCGACGAGGAGCCGAAAGTCCCCCTGATCACTCAATCCCTGGCCGAGTCAAGCGGCCCGGTGGTGGCGGTGACCGACTTTGTCCGGGCCGTTCCAGACCAGATCTCCCGATTTGTAACCAGCCGTTTCACCTCGTTGGGCACCGACGGTTTCGGCCGGTCGGATACCCGGGATTCATTGCGCCGGTTCTTCGAGGTCGACGCCGCCCACATTGTGGTGGCCGTCCTCGACGGCCTCGTGGCGAGCGGGGATGTTCCGGCCGACGTGGTCTCCAAAGCCATCCACCAGTACGGGATTGACGCCTCCAGCGGCGACCCCTGGTCCCGCTGAACCGACCAGATTGCCTCCACCGGGGCTAACTCTGCGATTCCCATGCCAGAATCCCAGGTATGCCCAAAGGCACGCAATCCCCGCCCGGCCCGTCGAAGACCTCCCTCGCCCTCACGGGCAACGACGAGGCTGACGCCCTTCTGGCAACCGATCCGCTGGCGCTGGTCATTGGGATGGTGCTCGACCAGCAGATCCCGTTGGAGCGGGCGTTCAGATCGCCATTCGATCTAAAAGAACGCCTGGGCGGCTCCCTCGATGCCGGGGCCATCGCATCCATGGACCCTGATGCCCTGGCCGCGATCTTCGGGACCAAGCCGGCACTCCACCGCTTCCCAAGTTCGATGGCGAGGCGAGTCCAAGATGTCTGTCGCCTGATCATGGATACCTACGACGGTGATGCCGCCGCCATCTGGACGTCAGCCGCCAACGGAAAGGAGCTGCTGGCCCACGTCAAGGCCCTCCCCGGGTTCGGCGTGCAGAAGGCCCGCATCTTCATCGCGTTGCTGGGCAAGCAAATGGGCCTTCACACTCCCGGTTGGCAACAGGTATCGACCCCGTTCAGCCGGCCGGGGACCTTCCAGTCGGTGGCCGACATCGACTCGCCGGCTGCGCTGACCAAGGTGCGCCAGTTCAAACAACAGATGAAAGCCGAGGCCAAAGCCAAGGCGTCAGGGATCAGTTGACGGGTACGGCTGACCCGTCGAAGCGGTGGGCTCTGTCCGATCGCCGGCTCTACCTGTGTACCCCGGATCGAAGCGATCTCGACCGATTCGTGGAGGGATGCATCGTCGGTGGGGTGGACGTCGTCCAACTTCGGGATAAGCACCTCGCCGACCGCGACCTGGTCACGCGGGCCCGGGTAGTCCAGCGGGTCTGCGCCCACTACGACGTGCCTTTCATCCTCAACGACCGTCCCGATCTCGCCAGCGCCATCGGCGCCGATGGGGTTCATGTGGGCCAAGATGACCTAGCTCCCCGGGAAGCCCGTACGTTGGTCGGCGACCACGCCCTCCTCGGACTGTCGACCCATGCCCGGTCTGAGCTGATGTCGGCAATCGAGGGTGAGTTACCGGTGGATTACGTCTCCGCCGGACCGGTGCATGCCACCCCGACCAAACCCGGTCGGCCGGGGACCGGGCTCAGCTACGTCAGCGAAGCTGTGTCGGTCTCTCCGTGGCCGGTGTGGATCACCGGAGGCGTCGACCCCGAGACCGTCGGCGACATGATTGCGGCCGGGGCCCGGCACTTCGTGGTTGTCCGGTGGCTCACCGACGCGCCCGACCCGGGCCAACACGCCCGCGACCTCCGACGGGCCATCGATACCCGCATCTCTCAGGCCGACAGCTCGGCATAGGCCGACGATGCCTCGGCCACCTACCTCAGCTGGGAGTAGCTGTGGGAGTCGTGGCTGTGGGAGTCGTGGCTGGGGGAGCCGTGGTGGGAGTGGCTCCGCCACCCGGGGTGGGAGTCGTGGGAATGGGAGTCTCGACGACCTTGGCCCCGGCCGGCAAGGTCACCGGAGGCGACGTGTTCACCGATGAGACGGTCAAGGACAACTGTGCGCCCGTAGCGGTAATGGTGAGGGACGACAGGTACTGACCGATCACCGTGGCTGTGAACGAGGCGGTCTGTCCTTGTTGGGTCACCGAAAATGTGTAGGTATTTCCTTTTTGGTGGACGTTCTTGGGGCTCTTGGCCAAGGCGACATACTCGTGTACCGGGTCGTACGACTTGGCTAACTGGCTCGCCTGCTTCTGGAAGGTGAGATGGGCGGTTGATGTGCCGGGGGCCACCTGATTGCTCTGATACTCCACGCCGTCGATGACGGCGACATAGACCCGTACGGTGGCAGAATCGACATAGCCTCCCAGCCGGCCCGACGACTGGTACACCAGGTGCTGCGTTTGGGTCCCCTGCGGGCTGTTTTCGAGCACGTCCGAGGTGTAGTTGGCCGCAGCCAGGGTGTTCTTCACCGCCGTCTGGAGGGTGGCCTGCTTGGGGGCCTGCGAGATGCCCAAAACGGCGCCACCGGCAGCCAGCACCCCTACCAAAACGAGCAGCAGCCAACCAATAAGCTTTCGGGGTCCGGTCATTCCGCAGACGCTACGCCATATCGAGAGGTACGACTTTCGCCGCCGCCCTCTACCACCCTGGTTCCGGCACCTGCATGGCGCCGGACCGAGGGGTTTTCGTCTTCGGCAACGTCGGTGACACGGGGCGGTGAACCTGTCGGTCAGATACCGATCCGTTGGGCCAATAGCTCCCGGTGGTACGACGGGTCCCCCAGCATCAGCTCGGATGACTTGGCTCGCTTGAAGTACAGATGGGCCGGGTGCTCCCAGGTGAAGCCGATGCCGCCGTGGATCTGAATGGTTTCCGCCGCGGCATGGAAGTAGGCCTCGGAGCAGTATGACTTGGCCAGGCTGGCCACCACCGGGAGCTCATCGGAGTCCTCGGCTGCGGCCCAACCTGCGTAGTAGGCGGCAGACTTGGCCGACTCCACCTCAAGCAGCATGTCGGCACACTTGTGCTTGATGGCCTGAAAGCTCCCGATCGGCCGGCCGAACTGGATGCGGGTCTTGGCGTATTCGACCGAACTGTCGAGACACCGTTGGGCACCTCCCACCTGCTCGGCAGCCAGCGCCACCGCGGCCAGGTCAAGGGTCTTCGACAACCCCGCCGCCGCGCCTCCATCGGTACCGATCAGTCGGGCCGGTGTATCGGCGAACTCGATCCGAGCCTGCTTCCGGGTCTGATCCATGGTGGCCAACGGGGTCCGGGTCAGGCCGTCAGCATCACCCTTGACGCTGAAGAGGCTGACTCCGGCGTCGGTCCTTCCCACCACGAGCATGAGATCGGCCACATGCCCGTCGATCACAAACGACTTATGGCCGTTCAGGGCCCACCCGTCGCCTGCAGGGGTGGCGGACAGGGTGACGCTGTCGGTGTCCCAACGTCCACTGTCCTCGGTGTGGGCCAGCGTGGCGATGGTCTCACCTGTGGCGATGCCGGGTAGTAGATCTTCCTTCGCCTTCTGGTCGCCTGAGGTGAGTATGGCGTTGGCACCCAATGCCACCGTCGAGAAGAACGGAGCGCACAGCAGCGCCGCCCCCATCTCCTCCAAGACCACGATCAGCTCGACATAGGAGAACCCGGCCCCCCCGAACTCTTCAGGGATGGTCAGCGACTGCAGACCCAACTGCTCAGCCATCTGTGTCCACACCGCAGGGTCATAGCCCTCGGTCGTTTCCATGAGTCGGCGGACTTCCGTCTCGGGCGACTTGTCTTCGAGAAAGCGCTTGACCGACTTGCGAAGCTCGTCTTGCTCCTCGCTGAAGGCGAAGTTCATCGTGTTCTCCATCCCCCTGGGGTGGCCCCGACTTGGGGACATCGTCCACCGTTGTCTACCAGAACCGGGCCGATGTTGACCAACGGGTCAAGGGGACACAGCCTCGATGGTGGTCACCCACGGTACGCTGAGCTGGTAGCGGTGGTCGACTCCCTCCAACCGGGGGCCCACCCAAGGAGGTCCGGCTACCCATGGGCAGCACCATCATTGACTACCAGGACACCGCCGTCGAGGTCCACCGGGTCGTAGTCGGGCCGATGGACAACAACGTCTACATCGTGCGCTGCCGGCAAACCGGTGACTCGGTGCTGATCGATGCGGCCAATGAGCACGATCGGCTCCTCGAACTGTGTCGTGACCTCGGGGTGCGCCAGGTGGTCGAGACCCACGGCCATTGGGACCACATTCAGGCGGTGGAGGCGGTGCGACACGCCGGCATCGAAGTGGCGGTGACCCGCGCCGACGCGAACATGCTCCCGGCCTACGACCTGATCCTGGAGGATGAGTCGACCCTCCAAATCGGGCGGCTTCGGATCGACACCATTGCCACGCCGGGGCACACTCCCGGATCGATGTGTTTCGCCGTCGAAGGGACACCGCTGCTCTTCACCGGGGACACCCTCTTCCCGGGGGGACCGGGCAACACCACATTCGAGAATGCCGACTTCAACACCATCATCACTTCCATCGAACGCCGTCTGTTCACAGGGTTCGGACCGGATACCCTCGTCCTTCCCGGCCATGGGGAAGGGACCACCATCGGGGCCGAGACCCCGCACCTTCAGGAGTGGGTCGACAGGGGTTGGTGACCGGGCGCCGATGACCATCGGTCCGGCTTGCCCCCCGCTGAGCGTCAGCCGGTGGATTGGGCCCTTCGCGGCTCACGATGAACCCCCGGGTGCCACGCCGCCGACTCTACGGGTGCCCCCGCCGGATCGGCAGGCGGCCTCGGAACCCGCGGACCAGATTCGCGGTATTGATCACACAGCCGTCGCCGGGTGCCGGGGTTCGTGAATTACTTCAATCTCGGGGGGGAGTCCGGTGATCGATACGCCACCAGGTACCTCGTCACCCACTTCGATGGTCACCCGGGCGCCGGCCAGAGGAATGCCTTCCACCTTCAGATGGCCGATCCCCTCGGGAAGGTTCGGGCACAACCAGGTCTTGCCCTGCGGTATCCACGGGTCCAAGCGAAGGAGCGTGCGCAGGCACAGAAGCGGTGACGCAGCCGACCAGGCCTGTGGCGAGCACGACGTCGGATAGCCCACCGGTACGCTCAGTTCACCCCGGTCGAGGCCGCTGAACAGTTCGGGCAAGCGCCCACCTTGGGCCACGGCCGCGTCGAGCAGTGCCAGGATCAACTGTTGGGCAGCTCCGTCGAACCCGTAACGGGCCAGTCCGGCGGCCACGATGGCGGTGTCGTGCGGCCATACCGAGCCGCAGTGGTAGCTGATCGGGTTGTACCCGCCGTTGTTGGCGGCCAACGTGCGGACCCCCCACCCACTGAACATCTCGGGTGACACCAACTTGGCCGCCACCTGGCCGGCCTTGTCCTCGTCAACGATCCCTGTCCACAGGCAGTGGCCGATGTTGGAGGTCAACGAGTCGATCGGGTGCTTGTCGGCGTCGAGACCGACGGCGAACCACCCTTTGTCCTCGAGCCAGAAGTCGCGGTTGAACGCTGCCTTCAGGTTCGCCGCCTTGGCTCGGAATCGCTCATGGGTGGCGGTATCACCAACCTCGACAGCGAAGTGCGCCCGGGCCAGAAAGGCACCATAGGTATATGCCTGGACCTCGCACAATGCGATCGGCGCCTCGGCCACACGCCCGTCGGCGTAACGGATACCGTCCCAGCTGTCTTTCCACCCCTGGTTGGTCAACCCGCGGTCGGTCGCCCGGTGGTATTCCACGTACCCATCGCCGTCAGCGTCCCCGAATTGTTCGATCCACTCGATGGCGCGTTCGGCATTGGGCAAGAGCTCGTCGACCAGTTCGCCGGCCACACCCCAACGCCGGAGCTCTCCCAGAAGCATCACAAACAGGGGGGTGGCATCTGCGCTGCCGTAATAGATGCTCCCACCGCCGAGCGACAGCGACGCGGCATCGCCGAAGCGCATCTCGTGGAGAATGCGCCCGGGCTGCTCATCATGGCGAGGATCAACTTCGTTCCCTTGGAACCGCGCCAGCGTCTGCAGTACCCCGAGAGCCAGGTCCGGATCCACCAGCAACGCCATCCACGCCGTCAGCAGCGAGTCACGCCCGAACACGGTCATGAACCACGGCGCACCCGCCGCCACCACCATCCGCTTGGGGTAGTCGGGGTCAAAGATGCGAAGAGCGCCCAGGTCCTCGGCACTGCGGGCCACCACATTCTTCAGACCCGGATGGTCGGTCTCGACCTGGGGGACCTGGCGTCGCCACAGAGCCAACCGCTCGGCCGGTTCAGCCCGTTCCACCGGCTGACCGCATCGGTATCGGGGATCGATGGTGATGCCGTCGATCACCGGAGCCACCTCCACGCAGGTGCTCCATTCACCTCGGGGGGGCACGATCATCTCGAAGGTGGCGAGATCATGATCGAGCCTGACCGGCCCATTGAAGCGAACTTCCACGCCGCGGGTCACTCCTCCACGCCGATACGAAAAGGTCATGGTGGGGGTGCCGAGGCCGGATGATGTTCGGTCAGTGCCGCCATTGGCCCCACCCTTGATGTCACAGGTGACCGTCCCACTCACCGGGTCGTCGTGCGCACCGTCCCGATCCCGTCCCTCTTTCACTGCGAACAGATCAGCGAAATCCGCCCCGACGAACAGCTCCACCGAACAGAACGACGGTTCGTCTCCAAAGTTGCGGATGGTGATGTCCTCACGCATTCCCTGGCCCACATAACGGGACCTGAACACCATGAGCGTCGAATCCGCCCGTCCGTGCGGAGGGAGGCACCGGGATACAAACGTCGAAGAGAAGGGATCGTCGGTGACCGCGGCCAGCGGTTCGGTTCGGGACCCATTGACCAGAATTTCGAATCGGGAGAGGATCCGGGTGTCCCGGACGAACAGTCCCTGGGGCAGCCATCGAGATGAGATGTCCCCGGCACTTGCGCTGATGGCAAACGTGGACTCGTCGACCAGGGTGACGGTCCCGCTATTGGGTCGAAGTTGGGCGACAGGTCCGGCATAGGTCCACGGGTCTGCCATCTGGTTACCGTACCTGCCACCTGTTCATACAGGAAATTCCTGGTGAAAAGGCCAGGCCCCCTATTCCTCCTATCGCCGTAGGAGAAATGGCAACGGGAGGGTAGGCTCGGGGTGTGAACGACGAGACCGTCAGGGATACGGTGCCAACTGCTCCACTGCTGCAGGTGGAAGACCTCCATGTATCCGTGGACGGTGCCCCCATCCTCCGTGGCGTCAACCTCACCGTGCAATCCGGGCAGGTGCACGCCATCATGGGGCCCAACGGGTCGGGCAAGTCGACCCTGGCCAAAGTGCTCCTCGGCAACCCCGCCTACGTGGTGACGTCGGGGACTGTCCGGCTACGGGGTGAGGACGTCACGGCATGGCCTACCGACGTCCGAGGCAAAGCGGGGATGTTCCTGGCTTTTCAGGAACCCGAGGCCATCGGTGGCGTGCCGGTGATCCAATTCCTCCGCCAAGCGCTTTCTGCCCGTCGAGGCATCGACATGTCGGTGCTCGAAGTTCGTTTGATGATGATGGAGTGGATGGAGAAGTTGGGGATGGACCCCGAGTTCGGCGAGCGCTATCTCAACGAGGGATTTTCGGGTGGCGAGAAGAAGCGCAATGAGATATTGCAGATGGCCATGCTCGAACCTGAAGTGGCCATCCTCGACGAGACCGACTCAGGGCTCGATGTCGATGCGCTCCGCACAGTCGCTCGTGGCGTCGACACCGTCCGGGAAATTCGACCCGATCTCGGCGTGGTGGTGATCACCCACTACCAGCGGATGCTGGATGAGTTGGCGGCCGACAAGGTCCATCTTCTCATCGGCGGGGTCATCGTGGCCGATGGAGGCCCCGAGTTGTACAAGAAGTTGGAGACGGAAGGATACGACGCATGGCGGGTCTGATCGATGTGGCGCACGGTTTGGATGTCGAAACGCTGCGGAAAGACTTTCCCCTGCTCGCCCAGGAGGTCAACGGGCACCCGATCACCTACCTCGACTCGGCGGCTTCCTCCCAACGACCTCGCCAGGTGCTTGACGCCATGCGCGAGTACGACGAGACGACCCACGCCAACGTGCACCGGGGTGTCTATGGGATTGCCGAGGAGGCCACCCATCGATTCGAAGCAGCCCGGGTGGCGGTGGGCCGATTCATCGGGGCACCCAATCCGTCCCGGGAGATCCTCTTCAGCAAAAATGCCACTGAAGGCCTGAACCTGGTGGCCAATACATGGGGCCGCACCCACCTGCACCCGGGCGACTCCATCCTCCTCACCGAGATGGAACACCACGCCAACATCGTGCCATGGCAGATGTTGGCCGAAGAGCGCGAGCTCTCCATCCGGTGGATTCCCATCGACGATGACGGAGCCCTGATCCTCGATGACCTCGAACGCTTGGTCGACGGGGTCAAGTTGGTCGGGATCACCTGCATGTCCAATGTCCTGGGAACGCTGAATCCGGTCGGCGATATCGCCCGGGTGGCTCACGCCGCGGGAGCAGTCGTGGTGGCCGACGGGGCCCAATCGGTCCCCCACTTGCCGACCGATGTATCCACCCTGGGCTGTGATTTTCTGGCCTTCAGCGCTCACAAGATGCTCGGTCCGACCGGTATCGGCGTGCTCTGGGGTCGGGATGAGTTACTCACCCCGCTCCCTCCATTCCTCGGTGGTGGGGAGATGATCCTCGATGTCCGCAAGGAGGGGTTCACCCCCAACGATCTGCCGTGGAGGTTTGAAGCCGGTACGCCGCCGATCACCGAGGCCATCGGCCTCGGTGCTGCCGTGGAGTACCTGCAGGCCATCGGCATGGAGTCCATCCGGGCCCACGAGATTTCGTTGACCACGTACGCCATGAACACGCTGGCCGAACGCTTCGGCGACGACATCCGGATCTTCGGGCCCAAGGATCCGACCCAGCGAGGCGGCGTCCTCTCATTCGCCTATCGCGACATCCACCCCCACGACGTTTCCCAGATCCTCGACCAGTACGGGGTGTGCGTGAGGGCCGGGCATCATTGTGCCAAGCCGCTGATGAGGCGGCTCGGGGTCAACGCCACGGCCCGAGCGTCCTTCGCTCTCTACAACAACGAGTCCGACGTCGATACCCTGGCCAATGCCCTGGCCGAGACGGGAGCGTTTTTCGGATGAGTACCTCCCGGTACTCTGTTGCCGTGATGCGCACCATTGTTACCAACGGATCATCCGATGATGCCAACGGACTCATTCGGAAAGACCCGGGGACGGCGAGCTGATGGCCGGTCTCGAAGACCTCTACCGCGAGATCATCCTTGACCACTACCGGTCGCCTCGGAACCGGGGGGAACTCCCGTCTCCCCCGGCTCAACGCGTCGAGGGATTCAATCCTCTCTGTGGTGACGAGATAGTGGTCACTCTCGAAGTCACCGATGGAACCGTCTCTGACATCAAAATCGGTGGTACCGGGTGCTCCATCAGCCAATCATCGGCATCGCTGATGTCGGCAGCGGTGAAAGGTAAGCCGGTGACCGAAGTCCGCGACCTGATCCGGACCTTCAAGGGGATGATGTCCATTCACGAGTCGACCCTTCCGGGCAAGGACTCTCAGGATGAGGACGATATCGAGGCGACAGAAGCACAGCTTCTGGATGTCGACTCACTTGGTGAACTTGCTGCCCTCCAGGGAGTGGTGAAATTCCCGGTGCGTATCAAATGTGCGACGTTGAGTTGGAATACCCTGGCTCAGGGCCTCGACGAGGCCGAGTCGGAGACCGAATCCGCCAGCACCTGAGCTTTCGATTAAACCCTCGACTACCGCTCAAGCAGCCTTCTTGACCGCCGGATAGCGCTTCCTGGGCGGTTTTCGGGTCCCTTTGGGGCGACCCGGAC
>Ga0208079_1000949_pt1 | contig 15765 bp, 8 predicted proteins | sample NGESurdeep092012_5_FD_184474 | JGI IMG/M metagenome (GOLD analysis project Ga0208079, IMG submission 184474) | Arctic peat soil microbial communities from Barrow, Alaska - NGEE Surface sample 210-2 deep-092012 (SPAdes) | ecosystem: Environmental > Terrestrial > Soil > Wetlands > Peat ... | reverse complement strand
TAAACGAATCGCGGGCATCGCTCTGTTCGTCCTGCTTGTCAACAGCGCCTATCTTGTGGCGTTTCCCCAGCCCAGCATTTTCTACATGGGCAACGTGCTGTTGCACCTGGGGCTCGGGTTGGGTCTGATGGTGCTCGCCCTGTTGTGGGCGCGGCGGCATCCGGTGGAGTGCGGCGCGTTTCTGCTGTCGGGACTGCCGGCGCTATATCTCGTGGTGCGCGGCAATACGATGGATCACCGCTGGGCGCTGTGGCTGCACATTCTGCTGGCCGTGATCGCCGCGGGCGTCGTCGGCCTGCGCCTGTTCCATCACGGCGCCCCACGCGCCTGGCGGTCGGCTTTCGTGACGGCTGCCGCCGCGCTAGTGGTGCTGCCGGCGGGCAGCGCGCTTTACCAGCGGGCCCGGCCCAATCCGATCGACCGCATACAGAACCCTCTCGTGGCGCCCGTCTCGATGGACGAGGAGGGCGCTGGCGCTCTCTCGCCCTTCGCGCCATCCTCGGCGCAAACCAATACCGGCGCCATCATCCCGTCGAACTTCTTCATGGACTCCGAGGCCTGCGGCGCCTGCCATAAGGACATCTACGAGCAGTGGAAGAGTTCCATGCACCACTTTGCCTCGTTCAACAATCAGTTCTACCGAAAATCGATTGAGTACATGCAGGACGTCGTGGGGACGCGCCCCAGCAAATGGTGCGCGGGATGTCACGATCACGCGGTCTTCTTCAACGGGCGGTTCGACCGGCCGATCAAGGAACAGATCGACACGCCGGAAGCGCAAGCCGGCCTCGGCTGCATGTCGTGCCACGCCATCGTACACGTGGGCAGCAGTATGGGGAACGGCGATTTCACCGTGGAATATCCGCCGCTCCACGAACTGGCCTCCAGCAAGAACAGCTACATCCGCGCCATCGACTACTTCCTGACCTATCTCAACCCCAAACCGCACAAGGCCACCTTCATGAAACCCTTCATGCGGGAGCAATCGGCGGAGTATTGCGCCGCCTGCCACAAGGTGCATCTGGATATTCCGGTCAACAGCTACCGCTGGGTGCGCGGGTTCAACGATTACGACAACTGGCAGGCCAGCGGCGTTTCGGGACAGGGCGCGCGCTCGTTCTACTATCCGCCCAAGACTTCGGCCTGCTCGGATTGCCACATGCCGCTGGTGTCGTCCAAAGATCCCGGCAACCGTGACGGCAAAGTCCATTCGCATCGCTTTCCCGCCGCCAATATGGCGGTGCCGACCGCCAATCGGGACGAGGCGCAACTGCGCGCTACCGAGCAGTTTCTCAAGTCCGGCTTCATCACGGTGGACATCTTCGCCGTGTCGCCGGCCGACGACCGCGCCGGGCAGACCGCCATGCAACGGCGCAGCGAGACCGTGCAGGCCATGTCCACATTCGCTGTCGGCGAAGAGGCCGAGCAGAGCGCGGCGGCGGTGATTCGCGAGGTGGGCAAGGTGTCGGCGCCGGTCGATGTGGCCGGCAGCGCGCTCCATCCGGGGAGTACGGCGCGCGTCGACGTGGTAGTGCGCACGCGCAAAATCGGTCACTTCTTTCCGGGCGGGACGGTGGACGCGTTCGACGTCTGGCTGGAACTCGAAGCCTGGGATGCCACCGGGCGCATCGTGTTCTGGAGCGGGAACGTGACCGAGGATGGCAAGGGACCGGTGGAACCGGGGGCGCACTTCTACCGCTCCTACCAACTCGACGGCGACGGCAACCCGATCGATAAGCGCAATGCGTTTCAGACGCGCAGCGTTTTGTATGTGCGCCTGATCCCGCCCGGCGCGGCCGATGTGGCGCACTTCCGCGTGCCCGTGCCGCGCGATGCCAAGGGGCCCATCCAATTCACCGCCAAGTTGAATTACCGCAAGTTCTCGCGGTATTTCACGCAGTTCGCTTATGCCGGGCAACCCAAGCCGGGACAGGACCCGGCACTGTTGACGCGCGACCACAACGGGATGGAGTATTCATTCAACCCGGCTTCGATTCCGGCCAACGTCTCTGGCCAAATCCGCGACCGCATTCCCGATCTGCCAATTGTGACACTCGCCGAGGCCAGGGCCGCCATCCCGCTGGGCGAGAGTACCTGGACGCCCGTGGTGCGCCAGCAGGATCGCGAACGCTGGAACGATTGGGGCATCGGACTGCTCTTGCAGGGCGATCTGAAGGGCGCGGAGTACGCCTTCCGCAAGACCACCGAAGCCGAACCGGAGTACGCCGATGGGTGGGTCAATGTAGCCCGCGCGCTGATTCAGGAAGGCGAGACCGATGCCGCCAAGCCGTATATCGCCAAGGCGCTGGCCATCAACCCGGAGTTGGGCCGCATCTGGTTTTTCAACGCGGCGATTCAGAAGGCGGAGGGCGATTACGATGGCGCCCTGCAATCCCTGGAGAAGACGCGCGCCAAATACCCGCGGGACCGCGTGGTGCTGAATCAGATCGGCCGGCTGTTGTTCTTGAAACGGGATTACGCGGGCGCCGTGGCCGTGCTGCGCCAGGTCGCGGGTGTGGACCCGGAGGATGTGCAGATGCATTACACGCTGATGCTGTGCTATCGCGGTCTGGGCGATGCGGCGGCGGCCGGCCGCGAGGAACTGCTCTTCCGGCGCTTTAAGGCGGACGAAGCGTCGCAATCGATTACGGAGCGGCGGCGCAGGCAGAAACCGGAAGACAACAACGAGCGCCAGGCGATCCACGAACACGAAAGCGCCGTGAAGGGGATGCTGCCATGAGGCGCCTTGTCCCAAACAGGAGTGCGAATTCAACGCAGAGACGCAGAGATCGCAGAGGAAGCGCAGAGAAAACAGCGCAGAGCGCCGGAAGCGGTGTCAGGCAAATCTCAATCGTTCTTCTTTCCCTGGCCGCGGCCGGACTGCTGATTCCGGCCGAGGCGCCGTACACGGGGCCGGTATTCACCGACGTGACGGCCCAGGCAGGCATCCGCTTCGTCCACAACAGCGGCCGCGCCGGGCAGAAGTATCTGCCGGAAACCATGGGGTCGGGGTGCGCCTTTTTCGATGCCGATGGCGACGGCTGGCCCGACATTCTGCTGATCAACAGCAAGGACTGGACGCCGCGCGGACGCCGCTCGCTGCCGGCGCTTTACCGCAACAATCACAACGGCACCTTCACGGACATTACCGCGGGTAGCGGCCTGGACGTGGAGATGTACGGCATGGGAGTGGCGATCGCCGACTACGACAACGACGGCCGCGAAGACGTGTACATCACGGCGCTGGAGGGCGACCGCCTGTTTCACAACCTGGGCAACGGCAAGTTCGCCGATGTCACCAAAGCCGCCGGCATCCAGAATGCGAATTTCGGCGCCAGCGCCGCGTGGCTGGATTACGATCGCGACGGCAAGCTGGACCTGTTCGTCGCCAACTACGTGCAGTGGTCGCCCAAGAACGACCTGTGGTGCTCGCTCGACGGCGCCACCAAATCCTATTGCACGCCGGAATCCTACAAGGGCACGCGGTCGCGCCTGTATCACAATCTGGGCGGTGGCCGATTCGAGGACGTTGCCGAGGTGGCAGGTGTCGGCGACCCGACCAGCAAGTCGCTGGGCGTGACGGTGCTGGACTACAACGGCGACGGGTGGCCGGACCTTTTCGTGGCCAACGATACGCAGCCCAACAAACTCTATCGCAATACCGGCAAGGGCGGCTTTGTGGAAAGCGGCATGGCGGCGGGCGTGGCCTATGGCGAAGATGGCGTGGCGCGCGGCGCCATGGGCGCGGATGCCGGCGATTATGACGGCAGCGGCCGCCCGCATCTGCTGGTCGGGAACTTCTCCAACCAGATGCTGGGGCTGTATCACAACGAAGGCAACGGGCTATTCGTGGATGAGGCGCCGTCCTCCTCGGTGGGCCGCGCCAGCCTGCTTTCGCTGACCTTCGGCGCGTTTTTCTTCGACTACGATCTGGACGGGACGCCCGATATTTTTGCCGCCAACGGCCATATCGAGGAAGAGATCGGGCGCGTCCAGCCTAAAGTGAGTTACCGCCAGGCGCCTTTGTTGTTTCGCAATCTGGGCAAGGGCAAGTTCGAGAATGTGAGCGCGCAGATGGGCGCCGCGTTCAACCGTCCGATTGTGGCGCGCGGCGCAGCCTTCGCGGATTTCGACCGCGACGGCGATCTCGACATCCTGATTTCGACCAATCACGGCCCCGCGTACCTCTTTCGCAACGATGGCGGCAACCGCAACCACTGGCTGAACGTGCGGCTGTCCGGGACGAAGTCGAATCGCGACGGCATCGGCGCCGTGGTGCGCATACAGAGCGCGGCGGGCAAGCAGTGGAATATGGTGCGCTCTGGCTCCGGCTACTGTTCGGCGAGCGACTTGGCGTTGACCTTCGGACTGGGGAAAGCCGTGACTGTGTCGCTCGAAGTGGAGTGGCCCAGCGGCACGCGGCAGCAATTCGCCAATGTCGCCGCCGGCCAGTTCCTCACCATCGACGAAACCCGCGGCATCGTCGCCCGGAAGTAATGTGCATCCGCTTCTCCGGGGCGGAATAACGCGGCGGCGCGGAGGAAGAATGCCCCCACGAATGGGGTCATGGCAGCCTGGAAGGCTACGCTACGGTGCTGCGAATACCTGGTAGTACAAATTTGCCCAACTGTAACCCACTGGAGTTCGCGATGCTACCATGGCGCTGATGAAGCTCACATTCTGGGGCGCGGCCGGCACCGTCACCGGCTCTATGCATCTGTTGGAAAGCGGCGGCAAACGGTACCTGTTGGATTGCGGCCTCTTTCAGGGCCGCCGCAAGGACGCCGACCTGAAAAACCGCAAGCTGCCCTTCCCGGGCGACTCGATTGACGCCGTGGTGCTTTCCCACGCGCACATCGATCACAGCGGCAATCTGCCCACCCTGGTGAAGGACGCGTTTCGCGGGCCCATCTTCTCCACCCCGGCCAGCATCGATCTGTGCAACTGGATGCTGCGCGACACAGCCCATATTCAGGAGAAGGATGCGGAGTTCCTCAACAAGCGTCTGGAAAAGCGCAAGGCCGCCGGCCAGGCGGGCAAGGAGAACGGCAACGGCATCGTGGAACCGCTCTACACCACGGCCGATGCCGAGCGCACGCTCCCGCTGTTTCGCCCCGTGCCCTATCACGAACCTTTCCAGTTGTCCGATACGCTCAGCTATGAGGCCTACGACGCCGGGCATATTCTCGGATCTTCCTGCCTGGTGCTGAACCAGACATCGGGCGGCGCGCCCCTGCGTTTGACCTACTCCGGCGACGTGGGCCGGCCGAATCTGCCCATCATCCGCGATCCCGACAAGATGCCGCGTGCCGACTACCTGATCATGGAGAGCACCTACGGCGGCCGGCTCCACAAGCATGTCGAGCATGTCGTCAACAAGCTGGCCGACGTCGTCAACCGCACCGCCCGCCGCGGTGGACGGATCATCGTGCCCGCCTTCGCGGTGGGACGCACCCAGCAACTCGTGCTGCTGCTCCACCAGCTCTTCAACGAAAAGCGCATTCCCAACATCCCCCTCTTCGTGGACAGCCCGTTGGCGCTCAACGTGACCCAGGTGCATCGCGATCACCCCGAGTGCTTCGACGCCGAAGCCCGCCAGTACCTCACCGACGGCGAGGACCCGTTCGGCTTCAAGCGCCTGCAATACATCCGCGAGGCCGCCGATTCCAAGAAGCTCAACGATCTCCACGGGCCGTTTGTCGTCATCTCGGCCTCGGGAATGTGCGAGCAGGGGCGCATCCTGCACCACCTGCGCAACAACATCGAAGATCCGCGCAACACGGTGCTGATCACCGGTTTTATGGCGCAGGATACGCTGGGCCGCAAACTGGTGGAGAAGTGGCCCGAGGTGCGCATCTTCGGCGAGCCGGTGCGCGTGCGCGCCGAAATCGCCAGCCTCGACGAACTCAGCGGCCACGCCGACCAGAGCGAACTGCTGGAGTGGATCAAACCCATGGTGGGTTCCCTGCGCAAGGTGTTTCTGGTGCACGGAGAGCCCAGCCAATCCGAGACCCTGGCCAAATTGCTGCACACCCACTACGGACTGGAGGCGGTCTGCCCGGCGCCGGGGCAGAGCTTCGACCTCACATAAGGTGAAACCGAAAGGGCCCCTGTATCGATCTATAATGTAAGGAAGCAAAAGGAGTATTGTTCGTGAGTCCAACACCGACCTATCAAGAGCCGCAGCCCAGGAGTTCCGGCCTGCTCACCGCGCTGGTCGCCGGGGCACTGATCGCGCTGATCGCGGCTAACATCTATCTCTTCGTGCAGATCGACCACCTGCGCACCGATGTTTCCAAGGTTCGCGAGTCTCTGTCAACCGAATTGAGCAACCTGCGGGACGCGTCCTCGGTGACGTCCGCTTCCCAGTTGCGGCATTTGGAAACCCTGAAGGCGGATCTGGAAGCCGCCCGCGCGCAGGCCCGCGATTATTCGCGCACCGCCTCCAGCCAGGGCAAGGCCGAAGCCCAGGCGTACGCCGACCATTTGGCTCGCCAGCTCCAGGCCGAAGAGGCCAAGGTCCAACAGCAGGTGAGCAGCGAGATCAGCGAAGTGAAAACGGCGGCCAGCACGGCCAACGCCAAAATTGCCGACGTCTCCACCGACGTGGGCGGCGTCAAAACCCAGGTCACCGCTACCCAGGCGGAACTGCAGAAGACCATCGCCGATCTGAAGAGCACGCGCGGCGATCTCGGCGTGCAGAGCGGCCTGATCGCCACCAACGGGCAGGAACTACAGGCGCTCCGGCGGCTGGGCGAGCGCAACTACATCGAGTTCAAACTGGGCAAGACCAAAGCGCCCCAGCGCGTCGGCGATATCACCCTGATGCTCAAGAACATCAACCTCAAGAAGAACATGTACACCGTTGAAGTGATGGCCGACGACAAGCTGACGGTAAAGAAGGACAAAAACGTCAACGAACCCGTGCAATTCTACAGCAGCAAGGCGCGGCAGCCGTATGAGATCGTGGTCAACCAGGTACAGAAGGACCAGATCGTCGGCTACCTGTCCACGCCCAAGGAACAGTCGGGACGGTAGCGTAGCCTTCCAGGCTGCCATGCCGGTATTCTTACCGGCATTCTTCAAGGAACGCCGGCAAGGACGCCGGCTTTGCAGCCTAAAAGGCTACGCTACCCTGCGTCCGTCTTCTCCACCAGTTTTTCCACGTGCATGCTGTAGATGGCGGGTTTGCCGTGGCGGTCGCTCTGGAAGTAGATGCGCTGGCTGTCCGGCGAAAATAGCGGGGCCACGGCCTCCGCATTGCTCGCCTTGTGTTCGGCCATGGCGCGCTCGCTGTGCCCGGCGCGCAGCAGGAGCAGCACCACGGGCGACGTATTGCGGCTCGCGCCCACGAACACCGACGCATCGCGGTTGGCCCCGAACGCCGCATACTGGCTGGTTTTGCCGATCAGTTTGTCGGCCGCGATATCCGGCGTGAATTCGCGCAGGTTGGTCAACTGGGTGCGATCTTCCGGGAAATTGAGATACAGGATGGTCTTGCCGTCGGTGGACCAGTTCGGGGTGCCGATGCCGCCGGGCGCCAGCTTCAACTGGCGGTTCTGCGTGCCGTCGGAATTCACCATCCACAGCGCCTCGCCGCCCTGCCGGTAGAGAATCTGGGCCCGCATGGGGCGGGCGATTGGGGCAGACATCGCGAATGGCGATTCGATTACGGTGCGCGCGATACCCTGCACCAGCGTCACCATGCGCAGCCGCGACGTGTCGCCCCGCCGTTCCACCCGTCGTTCCACAAGTGTCGCGTGCGTGCCGTCATTGCCCACGCTCATTCCGCCGGCCAACTCCCAGCCTTCGGGCGCCTCATACAGTGCGCGCTCCTTCAGGTTGGACACGTTCGATATGTACAGAGACCGTCCTGCCAGGTAACAGAACCCGCGGTTGTCGGGCAGCAGAGTCAGCGTCGAGGGGTCCAGCCCTTCGGTCTGCGTCATTTGCTTCATCTCGCCGGATTTTAAATCCAGGTGGAAGCCCTGCGGGGAACCGGTGCGGTCGCAGGCGCATAGCATCCAGCCGCTGTTGCGCGCGATGCCGCGGTTGTAATACACAGTCAGGGTGCTGGAGTAATCGGGTTTGGTGAGCCGGTAGACTTCGAGTTCGGTTAGCGGATCGGGGTAACGCTCAGCGTCGGTCGGAAAGACCTGGCCCTTGCGCCCTTCGGCAAGCAGCCCGGCGGCGGCCAGGGCGGAAAGACACAACGTTCTGCGCGTCACACCCATGCTTCTGATGGTAGCAACTCCGGCCGCGCGCCAAGACCCCAATCAGAGCCGCGACCGTAAGGGAGCGCTCCCTCACGGTCGCGGCTCTGCCTGGAGTGCTAAGACGCTTGCTCAGCGCCCGTCTCTCTTTACAGAGTAAAATAGTATTTGCACATTCCACCCGTGACGAGACCTTTACATGATTGATGCCGTTCTGGCCAGAGTCTTCGGAACCAAAAACGAACGTGAAGTCAAAGGCATGCTGCCCACGGTGGCGGCTATCTCCGCCCTGGAACCACAGACTCGCGAGCTCTCCGACATCGACCTGGCCGCTAAAACTATTGAATTTAAAGAGAAAATCGCTCAGGGCGCCACGCTCGACGACCTCTTGATCCCAGCCTTTGCCGTGGTCCGCGAGGCCGGCCGCCGCGTCCTCAACATGCGCCATTTCGACGTTCAGTTGATTGGCGGCATGGTGCTCCACAAGGGCAAGATCGCCGAAATGAAGACCGGTGAAGGCAAGACGCTGGTCGCTACCCTGCCTTGCTACCTGAACGCGCTCGCCGGCAACGGTGTCCACGTGGTTACGGTCAACGACTACCTGGCCCGCCGCGACTCGGAGTGGATGGGGCGCCTCTACAAGTTTCTCGGCCTCAAGGTCGGTGTCATCGTGCACGATCTGGACGACCAGGAGCGCAAGGACGCCTACAACGCCGACATCACCTACGGCACCAACAACGAGTTCGGCTTCGACTACCTGCGCGACAACATGAAGTTCCGCATCGAGGACTGCGTGCAGCGCGTACACAACTACGCCATCGTCGACGAAGTGGACTCCATCCTGATCGACGAAGCCCGCACCCCGCTGATCATTTCCGGTCCCAGCGAGGAATCCACCGATAAGTATTACAAGATCAACCGCATCATTCCCAAGCTGACCCGCGGCGAAGTCATCGAGGGCAAGGAACCGGGCGAGAAGTACACCACCGGCGACTACACCATCGATGAGAAGCACAAGTCCTCGGCGCTCACCGAAGAGGGCGTGCTGCGCCTGGAGAAGCTGCTCAATATCGGCAACCTTTACGACCCGCAGAACATCGAGTGGAACCACCACGTGCAGCAGGCCCTGCGCGCCCACGTGCTCTACGAGCGCGACCGCGAGTACGTGGTCCGCGATGGCGACGAGGGCCCCGAGGTGATCATCGTCGATGAGTTCACCGGACGCCTCATGCCGGGGCGCCGCTGGAGCGACGGATTGCACCAGGCGGTGGAAGCCAAGGAAGGCGTCAAGATCCAGCGCGAGAACCAGACGCTGGCCACCATCACCTTCCAGAACTACTTCCGCATGTACAAGAAGCTGGCCGGCATGACCGGAACGGCGGAAACCGAAGCCGCGGAATTTTACAAGATTTACAAGCTCGAAGTGGTGGTCATCCCCACCAACAAGACCATGATCCGCCAGGAAAACACCGACATGGTGTACCGCACCGAGGTGGAGAAGTTCCGCAACGCGGCCAAGGAAATCAAGGAGTACAACGCCAAGGGGCAGCCCGTCCTGGTGGGCACCATTTCGGTGCAAAAGAGCGAACACCTGGCCGCCATCCTCAAGAAGATGGGCGTCAAGCACGAGGTCCTGAACGCCAAGAATCATGAACGCGAAGCCGGCATCGTGTCGCAGGCGGGGCGCAAGAACGCGGTCACCGTTTCCACCAACATGGCCGGCCGCGGTACCGACATTCTGCTCGGCGGCAATCCCGAGTTCATGACCAAGGACGAGTGCCTGAAGAAGAAAGTGGCCGAGCGCCTGTCCGAGGAAGATGCGCAGTTCATCGCCGACGAGCACTTTTACTACTTCACCCACAACGAGCAGTTCTATCGCGTGCGCCGCGACAAGTGGGACGAGCTCTTCGCGGGCAACAAGGCGTACACCGATCAGGAACATGACGAAGTGGTGGGGCTTGGCGGCCTGCACATCGTGGCCACCGAGCGCCATGAATCGCGGCGCATCGACAACCAGCTTCGCGGACGCTCCGGCCGCCAGGGCGATCCCGGCTCCTCCCGTTTCTTTCTTTCCCTGCAGGACGACCTGTTGCGCATTTTCGGCGGCGAGAAAATGCAGAACCTCATGCTGCGGCTCGGCATGGAAGAAGATGTGCCCATCGAATCCAAGATGATCACTAACCGGATTCGCAAAGCGCAGGAGGCGGTGGAAGCGCAGAATTTCGAAGCCCGCAAACACCTGCTGGAATACGACGACGTCAACAACAAGCAGCGCCAGACGGTCTACGGCCAGCGCCGCCAACTGCTCGAAGGCGCCGATCAGAAACAGCACGTCATGGAGATGATGCAGGGCATCATCGAAGAGTACATCGACCGCCACTGCGCCAACGATAAGCACCCCGACACCTGGGACCTGGCCACGCTGCGCAACGACATCCTCACGCAGTTCGGAGACAAGATCGATCTCAAGCAACTGGGCAATCTCAACCGCCAGGAGATGGTGGATGCGATTTGCGACCAGTTACAGCGCAAGTACCAGCAGAAGGAAGACCTGGTGGGGCCCGACGTGATGCGCCAGACCGAGCGCATCGTGATGTTACAAGTGATCGACAACCAGTGGAAGGACCACTTATTGTCGATGGACGAGTTAAAGCAGGGCATCGGCAACCGGGCGTACGGGCAGAAGGACCCGCTGGTCGAATACAAGAAGGAATCTTACGAGTTATTCACCGCGATGATGGACCGCATCGAAGACGAGACGGTGCGCTATCTGTACTTCCTGCAGGTGAGCACGAACGCGGGTCCGGTGCTGCCGTTCCCCGAGGAGGACGAGGAAGAAGCGGGCGAGGTGGAAGCTCCTCCGCGACCCGACCCCAACGAGCAGCAGCGGCTGGCGGCCAAGTCCACTATGGAGGACTTCACGCGCAACATCCAGCGCAAGAAGGAGCGCGAGATGGAGCAGTTGCAGTTCGTGGGCGGCGACGGGTCGGGCGGGGCGACGCCGGTGGTGACGGGGCAGAAGACCGGGCGGAACGATCCGTGCCCCTGCGGCAGCGGGAAGAAGTATAAGAAGTGCCACGGGGCGTAGGCGCGCCGGACACGTTTGTCCGGTTTTTTGGGACCGATTTACTGAAAACAAATGAGTTAAGTGGCGCGGGGCCGGACAAGTATGTCCGGTTTCCGTTTTGATCCCGGTTTGCGGCGGGCTCTGGCCTTTCCTCCGCGGTCTTCTGATTCCATTCTAATGCACGGGTGTGCGGATTCGGCCTCGCGGCGGAGGGATGGGCTGATGGTAGTGGTTTTGGATGCAATGGTTTACGGGGATTGAAAAAGAATTGATGTTGCTGTCACTGACGCTGAGATCGCGTGACGTTTCACCGTTTGGCACCAGTTTCCGAGTACGAGCCCAGGAGTAACCGGCAGAAATCGCCGGTCGGGCATACCACAAGTCAGGAATACTTGCTGGTGTGATGGGGATATCGCGGCAGGAATCGGGGCGCAATCGATCCAGCCCGTCAAGGATCCGATTTGGGAGTGTTCCAGGTAAGTGAGCTCGGCAACGCTTCTGCGATCCCGCGGCGGCAGCGCCAAGTAGTGCACGAATCGGTAGCGACCGGTTTCCGGAAACTACTTTAGAGGAAGTGGCCGAACGCATGTGTCTGTTGCGGTCGGGGCTGGCTTTCGTTTCCCTATCACACACCGTAGAAACAGGTATTATCCGCTCGCAGAACAATCGCGCCGCATACGATGCCAGCCCCGCCCAATCGTAGCGTCGACTCCCCCGCACTTGGTTGGGAGTGCTATTGCTTCGATTTAGCTCCGCATATCGTGCCATTGAGTTCGCCGCTGAACCGGCCATTGAAGCCCTTCTCGTCAATCCAGGCGACCCAAGGACCCGATTGGACGATCAGCCCGGAAGCTCCCAAAAAGCGGCCCGTCCCGGCCACGACTTTGAAAGTGACGTGGTAGATGCCAATTGCCGGAACCGGCATGTAGGCGGGCGTGTAAACGCCGTGCTGTCCCTCCAATGTGAGCGTATCGCCGTTTCCGAAATTCAGAAGCAGCTTGCCTCCAGTCCCGTGACATGTCGAACCATTACATATCTCGGAGGCAAACTCCAGCCACTGTGGTGCAGGATCTATCAGAACCCGGCCGTCCAGCATGGCGTATACCGGACCACCAAAAGGGCCGTTGGCGGCGATCCACTGGGACATCGCACGGAATTCCTGGCATTTCTCCTGCGCCCGTCCGAACTGCGGGAACAGCAGTACACTCGCGCTAAGCATGACGGCTATCGAGATTGACTGTCGCATATTGTGCTCCTTTCACTCTTATCCACTGCTGAACACCTTTCACATGTCTATGTGCAGACGACGGCCAAAACCGGCCAAAATCCCCTTTTATGGTGCGATGGAGGCCGTCCCCTGACCGGCGCCGAAAGCGGTGCTTCCCAGTGAAAGCGTATGCCTGCGGAAAAGGTCCGCGGGCAAAGGCAACGATCAGGGCTAGGGTGTATACTTTTTGACATATTAAGGCCTCTTTATGTCGGAAAAAAGCCAATGGAAGGCTGGAGAAGTTCAGCACGAAATCACGGTGCTGCTCCAGGCCTGGCGAAATGGGGACGAGGCGGCTCTCGACCGCCTGATTCCATTGGCATACCCGGAGTTGCACCGGCTGGCGCACCGGTATATGAAGAACGAGCGCAAGGACCACACCCTCCAGGCCAGCGCTCTCGTCAACGAAGCCTATCTGCGCCTGACTGACGCAAACCGAGTGGACTGGCATGATCGGGAGCATTTTTTCGCCGTCGCATCCACAGTCATGCGGCAGTTGCTCATCCAGCATGCCCGTTCTCGCCAGGCGCACAAACGCCCCGATTGCGCGGCGAGGCTGAATCTGGACGAAAACCTCATCCCGTCGCCGGAGCACCACGCGGACATCGTCATTGCCGTCGACCAGGCGTTATGCCGGTTGGCGGTCTTAGCCCCACGGGAGGCCCGGTTAGTGGAGTTGCGGTTCTTCGGCGGGTTGGGTGAGCAGGAAATCGCTCACCTGCTGAGCGTGTCGGAACGGACCGTTAGGCGCGAGTGGGAACACGCGAAGGCTTGGCTTGTCCGCGAGTTAGGCCGAGGCAGCGGATGAGCGATAGTCGTTTCGATGAGGTCAAACGCATCTTCGGCTCGGCCCTACAACGGAAGCCGGCGGAACGAACACGGTATCTCCTGGAGGCCTGCGGAGACGATGAGCGGCTGAGGGCTGAGGTCGAGGAGTTGCTGAGTTGCCGGACCGCGGCCGATGGCCTTTTCGGCGCCATCACGGCGGATGCGGAGGCGTTCGAGAGAGCGGCGAGCATCGACTTGACGGGCAGCACGGTTCGCCACTACGAGGTCCGGGAGAAGATTGGCGAAGGCGGCATGGGGGTTGTCTACAGGGCGTTCGACATCGAACTTCGCCGCCTGGTGGCACTCAAGGTTCTGCCATCGCAATATGCTTTCGATCCGGAGCGGTTGAAGCGTCTCCTGCGAGAGGCCCGGGCGGCATCGTCCCTCAACCATCCGAATATCGTGTGCATCTATGAGGCGGGCTCCGATAACGGGGTGCAGTTCATCGCGATGGAATACGTTGAGGGCAAGACCCTTCGTGACGTTATCCCGGTGAATGGCCTCCCGCCGGACAAGGCGCTGGATTACGCCATCCAGATCGCCGCCGGCCTTGGCAGTGCCCATTCGGCCGGCATCATCCACCGCGATCTGAAGCCTGGCAATATCATGGTGACAAGCGAAGGGCTGGTGAAGATTTTGGATTTCGGCTTGGCCCGGCGGGAGCGTTTCGAGCATGACCAGGACACGACGCTGACCGTCAAAGGGCAGATTGCCGGCACGCCGGACTACATGTCACCCGAGCAAATGATGGGCGGAACAGTAGACGCCCGTTCGGACATCTTCAGTTTCGGCGCACTGCTGTACGAGATGGCGACGGGGCAGCGCGCCTTTCCCGGCGATTCGGCCAGGGCAGTCACTCACTCCGCACCTCCGTCCCTGGCAGGCGCGCCAGCCGGCCTCGCGTGCATAGTGATCCGTTGCCTACAGCCAGACCCCGCCCAACGCTTCCAGCAGATCAGAGACTTACAAGGCGCTTTGGAGGATATCCGGCAGTGTGGTGGATCTCGACGACGTCCCTGGGCTTGGATTGCTGTGCCCGGGCGCGTTGTGGGGCGGCTCACTTCGCGTGTCGGGCATGATGTCCGCAGGTTGAGGGGGGGTGTCTTTTGGCGGAGCGGGACACGGCGGATCCGATCAATCGCCGTACTACCGTTGACGAACCTTTCCCGCGACACCGAACATGAGTATTTTGCCGACGGGATGACGGAAGAGCTCATAACCCAACTCGCTCAGATCAAAGCCTGGAGGGTCACCTCCCGCACGTCCGTGATGCGCTACAAGAAAACGACGGCGTCTCTGCGTGAGATTGCGCGTGAACTGGATATTGAGGCGGTGGTGGAGGGCTCCGTTCAGCGCTGGGGGGACCGGGTGCGTGTCACGGCCCAGTTGGTTGATACATCCACAGACCGGACGCTCTGGGCGAAGAGTTACGAGCGCGATCTCAATGACGCCCTGGCCCTGCAAAATGAACTAGTGTGCGCGATAGCGACCGAAATGCGCATCGGACTCACGCCGGATGAGCGGGGTAGACTAAGCCGTTCCCGTACTGTTGATCCGGCAGCTTACGATGCCTATCTTCAGGGCCGTGCCTATCTGAATCGGGTGACCGAAGAGGGCGTCAGTCTCGCCATGCCGTGCTTTGAGGAGGCAATAAAAAGAGACCCGGGGTTCGCGCTGGCCTATGCGGGCTTAGCGCAATCCCTCACCTTCGAGATGCAGGTCGCTGGCGTTCGCAAAGGAATGGAAGAGGCCCGCAACCTCGCTCGAAAGGCCTTGGAAATTGACTCCGGGATCGCAGAGGCGCACGTAATGTTAGCCGTTGTCAAAACATTCTATGATTGGGACTTCGAGGGAGCGGAAAGAGAGTTCCGGCTGGCTCTCGAGACCAACTCGAGTAGCGGATTGGCATGCACCTACTATGCCGGGCTGCTGGAACTGCTTGGCCGGCCGCGGGAAGCAATCGCTATGGCCAAACGTGCGGTAGAAATCGATCCCCTGACTCCGTACATGCGTCCGCAAGTTGGTAACCGGTATCACTTTGCCCGGATGTACGATAAGGCAATCAGCGAGTATCGTCTGGCGCTTAGCCGGGACGCAAATAACTGGGTGGCGAGCTTTGGCCTCGGAAATGTTTATGTCGAGAAGGGTAGGTACGAAGACGGTATCAAGCAATTGGAAAGGGCGGTCTCTCTATCGGATGGCGCAGCGGAACCTAAGAGCAGCCTTGGCCACGCCTATGCGAGGGCCGGGAGGAGGGCGGAGGCCCTGGAAATCCTCACTACGACCAACGAGTTCGCGGGACCAAAAAGGCTTTGCTTGTTTCACATAGCGGAGATTTGCGTTGGTCTCGGGGAGATCGATCAGACATTTGGTTGGCTGGAAAAGGCATA
>Ga0208079_1000948_pt1 | contig 15769 bp, 15 predicted proteins | sample NGESurdeep092012_5_FD_184474 | JGI IMG/M metagenome (GOLD analysis project Ga0208079, IMG submission 184474) | Arctic peat soil microbial communities from Barrow, Alaska - NGEE Surface sample 210-2 deep-092012 (SPAdes) | ecosystem: Environmental > Terrestrial > Soil > Wetlands > Peat ... | reverse complement strand
CGCTGCAGCCGGCGGCGAGGAGCGCTGCGATGACGAGGAGGCTGCCGAATCCGATGGCGATGCGCGTCCCCGCGAGTTCCTGGACGCTCCGATGAGCCATCACGTTACCCCACGACTGCTGGATGGCGGCGCGAGGGTGCGTCGCTCTCACCGGTGACGCCGCGTGGCGTCGCCGGGTTCCATTCCGTCAGCCGAGGCGGATGTTGTCGATGAGGCGAGTGGCGCCGAACCGCACCGCGAGCGAGAGCATCGCGGGCCCCTCGATCCGTTCCAGCTCGGCCAGCGTCGCGTCGTCGGCGCAGGAGACGTACTCCACATCCGCGCGCGGCTCCGTGGCGAGGACGTCACCGACGCGGCCACGGATGACGGCCGCGTCGCGCTCGCCGGACGCCCACGCGGCCCGCCCGGCGAGCAGCGCGCGATGGATGACCGGCGCCGCGGCCCGATCATCCGCCCCGAGGTGGACGTTGCGGGACGAGAGGGCAAGGCCGTCCGGCTCCCGCACGGTCGGGCAGCGAACGACCTCGGTCATCCCCAGGTCGCGGGCCATCCGGTCGATCACCCGGAGCTGCTGGCCGTCCTTCTCGCCGAAGTAGGCCCGGTCGGGCCGGACGACCCCGAAGAGAATCGCCACGACCGTGGAGACGCCGGCGAAGTGGCCCGGCCGGGCGGCGCCCTCCAGCGGCAGCGTGAGCCGATCGACGGTCACGGAGGTGTCGAATCCGGGCGGGTAGACGTCGTCGACCGAGGGAACCCACACGAGGTCGGCGCCGGCATCCGCGCACAGCGCGAGGTCACGGGCCTCGCCCCGGGGGTATTTCGCGAGGTCGGCGGGATCGTCGAACTGGCGGGGATTGACGAAGATCGAGACCGCGACCGCCCCGCACTCGTCGCGGGCCCGCGCGATCAGCGAGCGATGGCCGGCGTGGAGCCAGCCCATCGTCGGGACCAGGCCCAGCGGGCGGGGGAGTGCGGCGAGCGCGTGGTGCAGCTCGGCGCGGCTCCGGACGACGTCCACGGGGCGCCGTTCAGAGGTCGCGATCGAGCGGGATCCCGGCGTCGATCCGCTGCGGTCTCTCGACGGTCCGATCGTCCGAGGCGTGGCCAAGGACCTCGTCGAGGATCGCGTCGTCCATCCGGGTCGCCTGGGCGGCCCCCGGGAAGGTTCCCGCCTCGACCTCCGCCCGGTAGGCGGCGGCGGCGGCGAGGATCACTCCGCGCAGGTCCGCGTACGGCTTCGCGTGGCGCGGCAGGAACGAGCCGAGGCCCAGGAAGTCGGTCACCACCTGGACCTGGCCCGAGCATCCGGCACCCGCCCCGATGCCGATCGTCGGGATCCGCAGCCGCGCCGTGATGGCCGCGGCCAGCTGCTCCGGCACGAGCTCCAGGACGACGGCAAACGCGCCCGCCTCCTGCACCGCGAGGGCGTCGTGGAGGAGCGCGCGAGCAGCCTCGCGGGTCCTGCCCTGGACGCGGACCTTGCCGAGCGCGTTGATCGCCTGGGGCGTCAGGCCGATGTGCCCCATGACCGGAACGCCGGCCCGGACGAGCGTCTCGATGACCCGCGCCGTTCGAACACCGCCCTCCACCTTGACCGACTGCGTCCCGGCTTCGCGGAGGAAGCGCCCGGCGTTCCGAACCGCGTCATCGGGCGTGGCGTAGGAGAGGAACGGCATGTCGGCCACGATCAGCGCCCGGTGCGCGCCGCGGACCACCGCCTTCGCGTGGTGGAGCATCTCGTCCATGGTCACGCGGACGGTGGTCTCATAGCCCAGCATCACCTGGCCCAGCGAGTCGCCCACGAGGAGCATCGGGATGCCAGCCTCGTCGAGGAGGCCGGCCGTCGGGTAGTCGTATGCGGTGAGCATCGCGATCCGCTCGCCGTCGGCATGCATGCGCGCGATGTCGACGATGGTCAGGCGGCGCGCGGCATCGGACGTGCTGCTCACGAGCTCGTTCTCCCGGAGGTGGGTGTCGCGCCAGTCTGCGCTGCCGCGTCGCGAGCGTCCAGCAGGGCTGCCACGCGATCCAGGATCCGGTCAGCCACGATGCGCTTGGGCAGGAGTGGCAGCGGGTCCACGCCGCCATCGGCGGCGAAGAGAGTGACCCGGTTGGTGGAGGTCCCGAAGCCGGACCCCGTCTCGGTGACGTCATTGGCAACGAGAAGGTCGACGCGCTTCGCCCCGAGCTTCGCGGCAGCTCGGTCCAGGCCTCCGGTCTCCGCGGCGAACCCAACCAGGACCGGCCGCGGGAGGATCGGCCGACCGGTCGGCGCGCCGGTCTCGTCGAGCCCGCGGACGCGGCGACCCAGCTCAGCGAGCAGGTCCGGGTTGGGGAGCAGCGAAAGGGTCAGGCCGGCGTCGGTTCGCGCGATCTTGCGATCGGCGGGCGCGGCGGGCCGGAAATCGGCCACTGCGGCTGCCATGACGAGCGCGTCGAAGGCGGCCCCGCCGGTCGGCGTCTCCACCAGCGTCGCGAGGGCGGCCTGCATCGCGGCCGCGGTCTCCGCATGGATCACCTCGACGCCGGCCGGGATCGCGGCCTGAACCATGCCGGCGATGAGCGTCACGCGCGCGCCGCGGTCGCGGGCAGCCTCGCACACGGCGATTCCCATCGCGCCGGTGCTTCGATTGCCGATGAAGCGGACGGGATCGATCGGCTCGGCGGTCCCGCCGGCGGTGACCACCACGTGGCGGCCGACGAGGTCGTCGGCGTCCCGCGCCAGATCGTCGGCGTCGGCGAGGCGCGGCGGCCGGTCGGCGGGATCGGGTTTCCGGATCGGACGCACGCCGATCGCTTCGATCGCCGCGTCCACGATCCGCTCGAGCGCGGCGAGGCGGCCGACCCCGACCTGGCCGGAGGCGAGGCCGCCGGTCTCGGGCTCCACGATCCGGTAGCCGAACTCCTCGCGGAGGATCCGCACGTTCGCCTGGGTGGCGGGGTGGGCGTACATGTCGCCGTCCATGGCCGGCCCGACCACGACCGGCGCGGACGTGGCAAGGCAGGTGGCCGTGACGACGTCCGCGGCAAGCCCATGCGCCATCGCGCCGAGCCAGTGGGCGGTCGCAGGCGCAACGACCACGACGTCCGCCGCGTCGGCGGTGATCACGTGGCCGATCCGTCCGTCCGGGAGCAGGTCCAGCACGTCCGCATCCACGGGCCGCCGGCTGAGCGCCGCGAGCGTGAGCGGGGCCACGAAGCGGGTCGCCGACGGCGTCATCAGCACCACGACATCGGCACCCTCGGCGCGGAAGAGGCGCAGGAGGTCCACTGCCTTGAACGCCGCGATCGAGCCCGTGATGCCCAGCGCGACAAGGCGACCGGCGAGACGCCCGGGCTGGCTCACGCCTGCGCCTCGTCCCCGGTCACGGACCGATGGAAGTGGATCAGCCCCTTGAGCGTCAGGTCCGGATCGATCCCGTCCAGGCCTTCGATGGTGCGCGCCCAGGGGAGCGCGCTCAGGCCGCCGGTGAGGATGGCCCGGACCTCGTGCGGGGCGATCCCCGCGCCCGCCGCCAGCTCGCGCCGGATGCGACCGAGGATTCCTTCGATCATGGTCCGGTGTCCGAGCACGGTGCCGACCTGGATCGCGGAGGCGGTGTCGCGCCCGATCATGCCGTCCGGAAGGCGGAGCTCGACGAGCGGCAGCCGTGCGGTCCGCGCGGCCAGGGCTTCCAGGCCCAGCTGGAGGCCCGGCGCGATCGCGCCGCCGACGAACGCGCCCTGCGAATCGACCGCATCGAACGTGGTGGCGGTCCCACAGTCGACGACGATCACCGGCGTGCCAAGGAGGTGGGCGGCGGCATACGCGTTGACGAGCCGGTCCGGGCCCACGTCGCCCGGCCGGTCGACGTGGACGGCCATCGGGATCGTGCCCGCCGACGCGACCGCGCACGGGATCTCGCGTCGTGCCGCGATCGCCTCGAAGGCATCTGTCAGGGCGGGGACGGTGCTCGCGATGGCGACGGCCGCCGCCCCGGCGAGGCCCTGGCCATCAAGCCGGAGCAGGCCCTCGAGCAGGACCTCGAGCTCGTCCGGGGTCGCGCTGGCACGGCTCGCCGCGCGCCGCGAGGCGATCAGGTCGCCGTCGCGGGCCAGGCCGACTGTGACGTGGGAATTGCCGGCATCGATCACGAGGAGCATGTGCCGATGATAGGCCCGGCCGGTCGGCGGCGGGTGCGCCCGGGTCGCCGTCTCCCGCGACAGTCGGGTTGAACGATCCCGAATCGCAACTCGTCGAGTCGCATCCGGCGCCGCGCGCTGCGCTACCATCGGCGGGTCCGCGCCCGGCTCAGCAGGCGGCACGGGCGGGCGGCTCGTCCGAGAAAACGGCGGAACGGCAGGAGATGCCAGATGGCGCGTCCGACCCCCGCGAAGTTCTACGTGAACAGCGGCATCGTCGCGTCGCGGACGGACATCCACAACCTGCTCCGCCCGCTCGTCAAGCAGACCGTCTCGTACCGCTACTTCCGTGGCCGGGACCTGGTCGCGTCGGGGACCGGATGGGTGGAGCGGGTCGTGATCGACGAGCCGGAGACGTCGAGCTACTTCACGCCGGTCTCGATCTGCCTGAACGTTGATTCGTTCGAGCACCTGGACTTCGAGACACGGCCGGACCGGCTCATCGTCTACACGCTGGTCGAGGGCGACGAACGGGTCGTCCTCGAGTATGCGCAGCTCGACGAACGCGGTCCCGGGGCCCAGGCTCCGGGTCAGCTCGCGTTCGATACCAGCGGGTTCGTCCAGATGGAGCTGCTCGCGTCCCCGGAGGACGAAGAGGCCTGACGGCACGCCCGGCGGCGGCTCAATGGCCGCGCTCGCCTCGCACATACGGGATGCCGAGCGCAGTCGGCGCCCCGATCCGCTTGCGGATCGCCTCGCCCGACACCGCCACGAGCACGGCGATGATGAGGATGTAGGGCACCATCCCCAGGAAGAACGTCAGGCTGTGGTTGACGTAGAACGGATTGGGGAAGCCGAAGAGCTCCTGGGGGCCCTGGATGTCGATGAGCATCCGCTGGATCGCGGCAAACGCATACGCGCCAAAAGCCGCCCGGCCAACACCCCATTGGGCAAAGATCACGATCGCGATCGCGATCCAGCCCTGGCCGTTCACCGTCAGGTCGCCGAACCAGCCGGGCGAGATGGCGAGGGTGATCGTCGCCCCGGCAAGGCCCGCGAAGAGTCCGCCCACGATGACGTAGGCGTACCGCAGCCGGTAGACGTCGACGCCCAGCGTGTCGGCCGCCGTCGGGCTCTCGCCGACCGCGCGGAGGTGGAGCCCCGGGCGAGTCCGGTTGATCCAGTACCAGGCGATCGGCACGACGACGTAGCCCACGTAGACGAGGACGCTCTGGTCGGTGAACAGGATCGGCCCGATGGCCGGAACCGCCGCCAGGCCGGGGATCGTGAGCGTCGGCAGGAGGGCGATCGCGCCGGCCTTGGAGAGGTTTTCGCCGAGGACGCGCGCAAGGCCCGTGCCCAGGAACGTCAGCGCAAGCCCAGAGACGATCTGCTCCGCCTGGAAGCTGATGGTGATGACGGCATGGAGGACGGACAGGAGCCCCCCGGCCAGCGTGCCCAGGACCAGCCCGAGCCACGGGTTGCCGGTCGCCACCGCCGTCCCGAACGCGACCACGGCGCCGATGAGCATCATTCCCTCGACGCCCAGGTTGATGACGCCCGCCCGCTCGGCGAAGATCTCGCCGACGGCGGCGAACAGGAGGACGGTCCCCGAGGCGACGCCGGCGGCGAGGATGATCGTTGGGTCCATCAGGCCACCCGCCGCTCGACGCGGACGCGGTACCGGAGGACGACCTCACTGGCGATCAGGCAGAAGAGGATGATCCCCTGGATCATCGCCGGGATGCCGGACGGCTGGATCTCGCGGCCGGCCAGGATCAGGGCCCCGAACGCGATCGCGGCGACGATGACGCCATACGGGTGGAGCTTCGCGATGTAGGCCACGATGATGGCCGTGAAGCCGTAGCCGGGCGAGATGGCCTGCTGGAGCCGGTGGACGACGCCCGACACCTCGCTCATCCCGGCCAGCCCGGCGAGGGCACCGGAGAGGGCGAAGACGATCACCGTGTTGCGGGCGACGTTGATCCCGGCGTACCGGGCAGCGCGCGGGCTGTCCCCGATCAGGCGGATTTCGTACCCCCGCCGGCTGCGGAAGAGGAGGAACCGGACCAGGATCGCCGCCACGAGGCCGAAGACGAGCCCAAGGTGGACCGTCAGCCCCGAGAAGGCGGGGAAGGCGGCCGAGAAGTCGGAGAGGCGCGGCAGCCACGCTTCCTTCGGGAACTGGGCCGTGAGCTGGAAGCCACCCTCGCTCCATGGCCCGTTGACCCAGTACGCGAGCCAGAGCGCGGCGACGTAGTTGAGCATCAGGGTGACGATGATCTCGTTCACCCCGCGGAAGGCCTTGAGGATCCCGGGGATCGCGCCGTAGGCGGCCCCCACCAGCATGCCGGCGGCCATCATCACCGGGATCGTGATGATCGATGGCGTGCCGGCCGGAACGATCGGGACCAGCACGACCGCCGAGGCGCCCCAGGCGCCCATCAGGAACTGGCCCTCTGCCCCGATGTTCCACAGGCGCATCCGGAAGGCGAGGGCGCAGGCGAGGCCGGTGAGGATCAGCGGCGTCGCCATGACCAGCGTGTCGGACAGGACGCCGAGGCTGCCGAAGGACGAGCGCAGGATGTGGACGAATATCTGGATGGGGTCGCCCCCGGCGATCCACAGGATGACGCCGCTGATGGCGAGGGCGACGATGACGGCGCCGATCGTCGTCATCACGGGAAGCCACCGCGGGACCTCGAGGCGCCGCTCGAGGCGGATGGCCCAGGGCAGGAGGCTGTCCGCGCGGCCGGGCCGGCCGGCAGGAGCCTGCGTGGTCACGCGACGCTCACCAGCGGGGCGCCGGGCTCCGCCACCGGCGGCGTCGCGCCCCCGGTCATGCGCAGGCCGATCTCCCCGATGTCCGCCTCGGCGGCGTCGTAGAGCCCGACGAGTCGGCCCTCGTAGATCACCGCCACGCGGTCGGCAAGGGCCAGGATCTCGTCGAGATCCTCGCTGATGAGGATCGTGGCCGACCCGGCATGGCGCTGGTCCAGGAGCAGGCGATGGACGGTCGCGATGGCGCCCACGTCGAGGCCGCGCGTCGGCTGGACCGCCACCAGCAGGCGCGGCGCCGACGCGATCTCGCGGGCGAGGATCAGGCGCTGGAGGTTGCCGCCGGACAGCAGGCGAACCTCCGTATCGACCGACGGCGCGGCGATCGAGTAGGTCTCGCGGAGTCGGTTCGCGAAGCGGCGCACCGCTCCCGTGTCGATCGACCAGCGTCGGGCAACCGGAGCGTCGCGGTAGCACTTCATGATCAGGTTGTCGGCGACCGACAGGTTCGGCGCGGTGCCCACGCCGGTCCGGTCCTCCGGCACGTGGGCGACATGCTGGACGATCGTGTCGCGGGGCGTCTTGTTGCCCACCTCGACGGCGTTGACCGTGATCGAGCCGGCGGAGCAGCGGCGCAGGCCCGTCAGGACCTGGGCAAGCTCCGACTGGCCGTTGCCCGCGACGCCGGCGACGCCGAGGATCTCGCCGGATCGGACGTCGAGCGAGACTCCCCGCAGGGCCGGGAGCCCGCGGTCGCTTTCCGCCTCGACGTCGCGCATCGCGAGGACGACCGGGCCCGCCGAGGACGGCGTCCGCTCGATCGTCTCGAGGACCTCGCGGTCCACCATCAGGCGCGCCAGGCCCGCCGTCGTCGTCGCGGCGGAGGGGATGGCGGCTGCGGTGACCTTCCCACGCCGCATCACCGTGACACGGTCGGCGATCCGGGCCACCTCGGCGAGCTTGTGGCTGATGAAGACGACCGAGGCGCCGCCGGCGACCATCGACCGCAGCGTGCGGAACAGGTCGGCCGCCTCCTGGGGCGCGAGGACCGCCGTCGGCTCGTCGAGGATGAGGATCCGGGCGCCGCGATAGAGCATCTTGAGGATCTCGACCCGCTGCTGCTCGCCAACCGAGAGCTGCCAGATGCGCGCCCGGGGGTCGACGGCGAGGCCGTGGAGGCGGGCGAGGTCGGCGATCTCGTCGTCGTAGCGCCCCGCATCCAGGCGGAAGCGCGGCCGGGCAAGGCCGATGAGGATGTTCTCGGTCACCGTCTGGGTGGGAACGAGGGCGAAGTGCTGGTGGACCATGCCCAGCCCCGCCGCGATCGCGTCGCGCGGCGAGCGGAACTCCACCCGCCTGCCGAACACGAGGATCTCGCCGGCGTCCGCCCGGTAGAGCCCGTCGAGCACGTTCATGAGCGTGCTCTTGCCGGCCCCGTTCTCGCCCAGCAGGGCGTGGACCTCGCCGGCGCGCAGGTCGAAGTCCACCCCATCGTTGGCGACGACCCCGGGGAAGCGCTTGACGATCCCGCGCATCTCGACTGCGAGCGGCGGTTCGGGGATGACCGGTTCAGGGGTCATGTGACGCGGCGGCTCCGTGGAACGGCGAGGCCCGCGACGAGCGGATCGTCGCGGGCCTCGATCTCAGGCTGCTACTTGGGCAACGTGCCGTTGATGCCCTGGGCGAACCACTGCATGCAGACGGTGCAGGGGTTGCCGGTTGCGCCGGGCGGGAACTGGTCCAGGTCCGCCTGGACGAGCTTCTGGCCGGCAGCCAGGACTTGCTTGCCGGTGTTGTCCGTGATCGGCCCGGCGAAGACGTCGAAGCGGGTGAACTCACCCTTCAACATCTTGGCCAGGGTGTCCTTGACCATCTGGACGTCGGCCGCCGGCAGGTCCTTGATGCCGGGCTGCGGCGTCTGGCCCTCCATGAAGCCGAAGAGCCCGATGGACCCGGAGTCGGCGTCGAAGTATTCGTAGCCGGCCTTGTACGTCTTGGCCTTGACCTGCTCAGCGATCCGCGCGTACTCGGGACCCCAGATCCAGTACGGGGTCGTGAGGCAGTGGTCCACCTTGCACGAGCCGAAGTAGTCGTACGTAACGCCCCACTTGCCCTTCTCCTGGGCGACGTCGGCGACGGCCGGCGTGTCGGCTCCGGTCAGGACCACGTCGGCGCCGGCATCGAAGAGCGAGGCGGCCGCGTTCTTCTCCGCGACCGGGTCATGCCAGGTGTTGATCCAGCGGATATCCATCGTGCACTCGGGGCACGTCTTCTTGGCCCCCAGCATGAAGGCGTTGCCGAGGCGGAGCTCCTCGGGGATCGGGAACGTCGCCATGTAGCCGAGCTTCGGGATCTTGTCGAGCTTGGCCCGCGACCCGGCCAGCATTCCGGCGAGGTACTTCATGTCCTCGACCGCGCCCATGAGGTTTCCGAAGTTCTTGCCGTTCGACTTGTAGCCGGTGAGGTGGAGGAACGTCTGGGTCGGGAACTCCTCGGCCACGGTGGCCATGAAATCCATGTAGCCGAAGCTGGTGCCGACAATGAAGTCGAAGCCCTTGCGCGCCAAGCTGCGGAACACCTGCTCCGAGGCGGCGCCCTCGGGGACGTTCTCGATGTACGCGATGTGTGAATTTGCGACGTGCTCGCAGAGGTACACGAGGCCGTCGAACTGGGCCTGGCTCCATCCGCCGTCGTTGTGCGGTCCGATGAGGACCATCGCCACGTTGAACTTGCCCGCGACGACATCGGGGATCTGGGTCCCCGCCGCTGCGCCGGCCTCACAATCGGCGGCGCTCGACGGCGCGGGGCTGGCGCTCGCTGGCGCGGCACTCGCGCTCGCGCTCGCTGGCGGGGCACTTGCGTTCGGGGCCGCGGGGCTGGCGCTCGCGCCGCCCGATGAGCAGGCGCTGAAGATGAGCGCACCTGCCGCGAGCAGCGACAGCGGCTTCAGGAGTCGGCTAGCCATCCTTCGTCCTCTCCTCCATGCGATCACCAGGCCCGCTGGGCGGCCGCTGACCCGTGCGACAGAGGATGCGCCTGTCGCGCAGCGCTGGCCCCGTCCCCGGGTGTGTGCGCGGGTCAAGGATACCCGCCCGCGGCCCGGCGGATAGGCCGTCGGCGTCGGGGCGGGTCGCATTCCGGTACCCTTCGGCCGATGTTCGAACGAACCGCGCTGCCTGCCGGGCCGCGCGTCATCACCGCGCGACTGCCGGGTGCCCGGTCATTCGCCGTGGAGGCGCACGTCCTGGCGGGCTCGCGTCACGAGGCGCCCGGGCAGGCCGGTTGTGCCCATTTCATGGAGCACCTGACGTTCAAGGGAACGCGGGCGTATCCGACGACGCGAGCCCTCTCGGAGGCCGTGGAGGGCCTGGGCGGCACGTTCAACGCATCGACGGACCGCGAGTCGACGGTCTACTACGTCCGGGTCCCGGCGCGCCACGCGGCGACGGCGATGCAGGTCCTGGGCGAGCTCGTCGCCCGGCCGAACCTCGACGAGGCGGAGATCGAGAACGAGCGGGATGTCATCGTCGAGGAGATCCGCTCGTACCTCGATGACCCCGCGGAGCACGTGAACGTCCTCTTCGACCTGGCGATCTTCGATGACACGCCGCTCGGGCGCGAGATCGCGGGGTCGGAGGACAGCGTCCGGGCGCTCCCGGCGCCCGCAATCCACGAGTTCTGGCAAACCTACTACCAGCCGTCCAACGTCGTCATCGCGGCCTCCGGCGATCTTCCCCACGACCAGGTCGTGGTGCTCGCCGCGGGCGCCTTCGGAACAGGCGGCGGACCCACGCCGCGGTACCTGCCCGCGCCCGCGATCCCCGCCGGCGAGCGGTCTCTGCGCGCGTCACGGCCGTCCACCCAGGCGCAGCTCGTCCTTGGCGTCCCGGCGCTCGCACGCGACCATCCTGACCAATGGACGCTCTCCGTCCTCAACGCCGTGCTGGGGGACGGCATGTCGAGCCGCCTCTTCCTGGAGGTCCGCGAGGAGCTGGGGCTTGCCTACGACGTCGGCAGCTCGATCGTCGCCTACAGCGACGCGGGCGTGCTCTCCATCTATGCCGGCGTGGACCCGGGGCGGATCAGGCCGACGATCGCAGCGGTGCTCGCGGAGCTGGCCCAGCTCCGGGACGAGGACGTTTCCGATCATGAGATGGCCAAGGTGAAGGCGTACCTTGCCGGCCGCCTGGAGGTCCGCCTGGACGAGACCCGGTACCTGGCCTCCTGGGTCGGGACGCAGGAGGCGCTCCACGATCGGGTCCTCACCCCCGACGAGGCGCTCGCCGCGATCGAGGCCGTGACCGTCGCGGACGTGCGCACGCTCGCCTGCCGGCTCTTCCACGACGAGGCACTCCGGCTCGCCGTGGTGGCCCCTCCCGGGAAGGGCCGCGCGCTCGAGTCGACCCTCCGACTCCCGGTGCGCCGCTCACCGGCCCGCCGATGAGCGCACGACCCGGCGCCGCTGCACAGGCGGCTGCCGGCCGCCTCGCGCGCCTTCACCTTGGGACGGGCCTGCTGCGCCTGGCTCGCGTCGAGCTCGAGGAGCTGGCCGGCGACGGAGGGCTCGACGCGGCTGGAATCCTGGACCTGGCGGAGGCACGCTGGCGGACGGGTGACCTGCGCGGAGCGGCCGAGGCGGCCGGCGCGTGGCTCGACGCTGGCGCCGGCGCAGCCGGGCTTGTAGCGGCCGGTGACGATCTCGACGTGGACCCGGCCGGCAGCGACGAGGCCGGTGGGCGCGCCCGCGCCCTGGCACACGCGCTGATCGCGGATGGGCTGACGGTCCGCGGTCGCCACGCCGATGCCGCCGTCCACGTGGCGACTGCCCTCGACGCGCTCCCGGCCGGGTCCACCGGGTCCGTGGCGACTGCCCTCGACGCCCTGTTCGCCGGGATCCTCCCCCGCGCGGACGCCTGGCCGAGCTTCGGGCCGGGCGATGCCGGCCCCGAACTGGTGGGGGCCGCTGCCGCCGGCGTGCCCGTCACGCGCGTCTTCACCCCGTCCACGGACCCGGCACTGCCCGACCCGATCGCGGCCGCGGGCGAACGGCTCGGCGCGGGTGACGATGCCGCGGCGGCCGTCCTGCTCGTGCTCGCACTTCGCGCCACGCCGAGCCGCGCCGGGGAGGTCCTCGAGCGGGCCGATACCGCCCTCGCCGCACGCCCGGGCGCACCCCTCCTCCTCGCGCGGGCGGAGGCACTTCGCGCGCTCGGCCGCCACGAGGCCGCCGGCATCGCCTACGCTGTCGCCGACACGCGCGCCCGCGGCGGCGCGCCCGCCCCGTCCTCCGGCGCGGTCGCGGTCGAACCCGGCGCGGTCGCGGTCGAACCCATCGATGCGCGAGGGACCGCCCCCGACGCGGCCGCTGCCCCCGATCCCGAACGGAGTCCGCAATGACCGAACGCAGCCTCGTCCTCATCAAGCCGGACGGCGTCCAGCGCCTGTTGGTCGGCCGCGTCATCGCCCGCTTCGAGGACCGTGGCCTGAAGCTCGTGGGCCTCAAGCTGCTGCACGTCTCGCCCGAGCTCGCGGAGCGCCACTACGCGATCCACCGCGACAAGCCGTTCTTCGCGGGGCTCGTGGCCTTCATCACGTCGAGCCCGCTCGTCGCGATGGCGGTTGAGGGCCCGAACGCGATCGGCGTTGTCCGCTCGATGGTCGGCGCGACGCGGCCGTGGGAGGCTGTCCCGGGCACCATCCGTGGCGACTTCGCTCTCGAGGTTGCCCAGAACCTGATCCACGCTTCCGATGGACCTGAGACCGCGGAGGCCGAGCTCGGTCTCTGGTTCCCCGAGGGGACGCTGGAGTATGCCCGCGAGATCGATCGCTGGGCGCTCGCCCCCGAGGGCTGATCAGCCGCCGACGAACGGGGACAGCGAGGGGAGCACCGGCCCGGGCGCCCGCGCCGCCGCGTCGATCCCGAACGCGCCGGCTGCCGTGAGGAGAGCCAACCCCCCGAGCAGGATCACGGCGAAGGCCCGAAGCGGGACTCGGTTGAGCTCCAGCGTGCGACGCGCGTCCCGGCCGACCACCCCGGCGGCCACTCGGAGCCGACGCGCGCGCGCGGCCGCCCTCGCGATCGCGCCCACCGGCGGAGGCCCGTCGGTCACCGGGGCCGCGGCCCCGGCCGGAGGCCGCTCCGGGAGGCGGGGAAGCTCGCCGAGCGAGCCGGCCACGATCGGGGACGGGCGGCCGCCGCCGACCACCAGCAGGCGACAGATCGCCGCCCCCGTACCCAGCGATCCTGCGTAGGCCAGGAGGAGCGCCGGCCCGGCCGTGGCGGACTGCAGGATGGCGAGCCGCGCGTCCCATGCCAGCAGGCCCGGCCAGCCGACCGCGGCCAGGAGGATCCCGGCGAGCGCGACGCTGAGGGCCGGCCCTCGGCGCAGCCAGCCCGTGGTGTCGCGAAGCCGGCCCGTCCCGAACGCGGCCCGGAAGGCGATCGTCCAGCCGATCATCGCCGTCCTCGTCGTTGCGAAGACGAGAACCCAGGCGCGGGCCGCGTCGCGGGCCGCCGGATCGAGCGCCGCCAGGGCAAGGAGTGCGACGCCCGCATCCGCGACGATCGTATAGGCGACCACGTGCTCCACCTCGTCCTGGATGAGCGCGGCGACCGTGCCGAGGAGCAGGGTCGCCAGCGCGAGCGTCACGATGAGGCCGCGCTCCAGGCCGAGCCCGGCAGAAGAAGGGCCGAGCGCAGCCGGCGCCCAGCCGAGGATGACGAGCCCCCAGGCGGCCGGGAGCCACGCGGCGAGGATCGGCAATGCTCCGGAGGGAGCCGCGTCGGCGAGGCGCGAGACCCGGGCGTGGAGCGGGATCGCCCCGAACCGGTGCGCCACGATGAGCGCCATCCCGAGGAGCACGAGCGCGGCCGCCGCCGGCTCGGCGGGCACGGCGCCCGGCGCCGGGGCGGCCCCGGGCATGATCCCGGCGGCGATGAGGCCGATGACGAGGCTCGTCGCGGCGCCGCGCAGCTCTCGCGCCAGCGCCCGGATGCGGGACGGCGCCGCCGGGCTGCCGAGCGCGAGCACACTGGCGGCGATCGTGGCGGCCGCCGCGCCGAGCAGGCCCGGCGGCGTGCCGGCGAGGCCAAGGGCCAAACCGATGCCAGCCGCGCCGCCGAGGAGCGCTCCGGGCGCCGACGGCTGCCACGTCGCCAGCCGCGCGACGACCAGCACGAGAAGCCCGCCGGCCAGGCAGAGGGTGAGCACCAGGCGGAGATGGTCGCTTCCGGCGAGCGCGCCGCCGCCGATGCTGAGCGGGGTATCCGGGTTGATGAAGCAGGCCGCGGCCAGCGCGACGACCACGGCCCCGAGCCCGGCGATCGTCCCCAGCCGACGGATGTCGCGGAGCAGCGTCGCGATCACCGCCCCCACGATCGCGACTGCGAGGAACGGGAGCACGCTCATCGATCGTCGCCGGCAGCGCGGGTCGCTGCCGCCCGGCGACCGGGCAGGTCATCGGGGACGGCGGTGCCGCCCGTCGCCGCCACGGCGCCGCCGGTCACGGCCGCCACGGCCGCGGCGAGCGCGACGAGGACGATCCCGGCAGCGATGCCGGTCAGCGGCTCCGGCGTGCCTGCGAGCGCCGTCAGGACCAGGATCGCGCCGCCGACAAGCACGATGAGCGCCGAGCCGAGGCGGAATATGTCACGCGTGATGGCGATCGGCCCGACTGCCACGGCACATGCAGCCAGGCCGGCTGCGAGCGCCGTGTCGGGGCCCAGTCGGGGCAGCGCGACTGCGGTCGCGCCGATGCCCACCGCGAAGCCTGCGGCCGCCGCGCCGAGCGTCGCCGGGAGGCCCAGTGGCGGTCCGGCCCGGTTGGGCACGCGACGCGCCGCGACGAAGACGAGGAACCCGGCCAGGATGCCGGCCATGACCGCGAACGCGAGCTGCAGCGGCCCTGGCAGGGGATCTGCCACGAACGGCGCGGCCGCCAGCATGACGGCCAGGCCGAGCGAGGCGATCCGGGCGTCGCGCGCGCCTGTCGCAACCGCCGCCCCGATGGCGACAAGCGCGCCGGCGGCGACGAGGAGCGGGGTCACGGAACGGCGGGGCTCGGCCTCGCGTCGCCGTTCCCGACCGGGGCCGGGTAGGTGGGCGTGGGCAGGATCCCGAACGTCGACAGCGGCCAGTAGCGCAGCCAGGCGCGCCCGATGACGCGGTCCTTCGCGATCGTGCCGAACGAACGGGAGTCCGCCGACGCCGCCCGGTGATCGCCCATCACGAACAGCTGACCGTCGGGCACAATCCAGCGCGCCGGCTCCTCGGTCGCGGTGGTGGGCTGCAGGTCGTACGTGTACGACTCGTCGAGCTTCGTGCCATTCACCCAGACTGCGCCGTCCTTGACCTCGACGATGTCACCTGACAGGCCGATCACGCGCTTGATGAACGGCGTGTTCTGCGTCCCCTCCGTCCAGCCGTCCGGCGGCTGGAAGACGACGATGTCGCCGCGACTGTACGGGTCGAAGCGCGGGGTCAGCTTGTCGACGAGGACGTACTGGTCCGGCTCCAGGGTCCGCTCCATCGAATTCTGCTCGACGCGGTAGGGTTGGGCCACGAACGTCTGGATCACGAAGAAGATGATGAGCGTCAGGACGAGCGTCTCGACGATCTCGAAGAGGCACCCGAGGGGGCGTCTGGTCACAAGTCCGGCAGTATAGGGGCTGGCGTGGGGCGGCGCCCCGCACCATCCCGCGCGATGGAGGAGCGATGCAGGAATCCGGCGTGCGCGCCGCCATGGACCGGACGGCGTTGCTCCGGGCCAACGCGCCGGGCTACGCGGCCGTGGCGCTGGCCAACATCGCCCGGGAGTTCCCGGCCGACGTCTGGCACACGGTCCGCGGCCCCGACGACCTGCCGCGCCG
>Ga0208079_1000944_pt1 | contig 15792 bp, 12 predicted proteins | sample NGESurdeep092012_5_FD_184474 | JGI IMG/M metagenome (GOLD analysis project Ga0208079, IMG submission 184474) | Arctic peat soil microbial communities from Barrow, Alaska - NGEE Surface sample 210-2 deep-092012 (SPAdes) | ecosystem: Environmental > Terrestrial > Soil > Wetlands > Peat ... | reverse complement strand
TCCCTGGACCAAGCACTACCAGCCGGGCGTCCCGGCGGAGATCGAGCTACCGACCGAGTCGTTGGTGGCACTGCTCGAACGGTCCGTCCGTGAGGCGGGTGACTGCGTCGCGACGGAGTTCTTCGGACGGACGACCACGTACGACGAGCTGGGCGACCAGATCTCGCGCGCCGCGGAGGGACTGCGCCAACTCGGCGTACAGGCCGGCGACCGAGTGGCGATCGTGCTGCCCAACTCACCGCAGCACGTCGTCGCGTTCTACGCGATCCTCCGGATCGGAGCGATCGTCGTCGAGCACAACCCGCTCTACACCGAGCGCGAGCTGCGGCACATCTTCGAGGACCACACGGCTCACGTCGCGATCTGCTGGGACGTGGCCGTGCCCAAGCTCAAGGCCATACCCGACGACGTCCCCTTGCAGCACATCATCTCGGTCAACCTGCTCGATGCGTTCCCGACGATCAAGCGGCTCGCGCTCTCGCTGCCGGTGAAGAGCCTGCGCGAGACCCGCGCCAAGCTGACCCAACCGGCGCCGGGCACCATCACCTGGAAGCAGCTCCTCGGCCACGGCCCGTTACCCGAAGACCACCCACGCCCTGATGTGCACGACCTCGCGGTCATCCAGTACACGTCCGGGACGACCGGCGAGCCCAAGGGCGCGATGCTCACCCACTTCAACCTCTACAGCAACGCGCGTCAGGGCGAGGCGTGGATGTACGGCGCCGAGTACCGCAAGGAGAACTTCTACGCGATCCTGCCGATGTTCCACGCGTTCGGCATGACGCTCTTCCTCACGTACGGGATCCTCAAGCAGGGGCGCCTCGTGATCTTCCCCTCCTTCGACGTCGACCTCGTCCTCGACGCCGCGAAGAAGAGCCCGCCCACGGTCTACTGCGCGGTGCCTCCGATCTACGAGCGAACCGCGATTCGCGCGAACGAACGCGGCATCTCACTGAAGAGCGCCAAGTACTGCATCTCCGGGGCGATGAACCTCCCGCAGTCTGTCGTCGAGCTGTGGGAGTCGGTCTCCGGAGGGCTGCTCGTCGAGGGGTACGGGATGACGGAGGCGTCTCCCGTCTGCCTCGGCAACCCCTTCGCCCCGAGCCGGCGTAGCGGCACGATCGGCGTGCCCTTCCCCAGCACGTACATGAAGGTCGTCGACGCCGACGACCCCACCCGTGAGGTCGCACAGGGCGAGCGCGGCGAGATCCTCATCCAGGGCCCGCAGGTGTTCAGCGGTTACTGGAACAACCCCGAGGAGACCGCGAAGACGCTGCTTCCGGGTGGCTGGCTGCGTACGGGCGACCTGGTCACGGTGGATGCCGACGGCTTCACGACCATCGTCGACCGGGTCAAAGAGCTCATCATCACCGGCGGCTTCAACGTGTCACCGTCCGAGGTCGAGGCCGTCCTGCGCGGTCACCCCGATCTCCTCGACGCGGCCGTCGTGGGCGTGCCATCCCCGCACGGCGGCGAGAAGGTCGTGGCGATCGTGCTGCTCCGGCCCGGGGCCGAGCTGAACGCGGACGGTCTTGTCGAGTTCTGCCGCGAGCGGCTGGCCGCCTACAAGGTCCCGCGCGACATCGTCGCGGTCGCCGAGCTTCCTAAGTCCATGCTCGGCAAGGTGCTCCGCAAGCAGGTCCGCGAGGAGTACCTCGCGAGCAAGCCCGGCTGAGGCGTCTCAGGCCAGCATGACGGCCTGCGCCGCGATGGCCACGATGACGACGACGGTGAGCGCGGACAGTCCGTACAGCTGGATCTGCGAGCGGCGAGCCCTCGGTGCGTACGCGATGATCCAGCCCGCGAGCAGTCCGCCCACGAGGCCGCCGAAGTGGCCCTGCCAGGAGATCGTGCCGACGTAGAACAGGGTGAACGCGATGTTGGCGCCGAGGATGATGAGGACCTGCCTGTAGTTGCCTCGTGCCTTGTACGACATCAGCAGGATCGCGCCCATGAGGCCGAACAGGGCGCCGGACGCACCCACGGTCGAAGCCTCAGGGCTGGTGAGCCACATCACGGTCGCCGACCCGGCGAGACCGGAGATCGCGTACACGGCCAGGAAGCGCACCCGCCCGAGCACTCTCTCGAGGATCGGCCCGATGATGAACAGCGACACCATGTTCACCAGGAGGTGGATGAAGTTCACCTGGGTGAACACGGACGTCACGACCTGCCACCACGCGCCGCTCGCCACCCCGGCGGCCCAGTTGTCGCCGTTCGCGACGCAGGCCGCCTTCAAGACACCCGGGTAGTAGGACGCGGGGTCGTTCGCGGCGAGGCAGACGCCGCGCGGCACGAGCCCGAGGCGGTCGCCGAGCGAGTGGACGCCGGACAGAAGAAGCCAGACCGCCGTGTTGATGACGATCAGCACGATAGAAGTGAGGCGCGGATCGCGGCTCGGAATGCCGCCGTACGGCAGAAGCCCCTGCCGCATCTGACGCGCGCCCTCCTTCGTGCATTCGGGGCACTGGAAGCCCACGGCCGCGTCGACCATGCAGGCTGGGCAGATCGGGCGGCCACAGCGGGAGCACACGATGCCCGTCGGCACTCCGGGGTGCCGGTAGCAGGTCATTGATCCGGTCTCGGTCACGCGAGTCCCCCGCGCGACCGAGGGGGCACTGCGACATCGCCGCGCTCGAGCTTCACGGGGCAATCCTGACACGCCCGTACGACGCTCGGCTCGCCGCCGCTCGGCGTGACGTCGAGGCGCCATCACGTTTGTCTCGCATGGCGACATGATGTGCGCGTGATATGGACGTTTTCACGCCTGAAACATGACCACGTTACGGTGGCACAATGAGTGTTGAGTCTGTTGCCGAGGAGTCCGACGTGAACGACCCACCTATTCACGCCGACGAGACGCCGACCACGGAGACCCGTGAACTGGGCCCCCACTTCACGCCGACCCATCCCGTCGCGCTGGCGCCGGTGACGACCCCACCGCATTCCGTCGACGGTTTCGTGAAGGAGTTCCTGCGGGAGCTGAACGGAAGCCAAGGCGTCGCCTTGGCGGGGTCCACGGTCAACGACCAATACCTCGCACTGGCCAGGACCGTGCGCCATTACCTCATGGCCCGCTGGCTGGAGACGAAGCGTCACCACCGCCTGGCGAAGTCGAAGACGATCGGCTACCTGTCCGCTGAGTACCTTCTGGGCCGCCAGCTCGGCAACGCCCTCCTGGCCACGGATCTCACCGAGATCGCCGACAAGGCGCTCGCGAGCTGCGGCCTGAACGTCGCCACCCTGCGCGCGCAGGAGGTCGAGCCGGGCCTCGGCAACGGCGGCCTCGGCCGTCTCGCCGCGTGCTTCATCGACTCGCTGGCGACAATGAGCGTTCCCTGTATCGGGTACGGCATCCGCTACGAGTACGGCATCTTCCGCCAGACCTTCGTCGACGGACGCCAGGTCGAGCAGCCGGACACCTGGCTCTCCCTGGGCGGCCCGTGGGAGTTCCCGCACCCGGAATCGGCCGTGCAGGTCGACTTCGGCGGCCAGACGGAGACGTACGACGACATGGGCACGCCACGTACCCGCTGGGTGCCGGCGTGGAACGTGCTGGGCATCCCGTACAACTACATGGTCCCCGGCTACCAGAACGGCCGCGTCAACACGCTCCGCTTGTGGAGCGCTCAGGCCACGAAGGCCTTCGACCTCGAGATCTTCAACGCCGGTGACTACGCCGAGGCCGTACGCGCCCAGACCTTCGCCGAGAACATCACCAAGGTGCTGTACCCCGAGGACTCCACGCCGCAGGGCAAGGAGCTGCGGCTGCAGCAGCAGTACTTCTTCGTCGCCTGCTCGATCCGCGACTTCATCGAGCAGATGCTCGAGGAGGACTTCGACCTCCACGACCTGCCCAAGCGGATCATCTTCCAGCTCAACGACACCCACCCCGTGATCGCCGTGCCCGAGCTGATGAGAATCCTGGTCGACGAGAAGAAGTACGAGTGGGACGAGGCGTGGGCGATCACCACGCAGTGTTTCGCGTACACCTGCCACACGCTGCTGCCGGAGGCGCTGGAGACGTGGCCGGTGGAGCTGCTCGGCCGGCTGCTGCCGCGCCACCTCGAGATCATCTACAAGATCAACGACAACTTCCTCGCCGAGGTCCGCGCCGAGTTCCCGGACGACGAGCTCCGCGCTCGCCGGATGTCGATCGTCACCGATTACCCGGAGCGCTCCGTACGGATGGCGTACCTCGCCACGGTCGCCGCGACCAAGGTCAACGGCGTCGCCGCGCTCCAGTCGGAGCTGCTCGCCGAGAAGGTCCTGCCCGACTTCTCCACGTACTGGCCGGACAAGTTCACCAACGTCACCAACGGCGTCACGCCCCGGCGGTTCATCCGCCTCGCGAATCCCTCGCTGAGCGAAGTCATCACCGACGCGCTCGGCCCCGGCTGGGTCACCGATCTCGAGCGGCTCGAGGAGCTCGAGGAGTACGCGGAGGACGAGGACTTCCGCAAGGCGTTCCGCGAGTCGAAGGGCAAGAACAAGGTCCGCCTGTACAACCTGCTGCGGGCCCGCGACGGGATCGACCTCCCCGAAGGTCATCTGCTGGACGTCATGGTGAAGCGGCTCCACGAGTACAAGCGGCAGAGCCTCAAGTTGCTGCACATCGTCACCCTGTACGACGGACTCATCTCCGGACGCGTCGACCCTGCGGCGTTCACCCCCCGCACCGTGGTCTTCGGCGCCAAGGCCGCCCCCGGCTACAAGATGGCCAAGGAGACGATCTTCCTCATCAACTGTGTCGCCGAGACCATCAACGCCGACAAGCGAGTCCAAGGGCGTCTCAAAGTCGCGTTCCCCGCGAACTACAACGTCACCCTCGCCGAGAAGCTCATCCCGGCGGCCGACTTGTCCGAGCAGATCTCGCTCGCCGGCATGGAGGCGTCCGGTACGGGCAACATGAAGTTCGCGCTCAACGGCGCGCTGACTGTCGGTACGGACGACGGCGCGAACATCGAGATCCGCGAGCACGTGGGCGACGAGAACTTCTTCCTGTTCGGCATGACCGAGCCGGAGGTGACGGCGCTCACCGCGGCCGGTTACGAGCCGAGCCACTACTACGAGACGATCCCCGAGCTCAAGAGCGCGATCGACCTCATCTCCTCGGGTGCGTTCTCGGATGGCGACAGGAACGCGTTCGAGCTGGTCGTCTCCAACCTGGTCTACCAGGACCGCTTCATGGCGCTGGCCGACTACCAGGCGTACATGGATGCTCAGGCCAGGGTCGAGGAGGCGTACGCCGACGAGGAGGCTTGGACGCGATCAGCCATCCTCAACGTCGCGCGCAGCGGCTTCTTCTCCTCCGACCGTTCGATGAAGGAATACCTCAACCGCATCTGGGGAGCCACGTCCGACCGCTGACACCTGTGCGGTCGCGGGGTGGCTCGGGTCCTACGTGGTGGATGCGGCGTAGATCGACGTGATCGACTCCCCGAGCGCCTTGTCGAACTCGTCCGGCGTCATGTCCACTCGCAGGCCCTCGGTCAGCGCGCGGGAGAAGCTCGCGATCAGGCCGGGGTTGCGGGCCAGCCGGGTGTTGGCCTCCTCGCGGGTGTAGCCGCCCGACAGCGCCACCACCCGTACGACCTGAGGGTGCTCGATGAGCGGCGTGTAGAAGCCGTCGATGTCCGGGATGGTCAGCTTGAACATGATCGGTCCGTCGAAGGTGTCGGCGAGCAGGTGCCGGCCGATCTCGTCCATGAGGATCCGCTCGCACTCGCCCTTGTCAGCTGCCTTGATGTCGATCTCGGGTTCGAGTATGGGCACCAGCCCGGCGGCGGCGATCTGTCGGCCCAGCTCGAACTGCTGTGCCACGTTGGCCGCGATCCCGTCAGGGTCGGCGGACCGGATGAGCGAGCGCATCTTCGTCCCGAAGATATGAGCGGCTTTGGCACGCTCGAGCAGCGTGTCGAGGCCGGCGATCGGCTTCATGAGTCGCACCCCCTGAGCCTCGTCGGCGAGCCCCTTGTCGACCTTGAGGAACGGGACGACGTGCTTGGTCTCCCACAGGTAGTCCGCGGCGGGCTGCCCGCCGAACGTCCGGTCCATCGTCATCTCGAACAAGATCGCGCCAAGGATGTGCTCGCCGGTGAAGGACGGGCTGGTGACGATCCGCTCCCTCATGGCATGGACAAGGTCGAACATTTCGGCATCGCTGGCGTACGCATCCTCGCCGTTCCCGTACAGCGCCAATGCCTTGGGGGTGCTGCCGCCACTCTGGTCCAGGGCGGCGATGAACCCGCGCCCGTTCGCCATGTGTTCCATCTGCTGGCTGAACATTGTTCGACCTCCTGGTCGGCCGACGACATCGTCGACTACTTCTCACCATACGCAGAGGCTCCAGGCGGCATTGCCCCTTCGAAGAAGTCCCCCCGGAGGATCGAACTCAGGCGAGGAAGCCCTCGCTCGTGAGCCAGGCGCGGGTGTCGGAGTCGTCGACCCAGAGATGGGCGTGCCAGCCGCGGTTCGAGGCCGTGACGACGTTCTCGATCTTGTCGTCGACGAACCAGAGCGCCTCGCCGGGCAGCCCGAGGGCCTCCTCGACGCGGGCATAGATCTCGGGCGACGGCTTGGCGACGCCCATGAGGCCGGAGAAGAAGAACTGCTCGACGAGGTTGGCCCAGTCGAACGTCGGTGCGGTGTCCGCGAAGCTTCGGGGGGCGTTCGAGAGCACGAAGACCCTTGTGTGGACGGCATTGAGGTCTTCGAGGATGGTCTGCGCACCCCCACGGATCTTCCGCCAGCCGCCGGTGTCGGTGGTCACGAGGTCGGGCAGGATCGCGTCGAGGTCGGGTACGTGCGCGCCATCGATGAGGGGCAGGGCGAGCTCCCAGTACGCGTGGTCGCCGATGCCTTCGTCGTACGCGTGCCGATGAGGTCCCCAGAACCCCTTCTGCACCGCATCGGGCGTCGTGCCGAGAAGAGTGGCCAGCCCCTCGTACAGCCCCGTCGGGGTCGAGAGCACCATGCCGAGGTCGAAGATCGCTACGCGTTCGTTCACGGCAGCGAGACTATCGATCCTGGTCTACGGCTCAGTCGTGGAGCTTGTGGACGTCGAAGGCCACGGCGCGCGGCACTCCGGATGCCTGACCACCGCCCGTGAGGACCCCGTCGACGAGGTCCGCGGGCGCAGGGTGATGCGGGAGGTCGGCGAGGTACGCCTTGTGTGCGGCGAGGGACGTCACGGCCCTGTCGCGTCCGTCCTCGGTGACGGCCACGTGGTGGGTCGGGTGCGAGGTGCCCACGACGAACAGCCACTTCGCGCCCCAGGGCTCCAGGCCTTCGCGGAGGAGCTGGGGGAAGACCCAGCGGTTGTCGGCGTCCCGTACGGCGTCGATGGTCGCCAGTCCCGCCGCGCGGTGGTCGGCGTGATCGAAGCCCCACGGCGTGACGAGCTGGCCAGACCCTCCGACAACGACGTCGGGCCGGAAGCGACGGATCTCGCGGGCGATGGCTTCCCGGAGAGCGAGCGAGTACTCCAGCGTCCCGTCCGGGAAGTCGAGGATGGTCAGTCGTTTCACGCCGACCGCGGCACACGCCGCCTGCTGCTCCTGGGCGCGAAGAGGTCCGGCCTCTTCCGGGGGCCGCTGCATGCCGGCTTCGCCTGCGGTCAGGAGGAGGTACGCGACGTCGACACCAGCCGAGGTCCACGTGGTCACCGCAGCCGACGTGCCGTACTCGGCGTCATCGGGATGGGCGACGACGACGAGGACGCGCTCGATGTTCTCGTCGAACGATGGAAGAGGCGTCGCTGGCTCTGTCATCGGGCAAGGCTAAGCCTCGCCCTCTCGTACCACCAGAGGTAGACGACGGAGGGCGTCAGCGCGCCGGCATCGCCAGGGTGACGGTGACGCTGGGGGTGACCATCGTGTTGGTCGCTGTGATAGCCGTCACCGTCGTGGGGGCGTCGATCAGCAGTGTCCCGGCGGCGCGACCGGATGCGTCCCAGGCGAGCTTGAGTGCGCTGCCGTCGGTGAGGCACAAGCCCGTGACCAGGCCAGCGTTGCCGGTGACAGCCTTGCCCGTACCGTCGAGCGAGCCCCACTCGTACACAGCCATGCCGAAGCCCTCGGAGGTGTCGAGCCGCGTCGCGCTGATCTTGACCGCGATGAACTGGCCGTTCTTGGGTTTCGCAGCGCCCGTCGGGCACGCGACCTTCTCGGTGATGGACTCCACGGTGACTACGGCTTTCGCGAGCCCGCGGGTCTGGGACAGGTCGGTGGAAGACCCCACCTGGAGCGTGACGGGCGCGTCGGACTTCCACGTCGTGGTGGCGGACGGGTCGGCGCTCTGGGACACGACGGTGACGCCGGGGGGCGCGGTTTGGGCGCAGGAGGCCAACGACACAGCGCAGGCGACGCTGAAGAGTGCTGCGGGGAAGGCGCGCATGGGCCCATTGTGCGGGCGACTGCATGAACTCGTTCGGACGACCCGCCGCAGATGGGCTACAAATGGGCTCATGCTCTATGCGACCCACGCGCGGGTCCACCTCGACAACATCGTCGCCAACCTCCAGGCCGTGAAGGCCCGGGTCGGTGACCGGGCGGTGCTGCTGGCGATCAAGGCGAACGCGTACGGGCACGGCGCGGTCCCGGTCGCGCAGGCGGTGGAGCGTGCAGGCGCGGCGGACTGGTTCGGCGTCGCGACCGTACCGGAGGGCATCGAGCTGCGGCAGGCCGGCATTCGGCTCCCGATCCTCAAGCTCTCGCAGGTCTTCGAGGACGAGCTGCCGGAGGCCGTACGGGCTGGTCTCGTGCTCACCGTGGTCGACGAGGCGACCGTTCTCGCGGCGGAGCGGGTGGCGGCCGCGCAGGGCGTGACCGCGGAGGTGCACGTCAAGGTCGACACCGGCATGCGGCGCATCGGGGTCGAGCCGGACCGAGCGGCCGGGCTGGCCCGCGTGGCTGAGGACCAACCCCATCTCGCGTTGACCGGCATCTTCACCCATCTCCCCGCCAGCGACGAGCCGGAGCAGGACGCGTTCACCGCGAGCCAGCTCGTGACGTTCGGGCGGGTGGTGGACGAGGTCACCGAGGCGATCGGCCGCCGCCTGCCGTACATCCACGCTGCCAACTCCGGCGGGGTCCTCGCCCATCCGGACTCGTGGGGCACGATGGTGCGGCCCGGCGTCATGGCGTTCGGCCACTACCCCGATCCGGCCACGCCGCGCACCGTCGACCTGCTGCCCGGCCTGACCTTGGCGAGCCGGGTCTCGTTCGTGAAGCGGGTGCGCGCGGGGGAGACGGTGAGCTACGGCCGTACGTGGTCGGCACCCCGCGACACCACGATCGCGACGGTTCCCATCGGGTACGCCGATGGCTTCAGCCGCCTCAACTCCAACCGCGGCCACCTGCTGGTGAACGGCCGGCGCTACGCGATCGTCGGCCGGGTCTGCATGGACCAGACGATGATCGACGCCGGCGATGACGAGATCGCTGTCGGCGACGAGGTCGTCGCCATCGGCGCTCAGGGCGACGAGCGGATCACCGCGACCGAGATGGCCGAGGTCATGGGCACCATCCCCTACGAGGTCACCTGCCTCATCACCCCAAGGGTCATGAGGCTGTACGACTAGCTCGGGGAGAGCACCTATCCCGTTGAGGAGAGGACCTGTGCGGTTGGGGAGAGAACCTGTGCGCTTGTGGAGAGAGCCTGTACCGGAAAGGGCCCCGGACATGCGAGAGGGCCGTTCCTCGAAAGGTTCGGCCCTCTGGCGCTTCGATCCGGGAGCCGGGGGATGGACCGGTCGAAGCCCTAGCGTCACGTTCGCTGCGGAGATCGGGTAGGTGGCCCGCTCTTAGTTCCGCGCGTCTCATGTCGCCGTGATGACAACGCTACGTCACCGACCACGTATGTGCCACATCGGCAGGCACATTTCGGCCACACGGACGACGCCCTATCAGACCACGGACGTACGCCGCCGCACACGGGCGCGACTCGAGCAGGACATACGGCTCCTGGCGGGCGCCCAACCCACCTAGACTGCCGCTGAGATCAAGGAGCGAAGAGTGGACTACTCGAGCGCCACCGTGGTGGGCGGCGGAATCGTCGGGCTCGCCGTCGCGTACCGGCTGTCGCAGCGCGGCATCGCCGTGACCGTGGTCGAGAAGGAGACGAGCTGGGCCGCGCACCAGACCGGCCACAACTCCGGCGTCATCCACGCGGGCCCCTACTACCGTCCCGGCTCGCTCAAGGCGGCGATGTGCACGGCGGGCAACGCGTCGATGGTCGCCTTCGCGAAGGAGCAGGGCATCCGCCACGACGTCTGCGGGAAGCTCATCGTGGCCACCGACGAGAAGCAGCTGCCGGGACTTCAGACCTTGTACGAGCGGGGGCAGGCCAACGGCACGCCCTGCACGATGATCTCGGCGGAGCAGGCCCGCGAGGTCGAGCCTCACGTCAACGCCGTGGCCGCGCTGCAGGTGCACTCGACGGGAATCATCGACTACTCAGAGGTGACCGCCGCGTACGCTCGCCTGGCCGCTGAGAACGGCGCGAGCCTCGTCCTCGGTTCAGCCGTACGTGCGATCCACAACGTCGCTGATGGCGTCGTCGTCGAGCACGACGCGGGCCGAGTGACGAGCGACATCATGATCAACTGCGCCGGTCTGCAGTCCGATCGCGTGGCTCGGCTGGCGGGCATCGAGCCGACCGTACGGATCGTGCCGTTCCGCGGCGAGTACTACGAGCTCGCCGAGAGACGCCGCTACCTCGTGAACGCCCTCATCTACCCCGTACCCGATCCCGATCTGCCGTTCCTCGGCGTCCACTTCACCAAGATGATCGACGGAAGCGTCCACGCCGGACCGAACGCCGTGTTCGCGTTCGCCCGCGAGGGCTATCGCTGGCGCGACATCAGCCCGCGCGACACGTGGGACGCGATCAGCTACTCGGGCTTCCTCAGGATGGCCAGCCGCAACCTCGGCAACGGCGCCCACGAGATGGCGAGGTCATGGTCGCGCCGACTGTTCGCCGCGTCCCTGGCCGAGCTCGTCCCCGCCGTACGCCGCGAGGACATCGTCCCGAGTGGCAGTGGCGTACGCGCCCAGGCGATCCGCCCAGACGGCTCGCTGGCGGACGACTTCATCATCCAGTACGCGCCGCGGCAGGTCCACGTGCTCAACGCGCCCTCCCCGGCGGCGACCGCGTCCCTCGAGATCGCGGCGGCGATCATCGAGCAGTCGCGAGTCGCTTGAGCGCCTTCGAGATGGGGCTTCTCGACGGCGCGGACGCGGTCCTGTTCGACCTCGACGACACGTTGCTGGACTACTCGACGGCGCGCGACGCGGGCATCCGGGCATGGGTGGAGCACGTCGATGTCGCGCGGCACCCCGCTGATGCAGTACGTGTCTGGCGCGAGCTGGAGGAGCGCCACTTCCGGCGGTACTCGCAGGGCGAGGTGTCGTTCGACGAGCAGCGCCGCGCACGCCTGCGGGCCTTCTGGCCCCACCTGAGCGAGGCGGCCAACGCCGAGCTCGACCAGGCCTTTGCCGCGTACTTCGCCCACACCGAGGCTGCGTGGTCCCCGGCTCCGGGCGCCGTCGAGACGGTCCAGGCGCTGGCGCGCCGCATGCCGGTCGGTGTGCTCACAAACGGACACGCCGAGCTCCAGGCCCGCAAGCTGCGCGTGCTGGGACTGGCCGAGGTGCCGTTGTTCGCATCCTCCGAGCTGCCCGCGCCCAAGCCGGACGTCCGCGCGTACGAAGCCGCCTGTACGGAGCTGGGCTCGGCCCGCTGGCGTACCGTCATGGTCGGCGACGACCTCACCAATGACGTCGAGGGCGCGTTGCTGGCCGGTCTTCGGGCGGTGTGGTTCACGCGGGGTGCGGACCGTACGGCGCCGGCGCCCGTCATCTCCGACCTCCGGGAACTCCTTGTGTGAGAGGCTTTGCGCGCTAGCTGGCCGGGCGCCGGGTGGGCAGCTGCGACTTGGCGCACTGGCCGATGACGTGGGTGCCGTAGCCGTCGTAGATCGCACCGACGCCGCCGCCGATCAGCGGGATCTTGCGGCCGACGAGTGAGGTGAGACGCTTGCCGCCGACGTTGGTGAGTACGTCCGCCACGATCCGCTCTGCCACCTTGAGGTCGAGGTCCGAGTCGGACACGGGCGCGGTGGCCACGGCCATGGGGCTCGTGGGCAGCCGGCCGGCCTCGATCTGACGGCGGAGCTCATCGTCGCCCAGCAGGCACATGAGCATGGCGGTACGGACGCGGCGGTCGTCGATGTCGTACCCGCGAAGGTGCGCGATGCAGGCCACCAGCCGCATCTGGATCACGACCACGCCCGTGATGTTGGCCGGGGTGGTGAGGATCGTCGTGATGACCCCGCCGACGTTCGTGGCGAAGCCCTGGGCAGAGGCCATGGCGATGTGCGACGTGATGAGCCACTCGACGGCTGTCTCGGAATCGCCCCGCTTCTGCAGCGCCTTCGCGGCGGACGTCTTGGCGCCCGGCAGCGTGTACACGCCGTCGATCGCCAGGTCGACGAGCCGGAGCAGGGCGCTCCCGGCCGTCGGACCGACCCGTCCGGGGATGGTCGCGATGGCCTTGCCGACGTCGCGAGCGCTGGTCGCCATGGAGAGCCTTTCTTTGCCGTGCAGGTCCAAGAGTACGGAAGGACGCCAATCGCGCGCCCTCTGCGCAAACAACACGATCCGATTACGGCTCACGGCCTTCGCTTGACAGGCTGTGCGAAATCGCTCTAGCGTGAATTGCAACGTTTCAAGGCGCCAACGGAGGCCCCATGGACACACCGCAATCATCGCCGGTTCTGGAGCTCGTCGGCGTATCCAAGAGCTTCGGTTCCGTCGTTGCGCTGCGTACGGCCGATCTGGCTCTGTACGGGGGCTCGATCCATGCCCTTGTCGGCGAGAATGGTGCCGGCAAGTCCACGCTCGTCAAGATCATGGCCGGGCTGTACCACCGGGACTCCGGCACGATGGAGATCGACGGGCACGTCGTCAACTTCAAGACCACGGCCGAGGCCAAAACTGCCGGCATCGCGGTCATCTACCAGGAGCCCACGCTCTTCCCTGACCTGTCGGTGACGGAGAACGTCTTCATGGGCCGCCAGCCGCTGGGCAGGTTCCGGCGCATCGACCGGGCGGCCATGCGGGCGGAGGTCGTACGACTCCTTGCTGGTCTGGGAGTGAGGATCGATCCGGATCGTCCCGCGGACGGGCTCTCGATCGCCGACCAGCAGATCATCGAGATCGCCAAGGCCATCTCCCTCGACGCGCGCGTTCTCATCATGGACGAGCCGACGGCCGCGCTGTCAGGCGTGGAGGTCGAGCGGCTCTTCGCCGTGGCTCGCAGCCTGCGCGACCAGGGCCGGGCGTTGTTGTTCATCTCCCACCGCTTCGACGAGGTTTTCGACCTGTGCGACACGATCACGGTGATGCGCGACGGCTCGTACATCTCCACCTCGCCCATCGCCACGACGAGCGTCGCCGAGATCGTACGGCTCATGGTCGGTCGCGAGGTGACCACGCTCTTCCCGAAGACCGTGGTCCCGATCGGCGAACCGGTGCTCGAGGTCAGCAACCTGACGAGGACCGGCGTCTTCTCTGACATCTCGTTCTCGGTACGCGCCGGGGAGATCGTGGCGCTCGCCGGTCTTGTCGGTGCCGGACGTAGCGAGGTGGCCCGGGCCATCTTCGGCGTCGATCCCTACGCGAGCGGCACCGTGACCGTACATGGCAAGCGTCTCCCCGCCCACAGCACGACGGCCGCCATGTCCGCTGGGATCGCGCTGGTGCCCGAAGATCGTCGCAGGCAGGGCCTGGTGATGAACTCGACAGTGTCGACCAACGTCACCGACGCGGTGCGCAGGAACATCGACAAGCTCGGTTTCATCTCGAAGCGCCAGGAGAACGCGTTCGCGCAGTCATGGGCGCGCAAGCTCGAGGTGAAGACCGCCGCTCTCGACTCGACCGCCGGAACGCTCTCGGGCGGCAACCAGCAGAAGGTCGTGCTGGCCAAGTGGCTGGCCTCGTCACCGAAGGTGCTGATCATCGACGAGCCCACCCGAGGCATCGACGTCGGGACCAAGGCCGAGGTGCACCGCATGATGTGCGAGCTCGCAGGCGGTGGAATGGCGATCCTCATGATCTCGTCCGAGCTGCCTGAAGTGCTCGGCATGGCGGATCGAGTGCTCGTGATGCATGAGGGCCGGCTGACCGCCGACATCCCCCGCGCCACGGCCACACCGGAGACCGTGATGTTCGCGGCAACGCACGCCCCTGAGGAGGTCGCATGAACTCCGCAGCCAGCCGTGTGCTGGGAGTGCTCCGTTCACGCGAGATGGGAATCCTGCTCGCGTTCGTCCTTGTCGTTGTGGTGAGCACGATCAAGAATCCCGGCTTCGTGTTCAGCAAGGACGGTTGGCACGACCTCCTCATCACCCCGTCGATCCTCGTCGTGGTCGCCGTGGGGCAGGCCATCGTCATCATCACCCGCAACGTCGACCTCTCTGTCGGCTCGATGCTGGGGCTTTCCGCGTACCTCGCCGGAACGATGTTCGTGAAGTTCCCATCCATCCCGTGGCAGCTGGTGTTCCTCATCGGTCTCGCGTTCGGCGCCCTGCTGGGCCTGGTCAACGGCGCCCTTGTTGGCTACGGGCGGGTCCCCGCGATGGTGATCACACTGGGAACCCTCTACGCCTACCGAGGCATCAACGTCGCCTGGACAGGCAGCAACCGCATCAACGCTGACCAGATCCCCCGGGGTCTGCAGTCGATCGGCAACAACTCGATCCTCGGCATCCCCATCCTCACCATCATCGCGATGGTCGTTCTCCTGGTGGCCGCCTGGTACATGCGCAACATGCGTAGCGGCCGCGAGATGTACGCGATCGGCTCCGACCCTGATGCTGCCGAGCTGTACGGACTGGCGAAGCGGCGCCGCGTGATATCGGCATTCGTCGTCTCCGGCGCCATGTCTGGGCTCGCGGGGGTCCTGTACACGGCGCGTTACGCCACCATCAACTCCCAGGCGGGATTCGGCTTCGAGCTCGACGCGATCGGCGCCGCGGTCATCGGAGGCGTCGCCATCGTCGGCGGCAGCGGCACGGTCGTCGGTGCGGCGATCGGCGCGTTCTTGCTGTACACGATCAACCGTGCGCTCCCCGTCATCGGTATCCCCGACTTCTGGCAGAAGGCAGTCGTGGGCGCCATGATCCTCGGCGCCATCGTCCTCGACCGGGTCCTGGCCGTACGGCAGGCCCGGAAGCTCCGGGAGACCAAGGAGGTGGCGGCATGAGCACAGTGAGCATAGAGGTGGTCAAGACCTACTCCGACTACGGCCGCCCGCTCTGGCGCCGTGTGTTGTTCACCCGGGAGATGGCGATCATCGCTCTCCTGATCGGCGTTCTCGTGGTCGCCTCCATCCAGCTGCCCAGGTTCCCGACCACGATCACGGTGACCAACCTGCTGCTCGACGTGACCCCGATCCTGCTGATCTCCCTGACCATGGCGCCTGTCATGATCACCGGCGACATCGACCTGTCGGTGGGAAGCATGGTGGGCCTGTCCAGCGTGGTGGTGGGACTGCTCACGCATGCAGGGCTCTCGATCCCGGTCGCCGGCCTTGTCGCGATCGTGGTGGGTGCCGTGGGCGGCCTCGTGAACGGCCTGCTCGTCACCCGCTTCGGCCTCCCGGCGCTGGCCGTGACCATCGGCACGCTCGCTCTGTACCGAGGGCTTGCCATCGGTCTGCTCGGCACGACGGCGATCACCGGCTTCAACCGCACCTGGACGCAGCTGGCCAAGTCGAAGATCGGCGACA
>Ga0208079_1000943_pt1 | contig 15793 bp, 17 predicted proteins | sample NGESurdeep092012_5_FD_184474 | JGI IMG/M metagenome (GOLD analysis project Ga0208079, IMG submission 184474) | Arctic peat soil microbial communities from Barrow, Alaska - NGEE Surface sample 210-2 deep-092012 (SPAdes) | ecosystem: Environmental > Terrestrial > Soil > Wetlands > Peat ... | reverse complement strand
GGACCATCCTGGTCACCTCGATCATGATCCTGATGGCCTTCCCGGTGCTGGCCTCGGCACTGCTGGCCCTGGGGGCGGACCGCCGACTCGGGGCGCACGTGTTCGATCCGGCCAACAGCGGAGCCATGCTCTGGCAGCACCTGTTCTGGTTCTTCGGTCACCCCGAGGTCTACATCATCGCCCTGCCATTCTTCGGTATCATCAGCGAGATCCTGCCGGTGTTCTCCCGCAAGCCGTTGTTTGGCTACAAGGGCATGATCTTCGCCACGATCGCGATAGCGGCGCTGTCGGTGAGTGTCTGGGCGCACCACATGTACGCCACAGGCCAGGTGTTGCTCCCGTTCTTCGCCGTCATGACCATGCTCATCGCCGTGCCGACCGGGGTGAAGTTCTTCAACTGGATCGGCACGATGTGGGGCGGGTCTGTGACGTTCGAGACCCCCATGCTGTGGGCGATCGGCTTTCTGGTCACCTTCCTGTTCGGCGGCCTCACCGGGGTCATCTTGTCCAGCCCGCCGTTGGACTTCCAGCTCACCGACTCGTACTTCGTCGTGGCGCACTTCCACTACGTGGTGTTCGGCACGGTCGTGTTCGCCATGTTCGGCGGCTTCTACTTCTGGTGGCCCAAGTTCACCGGCCGGATGCTGGACGAGAAGATAGGCAAGGTTCATTTCTGGATGCTGTTCATCGGCTTCCAGATGACGTTCCTGATACAGCACCTGCTGGGCATCGACGGCATGCCACGTCGTTACGCGGACTACCTGCCTGAGGACGGCTTCACCTGGATGAACCAGCTTTCCACCGTCGGCGCGTTCCTGCTGGGTGCCTCCACGCTCCCCTTCCTGTACAACGTGTACAAGACCTATCGCACGGCTCCCTTGGTCACCACCGATGACCCCTGGGGCTACGGCGGGTCGCTGGAGTGGGCAACCTCCTGCCCGCCGCCACGTCACAACTTCGTGTCCATCCCTCGGATCCGCTCCGAGCGCCCGGCGTTCGACCTGCACCACCCCGAGGTCGGTCAGTACGACGCTCCGGTGGCTGACCAGGATGTTCTGAACACCCTGCTGGGTGAGGGTGGCCGGGCCCAAACCGGCCCCGCCCGCGATGAGCCTGTGCCGCCCAGCGGCACTACCGGCAACGACCAGAAGGGTGATGACCCACGATGAAGGTCGAGTTCAGGTTGTTCGTCGTGATCGGTGCGTTCTTCGTCGTCGTGGGGCTCATCTATGGCACGGCTACCCACTGGAGCGAGCCGGTCGGGCCCTTCGGGCTGTTGCTGTGCGCCGGAGTGGCGGCCCTCATCGGCTTCTACCTATGGGAGACCGGTCGCAAGCTGGACCCTCGGCCTGAGGACGATCCGTCGGCTCTGATCTCGGCCGCCGAGGGAGAGTACGGGTTCTTCAGCCCGTACAGCTGGTGGCCGCTGGCGGTGGCTGCCTCCGGCGCGGTTGTCTTCCTGGGTCTTGCCTTGGGCTGGTGGCTGGCCGGCATCGGCATGTTCCTGGCTGCCCTGGCGGTCATTGGCTGGACCTTCGAGTACTTCCGCGGAGAGCGCGCCGTCTGACACCTCGGACTGGCTGCTCGCCGGCACCTGCCGTATTCTCAAGGCACGCTTAGGACCCGATCTGACAGGATCTGAGGTTGTCTACCTCGGCAACCTCAGGTGGTTGGGAGCGTGATTTGACCGGCCTGACGCGGGGCGGGAAACCAACGGCCGAGAGGCCGTCCGCTGGGAGTCGGGTGGACGTGGCGACAACATGGTGAGGTCTCGGCGCGGCCGGGTGTGGACGGTCGCATCGGTAGCGGCCGGTTTCCTGCTCCTTGCCTTCTTGGGCAACGCTGCGGCAGGCTCGATCCTCAGCGGCTCACCGAAGACCCCGGTGGGGCAAGACAACCATCAGCCCTCCTCTACAGCCAAGGCCACCCCCAGGCGCGCCGGGACTGCGGCCGTGCTCAACGTGTCGCCGGCCGATCTGGCCGTCGACGTCCTGCCCAACTCCCCGGTCACTGTCCGGGCGTCCTGCGGCACCTTGGGTGCGGTGAGACTCGTGGACGCCACGGGCGACCCGGTCCGGGGGCAGGGGAGTCCTGACGGCACCTGGGCGACCACCGAGCTTCTGCATCCCTTCGCGGTGTACACCTTCACCCTCACGGCGACCGGGCCCGACGGCACGGCGACAACCACCAGGTCGACCTTTTCGACCCTGACGCCCAAGGTCAGCGCCACGTACACCCTGATACCCAGCGGTGGCACTGTTGGCGTCGGCATGCCGGTGATCGTGCGGTTCGACTCCGCGGTCAGTACCAGGGTGCAGAAGGCCGAGGTGGAGAAACGGGTCACGGTCACGACCGTGCCGGCCCAGCTGGGCGCGTGGGGATGGCTCGACGACCGGCAGCTGATGTGGCGGCCCCGGAGCTACTGGCTTCCAGGTACCAAGGTGACCGTCTCCACAGTGCTGCACGGCCTGCAGACCGGGGACAGCAAATGGGTCACCGACGATGGCGGGGCGAGCTTGACCGTGGGCCCGTCCATGGTGAGCAGTGTGGACGGGCCCACACCCTTACGGTCCGCCCCGATGGCGCGGTCATCGGCACGTTCCCGGTGAGCACCGGCAAGCCCGGGCCGACCACTGAGACCCGCAGTGGCGTCAAGACCATCATCGAGCGCGACTCCGTGATGGTGATGGACTCGGCGACAGTGGGTATCCCCAAGGGTGATCCGAGCTACGACAAGATCACCACCACCTGGAACTTGTGACTGACCTGGACAGGCGAGCTCATCGACTCGGCGCCCTGGTCGGTCAGCTCACAGGGCCGCCAGAACGTGTCGCACGGCTGTACCAACATGTCACCCGCCGCCGAGTGGATGTTCAGCAACTCGCAGGGCGGTGACGTGGTCACATTCACGGGCTCCTGGCGAGCGTTCAAACCGACCGACGGCATCGGTGTCTGGGTCTATGACTTCGCCGGGTGGAAGGCCAGGAGCGCCCTGGTCTGAGCCAGGGGTGCTCGGTACCTGAGCAGCCCTCAGTCCCAGCCGAGCTCGTGCAGCCTGAAGTCGTCGATGCCGAAGTGGTGGGCGATCTCGTGCACGACGGTGACAGCAACCTGGTCCCGGACCTGCGCGCGCGTCGCGCACAAGCGAAGTGTTGGCCCTCGGAAGATGGTGATCCGGTCGGGCAGTGCTCCGGCGGCCCAGCCGCCATTGCGCTCGGTCAGTGGGGTGCCGTCATAGACACCGAGCAGCTCCGGGCCATCTCGTGGTGGTTCGTCCTCAACCAGGAACACCACGTTGTTCATGAGGTCAAGCAGCTCGGCCGGGACGTCGTCCAGTGCGTCTGCGACGGCCTCGTCGAACTCCTGCTCAGACAGATTCACCACGTCTGCCACCATGCCACGGCCAGGGCGCGGCGCTCAACCATGATCCCGGGCGCGACACAATGGTCCGATGAGGGTGAGCGTGCGCGTCAAACCGGGTGCCTCCCGGACCAAGGTCGGCGGGCAGTATGGCGAGGCGACGGCTGGTCACGGCGGCGTCCTCATCGTCTTTGTGGCACAGCGGGCCGTGGACGGAGCGGCCACCGAGGGGGTCCTGAAGGCGGTTGCCAAGGCCTTCGGCCTGCGCCGCGCCGATGTGGAGCTGGCCTCTGCGGCCATGGGCAGGACGTCACGGACAAAGCTGCTGGAGCTGCGCGGTGACGATCACGTGCTGGCGGCTCGCCTTGCCGAGCTGCTGGCCAGCTGAGCTGACTTCAGTTCTCCGGAGTTGGAGCCGGATCCACCCCGCCCTCGTGGCCGGCGTAGGCGTCTGTGTCTGGACGCTCATCGGCACCCCCGTGCAGCTGGCCGACCCATTCAGGGGCCCCTGACCCCTGACCTTCGCCGCCCTGCCCTGTCTCGATCGCCTCGCCTGCTGAGCCGTCATGGTGGGCGGCAACCAGCTCAGCTGGTGTTACCGCAGGGACGCCGTCGGCAAAGTAGAAGCTCGACACCTTGGCCCGCAGACGCTGCCCGCGGCTACCGGTCCTGCGTTTCCCGTGGGTGTCGACCGTGGCGGTCAGCTGCAGGGGCGTGAGGGTCTCGTGTTGTACCAGGGTCCAGCGGTCGTACTCGGGCAAGGGCTCGTGAACCTCGAAGAAGCTGCCTTCAGCGGTGCGCACGATGCGGCCGCTCTCGTGGCCATGCAGCACGAGATCGTGATCTCGACGCTGCAGGCTCAGACAGATCCGTTTGGTCACCCAGTAGGCCAAGGGCGGAACCACGATCAGCATGACTTGTAGCGTCCTGACGATCTGGTTGATGGACAGCCCCAGCTTGATCGCGATCAGGTCATCACCGGCGGCGATGAACAGGATGAGGTAGAAGCTGATGGCCATCGCGCCCAGCCCGGTGCGGGTCGGGGCGTTGCGCGGGCGATCGAGCAGGTGGTGCTCGCGCTTGTCGCCGGTGACCCATGACTCGATGAACGGGTAGGCCCCGGCGATGCTGTAGAGCAACGGCATCACGATCAGGGAGGGGATGAACACGTTCAGGCTCAGGGTGTAGCCGAAGATGTTGAACTCGAAGAAGCCGGGAAACAGGCGCAGTGCACCGTCGGCGAAGCCCATGTACCAGTCCGGCTGTGAGCCGGCGGTCCCCATGGTAGGGCCGTACGGGCCGTACAGCCAGATCGGGTTGATGGCGACCAGGGCAGCCATCAGGGTCGTGATCCCGAAGACGATGAAGAAGAAGCCCCCGGACTTGGCCAGGTAGACGGGCATGAACGGGTACCCGACCACGTTGTCGTTCGTCTTGCCCGGGCCGGGGTACTGGGTGTGCTTGTGAACCGCGACCAGCACGATGTGGGCGGTGAACAGTCCGATGATCAGTGCCGGCAGCAGAAGCACGTGAACGGTGAAGAGGCGGGGAATGATTGCCTCTCCCGGGAACGGCCCGTCGAAGACGAAGTACGCCAGGTAGGAGCCGATGACGGGGACGGACTGGATGAAGCCCTCAGCCGCGCGCAGGCCGGTGCCCGAGAGCAGGTCGTCCGGAAGGGAGTACCCGGTGAAGCCCTCGTTGATAGCCAGCAGGGACAGCACCGTGCCGATGACCCAGTTGATCTCGCGAGGCTTGCGGAACGCACCGGTGAAGAAGACCCGGAACATGTGCACCGTGATCGACACCGTGAACAGCAGGGCCGCCCAGTGGTGGATCTGGCGCAGGATCAGGCCGCCGCGAACGTCGAAGCTGATGTCGAGGGTGGACTTGAACGCCTCGCTCATCGAGATGCCCTTGAGTGGCACGTAAGAGCCGTTGTAGATCACCTGGCCGGCGCTCGGGACGAACCAGAACGTCAGGAACGTCCCGGTTATCAGCAGGATGACCAGCGAGAACATGGCGATCTCGCCGAGCATGAATGACCAGTGATCCGGGAAGACCTTCTTGAGCAGGTAGCTCATCGGCTTGGCCGCGCCGGCGCGCTCATCTACCCAGCTGGCGAGGGCGCCCACTTTGGACAGCGGTGCTTCCTCTGGTGCTTGGGGCCCGGGGTCCTCCCTGGCGCGCAGAGCTGCGACGCCCTTGGGAACAGCCTTGGGGTTCATCCGCGCTCCCAGAAGCTAGGGCCGACCGGTTCGTGGAACCCCGACTCGGCGACGAGGTAGCCCTGGGCGTCGACGGTGATCGGCAGCTGCGGCAAGGGGCGGTGCGCCGGGCCGAAGATGACTGCGCAGTTCTGGGTCACGTCGAAGGTGGACTGGTGGCAAGGGCACAGCAGGTGGTGGGTCCGATGCTCGTACAGGCCCACGGGGCATCCCACATGGGTGCAGATCTTCGAGTAGGCGACCATGCTGCCGTAGCCCCACGCACGTTCCTTGGGGACCTGGATCAGTGCGGCGTCGATGCCGATGAGGATGACCGCGGCCTTGGCCTTCTCCTCGAGCACGTGCGCTGACGTGTCGATGCCTTCGGGTATGACGTGAAAGACCGATCCCAAGGTGACATCGCTGGCTTTGATCGGGGTCATCTCGGGGTCGCGCACCAGCCGCATTCCTTTGCGCCAGAACGTCGTTGACAGGCCAGCTTCGGGCAGCGGGCCAAGGCTGCCCGCCAGCTGCAGAACCAGCGGAAGGGCGAAGAGACCAAGAGCACCCCCGAGGGTGAACTTGATCATCGGACGGCGACCAATCTGGGATGCTGCCCGCCCTGAGGTGGCTGTCTCGACGGCGTCGCGGCGGGCTTGGTCTGAGGACCGCTGCGGGTGCCGGTCCTCAGCCACCTCGGTGTCTGGCATCAGGGTCCTTGCCCAGTGGACCGCGCCCAGCCCGATGCACAGCAGGCTCACCCCGAGACTGACACCGAGCACGACGTTGGACAGACTTGCCTGCCCGATACCCGGGATGGACTCGTAGGTCTTCTGGTCGATCGCGAAGTACGCGACCAGGAAGATCACGGTGGCCACCATTGAGATACCGAACAGGGCGGCAACCTGACGTTCTGCTCGATGGGCGGCCTTCTCGTCGAGATCCGCCGACCGGGGTACGTGCGGGGGCAGCCCGGGATTGGTGAAACGCTCCAGTATGCCTCCCGAGCCCTCGATGTCCCCCTGATCGAGGCGCGCGGTGGTGCCCGGCTGGCTCACACCTTCCCCTGCGGACTCGGTGCCGTGTTCGCTCATGGTCTGATCGATCCCGTCGGTTCGCAGTTCTGGTCCCTGTCATGGCGGCGCATGTCGTTGCCGGGTGGTCGCATCAGGTCAGGCTGCCTTGGAGCCGAGCCAGACGGCCGCACCGATCATCAGTCCCAGGCCTACGACCCACACGAACATCCCTTCGGAGACTGGTCCGAGGTTGCCCAGATTCAGGCCGCCGGGGTTCTGGTTCTTGTCCAGATAGTGCAGATAGCTGATGATGTCGTTCTTGTCCGCCGGGGAAAGGCTCTGGCCGTTGAAGACTGGCATCGACTCGGGCCCGGTCGCCATCGCCTCGTAGATGTACTGTCCGGAGACGTTGCCCAGACTGGGCGCGTACTTGCCCTGCGTGAGCGCGCCACCGGAGCCGGCGAAGTTGTGACACATGGCGCAGTTTTCCTTGAAGAGCTCGTTGCCCTTGGCGACGTCGCCATTGCCGGCGGTGTCCTGGCTGTCGGGTATGGCAGGGCCAGGGCCCAGAGTGGCCACGTATGCGGCCAGGGAGGCGATCTCCTGGTCGGTGAACATCACCTGATTGCTGCTGGCCTGGACACCTGGCTGTGCCAGAGGCATACGACCGGTGCCGACCTGGAAGTCAACTGCTGCGGCACCCACGCCGGCCAGGCTGGGGCCAATCTTGCCGCCCAGACCGTTGACGCCGTGGCAGGTGGCGCAGTTGGCCAGGAAGAGCGTCCGGCCAGAGGTCACGTCATCTGCCGTGGCCACGGCTGCCTGTGCGGGTCGAGGAGCCAGCAGGGAGTAGAGCCCCCCGGTGGCCACGAGCCCCAGCAAGAGCAGGACGACGATCGCGGCCGGATGACGGCGATGGGAGCCCAGTGCCTTCACAGGATGTTCCTCTCGTCGGTGCGGACGCCTCGGCAGAAGAGGTGCATCACTTTAGTAGGTAGATCGTCGAGAACAGGGCAATCCACACGACGTCGACGAAGTGCCAGTAGTAGGACGTGACGATGGCACCGGAAGCCTGCGCGTGCGTGTAGCGGCGAGTGGTGAAGGTCCGCCCGATGATCAGCAGGATCGCGATCAGTCCGCCGGTGACGTGCATGGCGTGGAAGCCGGTCGTGAGGTAGAAGACCGAGCCGTATGCGTCGGACGAGATGGTCACCCCGTCGCTGATCAAGCGGGCGTACTCGAACATCTGACCGGAGATGAAGAGGGCGCCGAAGACATAGGTCAGGACGTACCACTCGCGCATGCCCCACTGCTTGAACTGCAGGAAGGACCCGGTGCGGGCGGGCTGGCCGTGCTCGGCCTTGAAGACCCCGAGCTGGCACCAGACCGAGGAGATGACCAGCATCAGCGTGTTGACAGTCGCGAACGGGACATTGAGATGGACCGTCCTGTCCTGCCACAGAGTCGGGGACACTGATCGGATCGTGAAGTACATCGCGAACAGCCCCGCGAAGAACATCAGCTCGCTGGCCAGCCACACGATCGTTCCTACGGCAACCATGTTGGGTCGTGTTACCGGGCCATGACCGGGGATTGAGCCCGGCGAGGGCGTAGGGGTGCCTGACTGAACTGCGGATGCGGTCGCCACGAGCGCCAATATTGCCCTATTCGGGTTCGCAATGCACTAGCAACGCGGCCCCGGGCGCGCTGCTTCGAGAAATAGGCACCGGTAGCATCTTCCCCATGACCGATTCGCACGCAACGCCGATGGCTTCTCACCTTGACCCTGCCTCGTCAGGTACCCCTTACCAGCTGTCGGTACTGCTCTACAGCGACGACATTGCAACCCGGGACGCTGTGCGGGTTGCGGTCGGTCGCCGGCCGGCACACGACGTCGAGGTCAGCACGTGGCTTGAGTGCGCTACCGCGGCCGCCGTGATCGAGGCGGTGGAGACCGGGAGCTTCGACCTGCTCGTTCTGGATGGGGAGGCCGGGCAGACTGGCGGTCTCGGTCTGTGCCGCCAGCTCAAGAATGAGATCTTCAGCTGCCCGCCGGTGCTGGTCCTGACCGGACGTCCGCAGGATGGGTGGTTGGCCGCGTGGTCCCAGGCGGATCTCGCGGTTCCGCACCCCCTGGACCCCATCGCGGTGGCTGGTGCGGTCGCCGAGCTCGGTCGCAGGGTAGGCGCCGCGACCACCACGAGCGCCTAGCCGGTGACGGCTCAGACTTCGGCCGGCGACGCGATGGCCTGGCCAACGGTCTTCACCGCGCTGCTTGCCGGACAGGATCTGGGGACCACCGAGTCCGCCTGGGCGATGGACCAGATCATGCGCGGGGAAGCGAGCTCTGCGCAGGTTGCCGGGTTTCTCATGGCGCTGCGTGCCAAGGGTGAGACCGTCGATGAGATGCTCGGCCTTGCCGACACCATGCTGGCTCACGCCAGCAAGATCAACGTTGGCGGGACCACCCTTGACATCGTCGGCACCGGTGGGGACCGCGCCCACACCGTGAACATCTCGACGATGGCAGCCCTTGTTGCGGCGGCCAGCGGGGTGCGGGTCGTCAAGCACGGCAACCGCGCAGCCTCCTCGTCATCGGGGTCTGCTGACGTTCTCGAGGCGCTGGGTATCAACCTGGCATTGAGCCCCTCGGACGTTGCGGCTGTGGTGGAGAAGGCCGGGATCACCTTCTGCTTTGCCCAGCAGTTCCACCCCTCGTTGCGTCACGCGGCCGAAGCGCGCCGTGACCTTGGTATTGGAACCGTCTTCAACTTCCTGGGTCCGCTGACCAACCCTGCCCGGCCGACATATGCCGCGGTGGGTGTCGCGGAGCTACGGATGGCACCTCTGATGGCCGGGGTCTTCGCCGGCCGGCATAAGGACGCTGCGATCTTCCGCGGGGACGACGGCCTGGACGAGCTCACCATCTCGACGACATCTCAGGTGTGGTGGGTGCGCGGCGGTGCCGTTCGCGAGTACAGCCTGGACCCCGCATGGGTCGGCCTGGAGCGCCATCCGCTGGAGACGTTGCGAGGGGCGGACGCGGCCTACAACGCCCAGGTCGTCCGGGACGTGTTCGCCGGGGCGGTGGGACCTGTTCGCGACGCTGTGTTGCTCAACGCGGGGATTGCTCTGGCGCTCACAGTGCCTGACGTGGGGCGGGACCAGGTCGATTTCATCGCGGCGTTGCACGCGGGGATGGGCCGAGCCAGTGCTGCGATCGATGACGGACGTGCCACGGCACTGTTGGCGCGATGGGTCACCGCGACCCACGGGTAGTTCCTCGCGTCATCCAGACCGGAAAGGGTCAGGCGTCGTCCAGACCGAGGCTGAAGGCTGCTTCCAGGTCGTGCTGGGAGTATGTCCGGAATGCGATGTGGGTCTGGGTGCCCAGGACGCCGCTGACCTTGTTGAGCTGGTCGGCGATGACGTCGGCCAGCTCCTCGTGGTGCCGGACACGCACGATGGCGATGAGGTCGACATCCCCGGTGACCGAATAGACCTCGCTGACTCCCTTGAGCTCGGCGATGGCGGCGGCGACCTCAGGGATACGGTCGACCTCCGCGCTGATCAAGACGATGGCGGAAATCACGGGTCCAGCCTAGCTGGCAGCGCCATGGGAACGACCAGCGACTTGGCGCCCACCAGTGTCTTGGGAACCACGAGCGGCGCAGCGGGTGGGCGATGGCGTAGCCGGGGGTCGTTCGGCTCGTCGAAGCTCACGACGTCGTGGTATGCCGTGGGGTCTGCTCTGAGGGTGTCGCGGGCTCCTGCCGCGCCGTGCACCGGGCAGGTCCACTCACCCTCGATGGTAACCAGGCGGACCCCGGGGGAGTCCAGCCAGCGCAGCACCTTCTCTGTCTCTTCGGCTGAGGCGGAGGCGGCCGGTCCCGGGGATGGGCTCACGTTCTCGGCGCTTGCCGCCATGGCCTGGATATACACGCGAGGGTCGCCGCCACGGGGGGCCACCGTGGTGGCGGCGAGCCGCCCGAACCGGACACAGATGATCTCCCAGCCGCCCTGCAGCCCTGGTCGCGCTGCCACGATCTCGGCACTGTTCGCCAGCGGCGCGATGCGTTGGGCGCGTGCTGCAGCCCGGATCAGGTGCACCAGACGGTCACGGACCGCTGCCGCGTCCTCATAGCGCTCCTGGCCGGACAGAGCTCGCATCCGTTCACGCAGGGCTGCCACGACCTCGCGCGAGTCGCCCCCGATCACCTGGGCAGCCTGCTCGACGACGACGGCGTAGTCCTGAACACTCTGCGCCCCTGAGCACGGGGCGCCACAGCGGCCCATCTCGGCCAGCACGCAGTCAGCGGATCGACCGCTGGCCGACAGGCGCTTGGTGCACTGGCGCAACGGGAGAACCTCGTGGACCGCGGCGATCGCGGACTCAGCAGCCAGCCGGGAGGTGAAAGGGCCGAAGTAACGCGCTCCATCAGCCCTGACCTCTGCCACGATGCTCAGTCGCGGGAAGGCCTCGACGGTGAGTTTGACCCACGGTGCCCGCTCGGGGTGCAGCGAGCGGCGGTTGTATCGCGGCTTGTGCAGGGCGATCAGGCGAAGCTCGCGAACCTGCGCCTCCAAGGTGGTCTCGCAGGTTACCGGTGTCACGCTGGCCGCGATCGCGACCATCTCGGCCATCCGCGTGCGCTGTTCGGATGCCGTGAAGTAGGTGCGGACCCGTCGCTGGATGTCCTGTGAGGTACCTACATAGAGCACGCGACCCTGGCTGTCCTTGAACAGGTAGACCCCCGGCGCCGAGGGCAGACCCTCCGCGAGGTGCCGCTTGCGGCGCTGGGCCGAGCTGACCCTTGAGGAGAACGTACTGAGCTCTTCCAAAGTTACGACGCCAAGGCTGCCGACCCGGGAGAGCAGCCCATGCAGGACGTCGACGGTGGCACGGGCATCGTGCAGCGCCCGGTGATCCGGGGCTGTCGCAGCGCCGAACAGCTGTGCCAGTGTCGCGAGCTTGCGGTTCGGCGCCTCGTCCTTGCTGATCAGCTGCCGGGCCAGGTGGGCAGTGTCGACCACGCGAAAGGGCGGCCAGCTGTGACCGGTGAGCGTAGCGGCGGCCTTCAGGAAAGAGATGTCGAAGGGCGCGTTATGGGCGACGAGCACGCTGTGGCGGGCAAACTCGAGAAACGCGGGCAGCACGCTGTGGATTCGGGGGGAGCCGGCCACCATCTGGTCGGTAATGCCGGTCAGGACCGAGATGAAGGCGGGGATCGGCTCAGCAGGGTTGACCAGAGTCTGGAACTCCCCTATCACCTCGCCGCCTCGGATCTTGACCGCTCCGACCTCGGTGATCCGCGCACCAGCTGGGCTGCCACCGGTTGTCTCGAGGTCGACTACCACGAAAGTGACCTCGGACAACGGGGTGCCGAGCTCGTCAAGTGTGCCTTGGACGCCTTGCATGGTCACGACGTTAGGTGCCGTGGCTGACAGAGTCCGGCAGGCGCGCAGCGCTCGCGCGGTGAGGGTAGGCCGCGCACAGGTCAGCAGGGTTGTCGGACCCCAGGCCTAGCGTTTCCCACACGGCGCGCCGCCAAGGGTTCGCCGGTGGGTCCGCCGTGAGGTGGGCGGAGATGGACAGTGGAGGGCCAGTGATGATCGTCGACTGCACGACATGTCCGGTACGCGGCCAGCGATGTGACGACTGTGCCGTCACGGTGCTGCTAGGACCCGGGTGGTCCCAGAACCTGGCATCGGCCGAACTTCAGCTGGACGCCGCCGAGAGCACGGTGGTGTCAATCCTGGTCGGTGCCGGGCTGGTCAGCGCCGCGGCTGCGGCGAGCCTTCGCGCGCGCCGCGACAGCGGGCAGCACTGGGGTACCGTGCGCGACGTCGGCTGAGTGCAGACACAGCGATGCAATCTACGATGGCGCAGTGACCAGAGCCCGGCGTGTTGCGGCGATCGCCTTGTGCGCGGGGTTGGCCGTCGGCGTCGCTGGGCAGCTGAATGGAAAGCTCGACCTTCCCCGGGCAATCGGCCTCCACCAGAGCACCGGTGCAGGCTCTGGCAACAAGAGCACCAGCCAGGCTGCGTCCTCGGTGCCGAGGGTGGACGAGCAGACGGCGCGGCTGGCGGCCGTCCAAGATCTGCTGTCGCGGCGAGCCGCAGCCGTGAAGGCCAGGAGCAAGAGCTCCTGGATGGCGACGGTGGACCCGTCCGGCTCGGCGTTCCAGGGGCGACAGTCCGTGGAGTTCGACAACCTCGTCAAGCTCCCGCTCGGCCAGTTCTCCTACGGCGCCGCGCAGCTGGCTCCCGCGCTCACCGCGACCCGCATCCGGCAGGTAGGGCCCAAGGCTTGGGCAGCCACGGTCACCGGGACCTACTCGCTGGCTGGATTTGACCGGGCGCCCCAGACCTTCGAGGCGACGTACACCTTGGTGGAGCGTCCCGTTGGCTGGCGCATAGCCGATGACGCTGATGGCGCTACCCCGTTGCAGATCTGGGACCTGCCAGGCCTGAGAGTGCTGCCAGGCAGGTCCAGCATCGTGGTCGGCAACGCCCCCGAGGCGCAGATGGCGGACTACAGCACACTTGCAGACTCGGCCATTGGCCGGGTCAGCAGCGTATGGGGCACGGACTGGAATTCTCACGTGGTTATCGTTACGCCGTTGACAGATGACGAGTTCGCCAGGCTGTTGTTGCGTTCCAGTGGTAAGGGGCTCGATCAGGTGGCTGCGATCACGCAGGGACTGATCGAGCCCGGCCGGCCGGCTCAGGGAGACCGAGTCTTCATCAACCCCAAGGCATTCACCGCGTTGCAGCCCTTGGGACGACGCGTGGTCATCACCCATGAGCTGACCCATGTCGCGGCCCGTTCGTCGACTACCGGTCCGGTCCCGATCTGGCTGACGGAGGGGATGGCCGACTACGTCGGGTACTCCGGCGTTGGCCTCCCGCGCCAACGCGTGGCCGGTGAGCTGCTGGGGCTGGTACGTGCGGGCAAGGGCCCCACGGCGCTGCCGACGGACGTCGACTTCGACCCCTCCCGGTCCACCATCGCGCTGTCCTACTCAGCGTCGTGGCTGGCCGTGTGTCATCTCGTTGATATCTATGGACAGGCCAAGGTTGTCGCGTTCTATCGCCTTGTCGCCTCCGCCACCACCTCGGGCGGGACAGCCCAGCTTGACCCCGACAATGCCGCAGCATCGGCGTTCCCCCACAGTTTTGGGGTGACCCAGGCGCAGTTCGTCGATGGCTGGAAGCGCTACCTGAGAACTCTTGCGTACTCGCAGGGCTGAGCCGCCGGCTGCTGTGCACGTGCCTGCGGGTGCTTGGGGGCGATGTGGAGCCGGCGACCCGTCAGCGCCGAAGGGTCATTGCCTGGGTCCTGAGTACAACGCCTCGACCTCGGAGGCATAGTCCTTCATCACCATGTTGCGTTTGAGCTTCAGCGAAGGGGTCAGATAGCCGTTGTTCTCTGTGAAGTCCCCGGCCAGGACCGTGAACTTGCGGATCGACTCGGGTTTGCTGACCGAATTGTTCGCGAGGTCGACCGCCCGCTGCAGCTCGGTGCGGACGACGAGGTCCGTGCGGGCATCATCTAATGAGAGGTTCAACAGCCGGTTGTTCTTTGCCCAGGAGGGAAGCATCTCCGCATCGAGGGTGATGAGCGCACCGATGAAGGGTTTCTGGTCGCCGACCACGATGCACTGCGAGACCAGCGGATGGGCGCGGAGGCGGTCCTCAAGGAACGCGGGGACGACGTTCTTGCCGCCGGCGGTGATCAGGAGCTCCTTCTTGCGGCCGGTGATCTTCAGGAACCCTTCGTCGTCGAGCTGTCCAACGTCGCCAGTGTGGAACCATCCGTCCACGAGAGCCTCGTACGTGGCTGTCGGGTTGTTGCGGTAGGCGGAGAAGACATTGTTGCCCTTGATCAGGACCTCACCGTCTTCTGCGACCCGGATGGCGACACCGGGCAGCGGCGTGCCGACGGTGCCGATCTTGATCAGGTCAGGGGTGTTCATGGTTGCTGGGGCCGTGGTCTCGGTAAGTCCGTATCCCTCGAGCACGGTGAGCCCGATGCCCCGGTAGAAATGGCCCAGACGGGGTCCCAGCGGGGCGCCACCGGAGACCGCATAAGCGACCTTGCCACCCAAGGCGGCACGCAGCTTGCTGTAGACGAGCAGGTCGAACAACGCGTGCCTGGCCGTGAGCAGTGCACGAGGCTTGCCGTTCTCCTGTGCCTGGCTCCAGGCGATCGCTGTGGCGGCGGCGGCGGCGAAGATCCTGCCCTTGCCCTGGGAAACAGCTCTCTGCTCCGAGGAGTTGTAGATCTTCTCGAACACGCGCGGCACCGAAAGGATGAACGTGGGGGAGAACGTGCCGAAGTCGGCGACCAGGTTCTTGATGTCAGAGGTGAAACCCATCCGGACCCCGGCATTGACGCAGACAACCTGGATAAACCGCGCGAAGACGTGGGCCAGAGGCAGGAACAACAGTGTCGACGCGCCCTCGGCCCGAAGAACCATCTCCATCCGCTCGGTTGCGTTCTCGGCCAGAGCCATGAAGTTGTCGTGGGTGAGCTGGCATCCCTTCGGGCGCCCGGTCGTGCCCGAGGTGTAGATGATCGTGGCGACGTCGCCGCGGCTGACCTGGCTGCGCCGGGCCTCAACGGCTTCATCGGTGACTTCGCGCCCGGCCGCCCTGAGCTTGTCAAGACCTCCGGCGTCGATCTGCCACACCTGACGCTCGCCATCGCCGGCCGTTGCCTCGGCGAGAATCCGGGCATGCGCGGGCGTCTCCAGGATCACCGCCGAACACGCGGCGTCGTTGACGATCCAGCCGACCTGTCGGGCCGAGGAAGTCTCATAGATGGGCACCGAGACAGCCCCGGCTGTCCAGATGGCGAAGTCAGTCAAGGCCCACTCGTAGCGTGTCTTGCTCATGATCGCGACACGTTCTCCGAGGCCGACCCCCGAGGCCATCAGGCCCTTGGCGACGGCGCGGACATCCGCGAGGAACTCTGCATTCGTGACCTCAACCCAGGTGCCCGGCGAGCGTTTGCAGAACGCCACGGCGCGTGGCCGGCCGGCGCCGTTGCGCGCAGGCAGGTCAGAGAGGTTCCCCTTGACCTTCGCTGTGACGAGCGGGGCAACCGAGATGTGATTCACGAAAGGTCCTTAGAGCGCGCGCGGATAGGCGGGTTTAGTCGGTCCATCGTTTGGCCCATTTGACGAGTTTCACGGTCAGGATGA
>Ga0208079_1000941_pt1 | contig 15814 bp, 12 predicted proteins | sample NGESurdeep092012_5_FD_184474 | JGI IMG/M metagenome (GOLD analysis project Ga0208079, IMG submission 184474) | Arctic peat soil microbial communities from Barrow, Alaska - NGEE Surface sample 210-2 deep-092012 (SPAdes) | ecosystem: Environmental > Terrestrial > Soil > Wetlands > Peat ... | reverse complement strand
GCCCTGCGTTATGTCCGACCCGACACCCGAACCCGTCCGGGACAGCCCGGGAGCAGTCTTGCCTGGTTCAGACACGGCCGTGTAGTGGACGTGAAGGGACTCGAACCCCTGACCTCTCGCGTGTGAGGCGAGCGCTCTAACCAGCTGAGCTACACGTCCGAACTGCGCTACCTCTGCATACGGGTAGCGGAGAGGAAGAATAGCCGCTTCGCATGTTCGACCGCCAATCGGGTCGACCCGAGTTGGCACTGGTCCACCGACCTCCGCGTTCATATCTCAGCGCCCCAGGCCGGGGACCGTCTTGAGCCACTGCTCGACAATGTCGGGGAAGTAGCCCGGGACTCCGCTGACCAGGATCAGCAGCCAGAAGACAGCAGCGACGGCGACGACGGTGACCAGGAGTACAAGCCCTTTCACCCACCAGGGCTGTGGTATGAGCCACTCGGTCCAGGCTTTCAGGGTGCCTCTGGCGAGCCGCAGCAACCGCTGGGCCCACTCGAACTCGGAGGCCCAGAGCCCCAGGCCGATAAAGACCACCAGCCAGCCAGGGCCGGGGAACGGCACCATGATCAGACCGACCACGACGACAATCAGTCCGATGACCCCCACCACGACGCGATAGATCAGGTGGGAGTGCCGGTTCGAGCGGATCCTGCGCCGCCACCGCCAGTCGTCGTCGGTAGCGTCCAGGGTGATGTTGTGGTCGCTGCCACCCCGATGAGGCCGCCAGCTCACGGGTCGAGACGCTCGCTGGACAGACGGGCGAAGATCTCGGCAGCACGGGTGGTCACCGGGCCCGGGGCCGTGATCGGCCGGTCGTCTATCGCATGGACGGCCAGCACGTCCTTGGTCGAGGATGTGATGAACACCTCTTCGGCCTGCCCCAGGATCGACATCGGCAGCGGCTCGGCCCGGACCGTGAGCCCCTCCTGCCGACACCACTCGATGACGAGCCCGCGGGTCACCCCGGCCAGCGGTCCGGAGGCCAGGTCGGGTGTGAGGATCTCGCCGTCGACAACCACGAAGACGTTTGACCCGGTGCACTCGCACAGGTTGCCCGCCGTGTTAGCGAAGAGAGCCTCCACTGCCCCGTGCTGATTGGCAAAGGCAAGCGCCACAACGTTCTCGGCGTATGACGTGGTTTTCAGTCCCGCCGTGGCGCCACGCTCGTTGCGGGTCCACGGGACGACGACCAGCTTGGCGGTCTCGGGGTTCGGCTCCTGCGGGCCGGCGGCGACGATGTAGGTCAGCGGTGAGTCGCGGCGGTCGGATCCGAGTGGGCCCGCGCCGGCGGTGACGGTGTAACGAAGCCGCCCGAACGCGATCGGCTCCCCCGCCAGTACTGACCTGATCCCGGCGTCAATGACGCCATGGTCAGCCGCGGGCAGACCGAGTCCGGCCATCGACCGGTCCAGCCGCCTCGCGTGCCGCGTCAGAGCGAAAGGCACCCCCTGGACGACTCTGCACGTCTCGAAGACTCCGTCGCCGACTGTCAGGCCGTGGTCGAGCGCGGCGATCGACGGAGCCGCCGGGTCCACCTGCTCGCCGTTGACCCACACCTTGACCGCATTGCTTTTCACGGTCCCACCCTCCCAGATGGGCGGCGAGCAGGACAGCCGCCTGGACTTTGGTGCTCAGGGCAGCCAGGGTTTGCCGGCCAGCGATGTGACAACCAGCGCGTGGGTGACCCACGGGACCTGCAGCGCCAGGCCGACAACGGACACGAGCACCACCACGGCGGCCTGTTTCCGCGTGATCACGCCCGGTCGCGGGTTTCCGATCAGCAGCAGTGGCAACGGGAATGCCAGCAAGAGGTACCTAAACATGCCCGTGTGCACGCCGGCGACGAACAACAGGAAGATCGGGTAGATCGCGAACCAGGTCCGCACCTCGACGCCCCACGTCCGGGTCAGTGGGCTCAGTGCCAGAGCCACAAGCAGGACGACCAGCAGGGCGAGGCCCACGACCCCGATCCAGCCGATGTGCTCCTGCGCATTGGTGAACCAGCCGAACCTGCCGACCACCACCGCGTTGGAGACACTTCCTCGATTCGCGCCGGTGGCCTTGGCCCCGTTCGTCACCACGGAAGTGATCGTCGACCACAACGAGACCGAGGCCGCGGAAACGACCGCCAGGACTGCCATCCAGACGACCTCGCCACGCCGGATCGGATCCCGAGCCCGGCCGCGGTACCGCAGGAGGGCATGGACCAGCACCACGACCGCCAGCGGCGGGGTCACCGGCCGGGTCAGCGACAGCAGGATGACAACCGGCACCGCCCAGGCGTAGTGACGCCGCGCGATCAGCAGCAGCACTGTGCACACGAGCAGCAACGAGATGCTCTCGGCGTAGGCCGCCTGGAACAACGGTGCTGCCAGCGAGCAACAGGTGAGCAGGACCGCAGCGCCGGCCACGAACCGGCCGGCAGTGCGCTCGACCAGGGCGAACATGACAACCATGGCGGCTGCGCCGGCGACCAGGTTCACGAGCGTGACGCAGACCGCGAAGCTCAGACCTGTCAGCGCCATCATCGCGCCCACGACCGCGGGAAACCCCGGCAGGAATGCGTAGGTCCAGAGTGTGTCCTTGGCGCCGGAGCCCGCCGGGCCGGGCAGGTGATACCCGAGCGTGGCGATGCGTTCGTACCACTGGCCGTCCCAGTTGGTGATCAGGCCCAGATATCCGGGCGAGGCCGGGTGGGGGCTGAACTGGTAGATGCCGGGGTGTTCGGGTGAGGGAAGGGCCACCTGCTGGCGAGCCGCCAGGGAGATGACCACGAAGCCATAGAGCCGGGTCAGGGCGAAGATGGCCAGCGGCAACCAGATCGAGAGTGGGACGCTGACCCGTCCGAGACGAAGTGTCGCCGGCGCAGGGGTCCGGGCAGCGGTCTGTGCAGGTCCCGCCGTCGCCGCCATGACACTCCCCGTGGACCTTACCTCGTGAACCCAGACAGCAGGATGCTACCGGGCTCGGTCAGCCGGTCACCGTGATCCGGGCCGAGAGGCCGCTGGACGCGTCCGGACCGACTGTCACGACGGCTTCGCCGGGGTCGATCCGCAGGGTCATCGTGCGGTCGTAGCAGGAGAGCTGTTCCGGGGTGAGCCTGAACGTAGCCGTGCCGACGGCACCCGCATCCAGCACGAGACTCACCCGGTCTGCGAGCTCGGGCAGCGGTCGCGTCACGTCGGCAACCACATCGTGCAGGTAGAGCTGCACGACCGCGCGGACCGGGCGGTTCCCCTTCGTTGGCCACATCTATCCTTACCGCAAGGATCCGCCGTGTAGCGACATCTCGCGGGCCGGCAGCCGCAGCGGCCCATAGCCGAACGTCGTGTAGGTCAGGCCCGAGCCGAACGGAAGTCTCGGCACCACCAGCGCGTCGAGGTAGCAACCCGTCACGCAGTCGTCGGCTGCCGCGACAGGCCGGCCGGTGAGGCGGGCAAATGAGCTTGACGGGAGGTGGCCGAGGCTGCGGAGAAACCTCATCAGCAGATGCCCGCCCGGCGAACGGTCACGAAGGGGGTCTCTATCAGCGCTGGTCCTGCTTCGATCCAAGGGCGCCTTGGAGTGGAAGGCCGACCCGCAACAAGGGTCGCTCGCTGTTACCCGGTCTTGCTGCCACGTCAGGACACCTGGATCTCGAGGTGGTTGGCCCCGGTGGTGTTCAGGCCTGCTCTCACCAGCGCCATGTCGATGGCGACGCCGGCGGGGCGGTAGGGGTTCGACAGCGGCGTCATCGCCAGCGTGACGCCGTTCAGCGCGACTGCTACGGGTCCAACGCCGCGAGGCCCGACCCGGAAGGTCAGGTCCAGCGATGCGCCACCAAGTGGGACTGTCGCCCGCAGCCCGTCCAGATCCGGAGCCAGTACCGGGTCGATCTCCAGGAGATCGCAGCGTCGGCGCACGCCGAGCAGGCACTCAACGACCAGTCGCAGGAAGATGCCCGGGCCCGAGGAGTAGACCCGCCAACCACCCTCCAGCGGCACCGCTCCGGCCATGACCTCGCCGTAATGTGCGGCAGCCTCGTATCGGTCCGCGAACGACGCGTCGGAGGAGGAGTAGTAGCACGTCGACTGTCGAGGCCGTGCGTTCGGGACGCGCTCGGTCATACCGATGGGGTTGGCAAGGGCCAGGGCTTTCAGCAGCCGCTCAGCGTCGCCGTGCCGGGCCAGGGCCTCGGCATAGCGCAGGTGGGCGTGCGTATACATGATCCCGATCTCACGCCCGAAGAAGGTACTGGCCTCGGCACGCTGGAAGACCTCCATGGGGCCGCCGTGATACCGGGCAGGACGGTCGAACAGGCGGGCACCGTCAGGGCCGATCAGATGCGCGTCCAGGGCCTCGAAGTGCTCACGTGCCTCACTCGGGGAGAGCAGGTCGCCGGAGATCGCGTGAATGATCTGCAGGAGGCCGTAGCTCAGACCCGTCCGTTGGTCCGAGGGGTGGACGAGGTGCTCGATCGACCCGTCGTCATCAAACAGGCCGTATCCGGCGAGCAGCCCGTCTCGCATGAGGAGGGTGTGCATGGCTTCAGCGGTGTCGTCGGCGATTCGCCCGGACCTCTCTGCGTAGGCGATGGAGTCGGCGCCGTCCTGACCGTCAAGGCGAGAGCTGACGGTCCGCAGCGAACCAGCCAGGGTGCGCAGCGCCTGCACCTTCAGGGTTGCGGTCCACGTGGAGCTCAGGCGCGCAGCCAGGAGTGGGTCGGCCGGTTGCAGGGAGTCGTTCCAGTCGCCGTGGCCATAGGACGGCAGCGGGCTGCCGGGCACCGAACCGGCGTCGATCTTGGCCAGCGCCCGCCGTACGTGCTCCAGCAGCGGCTCCCCCGCGGTTGTCCCGTGATCGTCGACAAACGGGATTCGTTCGCCGAACAGGCTGGCATCGCCGGTGACGGACAGATACTCCCCCAGCGCCAACACAGGCCAGAAGACCACATCGCCGTGAGCCTCTCCCTGGCCGCCACGCAGTTCCCGTGGGTAGAACTCGAAGGCTTGGGGCCAGTCGCCTCGTGCGTTCTGGGCCCCCAGGACCCGCACGATGAGGTCGCGCAACGGGGCGGTCTGTCCCAGGGCGATGAGCAGACCCACCGGTCCCTGACAGACGTCCCGGGTGCCCCACCCACCACCGGTGGATTGTTCCAGCCCCCGCGGCGACAGATAGTGAACGAGGGCGTCGTGAGCAAACCACGGCAGCACCGTGTTGAGCTGTGAGACCTCCCTGGCAAGCGGTGAGCCGGCAGGTGGCGTGAGCCGCACGGAGCTGCTTATCCCATCCCAGAATTGCAGTGGGGCCTTGCCGAGGAGCTCCCGCGCGCCGAGGTCCTGCTCGACCAAGTCCTGCTTGGCCAGGTCAGCGGCCGGAACCAGGTCGGCGGTCAGCTCCAGATGCACCTCAGTAGTGGGCGCCGTGCGCATGGTGATCCACGGGAGACTGCGTGAGCGCCCGTCCAGGAAGAGGGCCTCGTCACGACCGACCCGATCGATCGACTCAGGCTCCCAGGAGAACCGGAAGGAGCCTGCGGGGAATCGGGTGAAGGCCAGTGAGCCCTCCAAGGGTCGAACGGTGACTCCTGCGGCATCGTGCTCAAGCAGTGGCGGCTCGGGGTCCTGACCGTCATCGCCGTCCAAGGCCACATTGGCGCAGATCAGGAAGCGAACCGGCGGTCCGACCACAACCCGGATCGCGAGGCCGAGCTCATGGGACTGCGCGGGTGCCGTGGAGACAACCTCGAGCAGCCCGCCTTCGTGTGCGTACCACCAGCGGCACGAGTCCAGGCTCACCTCCCATGCGCTGGGTTCGTCAAGCAGGGTCCATCCGTTTGAGGCTTCAGCGTCTCCATGGACCGTGTCGGCGGAGTCGACGAAGATTCGCAAGCCCTGTGCCTGGTGCAGACCCAGGTAGCTTCGGCGGGTGGACAGCATCCGGTTCAGGCTGACGTGGCCCTGGGTCACTTGCGAGTGGAACGTCCCCGCCATCCAGACCGTGGTGGTGAGAGCTCCCTCGTCGGGCACCAGAGCCGTTCCCGTCCGCATGATGTGGCCGTGTGGACGCAAGACCGCGCTCTGTTTGGCACCGGTGACCACGTGACTTCCGTCGCCGGTGAAGTAGCTGAGCAGGGTCTGGCCGTCCCACTCGGCATGCAGGCGTCCATCCCCGGTGAGCCTGACCAACTGGTCGTCATCCAGCGGGGTGCACTCCATCACCGGGGCTGACGAGAACAGCGACGATGTCGCAACGTCCGCCCCAGAGACAGGACTGCCTGTCGGAAGATATCCCGTTGTCAGTGGATACGCAGGCAGGCGCGGCGCAGGCTCCTGCGCCTCCGGCTGGCCCAGCACCTCGTCAACGACAGCCGTGTCATGGCCGGACGTGGCGGCTGGGTGGTCGGGCTGGTAGGCCCCGAAGAACCCCGTGGTCACCGTCTCGCCGCTGGCCAGCTGCACCGGTCGAGCCTGCAGCATGGCGAGCGTGTGCTCATGCTGAAGGCGAGTGCTGGGCAGGTCCTTGGCGGACAGCCCAGGCAGCTCGGCGCCGGCATGGTGTGCCCGCCCCACCAGCTGAAGGGCGTCCGTGCCCCAACCCAGGCCTTCGCTCAGGCAGCCGATGACCGCCCAGGGAGCGGTGGGGCCGGGCATGTTCTGGCGCACTGCAAGAACGGTGCCCGCAGATGAGGTCTCCACTGGTGTGAGGTCGAGATACTGGCTGACGTAGTACTCACACATTCGGAGCGCGCGGTAAGGCGCCAGGGCAAGATCCTGAGCGTAGATCAGGTCGATCTCGGTCGGGACCGAGCGCAGGCTCTTCACCGAGACATGCCAGTACCAGGCCGTCACAGCCTCGGCCAGTCGGAAGGTGACGGTGTACTCCAGGTCGCACCAGGTGCCGGAGATGATGGGCCCGGTATCGCTCCAGCTGATCATGCTGGCACTACCCGGTCCGACCAGTGCCACCGCCTCGGCGCCGTCCTCGCGCCGAATCCGCAGATAGAGGTTGGCAGGACCGGCTTCGAGCTCCTCGGCCGGGTACATCAGCAGACTGTGCTCGCCGACCTCCAGTCGGCGCAGGAGACCGCTGGTGGTGAACTGCGCCTGCATCCCGGACCGGCTGCGGACCCAGTTCGCCACCGGCGGTCGCGCGGTGGCTGCGGATGTACCCTTGCCTGTCACAGTGCCCGCTTGGTCGCTGCTCAGGAGATCACCCCCGCGCCGAACTCTTCAATCCCGATCAGTGGCTTGATCCTGGCCTGGACCTCACCCTTGATGAAGTTACGTCGAATCACGTTGTCACAGAACACGTTCCCGATCGCGCCGAGCACCATGGCCTGGTCAAGCGACAGGTACCGCTTGGCAATGACTCCCGACTTGACCGCGACCGCGTCGTAGAAGCCGCCTTCGCCGTAGGCCTTGAGCTCGCGCTCGATCTTGACGAGGTTGTCGTAGGCCTGGGCGGGTTCGTACGCCATGGCAAGGAACGCGGCGTGTGGCGTGACCACCCCGTCACCCCACTTGGGGTGGGGGGCGGTTCCCACCCGACATTCACCGAAGCCTGGGTCCAAGACGGTACCTTCCAAGTCAGAGGGGTACCCTCCAGGGCTCATGCCGATGGCCTCGACGCCCCAGGCGCTGTAGTCGGGGTTGCCACCGGGACGGCTGGCCGGTGAGAAGCCCCAGTAGCCGTACTTGGCGTCGTTCAGCCCGAACTCACGGTGGGCGCGCACGGTGAGTGCATGGTTGATCCCCCACGACCGTGGCGCCCAGCTGGCCTCGGGGACGAACAGGTCGGGCATGAGGGCCTCGAACATGTCGCCGCCCCAGCTCGGCACGATGTGCATGCCACGGTAGGTGAAGGCGCCCTCGAAGACGTCTGTGCCGTAGTAGGTGCGATGCTGCCCGACCGGCTGCTCCTTCAGCCATTTCCAGTCGCAGGAGGCCGGGAAGACCCGCTGGGTGGCGAAGTAGTGGGCCGGCGGGATCTGGCCGTGGGCGATGCCGATATAGCTCGCGATCCGCGGCTCGGTGACGTGGATGTCGTAGTGGTTGAGCGAGTAGAAGACGTCCGGACCGTTGGCCAGGTAGTTGCCTGGGACCGTCGCGACAGCAGGCTTCACGTCATAGAACCCGCCGCGCAGCAGGCCGGCCGCGACGCCTTTGCGGGCGTCCTTGTCGTAGTACATCCCGAAGTTCATCGTCCTCAGCAGGGCGTTGGCCTGGCCGGCGACAGCCGGCTCGGCGTTGCGCACGACCATGAGCGAGGCGGCGAACCAGCCGTTGTCCACGCTGGACAGGAACGGGTAGATCTTGCTGCGGTCCGAGGGCCACACGGTGACGACCTCGCCGGTGGCCTCGTCGTACCAGTTGTAGAACATCCCGCTGGGCGCATGGCGCTTCAGCCGTGACAGGGTCGTCAATGTCTGGGTCAGCCGCTTGCGGCACTGCCCCGCGCTGATGATCCCGAGCTCGCGTGCGACGACGGTGCTCCACAGGTAGCCGCCGATGTTCGTCGGCGAGGTGTAGCCGCTGCGTGTCGGTGACGTCAGTGGCCCGCTCATGTTGTCGGTGGGCAACCCGGTGCTCGGAACCACCATGGCGACCATTGAGGCCCAGGTGTCGCGCGCCCAGCGGTCAATGGTGGCGCGGTCGATGCCTGCGTGCTGTGGTGACACCGGAAAGCTCGACGCAAACGTGGCCCCGCCCAAAGCGATGGGCGGGGCGGCGTGGGCGCTGGCTGCGCGCGCGGTGGTCAGAGTGACTGCGGCCACTGCCGCTCCCCCCGCGAGGAGCTGACGACGGGTGGCGACGAACGGCGTGCGGGTCACAGCAGTGTCAGTCATGTGCAATTCCCTTGGGTAGCCATTGTTTGTCTGGTGTGGGTCATGTGCTGCGGGTACAGAAACGGCCTCATTTGATGCCGGTCGTGGCGATGCCCTCGATGAACCGGCGCTGGAAGATGAGGAAGACGATCAGGATGGGCACGACCACCACGGACGCCCCGGCCAGCAGCACCCCGTAGTTGGTCACGTTCTGTCCCGTGGAGAACAGCGCCAGCGCCACCGGCAGCGTGTAGTGGTCCTGGGTCTGAGCGACCACCAGCGGCCACAGGAAGCTGTTCCAGCTGCCGAGGAAGGTGAGGATCCCGAGGGTTGCCACCCCCGGTCCGCACAGGGGCAGGATGACCTGCCTGAAGATGCGCAGCTCGCTGGCCCCGTCGATCCTGCCGGCGTCCAGCAGGTCGTCCGGCAGCCCGATGATGAACTGCCGCATGAGGAAGACACCGAACGGTGTGACGAGGAACGGCAGGATCAGCCCCGGGTAGGAGTCGACCAGGCCGAGATTGGCCACCAGCACGAACAGGGGGACGAAGGTCACCATCCCGGGGACCATCAGGGTGCCCATCACCAGAGCGAAGACCAGCTTCTTGCCACGGAAGTTCAGCTTTGCCAGGGCGTACCCGACCATGGAGCAGAAGATGACGTTGGCGGCCGTCACGCAGACGGCGACGAGGGTGGAGTTGGCGAAATAGCGCAGGAAGCTCTCTTCGCTGAAGAGGGCGCGGTAGTTGTCCAGCGTTGGCTTCTGCGGCCACCACGTCGGCGGGACTCTGAGCAGCTCTCCTTGAGTCTTGAAGCTGCCCAAGATCATCCACACGAAAGGCGTGACGACGGCCACGAACCCCAGGGTCACCACGGTGTACAGCAGCCATCGTGAGGCGGCGGATCTCTTGATGTTCAACATAGCTCGCCTCCCGTCAGGTGTTGGAGCGCAGGGATCGGAAGACGACCGCGGTCAGCGCGACGATGATCACGAACAACACATAGGCCGTCGCGGTGGCGAAACCGTAGTTGCCGAAACCGAACTGGTTGTAGGTGAACATCGACATCGAGATGGTCGAGTCCAGCGGGCCACCCTTGGTCATCACGAACGGTTCCTCGAAGAACTGCAGGTAGCCGATGCCGGTGGTGACCGTGACGAACAACATGGTCGGGCGCAGCAGGGGCAAGGTGATGTGTCGGAACCGTTGCCAGCTCGACGCCCCGTCGATGGAGGCCGCCTCGTGCAGCATCACTGGCACGGACTGCAGGCCGGCCAGGAAGATGATCATCGCCGTGCCGAAGTTGCGCCAGGAGGCCATGACGATCAGTGAGGGCATCGCCCAGGTTGTCGACCCGAGCCAGTCCGGCCCGCTGATGCCGACCCAGCGAAGAATGGTGTTCACCAGGCCGCTGTCCGGCTGGAGCAGGAACCGCCAGACCACGGCGACGGCGACGATCGAGGTGACCACTGGGGTGTAGTAGCCGACGCGAAAGACCGTGCGAAACCGGGTGATTCCCTTGTCCAGGGCCAACGCAGCCGCCAGGGCGATGCCCAGCGTCAGCGGGACGCCGACAATCACGAAGTAGGCGGTGTTGAACGCGGACTGCCGGAACTGCGAGTCACTAAGGACGTGGGCATAGTTCTGCAGTCCCACGAAGCTCACGGCGAACGGTGAGCGCAAGTCCCTGGACTTGATATCGGTCAGGCTCATGTAGAGCGAGGAGATAACCGGCCACGCGGTGAACACCGAGAAGAGCAGCATGAACGGCAGCGACAGGATCCAGGCGGCCCTGCCCTGACGCGACGGGCCGCCCCTGCTGCGCCCCAGCCTCCGGCGCGCGGTCGGGGGCTGGGATGCCTCATGACTGCGCGCCGGAGTATGGGTGGACACGGTCAGCTGCCGGTGCCGATGGAGTCAGCCTTGGACTGCACGGTCTTCAGTGCGGATGCCGGGTCCAGTCCGGACTTGGTGACCTGTTCCATCGTGGAGTCGAACGCTGCGGCGACCTGCTCCCAGGTGGCGACGGCCGGAGGAGCCTTGGCGTCATTGAGCTGCTTGCCAAAGACCGCGAGCTTCGGGTCCACGGCCAGGGCCGGGTCCGTCCAGGCACTCTTCACTGACGGCAGGTCAGTGGACAAGGCGTAGAACTTGACCTGGGTCTTGGGGTCGGAGAGCCACTGAACGAACTTCCAGGCGCTGTCGCGGTTCTTGCTGTTCTTGAATACCGCGAGGTCGGAGCCGCCGACAAACGAGGTGGCGGTCTTCTGCTTGGGCATCTGGATGACGCCGTACTTCGCCTTGAAGCTGGGTCCACCGAGGGTGTCGATGCCGGTGCTCTCCCATGGGCCGGAGATGAACATCGGGACGGACCCATTGACGAAGCTGGCTGTGCGTGAGTTAAGGGGCAGCTGCTTGGCGGCGATGCCGTCGGTGAAGTAGCTCTGGTAGTACTTCACAGCCTCGGTCATCTGCGGGGTGTCGAAGGTGAACTTCTTCTGGTCAGCAGTGGTGACCTCGGCCCCGTTGGACCAGGCGAAAGGCAGGATCGTCTGCCAGGAGCCTTGTCCGCCGGGCTGCAGGTCGATGCCCCACTTGGCTCCAGCCTTGGTCTGCATCGCCTTGGCCATGGCCTTCAGCCCGGCCCAGTCGGTCGGCATAGTCGTGATGCCCGCTTTGGCGGCCAGGTCCTTGCGGTAGTAGACGAGACGAGTCTCGACGTACCACGGGACGGCGTACGAGGTTCCGCCGACTTCGGTGGTCTTCTCGGCTCCCTCGAAGAAGGTGCTCTTGTCGATCGAAGCGGGCGTCGGGTCGAGGGCCTGGGTGGCGAACTCACCCATCCACGTCGTGCCGATCTGTGATACGTCAGGGGTCTTGCCGGCGGTGATGGCCGTGGCGAGCTTGTCATGTGCGGAGTCGAACGGGATCGCCGTGACCTGAATCTTCACGCCCGGGTTGGCGGCTTCGAACTCTTTGGCCAGCTTCGGCAGCGCAGCGCCTTCGCCGCCCATGGCCCAGACCGTGATGGTCCCGGTGGCCTTGCCGGAGCTGACGGCCGCGGCCTTGGTGGTCGAGGTGCCGGAGCTCACTGTCGACCGGCCACAGGCAGCGAGGCTCATGGTCGTCGTGAGGCAGAGCGCGACCACTGCGGTGGCGCGGGTGTTGCGTTTCATCGTTGTTCTCCTTGGTCGGGGCTGGGCCCGAGTGCGGCGATCCTGTCTCGACTCGTGACCCACGGCTCGTCGCGGTCGTCCTTTTCGGGACAGCCACACGACGTCCGCAGAACCAGTTCGGTCGGCAGGATCAGTGGTTCCGGGGCCGTGGGGGCACCGGCAATACGTTCGTGGAGTCGGGTCGCTGCAGCACGGCCCAGCTCATAGAGGGGCTGACGGACCGTCGTCAGGCTGGGAGTGACATAACGCGCTGTCATGACGTCATCCCAGCCTACGATCGCGATGTCGTCCGGGACGGCGATACCGGAATACTGCAGTGCTTTCATCGTCGAAAGGGCAAGCTCGTCGTTGGCGCAGACCAACGCGTCAGGCGGCGTGGAGTGCCCGAGGACCTGCGCTGCGACGTCGGCACCAGAACGCTCGCGGAAGCCGACCTTCACGATTGGCCCGACGGCCGAGGTGTCCGACGTGGACAGGGCATCCATGAAACCGAGATAGCGCTCCTGGGTGTCGGGTGAACCATCGGGGTCACCGACGAAGGTCAACCGCCCCCTGCCGTGGGAAAGGAGGTGTTCGGTAAGCGCCTTTGCGCTCTTGAAGTTCTCGGCAGATACGGCGTCACATCCAGACACCGTCGGGCGCGCGAGCAGCACCACCGGGGTCCGCCTGGCGAGGGAGCGCGCCGCGTCATCAGAGATCGTCGAGTTGGCAACCACGATGCCGTCCACCCTGCTTGACAGCCGTACGGCCCGAGTCGCTTCCTCACTCGGGTGCGCCACGACGATGACCACACTCTGACCGAGCTCCGCGGCAGCCGACTCGTAACCCATCAGCAGCTCGGAGTAGTAAGGGCCGATCAGGTCAGGCAGGATGAATCCGTGCGCCTCGTGCCGATGGACCGCAAGGCTGCGTGCGGCTTGAAGCGGCACGTAGTCGAGCTTCTCGACAGCCCGAAGGACGTTCGCCCGGGTTTGTGGCGAGGTCCCCTTGGTGCCCTGGAGTACCCGCGAGACGGTGGCGATGGACACTCCGGCCAGCTGCGCGACGGAGTATATCGTCGTCGGGCGCCTGCCCTGCTTGCTTGTTGTCATCCGTCACCGCCTCGCGTGTAAGCGCTTACAACATGTAAGCGCTTACAGCGTGCCTGGCAAAGACCGATTGCGCAAGCCCCTGGCCCAGTCTTGTTCCATGTCTTGGCTTACGAAGGGGTCTCCGAAGGCCACAGCGAATGAGCCAAGGAGTCTGCTGGGCGCGGCCGACTTCCTGGGCAGGCGCCCGGTGCCGACGTCAATTCCGTTCTCCGGCAACCCTTTCGGGAGGTTGTACCAGGTGAGCCGAGGTCGGCTGAATGGGACTGGTCGGTCGTGGTCACCGCGCAGCGGGTGAATACCTCGATTTGGTACACGGCGCCGTGGGCGCCGGACGCAAATGACCTCCAAACGCAATGCACGCCCGGCCGTGGATGGCCGGGCGTGCATGGGAGTGGTTGGCTCAGTCGTGGCGAATCCCGATCTTCGACCCCAGCCAAACCAGCGGGTCGTACTTCTTGTCCACGACTCGTTCCTTCATGGGAATGATGGCGTTGTCGGTGATCTTGATGTGCTCGGGGCAGACCTCAGTGCAGCACTTGGTGATGTTGCACAGGCCGATCCCCTGCTCGTCCCGGGCGAACACGGCACGATCTGGGTTGCTGTCCAGCGGGTGCATGGAGAGCTCGGCTGCCCGGATCAGGAACCGCGGTCCCGAGAAGGCCTTCTTGTTGTCGTCGTGATCGCGAACCACGTGACAGACGTCCTGGCAAAGGAAGCACTCGATGCACTTGCGGAACTCCTGAGACCGCTCGACGTCCAGCTGCTGCATCCGGTAGTCGCCCGCCGCCACACCCTTCGGCGGCGAGAATGCCGGGATCTGGCGGGCCTTCTCGTAGTTGAAGGAGACGTCCGTGACCAGGTCCCGAATGACCGGGAAGGTGCGCATCGGCGTCACCGTGACGGTCTCCTCCGGGACGAAGGTGTTCATCCGGGTCATGCACAGCAAGCTGGGCTTGCCGTTGACCTCGGCGCTGCAGGACCCACACTTGCCGGCCTTGCAGTTCCAGCGCACCGCGAGGTCCGGCACCTGCGTCGCCTGCAGCCGGTGGATGACGTCGAGCAACACCTCACCGTCGTTGACCTCAACGGTGTAGTCCTCGAGATCACCGCCGTCGGGGTCACCTCGCCAGACCTTGAACTTCGACTTGTAGCTCATGCCTTCTCCCCTGAAGTGGCTGACGGAGTCTGCGGGTTGTCCAGGACAGTGAGCTCGGGCGCTGTCATGTACTTCTCCAGCTCGTGGCGGTCGAACAGCGCCAACAGGTCGGGCCGGATGGTCGGCACCGGCTTGTGGGAAAGCTCGATGTCGTCGGTCCCCGGGGTGAGGCGACAGACGAGGTTCACGCCGCGCCAGTTGGGGTCCATCGTCGGAAAGTCCTCGCGGGTGTGCCCGCCACGGCTCTCATGACGCTCGAGGGCCGACTTGGCGATGCACTCCGACACGTCGAGCATGTTGCGCAGGTCCAGCGCGAGGTGCCAACCCGGGTTGAACTGGCGGTGCCCCTCAACGGCGGCGTTCTTCGCGCGAACGCGCAAGCCCTGCAGCTTCTGCAGCGCCTCAGCTATCTCGCCCTCGCGGCGGATGATGCCGACCAGGTCGCTCATGACCTGCTGCAGCTCGGTGTGGACGGTGTACGGGTTCTCCGGCGTGGCGCTGTCCGGAAGCCTGGTCTGAGCGTCCGCGTGGAAGGGCGCGAGTGCGGCCTTGCCTGCAGCCTCGAGGTCCGCCTCACTGGCGGCCGGCCGCTTGTCGCCGAGCCCGGCGACATACGCCACGGCGCCCGCTCCGGCGCGTCGGCCGAAGACGAGCAGATCGGACAGCGAGTTGCCCCCGAGACGGTTGGCGCCGTGCATGCCTCCGGAGACCTCGCCGCAGGCGAACAGTCCCGGGACCGCAGTCCCTTCGGTGTCCGCGTCGACCTCGACGCCGCCCATCACGTAGTGGCAGGTCGGGCCGACCTCGAACGGCGTGGCGGTGATGTCGACGTCTGCGAGCTCCAGGAACTGGGTGTACATCGCCGGCAGCTTCTTCTTGATCACTTCGGGGCTCAGTCGCGTCGACACGTCGAGGTAAACGCCGCCATGGGGAGTGCCACGTCCGGCCTTGACCTCGCTGTTGATCGCCCTGGCCACCTCGTCGCGCGGCAGCAGCTCAGGCGGGCGCTTGTTGTTCTCCTGGTCCTCGTACCACCGGTCGCCCTCCGCCTCGGTCTTGGCGTACTGGTCGACGAAGACGTCCGGGACGTAGTTGAACATGAAGCGCTTGCCCTCGGAGTTGGTCAGGATCCCGCCATCGCCTCGAACCGACTCGGTCACCAGGATGCCCTTGACCGACGGCGGCCAGATCATGCCGGTGGGGTGGAACTGGACGAACTCCATGTTGATCAGGTTGGCCCCGGCACGCAGGGCGAGCGCATGCCCGTCACCGGTGTATTCCCAGGAGTTGCTGGTGACCTTGAAGGACTTGCCAATCCCGCCGGTGGCCAGGATCACGGCGGGGGCCTCGAAGAGCACGAATGCGCCGGTCTCGCGGTAGTACCCGAAAGCGCCGGCAATGGCGTCACCGTCCTTGACCAGCTCGGTCACGGTCAGCTCGGCGAACACCTTGATGCGGGCCTCCGCGTCGCCGAACTCGGCAAGGTCCTCCTGCTGGAGGGAGACGACCTTCTGCTGGAAGGTGCGGATCAGCTCGAGTCCGGTCCGGTCACCCACGTGGGCCAGCCGCGGGTACTCGTGCCC
>Ga0208079_1000940_pt1 | contig 15815 bp, 11 predicted proteins | sample NGESurdeep092012_5_FD_184474 | JGI IMG/M metagenome (GOLD analysis project Ga0208079, IMG submission 184474) | Arctic peat soil microbial communities from Barrow, Alaska - NGEE Surface sample 210-2 deep-092012 (SPAdes) | ecosystem: Environmental > Terrestrial > Soil > Wetlands > Peat ... | reverse complement strand
TCATGACGCGCATTTTTTACAAAATTATCCTATGTGCGCGGCAAGCGTTGGAGTTTTCACACGGCCAAGACCCAAAGCGGACAAGTCGCCATGAGCCGAGAGCCGCTTAAGGACGCTTGGAGAGGCAAACGCTGATCTGGCCGGCTAAAGCTTGCCCAGATCGAGCCCTTTGGGGCGCACCCCCGCCGGCCCTTAAGTAGGTTCCCGGAATTGCCGTTCTTGCCTTGCGCCGTCATTTTTGCGGTATGGAATCCGACCCGGCTCAAGACCGGCCACCCGACTGCACCTGCGACGGCGAAGGGTTGACCCTTCTCAGCCGCGTGCCGCGCGTTGGAGCGATGCCTGAGCTATGCACCTACCGCTGCGAGGCGTGCGGACACGTCGAGACGCTTGAAGCCCAGCCGAACGAGCGGCGGACGATCTGACGCATGGACGAATTGCGATGTCTGCTGTCCGGTCGCCATCGGGTGGAAAGCGGACCTATCGCGGACACCGCGAAACTGTCGTGAATGACCCAAACCGGACATCACGGAGCTCTTCCAATATCCCTATTTGAGTTGCTACGATTCCTTTCCGAAGTCTGGGAACGAGCATGAAGCGGCGGGAGTTCATCACATTCCTCGGCGGTGCGGCAGTCGCGTGGCCGTTCGTGGCGCGCGCGCAGCCAAAAATTCCCCGAGTCGGATTCATGGGCAACTCCACCGTGGCGCTCGAAGCTAATCTCGTTGGCGCATTCCGCGACGGCCTGCGAGAGCTCGGCTACGAAGAAGGCCGCAACATCATCATTGAATACCGCTGGGCGGACGGAAAGTACGAGCGGTTTCCGGCGCTCGTTGCCGAACTCGTCGCCGCGAAGGTGGACGTGATCGTCACTGCTGGCACGCCCGCGGCGCTCGCGGTCAAGAAGGCGACGACAACTGTACCACTCGTTATGGTCGCAGTCGGCGATCCGGTCGGCACCGGCCTTGTGCCAAGCCTGGCGCGGCCCGGGGGCAATCTCACGGGCCTAAGTTCGATCGCGCCGGACCTTGAGGGCAAGCGGCTGGATCTTCTGCGCGAAATCGTGCCTACGCTTTCGAATGTCGCCATGTTCTTTAATTCGCTTAATCCCTTCCATGTTGCATCGATGCAGCAGGCGGGCACCGCTGCCCAGGCAATGGGAATAAAGCTTCAACAACATGACATACGCAAATCCGAAGACCTCGACCGCGCCTTCGCTGCAGTCCGCAAGAAGCGGCCAGACGCGCTGCTAATCTTGGCGGACCGAGTGTTCCTGCATAATCGCCAACGCATGATAGACTTCACTGAAGAGCAGCACCTGCCGAATATAAATGCGTACACGGAACTGGTCGAGGCTGGAGGCCTTATGTCCTATGGACCGAGCTACGAGGACATGCACAAGCGCGCCGCAATCTATGTCGACAAGATTCTCAAGGGCGCCAAGCCGGCCGACCTGCCGATTGAGCAACCGAGTAAATTTACGTTCGTCATCAACCTCAACGCTGCCAAAGCACTTGGCGTCACCATGCCGCCGTCATTGATCACGCTTGCCGACAAGGTTATCGAATAGAGATGTTGTTTGCTGCGGTGCATGAGTCCGCTATTGGCAGATTTTGTTGTAGAAGTGATTTGATCAGGCGAATCGGGATATCTCGGTGCGCCTGCGGCAATTTCCAGTGCTTTGAATCACGCGGTGCGCCCGCTTGGCATTACAATTGCGAAGCTGCCAATACGTGCTGCAGCCCTCAGCGATGCTATCGCGGCGGTGCGTCAAGCATCCAATCCGTGAGATCAGAAATACGGGCACGCAGCGCCCAGCTTGTACAGGCACTAAAGGATTATAGTACGGTGGCTAGTGGCGCCAATTTGTTCCAATCGGGATAGGCGCCGGAGGCAAATCCGCGTGCGGACAGTGAGCCGATATCCATGCGTCCGTTCCGAATCTTGAGCCGCACCGCGCCGTAGCTTTTCTCGTAGAGGTCGGGATGCGCAGCGAGGAATCCTGCCTGCTCGGCTTGTGGCAAGCCAGCCATGCCATTGACATAATGATGACCGTTGCGTTCGACGTGCTGCAAGCCGAGCAAGTTGACCAAGGCGAGATCTTGCTGAACCGCAAGCCCCGCCTGGGTGGTGAGGTCTTCGCCGGTCATGAAGTAGCGGGGAGTGCCCGCTTGGGCATTCCATAGGCTGCAGCGAGAGGCATTAAGAATCGATTTGTACAGGCCCTTGCAGCATTTACTTGAGACACCAAGGTAGCCGAGGTCGCGCGCGCGGGCGAAGACACCGAGGCCGTCGTCCGATTCATCGATGATCACTGGCTTCACTTGCGACAGCGAAGAAACGTCGCTGTCCAGCGCGCGGGCGCGCGTGATCGGCTGCTCGATGAACAAAATGCTGGCGACCAGCCGCTTGAGTTGTGGTGCTGCCTCCATACGCCGCCACAACTCGAGCAGTGCGTCGATGTCGTCGTACTGTTCATTGCCGTCGAGCGATACGTAATAAGGCTCCGCGATGCGATCCAGCACCGAGGCAATTTCAATCAGGCGCTGCTGGTCGGCGGCGAGGTTGCCACCAACCTTGAGCTTGAAATAGCGGTGGCCATAGGCGGCGACGACTTCTTCCAGCGATTCCGGCAAACCGTCGTTGACTTGGCCAGGATGACCTCCAATGGCGTCGAGCATCCCGACCGTGTGGCGCGCAGCGATGCTGTCAGCGGGCTTAAGTTGAGCAAGAAAACGCATCATGTCGAAGCCCCCCAGGTCAGGAAGGTGCTGGCCGAGCAGCGCCGGATCAATGCCCACGAGGTTGCTTTGCAGCGCTTGATAGAACGAGCAGCCGGCACCTTGGCAAAGTGCGTCGAGAATCGCTCGATCAAGTTGCGCCGGGCCGAAATTGGCGACCAGCGCGTTGAGGCCGCGTTCAGCACCGGCGGTGATCTGCACATCGTAATGCGCGGCGAAATGGCCGAACGCAGTGCGCGCGACGCCGGCTTGCAGATATAAATCGGCCGCGAGCCGGAGCGAAAGTCGCAGTTGATCGAAATTATCGGTGTTGGAAAGCGCGAGATTCTTATCGAACCATTTGGGGGCAAGGAGTTCGGCGGCGGCTCCCCAATGCGAGCGGCCGTCGGCAAACTCGATGCGCACGCAAACGAAACACTGTGGCGCTTGCGTCAAGGTGACGACGCCGAAGCGGAAGGGCATGCGTAGGTGGACATCCCTTTCGTAGAGACGTACTTCGCGCACGATTAGCTGCGGCGCGCTCACGTCAAGTCCGCCGACGTTTGCAGCAGCGCCCTTTCGGCGCTCTGCGGGAACCCGGCCGCTCCGCGGCACAAGAAATTGAAATCAGCGAGTATTTTGCTTGTCATGCTGCTCTGCCGACGCCGCCGCCGAGAAAACCGAGTGTGCCAGAAAAATTCGCTCGCGGTAATCTAACCAGATAGTTACGCTGAATGCCAGTCTCGGGAGGGCGTGACTCAATAAGTGAGACCGCGCCGATACGAAAGCCCGACAGGATCGCATCTGAGATGGTTCCGATTACGCACTACGACATCATCGATTCGATCGTCCGCTTCGTAGCGAATTCAAATCTTTAAACGGCCGCGTGACCGTCGATTGTCATTCGACTGACCGACAAGAACGGCATCCATGGATGAGGGCAATCCGTTTCACTCGAAACCGGAACCTACGAGACGATTGAGACCGCACTGGCGATGGACAAAAGACCGGCTGCGCGCATCTTCGGCCTAAGGAATGATGTCCAGGGCAAGCGCGCCGAGCGCGCCGAAATGGCCGACGTAATGACCGGGACGAGGCGGGATCGGTGTTGTGCATGTGCCGGTTGTCACAAACTGGCCGCGTTTCAGACCGCCAGTGGGAAGCGGTTGCGCGTTGGCCAGTGCAATGACCGCAAACAGCGGGTTGCCGAGAATGCGCGCACTGGTGCCATACTCGACTTCGATTCCGTCATGCGACAGCGTCACGGCAAGACCGGATAGGTCGAGCATTTTCCAGTGCTTGAGCGGTTGCCCGACGATAAAGGCGCCGTTTCCCATCGAATCCGCGAGCTTGAGAAGGTCCGGAGCTTCCGCCGGTAATCGGCAATCGGCAATCTCCATCGCAGGAACGACCGCTTCAATCGCCGCCCTGATCTCCTCGCTTCCGTACGGCTCCGTGCGTGCCGGAAGGTCTTGTCCTAACACGAATGCCACCTCGCATTCGAGCAGCGGGGTGACGAATCGCGCAAGCGAGAGCGTCACCGGCGAAGCATGCACATAAGGCCCAAGCAGGGCGCCGGCGACGGGTTGGGTCGCCGAATAGCCACGTTGCTGTTCGGGGCTGAGCGCGGTGACCTTCCAACCTCGTACGTCATTGCCTGCGAGCTGAGCTAGTTGCGCCTGCACCCGGTAGCCACATTCGACGTTTGTCACCGAATCGAGCCAAAACCCGGCGTCGAGGACGCTGGCCTGCGCGCGGGCGCTGGCAAGCTGCCGCGCAAGATCGGCGAGGTTCACTTTCCCGGTTCTCGGCTGAAGAACTTTGCAAATTTGTCCGGCATGCCGTCGTATTCTTTGGCGTCTGCCGGAGGCGGCTTATGCTTGGTGATGTTCGGCCAAATCCGCACATATTCGGCGTTAAGCGACAACCATTTTTCGAGCGCCGGCTCTGTATCGGCCTTGATAGCTTCTGCGGGACATTCCGGCACGCATACGCCGCAATCTATGCATTCGTCGGGGTGAATGACGAGCATGTTCTCGCCTTCATAGAAGCAATCGACCGGGCAAACTTCGACGCAGTCCATGTATTTGCACTTGATGCAATTCTCGACGACGACGTAGGTCATGTTCCCCCTCTTGTTTTTGAATCAGGCGTCTGACGCCGTCAGCCTTATCTGGCCAGCGGCGTGCTGAGGCCCAGAAACTGCATCATCAGCTCAAGCTGGCCGTTGAGCATGTGCGTGCCGAAATGGATGGCGTGACCGCGTTGCTTGGCGGCAGTTAGCAACGGCGTCATTTCTGGCTTCATCACCACCTCGGCCACGAGTGCGGACGGATCAGCGCTTTCGAGATTGAAAGAATGAGCATCATCCGGTTTCAGCCCGAGCGATGTGGCGTTCACGACGACGTGGTGGCCAGCCGCATCGCTGCTGCCGAGCCGGACATCGCAGCTGGGGAATGCCTTACCGACGCCGACGACTAAGTTTTCGGCTTTGGAGCGGGTCCTGTTATGGATCGTCAGCGCGGCGGCACCGCTGGCGGCCAGCGCATAGGCCAGTGCCGTTCCGGCGCCACCGGCGCCCGCGATGTAGAAGCGGCGGCCTTTGACTTCATATCCGTGCGACGTCAGCCCGCTCACGAATCCGCGGCCGTCGAGAAGCGTGCCGGTGAGACGTCCGTTCGGCTCTCGCCGGACGGTATTGACGACCCCGGTGTAAGCTCCATCGGCCTCAAGGGCATCGCACAACCGAGCCGATTCTTGTTTGTGCGGCGCAGTTACGATGAAGCCGTCGAGGTTGAGGATCGAACGCAAGCCGGCCCAACCGCGCGGAAGATCGTCGCGACCGATGTGAATCGGCAAGCAAACCGCATCGATGTTGGCTCCCGAGAAAAAATCGTTGAACGCCATCGGCGTCCTGACATGCGCGATGGGATCGCCGATAATGGCGTAAAGCCGCGTCGTGCCTGTGATCATGGAAGGTCTCTTAACTATCTAGTTAGATATCGTAAATGCGGAGGCCGGACTTGTCAATGTTTGCAGGCCCGTCGGCGAGTTTGTGGTCTATCTCACTCCGCACGGCGCCTTGCAACGTGCACCCGCCGGAGCTACGGAGCCTGTCGGTCATGAGTTTCTACACGTCGACCATTCTGCCGCTGGCATTTCGTTTGGACGCCGAACGAGCGCACCATCTGGCGATCGGCGCCGGCGCGATGATGAGGCCCTTTGCCCGGGCGCTGCATCGGCTCAACGCCGTTCAGGATCCGCGGCTCGAGACCGTCATCTCCGGCCTGCGGTTTCCGACACCCCTTGGCCTAGCGGCGGGTTTCGACAAAAGCGGGACCGCGATCGAGACGCTCGCCGGTCTGGGTTTCGGTTTTGTCGAAATCGGTTCTGTTTCCATCGATCCATCGTTGGGCAATGCGCGCCCTCGCTTGTTCCGGTTGCCGGAAGATCGCGCTATCGTTGTACATTATGGCCTACCGAATGACGGTGCGCGTCAGATCGTCCAGCGCTTGTCGAACATCCATTTGCCGGTACCGCTCGGCATCAATCTTGTGAAGACAAATCGTGGGCCAGGCGCTTGCCCGGAAACCGCCGGTCAGATCATCACAGAGTACGTGGAGGCTGCGCGAATCGTCTCGCCGGTGGCCGACTACCTGATGCTCAATCTCAGCTGCCCGAACACCGAAGATGGTCGCGATTTCTTCGCCGATTCGGGTCATTTGCGTGCCGTTCTCACGGCACTGGGTGAGTTGCACCCGAGAGTTCCTGTTTTCCTCAAAGTCTCGCCACTGGGCGGCATAGCCACCATCGAACGCGTTTTGGAGGCAACCGAGGACCACGCTTACGTCTCCGGATTCATGTTCAATCTGCCATCGGTCAAGCCAGACGGCTTGCGGACGCCGGCTTTCATCTGGCGCGCGATGCCGGGTGCGATATCGGGACCGCCCGCGGCCGCGCTCGCTGCTAGCTGCATCCGCGAAACCTACCGTCGCATGGACCGCCAGCGGTACGTGATCATCGGCGCCGGCGGAATCAGTACCGGCGAGGATGCCTATGCCAAAATCAGGCTCGGCGCTTCACTCGTGCAACTGCTCACGGCGCTTATCTATGAAGGACCAGGCGTGGTTCGCCGTATCACGCAAGATCTCGTGCGTCTGATCGAGCGCGATGGGCTGAGTCATATCTCTGATGCGATCGGCGTCGACGCTGCTTAGGGCCCGGCCAGCTGGGCGCGCCTGCATTTTGCTTACAGCGTTGCTGATGGCCGCAAGCCAAGCCGTTGCAAAGAACGATCGACCCACAAGCGCGTCATCTTTTCCTGCAAGCTATTCTGGCCCAATCGCCCGCGCAAACTGGCGAAGTCGACGCGGTCAAGATCCTGATCCTGATCGAAGCATGAGAAGACCACGCTCTCGAGACCGGTTGCCGGGTCGCGGTGTACCTGCAGGCACTGCCCGCAGATCTCCTTCATCATGCATTGCATCGGTGAATTGATCGAGCCGATCGCCCGGTGATCGGGCTTGAGGTGCGACGCCAAGATGCCGTGCCGCGCACGCGCGACCGCTGCCATCATGCCGTCGGATCCAATAGCGACAATGCGGTCAACGTCAGAAAGCGGAATGGGTAGCGCGCCGAGTGTGCCAGAACCATAGGCGTCGAGCGCAGCGACGATATTGCCGATGAAGGCTCGGTCTTGTGGACGCTCAGGCTGAAAGCCGGGAGCTTCATCGCAGCACCACACGATCGCGTCGGCGGCGCGTTCGATCTCTCCGACCTTGTAGCGGTCGATCGCGCGCTTGTAGCCGGCGAAGTAGATCACCCGGCTGCCTTGCGCGCGAAATGCCTGGCCGATCGAGAAGAGAACGGCGTTGCCGAGCCCACCGCCGATCAGCAGGACGGTTTCGTCGGCATGGATCTCGGTGGCATGCCCAGTGGGTCCCATTAGAACCACCGGCTCGTTCGGTTGCAGGTGTGTGCAAAGGTCCGATGAGCCGCCCATCTCCAGAACGATGGTCGATAGCAGCCCTTTGTCGCGGTCGACCCAGGCTCCGGTGAGCGCCAGGCCTTCCATTGCCAATCGGGTGCCGTCGCTGCAGCGCGCCAAAGCCTCGTAATTTTGCAGCCGGTAGAACTGTCCCGGTTTGAAGCTGCGCGCCGCCATCGGCGCGTGCAGCACGACTTCGACGATGGTTGGCGTGAGACGATTCACCGCATGTACGGTCGGGCGCAGCTCATTGTCGAGACGGGCAAACAGCGCCTCGGCGGTCGCGATGGCGGCCGGCGGGCGCTCCGCCAGCTTGCGCGTGATCACCGGGTAACCTTGCTTGGCGCTGGCCATCGCCTTGACCACGTTGCCGGCATACGAGGGATGCAAATCACCGAAAAAGCTGATGGCGCGCCCGTCTGGACGTAGGCTCATCAGGACATCGACGGCGGCAGGCTTGGTGACGCGCTCCGGCTGCACCCGCGTGCCGTGCTCGTCGAGCGCTTGGAAATACTTGCCGTCAACGAGTACCTGATCCGGGTCCTCGCGGCGGAGCACAGTGTTCGGCTGGGTTCCGGCGGCAACGAGGATCGTGCAGGCAGGGATCTCAAACGCCGTCCGAGCGGCCTGATCGCCCGACGACGACAAAACGCGCAGCGCGCGTGCTTGGCCGTGGCCGTCCAGCACAACTTCCTCCGGCACAAGTTGTTCGGCAAAACGGATTCCTTCTTCCATCGCCTTGGCCACTTCCTCGTGATTTAAAGTGTAGCTCGGCGAATCGATCAGCCGGCGCCGATAAATGATGGTGGCGCCGCCCCAACTCTGCAGCAGTTCGACCAGGTGCAGCTGCCGGCCCTCACGCGCGGCTGCCTTCCGCTCGTTACGGATCACGCGAGCATGTTCGATGAACTCGTCGGCGATTTCGCGTTCCTTCTCACTCCAATCCGCGCGCACCGACGTTTCGCCGCGTTCGGCGACCAGAATCTCGTAACGGGCGAGGAATTTCTCGACTTGCAACGGGTAATAGGCGAGCGCTTCGGTGGCGGTATCGATCGCGGTCAGGCCGCCGCCGATGACGATGACGGGCAGGCGCACCTGCAGGTTCGCCACGCTATCGGTCTTGGCCGCACCGGTGAGTTGAAGTGCCATGAGGAAATCGGACGCTTGACGCACACCGGGCGCGAGCCCGTTCTTCATCGGTACAATTGTCGGCCGGCCAGCGCCTGCGCAGAGCGCAATATGATCGAAGCCGAGAGAAAAAGTGCTGTCGATGGTCAGTGTCCCGCCGAAGCGTACACCGCCGAACATTTTGAATTCGGCGCGCCGCTCCAGCAGCAGGCGGATGATCTTCAGAAAATTCTTATCCCAACGCACGGTGATGCCGTATTCGGCGACGCCGCCGAAGCCAGCCATCACTCGGCTACCCAAAGGCTCGCGCAACTCCTCGACGTCACGGATGGGGCGGAACGGCTGGCGAGCGCCATGCGAGTCGACGCCGGAAATCTCCGCCGCCAGGGGTTCGATCTTCAGACCGTCGATGGCAACCACCGTATGCCCGTCATTGATCAGGTGGTGGGCGAGGGTGAAACCGGCGGGGCCGAGGCCGACGATCAGCACTTTCCGGCCGGTCGCAGGGCGCGGCAGCGGCCGCCGAAAATTGAGCGGGTTCCAACGCGTCAGCAAGCCGTAGATTTCGAAGCCCCAGGGTAGCGCCAGGACGTCCTTGAGCACCCGCGTCTCGATCTGCGGAATATCGACCGGCTCCTGTTTCTGATAAATGCAGGCTTTCATGCAGTCGTTGCAGATGCGATGACCAGTAGCGGCGCACATCGGATTATCAATCGCGGCGATGGCGAGCGCGCCGATCGTGCGCCCTTCGGCTTCGACGAGGTTCATCTCGGAGATTTTTTCTTCCAACGGGCAGCCGGCCATGACGACGCCGAACGCATTCCGTTTGAATTCCCCGCTCTTTTCGCGAATGCCCCCGGCGCAACTGTCCTTACTCTGGTTGTGACACCAGATGCAGTAATTGGCCTGATCAAGTGCGCCTTCGATGCCAGTACCGGAATCAGTCAGCGCAAAACCTTCGCGTTGGCGCAGCCGCGCTTGTGCAAAGCACAGCGAAGCGATGCCACCGACTGCTGCGGTCTCAATCGGCACCAGGTGTTCCGGCTCGATCTTGTGCGGAATCTTGAACAGTACGCCGTTCCCGTGCCGGCGTTTGCCCTCCGCGCTGTGTGTCGCCCAGGCGGCATAGCGGGCAGCGACATCGAGGGCCTCGGAGTTCTCGGCTTCAACGCCCAGCCAGGATTCGACTTTTTCTGAAAAACGCAGTTCGGTGAGTTCGCCGCCGAGATGGCGCTCGAGTTGTTCGCGCAACGCATCACCGTCGAAGGACTCGGCCTGCACTGGGGTGAATTTTTTGGCGGAGCGGCGCTGAACAAACTGCCGCTTGACCGAATAGATCGGCGCCAGCGCCTGATCGCGCGCGCGTAGAGCTTTCACTTCGGCGGCGATGCCGAACAACTCGGCGGTGAAATCGTCCAGCACGGGAGCCAGATCGACGACCAGGTCTTTTTCCATCTTGCCGACCGCGGCATCAGGCGCAGCCCGTGCCGCGGCGAGCCGATCGTGCAATTCGGGATTTCTCTGTTGCAGGAACTCGACGAAACGATCGTCGATGGCCTTCAGGCCATCGCGGCGATAAAGCGAGTCGAATGCAATGCCGAAGCCGAGAACAAGCGGTACGTCGGCCGGAGCGTCTTGAAGTAGTTGCGTTGTTGTGTGCATCAGGTCCACAATGCTCGAATGAAATCAGCCTTTTGCGTCGCCGGGAGATCGCCGTGGCGCCACGATGCAGCGTTCATTTCGCGTGGTTTCGATTTATGTAACTAGATAGTTACTTGGCTGTCAAGCAGTCGCGATGCCTGCCGGTGCGTGGCATCCCAAGTTGCGAAACTGACCGCTCGACTGTGCCGGCTCTTGCCACCGCAGACGCCTATTGACGGCCAAGATAATGGCATGGTGAAGTAGTAACCATCCAGTTACTTAACAGTCGGATCGGTTGGAAAGTATGTGATGCGACACCCGGTCCAAATAGTTCATGTCCCTTGACGCGATGGAGAAAGATGCCGTGTCCAAGTCGCAGCCGATCGAGGCGCGTAAGCTCGTCCGTGGCCCGCGAAGGAGAGCTTTCGAATTTGGTCGAGCGCGGTTAGCACAAGTGAGCTGAATCGGGCGCTCACATTCCGCCTAGGAGAAAGAAATGGCAGTCGATCGCATGGCAGTTTTGTCGGCGATGATGGATCAGGGGGTGATCCCGGTTTTCTATCATCACGATGTCGAAGTCTGTAGGAAAGTCATCCAGGCCTGCGTCAACGGCGGCGCCAAATGCATTGAGTTCACCAATCGCGGCGATTTTGCGTCTCACCTGTTCCTTGATCTGGCCCGGCACTTTGCCAGGGCAGATGCCAGCGTGATCATGGGCGTTGGCTCCGTCGTCGACGCACCGACCGCCGGCATCTACATCGCCAATGGCGCGAAATTTGTCGTCGGTCCTCTGTTGAACGCCGACATCGCCAAAGTATGTAACCGGCGCAAGATCGCTTACAGTCCCGGCTGTGGGTCGCTGTCGGAAATAAGCTACGCCGAGGAACTCGGCTGCGAGATCGTCAAGATATTCCCCGGCAATTCGGTTGGCGGACCGGATTTCGTTAAATCGGTTCTTGCTCCTTGTCCGTGGACACGCATCATGCCGACCGGCGGCGTGGATTGCACCGAAGAGTCTTTGCGCAAATGGTTTGACGCTGGCGTCGCATGCGTCGGCATGGGTTCCAACCTGATCACTAAGCAGCTTATCGCCAATCAGGATTATGACGGAATCGAGAAGAAGGTCCGCGATACGATCCAGTTAATCAAGGCTATTCGGCGGAAGTAAGCAATGAACGAGATCGTGCAGATCAAAGCGGCCGGCGAGGCCAAATGGGACTGCGCCGCATTCGGCGAAGTTATGCTGCGTTTCGATCCCGGCTTTGGCCGCGTGCGCAATGCGCGGAATTTCCAGGTCTGGGAAGGTGGCGGCGAGTACAATGTGGCGCGTGCCATGCGGAAGTGCTGGGACAAGCGCGCGACCGTGGTCACCGCTTTGCCGCGCAACGATCTCGGCTGGCTGGTTCAGGATTTTATCTGGCAAGGCGGCGTCGATACCTCTTACATGATCTGGCGCGATTATGACGGCATCGGCCGGAACACGCGGGTGGGCTTGAATTTCACCGAGAAGGGCTTTGGCGTACGGGCGGCGCTCGGGTGCTCTGACCGTGGCCACTCGGCCGCCTCGCAGATCAGGCCGGGCGAAGTGAATTGGAAAAAACTGTTCGGCGAGGACGGCGTGCGCTGGTTCCATACCGGTGGCATTTTTGCTGCGCTGGCGTCCAATACTGCCGAAGCGGTTATCGAGGCGGTAGAAGCGGCGCGCAAATACGGAACGGTGGTCTCGTATGACCTGAATTATCGCGCTTCGCTATGGAAGAGTCAGGGCGGCCAAGCCGCTGCGCAAAAGATCAACCGCAGCATTGCTCCCTATGTCGACGTCATGCTCGGGAACGAGGAAGATTTCACCGCCTGCCTTGGATTCAACGTCGAGGGCATGGACGAGCATATCTCGCAAATCGATCCTGCCAATTTCAAGAAGATGATCGCCACCGCGGTCAAGGCGTTCCCCAATTTCAAGGTGGTGGCCACCACGCTACGCAATGCCAAGACCGCGAGCATCAATGACTGGGGCGCTATCGTTTTTGCCGGTGACGCGTTCTACGAAGCGCCGTTGCGTGAAAACCTTGAAATCTACGATCGGGTTGGCGGCGGCGACGGCTTCGCTTCCGGACTGGCTTACGCCTTTCTGGAAGGAAAGGGCCCGCAGGCAGCGGTTGAGTACGGCGCGGCGCACGGTGCATTGGCGATGACAACCCCCGGCGACACCTCGATGGTGAACGTCAAGGAGGTTGAAGCCATCATGAAGGGGCAGGGTGCCCGCGTGATCCGCTGATCGCCTTATCGACAAGGGTCACTACTCATGAAAATCGATGCCGCCGTTTCTCCCGCCGATCTGCTGACTGCAATTCGTCGGATGTGGGAGGTCTCGGGTACCAAGATCATATCCATCGATCGGACTATGAACCGGTCGAAAGGCGCGCCTGTACACACAGTCGCGGGACGATATCAGCCGCGTGGATGGACCGACTGGACGCAGGGCTTCGAGTTTGGCAGTGCCGTGCTGCAGTTCGACGCGACCGGCGACAAGACCTTCCTCGCGCTCGCGCTCGATCGCATTTGCGCGGAAATGCCCGTCCATGTCACACACTTCGGCGTGCATGATCACGGTTTCAATCAGATCAGCACCTATGGGAATCTACGCCGCCTGGTCGGCGAGGGACGCATCGCTCACGATTCCTGGCAGATGGAATACTTTAATCTCGCGCTCAAGTGCTCCGGCGCGGTGCAGGCGCATCGTTGGACTGAACTCGGCGGTGGCTTCGGCTATATCCAGTCGTTCAACGGGCCGCACTCGCTGTTCATCGACACCATGCGCACGCTCCGGGTGTTGGGCATGGCGTACAAGCTCGGACATGTGGTGAAAGGCGAGGGCGATCAGGTGATCCCGTTGCTGGGGCGGCTGATCGCACACGCCAGCACCACCGCGAAGTACGGTGTTTTCTACGGCGAAGGACGCGACATCTACGACGTGCGCGGCCGGACCGCGCACGAAGCCATCTTTAACGTGGCGAATGGCGCTTTCCGGTGCGTGGGCACCCAGCAGGGCTATTCCGGCTTCTCCACCTGGACCCGCGGCCTGAGCTGGGCCATGTGCGGTTTCGCCGAGCTGCTCGAATTCGTCGAAGCGCTTCCCGCGACGGACGTGGCTCCCTTCGGTGGCAAGGACGAAATTACCGCTATCATGGAAAAGGCTGCCGCGGCGACATGCGATTTCTTCATCGATCACACCGCCAGCGACGGAATTCCCTATTGGGATACGGGAGCACCAGGAATGCGCGATCTCGACGATCCCTACGGGCGTCCGTCGCAGCCGGAAAACGACGTCGAGCCGGTCGACAGTTCGGCGGCGGCAATCGGTGCGCAAGGGTTGCTGCGCTATGGCGCGTGGCGGCAGGCCAGCGGACGCGAGGGCGGCGAGCGTTACCGACAGGCAGGTCTGACCGTGCTCAAGACGCTGCTTTCCGATCGTTATTTGAGTCACGATCCCGACCACCAGGGGCTCGTGCTGCATAGCCAATACCATCGCCCGAACGGTTGGGACTATGTGCCGCCAGGCCGAAAGAACCCTTGCGGCGAAGCAACCATGTGGGGCGACTACCACATGCGCGAGCTCGCCCTCTATGTCCAAAGAGTGGCCGAGAATGGCCCATATCTGACCTTCTTCGCATCCTGAAGCGCCGAACCATGACCGGAGATCATAGATGATGCAGCGGACCGGGAGGCGTGTGGCATTAGTGACCGGCGGACGTCGCGGCATCGGGCTGGCAGTGGCCGAACAATTGGCCGCCGATGGATTCGATGTGGCGATCACCGGCACCCGCGATGACGATGCCGCCCAAGCGGCGGTCGCTAAGCTTAAATCCACCGGCGCTGCTGCCATCTTCATCGCCAGCGATGTCAGCGTCGTTTCCGATCACGCCCGTATGCTCGACGCCGTGGAGTCTGCGCTTGGTCCAGTCGAGGTTCTGGTGTCGAATGCGGGGATCGCGCCGCCGCGGCGGCTGGATCTGCTGGAGACCACGGAAGCAAACTTTGACGCCGTTCTCGGTGTCAATTTGCGCGGCGCGTTCTTTCTCGCCCAAGCGGTTGCCAAACGTATGATCGCGTGCGGCAAGAAGGACGCCGGATACACGTTGATCTTCATCAGTTCGTCTTCGGCGGAGATGGTCTCGCTCAGCCGTATTGAATACTGCATTTCGAAGGCTGGACTGGCCATGGTGGTAGAGGGATTTGCCGTCCGCCTCGCCGCCGAAGGCATTGCCGTATTTGAGGTGCGACCCGGCATCATCCGCACCGATATGACCGCCGGGGTAGCGCAGAAATACGACACGCTCATCGGTCGTGGCTTGGTGCCCGCCATGCGTTGGGGCGAACCGTCGGATGTCGCCGCGGCCGTTAGCGCTTTGGCGAATGGCAAGCTCGGATATTCCACCGGTACAGTGGTGAATGTCGACGGCGGACTGACCATCAGCCAGCTATAAGAATTGGTGGCTGTCCATCTCTGCGTTGAAGTGGCGGCGGATGATGCGGGCGAGTTCCAGAAAAAGCTGGATTGATGAGCTTGAGCCGCTGTGGTTTTGGCAATGGGCGCGTCATAGATTGCCGCGATCGATCTGCGCCGTTTTGTCGCGCATGAACCCGATCGGCCAGTAATACCGCGTCGAGAAACAAATAAGTTATCAGCAGCGCCGCTTGCTTAAGTATCTAGTTAGTTATATAAAATCCAGCGCCCACTTCATCTTCACAATGACCGAGGTGGCAGCCGTGTGTCGTCCGTTCCAAAGATCATCTGGGGGATGTCGTATGAAACAACTTGGCGCCTGGAAACTGATTTTCTGTTTCGTCCTCGGAGCGGTCCTCGCGACGCCGCTTTCCGCGATTGCTGCCGACTGGAAACCGAACCGTCCGATAAATCTGATCGTGCCTTGGGCGGCTGGCGGGTCGACCGACCAGATTACACGCCTCACTGCAGCCCAGCTGGAGCCGCTGCTCGGGCAGACGATAGTGATCGTGAATCAGGGGGGCGCGTCGGGCGCGCTGGGAACCAGAAGCGCGCTTGAGGCTACCAAGGATGGCTATACCTGGACCGCTGGTGCTGCTCAGGACCTGGGCGTGTACGAGACATTGGGCCTCCTCAAGACCCGCATCACCGACTGGCACGTTTTCACCAACGTGGCCAACATCCAGGTGCTCAGCGTGAGTGCTAATTCGCCCTACAAGACCGCGAAGGAACTGCTCGACGCGATGAAGGCGAAGCCGGGACAGATTTCGGTCGGTACAGCCGGCGTCACCTCGACCGGACACAACGCGATGGAAGCCATCGCCAAGGCGACCGG
>Ga0208079_1000938_pt1 | contig 15865 bp, 19 predicted proteins | sample NGESurdeep092012_5_FD_184474 | JGI IMG/M metagenome (GOLD analysis project Ga0208079, IMG submission 184474) | Arctic peat soil microbial communities from Barrow, Alaska - NGEE Surface sample 210-2 deep-092012 (SPAdes) | ecosystem: Environmental > Terrestrial > Soil > Wetlands > Peat ... | reverse complement strand
CGGGGCCGCCGCCGTCGCCGAGTTGGGAGCAGTACGCGCGCCGCGACGACTGGTGTGGCGCTACGGCACCGAGGCGACCGCGGTCATAGCCGGAGCCGCGGGGAACGCGGCGCTCCTGGAGCCGATCACGGACGCTACGCAGACCACCGCCGCGGAGTTGCTGTTCGCCGTCCGGCATGAGGGCGCGCTGGATGAGGCCGACCTGCTCGACCGGCGCACCCGGATCGGCCTCGACCCCGCGGCCCGGGCGGGCGCCGAGGAGTCCGCACGCGCTGCTCTGGCCAGCTGACCTGCCCCGCCCTTCCCTCAACTGATCAACGAGGGCACCATGACAGCGGTGAAGGTTCTCATCGTCGACGACGACACCCAGGTCCGAATGGTTCTCACCCGCGTGCTCGCCTCTCGCGGTTACGAGATCTGCAGCGCTCCCGACGCTGTCTCCGCCGTGAGTACCGCGCGCCAGGAGCACCCGGACCTCGTCGTTCTCGATCTCGGACTCCCGGCGGGCAACGGAGTCGTCGTGCTCGAGAGGTTGCGCAATCTGACCTCGACGGCGGTCACTCCGGTCATCGTCATCACCGGCGGCATGGTCGACCACCTGACTGAAGAGACGCTGCGGGGCTTCGGCTGCGACAGGATCCTGACCAAACCCATCACGTCGCAGAGCCTGCTCGATGCGGTCGACGAGGCGCTCGGCACCCAGAGACTCACGGATGATCCACACGGACCGAGCTGATGGCCCGCGTTCTCGTCGTCGACGACAACGCCGCGAACCGCGATCTCGTGGTAACCCTGCTCGGCTACCGAGGGCACACCGCCCTCGAGGCGGCGGACGGTAAGGCAGCGCTCGCAATCGCGAAGTCCGAACCCGTCGACCTGATCATCACCGACCTGCTGATGCCCGACATGGACGGGTACGAGCTGGTCCGCGAGCTTCGGGCCGACCCGGACCTCGCCGAGACACCCGTCATCTTCTACACGGCGTACTACCTGCAGGACGAGCTGCGCTCGATCGCGTCCACCTTGGGTGTGGGCCACCGGCTGTCCAAGCCGATAAACCCCGAAGACCTGTTCCGTGCCGTTGACGATGCGCTGCACACGCCGACACCGGTGGCCCCGGTCGCCGTCCCCGTCGCCGAGCTTGATCGCGAGCATCTGAGAGCGCTGAGCGGCAAGCTCGTCAGCAAGGTCGAGGAGCTCGAGCAGGCCGAGTCTGCCCTCGAAGCGAGTGAAGCGCGGTTCCGTGCACTCGCCGAGTTCTCGCCTCTCGGGATCTTCTCGATGACCGCTCACGGCGAAGTGTCCTACGCCAACCCCCGCCTGATGGAGATCTGCGCCTTGACGCGGGCGGCAGTCGAGCTGAAGTGGGACTCGATCGTGCATCCCGAGGACCGTGAACGGTTGCGCGTCTTGATCGCGGGCGCGAGCACCACGCCGGCCGGCGGCAGCGCGCGCCTCCGGCTGCTGAGGCCTGACGGCGAACAGCGATGGGTCGCGATGCAGGTCGCTCCGGTGGCGGACGCGACCGAGAGCCCCATCTTCGTGGGGACCGTCGAGGACGTCACCGAGATGATCGACGCCCAACGCGAACGCGAGGAGATGGAAGGCAGGCTGCGCATATCGGAACGGCTCGAGAGCCTGGGTCATCTCTCGGCGGGTATCGCGCACGACTTCAACAACGTCCTCGCCGTGATCGTCAACTGCGTGGAGTTCGTCGAGCAGGGCCTTTCCGAGCTCGAGCGTGACTACCCCGACGAACGATGGGCTCAACTGCATGAGGACGCCGCCACCGTCAGCTCGGCTGCCGCGCGAGCGGCGGAGCTGACGCACCGGCTCCTCGTCTTCGCACGCCGCGACGTCGTACGACCTGTCGAGGTGGACGTCGACGAGATGGTCGAGAGCGTGGCCCAACTGCTCACCCGAACCATCGGTGAGCAGGTCCAGCTCAACCACACGCGTAGTGGCAACCTGCATCCTGTGCTGGCCGATCGCAGTCAGCTCGAGCAGGTGATCATGAACCTCGTCGTCAACGCCAGAGACGCGGTCGGCGAGGGCGGCACCGTCTCGATCACGACCGACGAGGTCCGATTGCACGAGCGCGACGCGGCCCTGCATGCCGGGGCGATGCCCGGCAGGTACGTCCGGGTCACGGTCCGCGACGACGGTGCGGGAATGTCGTCCGAGACCATCGCACAGGCCTTCGAACCGTTCTTCACGACCAAGCCGGTGGGCCAGGGCACGGGGCTCGGACTGTCCACCGTGTACGGCATCGTCGCCCGCATGGGCGGAAACGTCACCATCGACTCTGAGGAGGGCGTCGGGACATCGGTTCAGGTGTACCTTCCGGCGCTGGCGGCCGACCGCAGACGTGCCGGCGCAGGCGTCGCCGCGGTCGCGTCCGCGGCTGAGCGCGCCGGAGCGGGCCGCGTGATCCTGGTGGCCGAGGACGACGACGAACTGCGCGCGGTAACGGCACGAATCCTGACCGAGAACGGGTACGTCGTGGTCCCGGTCAGCCGCGGCACCGAAGCGCTGGCACTGCTCAGCGACGAATCCAAGGTGTTCGATCTGCTGCTCAGTGACGTCGTGATGCCACAGATGTCGGGCCGAGATCTGGCCGAACGCACCGCGTCGATCCGACCTTCCCTTCCCGTCCTTTTCATGTCCGGATACGCCGGCCAGCACCTGAACCACGTTGGCGATGCGGGCGGTCAGATCGACTTCCTGGAGAAGCCGTTCTCGCCGTCGTCGCTTCTCTCGGCGGTCGCACGAGCCCTCCGAGGTTCGCTCGACCCAGAGCACTGAACGCGCACGCCACCGTGAACCAGCTGGGGCGGGCATGATGCAGGCGTGACGAGCGAGGCTGATTCCGCGGCACACTGGGACGGCGCATACGCCTCGGGCGACACCAGCAGGAGCTGGTTTCAGCAGTACCCCCGCATGTCGCTGCAGATGTTCGACGACGTCGGGATCTGCAATCGCGACAGCGTGCTCGACGTGGGCGGCGGAGCCTCGACGCTGGTCGACGCGTTGCTCGGGCGCGGGTACGACGACGTCACCGTGCTCGACATCTCTGCGACGGGCATGAAACACGCTCAGCAGCGGCTGGGCGTCGACGCCGCCCGCGTGACGTGGCAGGTCGCCGACGTCCTCACCTGGCGCCCGCCGCGCCGCTACCACGTCTGGCACGACCGTGCGGTCTTCCACTTCCTGACCGCCGAACCGTCCCAGCAGCGCTACCTGGATACCCTCTCTGCCGCGACCGCTGCCGGCGCGGTCGCCGTGTTCGGCTGCTTCGCCGCCGACGGGCCGCAGCAATGCTCCGGCCTGCCGGTAGCTCGCTACGACGCGCAGCAGTTGCATACCAGACTCGGAGATGGGTGGGCGCTGATCAGTCAGGCGCGCGAGGAGCACCACACGCCTGGCGGGGCGGTGCAGTCCTTCACCTGGGCAGCGTTCCGCCGGCAGTGAGTGCGGCCAACTAGTAGACCTGGATCAGGTCAACTCGGGGCGGTGCTGTCCTCCGAGTTGCCGAAGGCGCGCACCTGCACGTCGTCGAACACGATGAGGCACTGGCCGGCGATGTCGTCCAGCTGCGGCAGAAAATCGAGGATCCGGTCTCGGGTATCGACGAGGTGAACGGTCACCGGACTGCGATCGGTCAGGCTCCACTTCGGCGTGCCGTGGAGCGTGCTCGAGTGCCCGAACCCTTCGATGCCCTGCAGAGTTGTCGCGCCGGCCAGCCCCGCGCGATGGGCGCGATGCAAGATCTCGCCACTGACCGCTTTGTGGTGAACCGTGTCGGCGTTGCCGAGGTAGATCGACAGCCGACACGCGTCGTACAGGTCAGGCATCCTGTTCTCCTCTGCTCTGCAGGCGTGGCCTCGTTCAGGTGCTCGTTCAGGTGATCGAAGTACCCAACGACCAGCCGAGAGCCGCTGCTCCGATGCCCGCGATCAACGAGACCGCCACGTTCGCGAACGCGTAGAACCGGGCACCGTCCTGCGCGAGCCGCAAGGTCTCGAAGCTGAACGTCGAGTAGGTGCTCAACGCACCGCAGAAACCCGTGCCCAGCAGCGCACTGACGTTCGGGCCGAGATGGGTACCTGCAGCCACGACGATGCCCAGGATGAAGGAGGCCACCAGATTGACGGTCAGGGTGCCCCACGGAAAGACAGTCTCGTGCCGGGACTGGACGGCGCGATCGGTCAGGTACCGCGCGGGTGCGCCGACTGCTGCGCCCACGCCGATCATCAAGGCGATCACGGGATCGGCGCCGGACGGCCGGCACCCGGTCGAACGATCTCGACGTCGTCCAGGGCGACCACACCTCGAACGCCGAGATCATCGAGCTGAGGAAGGAACCGGTCCACGTTCTCGGCCGAATCGATGATGACGATCATCACGGGCAGCCTCTCTGTCAGGCTGAGAATGCGACTCGTGTGCAGGTGACGTGACGCGCCGAAACCCTCGATACCCCGGAACACGGATGCGCCGGCAAGACCTGCGTCGAGCGCCCGCTGCATGATCTGCGTGTAGACGGGCTTGTGCTCGAACGTCGTGTCCTCATCAACGACGATCATGAGGCGACGACCGACGGGCGGGTGAGTCATGATGCGCTCCTACTCCGGTCTCGGCGACGGACGCGCGCCGAGGTGACGCCTCGTCCTATGGCAAGCGTGGCGATCGTCGAGACCCATACCGCGAATGCGCACGCAAGCACCGTGGTCGCTACGTAGCCGAGAGCGACGGCCAGTCGATGATCGACCACCAGACGCACCGCGTCCACGGCGAAGGTCGAGTACGTGGTGTACCCCCCGAGAACACCGACACCCAGAAAGGGTCGCATCAGCCGGTGCGGTGACGTCAACTCGAGCAGCACCACCATGAGCGCACCGATCACGAGACAGCCGCTGGCGTTGATGGCCACCGTCGACCACGCGAACTGCTGTTCGTGGTGTGAGATCGCGACCCCGACTCCGTACCGAGCCTCGGTACCCACGATCCCGCCGACCGCCGTTGCCAGCACTAGATCCCACTGGCGGGGTCGATCCGTGCCGCGGTCGGGCATGGACACGACGGCTACCTCCCGCATGAGCTCAACGTCGTTCGCGAGGCTACATGCAAGTGATCCGGCCACGGGCACGGTGACAACACATGTTGGTCGAGCGCCGGAGCGGCACCACGTCTGTCCAATTACCCGCCAGGGTATCCTGGAGTACGCACCAGCAATCGAGGAGGAGCCGTGGTCGAGCTACCGCGCGAGAACATGGACGAGATCGTCAAACGGCTCCGTCGCGCCCAAGGACAGATCGGTGGCGTGCTTCGAATGATCGACGAAGGCCGGGACTGTGAGGCCATCGTCACTCAGGTCGCTGCCGTCAGCCGGGCTCTCGACCGGGCCGGCTTCGCAATCATCGCCACCGGTTTGAAGCAGTGCCTGATCGACAGCGGCGGCCTCGACAGCGTCGACAGCGAGAAGATGCAGAAGCTCTTCCTGTCCCTCGCCTGACCGCAGTTCGAATCATCGTGCAATCGTGCGGTCATGACGACACATGAGCACGACAATCGCGGTCGTCCGGTCAGGCCGACAGGCCCGACTGCCCGCGTGACGTTTCGGCCTGCGTGACCGGGCCGGCCGGCGCCGGGTAGAACCGCCGCCGCGCCCAGAGTGCGACATAGACCAGGCCGACGAGGACGGGAACCTCGATGAGCGGGCCGACGACGCCGGCCAGCGCCTGGCCGGACGTCACGCCGAACACTCCGATCGCGACGGCGATGGCGAGTTCGAAGTTGTTTCCCGCGGCAGTGAAGGCCAGCGTCGCCGTCTTGGGGTATCCGAGGTGCAGCCGATAACCGAGGACGAACGACCCACCGAACATGAGCGCGAAGTACACCACGAGGGGCAGTGCGATGCGCGCGACGTCCCACGGGCGAGAGGTGATCGTGTGTCCCTGCAGCGCGAAGAGGATGACGATGGTGAACAGCAGCCCGTAGAGCGCGACGGGGCCGATCCTCGGCAAGAACGTCGATTCGTACCACTCACGCCCCCGGCGGCGTTCGCCGACGCTGCGGGTGAGGAATCCGGCGACGAGCGGGATGCCGAGGAACACCAGCACCGACACGAGAACCGTCGTGACGGAGAAGTGCGCGTCGGTCTGCGAGAGGCCCAGCCAGCCAGGCAGGACGCGCAAGTAGAACCAGCCGAGCGCAGCGAAGGCCACGATCTGAAAGACCGAGTTCAGCGCGACGAGGACGGCGGCGGCTTCCCGGTCGCCGCAGGACAGCTCGTTCCAGATGAGAACCATCGCGATGCAGCGAGCCAGCCCGACGATGATCAGGCCGGTGCGGTAGGCCGGCAGGTCGGGCAGGAGCAGCCAGGCAAGGGTGAACATGAGTGCCGGTCCGAGCACCCAGTTCAGCAGCAGCGAGCTGAGCAGCAGCCGGCGGTCGCCCGTGACACGGTCGAGTTGGCTGTAGCGGACCTTCGCCAGCACGGGGTACATCATCAGCAGCAGCCCCAGAGCGATCGGCAGACTGACCGAACCGATCTTGACCTTGTCGAGGTCATCTGCCAGGGACGGGATGAGCCGGCCGAGGCCAAGGCCCAGCGCCATCGCGGCGATGATCCACACCGGCAGGAAGCGGTCCAGCGTCGAGAGCTTGGCGATTACCGGCTCGCCCTCGTGGTGGGCGGTCTCGGCGACGAGGTCACTCATCAGGTGCGTGTCCATTCGGGAGTCTGCGTGGTCGCGCAGGTCAGAGGATCTCGGCGAGGAGCTTCTCGATCCGTTGCTTAATCTCGTCGCGGATCGGACGCACGGCCTCGATCGGCTGCCCGGCGGGGTCATCGAGAACCCAGTCCTTGTAACGCTTTCCGGGAAAGATCGGGCAGGTGTCGCCGCAGCCCATCGTGATCACCACGTCGGACTCTCGCACGGCGTCGACGGTGAGGATCTTCGGCTCCTCGCCGGTGATGTCGATCCCGACCTCGGCCATCGCCGCTACGGCGCCCGGGTTGATCCGAGCGGCGGGCTCGGACCCGGCGGAGCGGACTTCGACGCGCTCACCGGCGAGGTGCATCAACCAGCCGGCCGCCATCTGCGAGCGGCCGGCGTTGTGGACGCACACGAACAACACGGTCGGCTTGTCAGCCACGCGACATCGCCCTTCGGGTCCTCACGAGGACGGCTCGGTTGCGACCGGAAGCGGGCCGATGAGTGCGGCAAGATCGCGCAGCGCGTCCGCGCGCACCCGGTAGTAGACCCAGACACCGCGCTTGGATCGCTCCAGCAGACCGAGCTCGTGCAGCACCTTGAGGTGGTGGCTGATCGTGGGCTGGGACAGGTCGAACGCGCCGGTCAGGTCGCACACGCACGCCTCGCCCTCGGCGTGGGAAGCGACCAGCGAAAGCAGCCGCAGTCGCACGGGGTCAGCCAGCGCTTTGAGCAGCGGGGCGACCCGCTCGGCCCGCTCGATGGTCAGCGGCTCCTGAAGCAAGGGCGAGCAGCACGCCACAGTCTCGAGCGGCGTCAAGGTCATAGACTTCGGCATGCATCTATATTGACAGATGCCAATGTCCCGTGGCAACCTGGTCGTAGACATAGATGCACATCTAAGTACTGGAGGAACTGATGTCCCGAGTCCAGCTGGCGCTCAACGTCGACGACATTGATGAGGCGGTTGCCTTCTACAGCAAGTTGTTCGGCACGGAACCGGCCAAGCGGCGGCCCGGTTACGCCAACTTCGCCGTCGCCGAGCCGCCACTCAAGCTGGTGCTGCTCGAGAATCCGGGTCACGGCGGCAGCCTCAATCACCTCGGCGTCGAGGTCGAGGACGTCAACACGGTGGACGCCGAACAGTCACGTCTCGCCGAGGCCGGCCTCGCCTCCGTCGACGAGCGGGGCACCACGTGCTGCTACGCCAAGCAGGACAAGTTCTGGGTCGAGGGCGCGCCCAACGGCGAACGGTGGGAGATCTACACCGTGCTCGCCGACAGCCAGACGTTCTCCGCCGAGTCCGCCGAGGGGTCGGCCTGCTGCAGCGGTTAGACGACCCCGACCTGGTCGGTCTGCGCTGCCTGCGGTGCCGTCAGCGGCTGCGCCCGTCCGTACCGTGGACGCTGGACGACAAGCGCCAGCCAGGCAGCACGTACGGCGTAGACACCCCATGCACAGATCGACAGGACAAGGACCGCGACGACGCCGTCCAGCCACCAGTGATTGCCGGTAGCGACGACGACGAACGTCATGATCGCCGCGTGGACGGGACCGAGGTAGCGCCATCGGCTGGGGCTGATCCGCCAGACGTAGAAGCCGACCAACACGGCCCAGGCGACGTGTACGGACGGCATCGCCGAGAGCTGATCGATGGGCAGGCCATTGCTGTACACGGATTGGTTGTAGCGCAGACCCGTGTCGACGATGCCCGGAAACATGCGCGGCGGGGCAACCGGGAGCAGTTGGATCAGCAGGCAGCCGAGCGTCGTCCAGGCCATCACCTGCCGAACGGGTCGGTACTGGTCGCGATGCCGGATGAACAGCCACAGCAGGAACCCCAGCATCACGGTCAAGTGCATGGCCGCGTAGTAGAGGTTGGCGCTCTCGACGACGAGCCGATGCCCGAGGATCAGCCGCTGGACGCTGCGCTCGGAAGGCAATGGCAGGTCACGCTCGAGTCGCTCGATCCATCGCGATCGTGCGAACGCGCCGCCTGCGCCGGTTACCGAAACCCGCCCGGCGAGTTCCCACAGCCCGTAAAGCACGCCGATCACCGCGGTCTCTCGCGCCAGTGCCCCGACGCCACGCACGGCGCGGTTGGCCGAGAGCGCCATGCCTCCGCCGAGCACGGCGAGCACGGTGGCGGTCTCGCCGGCGTGCTGCCAGCTCAGCCCAACGGTGTGCACGGCCACGACTATGCCCGTCCACACCCACACCACACCACTGGTGAACTCGAAGAGCTAACCGCGTGGCTCGGGAGCGACCCTCCCACGGACTCCCCCGATGCCGTTTGTGTCGCCCTCCGAGATGATCAGCCGGCCGCGACGAACGTGCCCTGAAGGTGCCAGAACCCGGTGAAGCCGTTGAACGGACCGCCGACGACCTCGCTGGCCCATGTCAGCACGAACGCATGCGTGCTCGCGTCGTAGGTGCCGATCACTGGTGAGGTGAGCCCAGGTCGCGAGCCGTCCGGCTTGGGCGACCCCTGATTGAAGTACAGCTTGTTCCATGCCGCCGACCACGCCGTGATCTGGCCGGACAACGAGTTGCCCTGCAGGGTGATCGTCGGTGCCGTCACCTTCTGGTGCGTCTGCGGGTCGCTCGGGTTGGTAGAGATCCCGAACTTGATGGCCGTGAAGCTGCGGGCGACGAGGATGCGTCCGGACAACGAGTTGCCGAAGGCATCGAAGGGCGTGGCGGGGTCAGGCTGGAACGATCCGGTGACCAGGCCTCCATCGGTGCCAGGCTGTTCGACGGTGATCGACTTGTCCGCACAGGTCGAGTCCGGGTTCGCGAAGTACTTGCCGGTCGCGATCGTGCCGCCCGGATCGATCATCCGGAAGTACGTACCGGTCGGCGTCGCACCTGAGCAGTCACCCGCCGCGAGCCGGAACGTGCCGATCAGCGGCGTGCCGGCCTGCGCGGGCATGACGCGTTCCGGAACCGCAGGCGGTCAGCGATGCGGAGACGACGAGGGCGACGGCGATGAGACGGGCCGGGCGTTTCATGAGACTCCTTGCCGACGGGTGGCGTTGTTACGAGGGACGCGGATCAAGAGCGCCGATCCGGCCACCAGAACCCCTGGAATGACGAAGAACCAGGGGAACATCGGAAACGGCGGCATGGCGGCGACGGCTCGGTAGTTGCCGACGTTGTCGCTCATCGCGCCGATCATCGGCGTCATGTCGTTGAGGATGTGCACCCAGTCGCGGTCGAGCGCGGCTACGGCGGGCAGGTCGGTCCCGCTGCGCTGGAGCGCGGCCTCGATGTCCAACCGGATGGCACCCTGCCCGGCGGCCATGGCCGAGAAGTAGCCCTGGACGCGTTGCACCTTCTGAGTCGTCTCGAGGTCCTTGAACGCCGTCATCATGTGGCCGCCCTTCGGCGCCCGGGCGAACATGTCGAAGACCAGCGGCGCCAGCACCAGCCCGACGCCGAGCGCGACGAGCACGACCCGCAGCCTTCGGCGGGAGCGGGAGCGGGAGCGGGGTCGGCGAAGCGCGACTCCGGCCGCGCCGGCGATGAGCACGCCTGGAACGACGAAGAACCAGGGAAACAGACGGAAGTCCGGCAGTGCCGCCACCGCGCGGTAGTTGCCGACATTGCGCTGGACGGTGTCCAACAGGTTGGTCATGTCGGCGTTGATGGCAGGCCATTGCCTGTCGAACTCCTGGTAGGTGGCGTTCGACGCAGCCGCCGGTGGCCGAGCTCTGTCGATCTGCGTCACCGCGCCATCGATCTCGGCGATGTCGTGCTGGAACCCGTCCAAGCGCTGATTCGTCATGAACGGCTTGAAGTCGGCGATCATCGTCGCACCCTTGGGCGCGCGACTGAACATCTGGAACGCGAACGGCGCGGTCACCAGCCCCAGACCCACGAGGGCCGTGACGAACAGCAGCGCCCCAACACGGCTCGAGGACTCGTGCGGCGATGTGCGGGTCGCGCGGTCGTGCACCGCGGTGTCGCTGGCCATGGTTGTGATCTCCATCGAGGCGATTGGATCCGTGCGTTTGGTCGTGACATAGTACCCCCATAGATGAAGTAGACAAACTGACCACGAGGCGTGGCGAACGCCGAAACGCCGCGGTCCCGTCGACGAAGTACGTGAGGGACATGACATATCGGCATCGCCGCCGGTTCGGCGCCACATCAGCGGTCCGACGCTTTGCGATCGCGTCGGGCGCGGCGTTGTTCTGCCTGGCGCTCGTGACCGCGGCACCGATTGCATCAGCCGCGCCGGCCACGCTGGTCGGCACGTTCCAGCTCACCCCCGGCTCCTGCGCGGGTGGGGCCGCGAGCGGAACGTACCTGCGGATGATCCTGCCCAGTGGCGGCCCGTCCGGGCCGTTCATGTCCAACAGCGACTCGACGTGCAGCGACCAGTCGTTCACCCTGCTCGCGCCCGGGTCGGACGGAGGCCTCGTCGCCGGCTCGTATCAACCGCAGCCCACACCGCCGTTCGACGCGTCAGGCAATGCCCGCGCGAGCAACCTCACCGCGCCTGCGCGCTTCTACGGCACGAGTTTCGCGACCTCGACGAACAGCGTCGACCCGCAGACCAAGCAGTCGGTGCCACCGCCCCAGGTCATTGTCACCGGTGGCACCCTGAGCGCCGACCTGCGCAGTTTCGCCGTGACGTGGAACAGCCAGTACTTCAATCAAGGCTCGCCGAAGCCGGACGGCTCCTATCCCGGCAACACCCGCCCCGTCACCGGCACCTTCGACACGTCGACGAACCGTTCACGCTCACCTGGACCAGCCAGGTCGCGGGTGGGCCGTTCGACAAGTTCACCGGGCAGTGGCACCTGAGCGGACGGTTCGTCCCCAGCGCGGGCGCGGCACGAGGTAACGGCGGTTCCGCCGTGCCGGGCGCCCTGGCGACTGGCGGCACAACCGTATCCAGGCAGGCGACCGGCGGTGGCGCAGCACCAGCGGCCGGCCCGGGAACGGCGGACCGCAGCGCGGGCCGATCAGCGCGACCCACCACGGCGACGGCGACCAACGGGGCGGTCCCGGTCTCGGTGATCACCAGCGGTGGCCAGGAGTTGGCCGCGTCCACGACCACGGTGACGCACGACGGCTGGCACGCGTCGTGGTGGCTTCTCGCGCTCACCGTCGCCATCGCGATCGTCGGATTCGGCGCACTGATCGCGCTGAATCGCGCCGGCCGAACCAGGGAGGCTGGGTCGTGAACGCCCACATCTCTCCGCGCGGCGCGCGGGTGGCCATTACGTCGCTCGTCGTGCTCGACCTGATCGTGTTGGCCGGCTTCTCAGTGCGCACGACCTCCACCACCATCCGCACGGTCACTCCCCTGCCGGTCGGTCACCAGGCGACGAGCGCGGCTCCGCGAATCCCGCCCGTGACCGCAACATCGGTGATCGCGGCCGTTGCGCCCATCCCGAGCGTGCTGCCCGTCGAGGTCAACAGCGCATCCGCGGTCATCGCGAAGTCCGCCCCCGAGAACGTGCCGCCCGCCGGACGAACGACCGCGTCGACTCCGCCCGCAGCCGCCGCCCCGCAGACCGCTGCCTGCCCGATCCCACTGAAGAAGCCGTCCGCATCCGGCGGCCTGCAGTCGTTGATCGACCTGGCGCCGGCGTTCGGACCGTTCTCGGCCGAAGCGTTCGCGGCCGCCTCGGCGTACCAGCCCCTGCTGCAACTGCTCGGCCCGATCCTGGCCAAGTACCCGGCGCTCGCGTCCACCGCGAAGCCTCTCGTCACCGCGCTGCTCACCCCATGGGAGAGCCTGCTCAACACGAGCTTCGGACTGCTCAGCCCGTTCTACGCGCCCTACCGGCAGTCGGTGCTCTCGGCCGAAACGAAGCTCGCCGCGTTCTTCGCGCCGTACGCGGAGAGCCTCACGAACTCGCCACTGGGTGGCTGCCTCGTCGATCTCGAAGCCGCCCTCGTCGCCGACACCCGATGACCGTCCCCACCACACTCAGGCAGGCAGCAATGACAGGCATCATCGGCTTCTCGAACCCGGTCAACGAGAAGGCCGCCCGGACTGTCGCCGGCGGGGTACTCACCCTGAGCGTCCTGACGCTCGTGCTCAGCGAGACGGCCGGAACCCGTTGGCTCTGGATCGTCGCGCTGCTCGCCGCCGGGTTCGTCGCACGCGTCCTTACCGGCCCACGACTGAGCCCACTCGGTCAACTGGCGACGAAGGTCGTGGCACCGCGACTCGGCGAGCCGAAGCTCGTCGCGGGCCCGCCCAAGCGCTTCGCCCAAGCCATTGGCGCGGCTGTGACGATCACCGGCGTCGTCGTCCTCGCCGCGGGATACCCAGGCGCGACGCAGGCCCTGCTCGGCGTGATAATCGTAGCGGCGGGTCTGGAATCGATCTTCGCGTACTGCATCGGCTGCAGAGTGTTCGCCGGCCTCATGCGGATCGGTCTCGTGCCCGAGGAGACCTGCGCCGCGTGCGCCGACATATCGAGCGGACGCCGGTGACATGACAACTCAATCACGCATGTCTGTCGATTTACAGGACAATGCTAGTATCTCGATCGTGAGCATCATGGCTGTCAGTCGCCGCGCGATTGACCATGGCCATGCCAGCAGCGCTCTCTGTCCGACCTAACCGCTCCCGGACCCTTCGCTTCCCAGTCCGCACCCGCGACTACCCGTCGCCGGTATCGCCGTGCTGCGCCCTTTCTCCGAACCGAGTCGAATCCGAGGTACCCCAAATGAGTGCTGCCTGGTCGTTCGAGACCCGTCAGATCCACGCCGGACAGACCCCCGACAGCGTGACCCACGCCAGGGCGCTGCCCATCTACCAGACCACGTCGTACACCTTCGACAACAGCGAACACGCGGCGAATCTGTTTGCGCTGAAGGAGTTCGGCAACATCTACACCCGCATCACGAACCCCACGCAGGCGGCGGTGGAGGAGCGGATCGCGTCGCTGGAAGGCGGTGTCGGTGCGCTGCTGACGTCCAGCGGCCAGGCCGCCGAGACACTCGCCCTGCTCAACATCGCCGAAGCCGGCGATCACATCGTGTCCAGCGCACGCCTGTACGGCGGCACCTACAACCTCTTCCACTACACGTTTCCCAAGCTCGGTATCGAGGTCAGCTTCGTCAACGACCCTGACGACCCGGACCAATGGCGAGCCGCGACACGTCCCAATACCAAAGCGTTCTTCGCGGAGACGATCTCGAACCCGCAGATCGACGTCCTTGACATCGCGGAGGTGGCGGGCATCGCCCACGAGGCCGGAGTGCCACTCGTGGTCGACAACACGATCGCCACGCCGTACCTCATCCGGCCGATCGAGCACGGTGCCGACATCGTCGTTCACTCCGCGACGAAGTACCTCGGTGGGCACGGCAGCGCGATCGCCGGCGCGATCGTCGACTCGGGCAACTTCGACTTCGCGCAGGACCCGGAGAAGTTCCCGAACTACAACCAGCCCGACCACAGCTACAACGGGTTGGTCTACGCGCGCGACCTCGGCGTCGGCTCACCACTCGGCGCCAATCTGGCGTTCATCCTCAAGGCCCGCGTGCAGCTGCTACGCGATCTCGGAGCCGCTACGTCACCGTTCAACGCGTTCCTGATCGCGCAAGGTATCGAGACGCTGAGCCTGCGCGTGGAACGGCACGTGCAGAACGCGCTCGCCGTCGCGGAGTGGTTGCAGGGACGCGACGAAGTCCTGTCCGTCAACTATGCGGGGCTGCCGTCGAGCCCGTGGTACGAGCGAGGCAAGAGATACGCACCGAGGGGTGTCGGCGGTGTCCTGGCCTTCGAGATTCGGGGCGGGGTCGAGGCTGGGATCAGGTTCGTTGAGGCGCTCGAGTTGCACAGCCACGTCGCCAACATCGGTGACGTCCGAAGCCTGGTCATCCACCCGGCGTCGACCACGCACTCGCAGCTGTCCGCGGAGGAGCAGCTGGCCACCGGTGTCACTCCGGGACTCGTCCGGCTTTCGGTGGGGCTGGAGAACATCACCGACATCCTCGCCGACCTCGATGCCGGTTTCCGAGCGGCGAAGTCATCCGACGCGGACACCTCGGCCGGACAAGGCTGACAGCGGTGGAGGGACGGCGTTTCGCCGAGCTCGGGCCCGTCGGCCTCGAGCTCGGCGAGACGCTGCCTGCGGTGCGCGTCGCGTACGAGACGTGGGGAACACCGCGGCGTGGCTCCAGCGGCACGATCGACAACGCGGTGCTCATCCTGCACGCCCTGACCGGCGACTCCCACGTCGTCGGCCAACGCCGACCCGGGCAGCCGACGCCTGGATGGTGGAACGGGCTCGTCGGCCCGGGCCGCGCCCTCGACCCCGCACACTGGTTCGTGGTCGCCTCCAACGTGCTGGGCGGGTGCCGAGGCACCACAGGCCCGTCCTCGCCCGACCCGGACGGACGAGCCTGGGGCTCTCGATTCCCGCGCATCACGATCCGCGATCAGGTCCACGTCGAGACACTGCTCGCCGATGAGCTCGGCATCGACCAGTACGCGGCCGTCGTCGGTGGCTCGATGGGTGGCATGCGCGCGCTGGAATGGCTGGTCGGCCACCCCGACCGCGTCGACGCCGCTCTGATCCTGGCCACCAGCGCCGAAGCGACGGCGGACCAGATCGGACTGCAGACCGCCCAACTGCACGCCATCTGGCAGGACCCGGCGTGGCGGGGCGGCGACTACTACGACGGCGAACGACCGACCGCGGGCCTCGGCCTGGCCCGCCGGCTGGCGCACCTGAGCTACCGTGCCGAGGCCGAGTTGGCGCACCGCTTCGGACGACGGCCGCAACCAGGCGAAGACCCCTTCGGCGGTGGTCGGTACGCCATCCAGTCCTACCTCGACCATCACGCCGACAAGCTGGTTGCCCGCTTCGACGCGGGAAGCTACGTCGCCCTGACCGAGGCGATGAACAGCCACGACATCGGACGCGGACGAGGCGGCGGCGCCGCGGCGCTGTCAACCGTCCGGGCGTCGGTCGTCGTGGCCGGGATCGACAGCGACAGGCTGTACCCCCTGCACCTGCAAGCCGAACTCGCCGAGGCCATCGGCACCTGCGAGCGACTCGACGTCATCCGCTCCGCGCACGGGCACGACGGCTTCCTCATCGAGACCGACGAAGTGGGGCGCTTGCTGCGCCGCACGCTCACCCTCTCGGTCGGTCAACACAGCCGACACC
>Ga0208079_1000934_pt1 | contig 15896 bp, 13 predicted proteins | sample NGESurdeep092012_5_FD_184474 | JGI IMG/M metagenome (GOLD analysis project Ga0208079, IMG submission 184474) | Arctic peat soil microbial communities from Barrow, Alaska - NGEE Surface sample 210-2 deep-092012 (SPAdes) | ecosystem: Environmental > Terrestrial > Soil > Wetlands > Peat ... | reverse complement strand
GCCGATCTGGGCGACGAGCTCGCTGGCGTGCGCCATCCGGTTCTGGGTGATGTTGAGCTGGGCGAGCACGGGACGGCTTATCGCGCGCAGCCCGTTGTGGGCGTCGGTCAACCTCGTGCTCGTGGTCATGTTGGTGTACCCGACGGCGGCTCGAAGCACCATCTTCTTGGCGAAGTTCGGCTTGCTGCGGTCATCCATGAAACGTGAGCCGAAGACGACATCAGCCTCGCCGGCCCGTAGTCGCTCGACCATTCCGACGGCGTCCGCGATCTGGTGCTGTCCGTCGGCGTCGAAGGTGACGACGTACTTCATTGCGGGATCGGACAGCGCGTACTGGAACCCGGTCTGCAGCGCCGCGCCTTGCCCGAGGTTGAACGGGTGACGCACGACCCGGGCCCCTGCCGCTGCTGCCACGGCGGCCGACTGGTCAGATGAGCCGTCGTCGACACAGACGACCTGTGGGAACTCTGTGAGGACGCCGGCGATGACGTCGCCGATGACCTTCTCCTCGTTGTACAGAGGAATGACCACCCAAGTGTCGTCCACGCTTGATCCAATCCTCACAGCCCTGAGCGAAGTATAGGCCGACGTCTGTGGCGTCACTTCTTCGTTGTTGTCATCTTGGAGCTGCGGCCGGGCCGGGCAAGCACGTGTTCGCGCAGGTTGTGAACGCCCTGGTGCTGCTTGGTCCGCCACGCTTTCGGCAACAACGTCGCCGCGTTCAGCCGCGAGGACAGGTGCAGCCGGGCAGTGCGGGCGGCTCGTCGCCACCCTATGGCGTCGAACTCGTCGGCCATCGCGGTGAAGAACTCACGTTCCTCGGTGAACCGCGTTCCCTCCAGGGCGCGCCACGACGAGTCGCTCTCGCGGTGCCTGCGGTACTGGAAGCACACCGAGCTGTCCACGACCAGGCTGCCCCCGGCCTTGATCAGGTCCAGGGCAAGGGCCAGGTCCTGCACGACGTTGAGGCCTTCGCGGAAGTTCGTGGCGACGAGCGTGTCCGACTTCCAGCAGATGGAAGGGAAGTAGAGCCAGTTGCCCCTCATCAGGCTGATCGCGAGCGGCTCACCACTGAGCAACCGGCGGCCATGGACCCGGGGGGCGTAGACGCGCTTCATCTTGTCGATCAGGCCCATGCTGGGCTGGTTGTGCTCGTCGATGACCTCGACGCCGGGCTGGATGATCTGCGCCGAGGGGAACTGTTCGTGCGCCGCGACGACCGTCTCGATGTAGTTGCTGAGCATGACGTCGTCGGCGCCCATGACCACCGCGAGCTCGTTGCGAACGAAGGTGAGTGCCTTGCGGTAGTTGCCGTTGGCGCCGAGGTTCTGTTCGTTGCGCAGATACGTGATGCGCGGGTCCTGGGCAGCCAGAACGCCGAAGTAGTCGGGGATGCTCTCGTCCGGGTAGCCGTCGTCGATGACTGTCAGGGTCCAGTCGGGGCTCGTCTGACCCAGGATGCTCTCGATGGCCTGCTTCATCATCGCGACATCGCCGTAGTAGGGAAAGAGAACGTCGACAGTCACGGGCGGTGGTCCTTCGCGGTATGGAAATGGTGCTTCGGGGTGCTGAGTAGACTAACCGAAACACTCGCGCCGACGGATGCGCACGGTCCGGAAACCCGATCAGGAGACATCCGTTGGATACCCAGAACCACTTCTACGGGCACACGGCCGCGCTCGCGGCATATGCGGGTCTCTCCCGGCCGCGGCACGTGGCAGGCCTGATCCAGCACGGCTGGACCACCGTCCCCCCCATCCCGGTCAACTTCGGAGACTTCCCTGACATCGAGAAGGATGGCAGGCGCAAGCTGTTCGTCTGGTCGCATGGCTCGCGCGCCTGGGATCCTGCGCGGTCGCCGCGGACCAGCTTCGCACTGGGGGCGCCGTGGGCCTACCTCGTCTCGACGGAGTCGGTGCGCAGCCAGATGGCAGGCAACAAGGGCTCGGGCGTGTTGATCATGCCGCTGCACAGCACCCGGATCATCGAGGTCAGAGGAGACCAGGGCAGCCTGGCCCGGGCGTATCTGCGCACGGAGGGCCCCTGCACGGTGTGTCTGCACTCCGAGGACATTCACAAGCCTGACATCGTCGGCTCCTGGCTGGACGCCGGCCACCGCGTGGTGACGGCCGGACCCCGACATGACCCGGACTTTCTCTCGCGCATCCTCGCGCTGGTGCTCGCCTCGGAGCGGGTCGTGTCCAACCGGTTGATGACGCCCGTGCTGTATGCCGCGTCGCTGGGCCGTGACGTGGGCGTCTACGGCGACCCGTTGTCGATCTCCGCCGCCGAGATTCACGGTCAGGACGCCATCGGTTCCCTGTGGCCGGAGCTGCACGGTCAATCTCTGGACCGTGGCGTGACCACCGACCTGGCCCGCGCCGAACTGGGCTTCCAGCACCTTCTCGAGCCCGTTGAGCTGCGATCGGCTCTCGGGTGGACCCGCCGCTCGGCAGGGCCGGCAATGCAGTACTGGGCGGGCGCCCCGCTTCGCAAGACGATGAACGTCCTCGGCCTGGGCGAGCGTGATCCTGGCTCAACCGAGAAACAGGTCGGTGCCAGCCCCCTGGCGTGGCTCAAGCATCCGATGTCGCACCTGCCTCGGCCGCTGCCGGCTCACGCCGCGGCTCTTGACCCGTTGGCGGCGCCGATTCCGGTGACGATGCCAGTGACAAGGACTGTGGCCGAACGCCGGTAGATGCCTGCGGCCTAGCTTTGCTTCTCCATCAGGAACCAGGTCGAGTCATCGAGCGGGTGCTGGGGGTCGCGGTGGTAGGTGAACCCATAGTCCACCAACCGGAGCTCGGGGTGTGCGTCCATCATCTCGCCGGCGAAGTCGCGCTTGAAAAGTGCGTGCTCGTGACCGCGGTAGCTCACTTCTACGGGGCTCGGGTTGTAGTACTCGCAAACCATGACGTATCGCGACGAGGCCGCGACGAGCTTGTCGTAGATGTCCGGTAGCGCCTGCGGGGGCAGGTGGATCAGGACCCCTTTGGTGAACGAGAGATCCCACTGACGCGAGGGCACGAAGTCCAGCAGCGAGGCGACCTCCACCGTGGCACCCCCCCAGGTCTGGATCTCCGCTGCTGCGGCAGCGTTGATCTCAACTGCGTGCAGCTCGACCGCCGGCACCAGGTCGCGAAGGGCGTGCAGGTTGTTGCCGATGTTGGCACCGAACTCGATCGCCGAAGTCACGCCCTGGGTGTGAGACAGGATCTTGTCGAAAAGTGCGCGGTTGTTGTCCAGCAGTGCGCTGTCGCGGTTCCGGACGGTGTAGTCATTGCCGAACTCGCCAGCCCAGAGCTGTTCCTGGGAGGTGCGGCCGGAAGAGGTCGTTGAATTCATGGCCTCACTGTAAGACACGGCGGGCGAGCCTCAGTGTCCCTAGTCCGGCAAGCGCTGCTGCGACCAGCCGGACCAGCGCGGTCGTCCCGGATGTGGGCAGCACGCCACCGAGGACGCACAGGGCCAGCCCGAGGAAGGTGGGCGCCAGCAGTGCGGTCTCGTTCCAGGACACCGCGTGGACGTGACGACGCAGCCACGCGGTGCCCACCGCGAGCGCGAGGTACGTGGCCGGGAATCCGACGGCGAGCAGCACCAAGTTGTGCTGCCCAGTCAGGTAGGCGCAGGTGACCCCGGCCAGCAGGCTCAGCGGGGTGACCACGGAGAGCCACAGTGAGCGACCGGCGGCGAAGATGAGGTGCACGTTGGCCAGGTAGGCCACCGACAGGACGCAGCCGAAGGCGGTGATCGTCACTGCGGGCACAAGCTGCAGTGGCCCGAATCTCGGTGGAGCCAAGAATTGCATCAGCCACGGTGACAGCAGCGCGACGCCGCCGGAGACGAGCGCGGCCAGGGTCCCGATGTCGCGCGCGGTGTGCGCAAGCACCGCCCCCCGCTCGTGCTCGGGAGCGCGGTAGACGATCGGGGCCCAGGAGTTGTTCAGGGCCGAGGTGATGACTGCGGGCGAGCTGCCCACCAGTAGTGCCAGCTGGATGCGGCCGGAGGCGGTGACGCCGTAGAGACGAGTTGCCAGTAACACGAGGGCGCCGTTGGCCAGGTACAGGGCAACCAGATGCGGTACGACGGGCAGCCCCATTCGCAGGGCCGCGCGGGTGTCGCCTCGATCGCGTTGCGGACGACCACCTCGCAGGCACATCACGAGTCCCACTGCCGCCGCGGCGGCGTAGCCCGCCGTGAGCCCGATCAGATAGGCATTGGGGGCGCGATCCTGGGTCAGCAGGGCAAGCCCGAACAGGGGCCCTCCCAAGGTGGCGGTCAGCGACAGGGAGACGAAAGCGCCCGGGCGATCGAGCACCCGCAGCAGAGCCTGGGAGTTCTCGACCACGACGAAGAAGGCGCTCGCGGCCAGAGCCAGCAGAACCGGGCCGCGCAGTTGCGCCCGAACCAACGGATCCCACAGCGGCGCGGTCAGGATGGCCACGGTCATCAGCCCGGCCGTCATCAGTGACCCGCGAACGAGCAGGGCGCGCGCACCGGCTACTCCGGACCTCGCCAGGATGCCTTGCCGCGTGATGACCGAAGGCATTCCGAGGCTCCCGGCCATCATGGCGACCCACATGACGGTGACGGCGACGGCTACGGCGCCGTAGGCCTGCGGGCCCAGTAGTCGGGTGACGATGGGCACGACCGCGACGTTGGCCAGGATCGGGGCAACGGTGCCGAGGGTGTAGATGGACCCGCGGCCGAGCACCCCCTTGCTGGCTGCTGCGCCGGCGGATCGGGCAGACTCGGCAGGGCTGGCAGATTCGGGGCTCATCACCGGGTCGCGATCAGGCGCCGACGAATCCGCGGATCAGGTCGATCACGCGGTCGACGTATGCATCGGCGAGGTCGGGGAACAATGGCAGCGAGATCTCCTGCTCGTAGTAGTCCTCGGCGACGGGGCACATGCCACTCTTATAACCCAGGTCAGCGTAGACGGGATGCCGGTAGACGGGCAGGTAGTTGACCTGGACGCCGATGTCGTTCGCCCGCAGGTGCTCGAACAGCGCGCGCCGGCGGCCGTCGCGGATGCGCAGCGGGTAAAGGTGCCACATCGGGTCCGCGCCCTCGCGGCATGCGGGCAGCCGCAGCGCGTCGATACCGGCCAGGCCCTGGTTGTATCGGGCCGTGATCGCCGTGCGGCGAGCCTTGAAAGCAGGCAGTCGCAACAGCTGACTGGAGCCCAGAGCGCTGAGCACGTCCGGTAGCCGGTAGTTGAGCCCGAACTCGTGGACCTCCTGGTGCCAGGGCCCCTCGTCAGGGAAGCGCAGGACGGCGGGATCACGGACCAGCCCGATGCTGCGGTAGCTCCGGGCGCGGTCAGCGGTGGCGCCCAGCAGGCTCACAACGGCGCCCCCCTCGGCGGTGGTGAGGTTCTTGGTCGGGAAGAACGAGAACGTGGTGACGTCAGCCAGCGACCCCACCGGCCGACCGTCCAGCGAGCCGCCGACGGAGTGAGCGGCGTCCTCAAGCAGAGTCGCGTTGCCTTGGTGGGCGATCTCGCTCAGTGCCGGGGCGTCGATCGGGTGTCCCGCGTAGTCGACTCCGGTGACGACCTTCGTGGCCTCGGTCATGGCTGCCGAGACCGCCTGCGGGTCGAGATTGCCGGTGTCTTCGCAGACGTCGGCGAACACGACTGTCGCGCCCAGGACCGAGGCACAGCTGGCCGTCGCCACGAAGGTCAGCGGAGTGGTGACCACCTCATCGCCGGCGCCGACGCCCAGGGCTGCATAGGCCACGTGCAGGGCAGCGGTCCCGGAGGTGACCGACACCGCGCGGGACACGCCACAGAGGCGGGCCAGGTCTTCCTCGAATGCGGTGACCGCAGGGCCGGTGGTCAGCCAGTCGCCGCGCAGGACCTTCGCCACGGCCTCGATGTCCGACTCGTCAACTGACTGACGTCCATAGGGCAGCAAGCTCAGACGTCCTTTTCCAGGATCTTGGTGATCTCCTCGATCGTGAACCACTGGTCGTTGGTGTCCGAGGTGTAGTGGAAGCCGTCGGCCACCGGCTCGCCGTCGGCCGGCGGCTGGTAACCCCAGGCCGCGAGGTCCGGCTGCAGGACGTACCGGTTGCCCAGGCGCAGGGCACGGCGGCCCTCCTCGGCGGAGATCATCTCCTCGTGCAGCTTCTCTCCGGGGCGCAGGCCCATGTTGTGCATCGCCGCACCGGGAGCGACCGCCTGGGCCAGGTCGGTGATCTTCATGGACGGGATGCGGGGCACATAGAGCTCGCCGCCGTGCATCATCTCGAAAGAGTCCAGCACGAACTTCACGGCCTGGGGCAAGGTGATGAAGAAGCGGGTCATTCGCAGGTCGGTGATGGGCAGGGACTCGCCTGCTTCGCCGAGCTTGCGGAAGAACGGGATGACCGAGCCGCGGCTGCCCATGACGTTCCCGTAGCGCACGACAGCGAATCGTGTCGGGTAGGCGGCCGCGTAGTGGTTGCCCGTGATGAACAGCTTGTCGGCGGTCAGCTTCGTGGCGCCGTACAGGTTGATCGGACTTGACGCCTTGTCGGTGGACAGGGCGATAACCCTCTTGACGCCGGCGTCAATGCACGCCTCGATGACGTTCTGCGAGCCGACGATGTTCGTCTGGACGAATTCCCACGGGTTGTACTCCGCGGTGTCGACCTGCTTGAGCGCTGCCGCGTGAACGACGTACTCGACGCCGTGCATGGCGCGGTGGAGGCGGTGCTGGTCGCGGATGTCTCCGATGAACCACCGCAGACGCAAGTCGTCGTTGAAGAGCTGGCGGCACTCGTACTGCTTGAGCTCATCCCGGCTGTAGATGACCACGCGACGCGGGTCATGCTTGTCGAGCAGCTCCCGGATGAAGGCCTTGCCGAAGGATCCAGTCCCGCCCGTGACGAGGATCGAGGAACCGGACAGGACCGACATTTGTGCCTCCAAGGCGTGACATTCGTTTAAGGCATGATGTCACGGTCAGACCTTGCACAAGGATGCGCGCCACCTGAGGCGCGGGAACTGAGGACACCATGACGCAGCAGAGCGGGCAAGCCGGCGGGCGCACCATCACCATCGGCGGGCGTGAGGTCGGTCCCGACGCGGCGCCGTTCATCATCGCCGAGATGTCGGGCAACCATGACGGTGATCTGGACAAGGCGCTGGCCATTGTGCGGGCAACAGCTCAGGCAGGTGCCCACGCGATCAAGCTTCAGACCTACACCGCCGACACGATCACCATCGACGTCGACGGCCCGCAGTTTCGGATCTCCTCCGGGCACGAGCTCTGGGCCGATCGCCGGCTCTACGACCTCTACCAGGAAGCACACACCCCGTGGGAGTGGCACGCCCCGATCTTCGAGCTGGCCCATGAGCTGGGGCTTCTTGCATTCTCGAGCCCGTTCGACCCCACCGCGGTCGCGTTCCTGCAGGATCTCGACGTCCCCTGCTACAAGATCGCCTCCTCGGAGATCGTGGATCTTCCGTTGATCCGGCTCGCGGCCGCAACAGGCAAGCCGATCATCATCTCGACCGGTATGGCCTCGGTCGGTGAGATCGATGCCGCAGTCAAGGCCGCCCGCAGCACCGGTAACGACCAGATCATCGTGCTCTCGTGCACCGCCTCCTACCCCGCCGACCCTGCCGACTCCAACTTGAGGGGCATCCCCGTCCTGGCGGACACCTTCGAGACCCTGGTCGGTCTGTCCGACCACACAATGGGCATCGGAGCGGCAGTCGCCGCTGTCGCTCTGGGCGCATGCGCCATCGAGAAGCACGTGACCATCTCGCGCGCGGGCGGAGGGGTTGACTCCGCGTTCTCGCTCGAGCCGCAAGAGCTCGCCTCGCTGGTGCGCGAGACCGAGATCGCCCGGATCTCGCTGGGAGCGCCGCGCATCGGCGCCACCGTGTCCGAGAACGAAGGCCTGCGCCTGCGCCGCTCCTTGTTCATCGTGGCGGATGTCGTCGCCGGGGACGTGGTCAGCGAGGCAAACGTCCGATCCATCCGGCCTTCGGGTGGGCTCGCGCCCGACCTGTTCCGTGTGGTCAGGGGACGCACGTTCCGCACTGATGCGAAGATGGGGACGCCCCTGAGCTGGGACGTCATTTAGGCCCGCCAGAAGGAGCACCATGCGCATCAACGTCGTCATACAGGCACGAACAGGCTCGACTCGCCTTCCCGGGAAGGTCCTGGAGGATCTGGGTGGACATCCGGTGCTCGAGTGGGTGGTTCGCGCCGCGCAGGCGGCCACCCAGATCGACACGGTCGTCGTGGCCACCTCGACACTGGCCGGCGACGATGTCGTCGCCGATCTGGCCGACTCCCTCGGGGTTCCGGTCGTACGGGGCAGCGAGAACGACGTGCTCTCCCGTTACGTTGCCGCCCTCGATGCCTACCCCGCCGACGCCATCGTGCGGCTGACCGCGGACTGCCCACTGCTGGATCCGAGCCTCATCGACGCCGTCGCCGGCGTCTGGGCCGCGGCCCCCACCCACGACTACGTATCAACCCTTGTGGTGCGCTGCCTGCCGCGGGGGCTGGATGTCGAGCTGGTCACCGCCCGGGCGTTGCGGGTCGTCGACCGTATTGCAGTCGGTCACGACCGCGTGCATGTCACCTCCCTGCTCTACGCCGTGCCCACGGCATACCGCCTGCTGGGCGTGTGCGTGACGCCCCCTGCGAATGACCTGCGGGTCACCCTGGACACCAGGGAGGATCTGGCCCTGTTGCGGGCGCTTGTGGCCGAACTGCCCGACGCGCCGCCGGCATGGAGCGACGTCGTCGCGGTACTTCGCGCCCGTCCGGATCTCGTGGCCATCAACTCCGGGGTGCAGCAAAAGCATCTGTCCGCCGGCTGATGCGTGTCCTGCTGCGTTGTGACGGAGGCGGGCCACTGGGCGTCGGGCATGTGATGCGCTCGCTGGCCCTGGCCGAGGCAGCGGTGGATGCAGGTCACGATGTGGTGGTTGCCGGATTCTTTGAGGGAGCGTTCCTGCAGGGTCAGCTCGCGGCGGCGCCGGTCGAGGTCGTCCAGATCTCGCCGTGGAGGGCCGGCGGTGACCTGCAGCCCCTCAGCGTCCTCCTCAGGCGCGTCCGCCCGGATGTGCTCCACGTCGACTCCTATCTGGCACCGGATCGGCTCCGGGAACTCCTGCGTCCCGCCGGCCTGGACGCGGGCGTCGGCAACGTGGTTCTGAGCAGCATGGAGGACGGCACGTTCGGCCGCAGGCCCGCAGATGTGGTCGTCGACCCGACGTTGGGCGCCGAGCTCTCGGCGCGGCCGCAGGACGGAACCATCTGGCTCCTGCGTGGGTCCCGATACACGCCGGTGCGCCGGCGGGTCATCGACGCCAGCGCGCGAAGGTCCCGTGACAACGTGGATCGGGTCGGGCAGGTTGCCCGTTCTGTACTCGTGGTCATGGGCGGGACGGACCCCGTTGGCCTGGCTGCCGGCGCGGTCGAGCTGCTGGCCTGCACCGGCCTGGCTCTGGAGGTGACGGCGATCGCCGTGGGGGAGAACGCCCAACGGGTTCGCAGCGCTGCGGAGGGCTCCCGGCTGTCCTTGAACGTCCTGGCTCCGGTGGACGACCTTGCCGCGATGATGTCTGCTCACGATCTGGTGATCAGCGCGGCCGGCACCTCGATCTGGGAGCTGTGTTGCATCGGTGTCCCGAGCGCCGTCGCCTGGGCGGTGGACAATCAGCGCGCGGGCTATGACGCGGTGGTCGCAGCAGGGGCGGCGATCGGTCTTGGCGGGCCTGCGCTGGGCGGGGATGAGCGTGCGGTTGACCTGCTGAGGAGGGCGTTGACGGATTCGGAGCGGCGCGACCAGCTGGTGGGCGCCGGTCGCCACGTCGTCGACGGACTGGGAGCCTGGCGGGTGGTGCGGACGTGGGAGCAGGCATTGGCCGTGCGTTCCCTGCCCGTGATCGGTGCCGCCGCTCTGGTCGCTCGTCCAGCGACGGTGCAGGATTCCCGACAGCTCTGGCAATGGCGCAACGACCCGGCCACGCGCGCCGGATCGAGGTCGTCGGCCGAGGTGCCATGGGGCGATCATCTCCGGTGGTTCACCGCAAGCCTTGCCAGGGCCGATCGCATGCTGCTGGTGGTCGAGGACCCGGTCGGCCCGGTCGGCATCGTCCGCTGGGACCTGCGCAGCGAGAGGGAGTGGGAGGTCTCGATCACGGTGGCACCCCAGCGACGCGGACAGAATCTGGCCCGCCCCATGCTTCGAGCAGCGGAGGTGGCGTTGTCCGAGGCCACCCGGTCGAGTGGAACCGACGTCAGGGCCCGTCTTGCGGTGGTCCACATTGACAACCAGTCCTCGATACGGCTGTTCGAGACCTCGGCTTATCTTCCTGATCTGCCGCCGGACCCCGCAGGCTTCATGCAGTTTCGCAAAGATGCTCGGGTAACCTGACTTCGATGCCCAAACTTTTGGAGAGTGTGTGAAAGCGGATCTAGTCATCGTTGGCTCGGGGTTCTTCGGGCTGACCATCGCGCAGCAGTGTGCGCAGAATCTCGGACTGAACGTCGTCGTCGTCGACCGTCGGAACCATCTTGGCGGCAACGCCTACAGCGAGACCGACCCGGAAACCGGCATTGAGGTACACCGCTACGGCGCACACCTGTTTCACACCTCCAACGAGCGGGTGTGGGAGTACGTCAACCGCTTCACGGCCTTCACCAACTACCAGCACCGCGTCTACACCAACTTCCGCGGTCAGGTCTTCCCCATGCCGATCAACCTCGGCACGATCAACCAGTTCTTCGACGCGGCCTACTCGCCGGACGAGGCGCGAGCGCTGATCGCCGAGCAGGCCGCCGAGTTCTCCCCGGCCGAGGCAAGCAACCTTGAGGAGAAGGGGATCTCGCTGATCGGCCGGCCCCTGTACGAGGCTTTCATCAGGGACTACACCGCCAAGCAGTGGCAGACCGACCCGAGGCTGCTCGCGGCCGAGATCATCTCCCGGCTGCCGGTGCGCTACAACTACGACAACCGCTACTTCAGCGACACCCACGAGGGTCTGCCGGTCGACGGGTACACCGCGTGGCTGGAGAAGATGGCCAGCCACGACCGCATCGAGCTCCGGCTCGACACCGACTTCTTCGACACGTCGCAGGAGATCAACAAGGCCAACGTGGTCGGCAACATCCCGGTTGTCTACACCGGGCCGGTCGACCACTACTTCGACTACTCGCAGGGACGCCTCGGCTGGCGCACCCTGGACTTTGAGCGACAGGTCATGGCGACCAGCGACTTCCAGGGCACTTCGGTGATGAACTATGCCGACCTGGACGTCCCCTACACGCGCATCCACGAGTTCCGCCACTTCCACCCTGAGCGTGAGTACGCGCCCGACAAGACGGTGATCATGCGGGAGTTCTCGCGGTTCGCGAAGGGTGCGGATGAGCCGTACTACCCGGTCAACACCCCACAGGACCGGCAGCAGCTGCTGAAGTACCGCGACCTGGGCCGCAACGAGAGCGGCGTGTTGTTCGGCGGGCGGCTCGGCACCTACAAGTACCTGGATATGCACATGGCGATCGGGGCAGCGCTGAGCATGGTCGACAACAAGCTGACGCCGCACTTCGCCAAGGGCGCGCAGCTCGTGAGCGGCGGGGTCGACGAGTGAGCACTGCCGCTCCGCAAGAGGCCCTATGGCGCGAGGTGGCCAGGGTCGTCTTCCCTGAGGTTGACCTTGAGGCACTGCCGCTGTATCTGGACACGAGTCACGACCTGGAGGCTGTCGCAGCCGTCGGTGCCGAGGAAGAAGCACGGTGGACCCGTGGCATGGCCATGCCCGGGACCGCTGTCACGACGTCTTTCGGCTCGGGACATCACGACTACGTCAGCTCGCGCCGGTCCGTGACGGTTCCGGCGGGGGAACGGGTCTCCTTTGCCACATACTTCAACGCCTTCCCGGCCAGCTACTGGCGTCGCTGGACGGTGGTTACCGGGGTCCGGCTCGATGTCGAGTTCCGTGGTGACGCAACGGTTCTGGTCTATCGCTCGAACGCCCGCGGGATCCGCCAGAGGGTGGAGCTGTCGCGGGGCCCGGCTGCCGACGCCGCTTCGGGCGACCGCACCACGAGGGTGAGTTTTGACCTGCCCATTGCGCCGTTCGGCGACGGCGGCTGGTACTGGTTTGACCTGGCCGCAGGCCACCAAGGCGCCGATCTCGTGTCGGCGTCCTGGTCGGTGTCCGTGCCGGCAGATCGCGTGCAGATGGAGCCGGGGACGGTGTCCCTGGGCATCACGACGATGAACCGCGAGCAGTTCTGCGTCGACACCCTGTGCACGCTGGCTGCCGACGGCGACGTACGCAAGCTGATCGACCGCATCTATGTGATCGACCAGGGGGGTGACACGCTGCGGCATACCAACGGGTTTGAGCAGGTGGCCGCAGACCTCGGGGACCAGCTTCAGCTGATCGTGCAGGACAATCTCGGCGGCTCCGGCGGTTTCAGCAGGGGGATGGCTGAGACGCTCGACGCCGGCGCCTCGCGCTACCTGTTGATCCTTGACGACGACGTCAACGTCGAGACCGAGGGGATACGGCGTTCGGTGGCGTTTGCCGAGCTGACCCGCAGACCGACATTGGTCGGCGGTCACATGTTCAACATGTACGACCGCCCGACCATGCACGCCTTCGGCGAGCAGGTCCGGATGCACGACTTCACGTGGGGGCCGATCGATCGCCGCCCTCCGGTCAACTTCGCGCTGTCGAACCTGCGCTCGCGGCCCTGGATGCACCGGCGGATGGACGTCAACTACAACGGCTGGTGGATGTGCCTGATCCCCACTGCCGTGATCGCCGAGATCGGGCTGGCCATCCCTGCCTTCTTGAAGTGGGATGATGCCGAGTTCTGTCTGCGCGCGGGTGAGAAGGGCTACCCGACGGTCTCAATGCCCGGTGTCGCCGTCTGGCACGTGCCGTGGACCGACAAGGACGACTCTGTCGACTGGCAGGCCTACCTGCACCAGCACAACCGTCTGGTCACCGCGCTGCTGCACGGCCCGCAGGACAAGCCCGCCCGGGTGCTTCTGGACAGCATGGCGATCGACCTCATGCACACCAGCGCCATGCAGTACTACGCCACCACGCTGCGGTTGCAGGCGCTGGAGGACATCCTCTCCGGGCCCTCCCACCTGCACGATCGGCTGCGCACGGTCCTGTCATGGACACTCGGGCAGCGCGCCAACTTCGACGACGCCCGCATCGAGACCGATCCGGACGCCTTCCCGGCGGCGCGAGGCCTGGGCCGTACGCCCTTGCCGATGCAGGGAAAGCGACCAGGCCCCAAGAAGCTCGGGCCGTGGTTGGTCAGCACTGCTTGGCGCCAGGCGCTGCGCAAGCCCAAGGTCTCGGCCGCCGCGGCGCCGCAGGCCTACATAGCCAAGATGGACGCCAACTGGTGGCGACTGGCGCAGGTTGACTCCGCGGTGGTTTCCAACGCCGACGGGTCTGGTGCCTCATGGCATCGCCGCGACCGCGACACGTTCCGTGCACTGATGAGGCGCAGCCTCAAGTTGCACCGCAGGCTGTCACGCGAGTGGCCACGGCTGTCTGCTGAATACCGTTCCGCCATGCCGGAGTTCACCTCTGAGCAGACGTGGAAGCGCACCTTCGAAGGCCCGTCCTGCGATCAGGAGAGCAGTACTCCTTGAACGCGACCTCGACCCAAGCGCAAGGACCAACAGATGTGTTGCCGCTGCGCGAGCCCGGCATTGGCGGGGGGCTGTTCTATGTGGCCCGCTGGCGTTTCCTGCTCATGCTGCTGGTCCGCAAGGAGCTGCGCGTTCGCTACCGCGGGTCGGTGCTCGGCATCATGTGGAGCTACGTCAAGCCCCTTGTGCAGTTCTTGGTGTACTACGTCGCACTGGGCGTCTTTCTCGGGCTGAACAAGACCCAGGCGTACTCCATCTACCTGTTCTCGGGCATCGTGGCGGTCAACTTCTTCAACGAGATCTTCGGCAATGCGACCAGGTCCGTGGTGCTCAACGCAGATCTCGTCAAGAAGATCTATCTGCCTCGCGAGCTGTTCCCGGTGTCGATGATTTGGGTTGCCCTCGTGCACCTGGTGCCACAGCTGATCATCCTCATGGGCGGGGCGCTGTTGTTCGGCTGGAGGCCGGGCCCGCTTAACCTCCTGGCAGGAGTCGTGGCACTGATCATCGTGGCGGTGCTGGCGCTCGGTCTGGGGCTGTTGTTCAGCGCCGTCAACGTGCTCTATCGCGACGCCGAGAACATCGTGGACCTGTTCTTGATGGTCGGCACCTGGGCTTCGCCGGTTCTCTACACCTGGGACAAGGTCTACCCCAAGGTGCCCCACTGGCTGTGGGTGATCTACCAGTGCAACCCGCTGACTCCTGCGGTGGAGCTGATGCACTACTGCTTCTGGTATCCGGCTACACACCAATCTCGCGCATCCCTGGCCCAGGCGGTTCCGCCCCATCTGCTTTTGTGGTCACTGTTGAGCGTCTTCATTTCCCTGGTGGCCCTCGCTGTGGGCCAGCTCGTCTTCGCGCGGCTGCAGGGCCGCTTTGCCCAGGAGCTGTGAGCGTGACAGTCAACAGCGTCGAAGTACGCCACGTCTCCAAGCTTTTCACCTTGCGGCACACCCGATCCCTGAAGGAGATGGCGGTCTGGAAGTCCCGTGGACGCGACCTCACCAACATCTTCCTGGCGTTGGATGACGTCGCGCTGAGCGTCCGGCAGGGTGAGTCTGTGGGCCTGCTCGGGTGGAACGGCTCGGGCAAGTCCACGCTGCTCAAGCTGATTTCCGGGGTCATGCGCCCCGACAAGGGCTCGATCGGCGTCCGGGGCCGGGTGGCGGGGCTGATCGAGGTCGGTGCCGGTTTCCATCCCGACCTGACCGGCCGTGAAAACGTCTACCTCAACGGTGCCACCTTGGGCATGAGCCGGCGTCAGATCGACCGACTCTTCGATGACATCGTGGACTTCAGCGGGATCTCGCGGTTCCTGGACACCGAGGTGAAGTTCTACTCCTCCGGAATGTTCTTCAGGCTGGCGTTCGCCGTGGCTGTTCATACCGAGCCTGACGTCTTCCTGGTGGACGAGATCCTGGCGGTGGGGGACGAGCCGTTCCAACGGATAGCCGTAGCGCGCATCCAGGAGCTGTGCAAGGAGGGCCGTACCCTGATCATGGTCAGCCACGATCTGCCCATGGTCGAGCGCATCTGTGAACGGGGTGTCGTGTTGCGCGAGGGGCAGCTCGCCTGCGACACCGACATCACCTCCGCAATCAAGCTGCTTCGACAGACCGATCGGGCCTGATCTCGTGATTCACGCCTGGCTTCCAGCACTCGCTCCGGCTCTCTTGGCGGCGGTGCTGCTCGTGGTACCCGGGCTCGTCGTCAACCTCGGTCTTGGGGCACGTGGTTTCGATGCGCTGGGCCTGGCACCGCTGACTTCCCTGGGCGTGCTCGCGATCGCGACGCTCATGGTGCCTGCCGTCGTCGGGCGTTGGAGCCTCGCGGCCGTCGGGGTCTCGCTTGCGATCGTGGCCCTGATCGCTGTGCTGGGGCGCACCGCCATAGCGTGGTGGGCGGGTCGCGGGGTCCCTGACCGGACCGAGGTCTCGATCCCGGCGCCCTGGCGAGTGGTCCTGGGTTATCAGCCGTCCGCGCGCTGGTGGGTGCCGCGGCGCCGAACGATGTCGTGGTTTGCGGCTGTAGCACTGGCCGCCGCCCTCGTTGCCGCGAACTTCGTGCTTGGAGTGCGCGACCCCAACCTGCCGTCGCAGACGATCGATGCGGGGTTCCACTACAACGCGGTGCTGTCGGTCATGCGCTCCGGCTTCCCTGACGGGGGTCACGTCGGCGCGGCCGCCGGCAGCGCCGTCACGGCGTGGTACCCGCCGCTGTGGCACGACCTGACCGCGATGGTCAGCTCTATC
>Ga0208079_1000932_pt1 | contig 15914 bp, 12 predicted proteins | sample NGESurdeep092012_5_FD_184474 | JGI IMG/M metagenome (GOLD analysis project Ga0208079, IMG submission 184474) | Arctic peat soil microbial communities from Barrow, Alaska - NGEE Surface sample 210-2 deep-092012 (SPAdes) | ecosystem: Environmental > Terrestrial > Soil > Wetlands > Peat ... | reverse complement strand
AGTACTTGATGTCGATGTCCAGGTAGGGGTGGATCAGGCGGTCCTTGATGAACTGCCAGATGATCCGCGTCATCTCATCGCCGTCGAGCTCGACTATGGGGTTGTGCACCTTGATCTTGCTCATACGTGTGGCTCCTCGGTTCGACCGCTGGTTGCTTCGTGAACTGATCCCAGATTACCTTGACATCAAGATACTTTGTATTCGGCCCACACGCCTGCGGTCGGGCGCCTGATGGGGCGTATATCACAGCACCTGACGAGCACCTCAGGGGTCGCTGCTAACGTCGACCAGGTATTCACACTCGTCGCCCGAAGGGGCGCAAGCCAAAGGGGCACAACCCAGTGAGCACTACACCCATCAAAGTCGCCGTGACCGGCGCCGCAGGCCAGATCGGCTACAGCCTGCTCTTCCATATCGCCAGCGGTGCGCTCTTCGGCCGGGACACTCCCGTGGAGCTCCGGCTGCTCGAGATCGCCCCTGCCCTCAAGGCACTTGAGGGCGTCGTGATGGAGCTCGACGACTGCGCCTTCCCGACGCTGGCCGGAGTCCAGATCGGCGACAACCCGAACAAGCTCTTCGAAGGGGTCAACCTCGCCCTGCTCGTCGGTGCGCGCCCGCGTGGCCCTGGCATGGAGCGCAGCGACCTGCTCGAGGCCAACGGCGCGATCTTCACGGTTCAGGGCAAGGCCCTGAACGACCACGCTGCTGATGACGTACGCATCACGGTGACCGGCAACCCGGCCAACACCAACGCCCTGATTGCGATGAGCAATGCGCCGGACATCCCCCGCGAGCGCTTCTCGGCACTGACCCGCCTGGACCACAACCGCGCACTCGCACAGCTCGCCGCCAAGACCGGTGCCAGTGTCAACGACATCCGCAGGATGACGATCTGGGGCAACCACTCCGCGACGCAGTACCCAGACATCTTCCACGCCGAGGTCAACGGTCAGAACGCCGCGCGGCTGATCAACGACCAGGGGTGGCTGGAGACCGACTTCATCCCGACAGTCCAGAAACGCGGTGCGGCCATCATCGACGCCCGCGGCTCATCGTCGGCTGCATCGGCTGCGTCGGCCACCGTCGACAACGCCCGCGACTGGCTGCTCGGCTCGGCCGTCGATGACTGGCTCTCAATGGCCGTCGTCTCCGATGGCTCCTACGGGGTCCCGGCGGGTCTCATCTCCTCCTTCCCGGTAACCACCAAGGACGGGAACTACGAGATCGTCCAGGGCTTGGAGATCGACGCCTTCTCCCGTGCACGCATCGACGCCTCGAGCGCCGAGCTGGCCGAGGAACGCGATGCCGTCAAGAGTCTTGGTCTGATCAAGTAGACCGAGCCTCCACCAGCAAAGGCGACTGCGCGTCAGCGACTGCGTGCCGACGCGCAGTCGCCTTTGCGGTGAGCCGGTTCGGTGTGTCGCGGGCCTGGCTCGGCACTCAGCCAATCGGCCGCAGATCCAGGGCGATCACGATAACGAACAGCGCAACGGCCGTCCCGAGAAGGAACAACACGTCGGCCAGACGAGAGCGCACAACCAGCCCGCCAGCCCGCGATGAAGGCAGCGCCAGCCGGATCAGGGCTGCGCCAAACATGGTGCCGGCAATAATGAACCCACCCCAGCGGACCTGGCCGAGAACGATCACCGCCAGACCTGTCATCAAGGCCGCGGCGACCAGCCACAACGCACCAAAGCGGGCAGAGGTCACACGCGGGCCGCACGCTCGGCGGCCTCAACAACGTTAGTGAGCAACATGGCGCGGGTCATCGGCCCGACACCGCCGGGGTTCGGGGTGAGCCATCGGGCAACCTCGGCCACGTCGCCATGAACGTCACCCACCACTTGCGAGCTTCCCTCGTCGCCGGCCACGCGGCTGACGCCCACGTCGATGACCGCTGCTCCCGGCTTGACCATGTCCGCCCGGATGATACCGGCCACGCCGGCCGCTGCCACGACGATGTCTGCCTGGACCACATGGCTCGCCAGGTCGCGAGTTCCTGTGTGGCACAACGTGACGGTGGCGTTCTCACTTCGCCGGGTCAGCAGCAGTCCAAGCGGCCGCCCAACGGTCAGGCCACGCCCGACGACAACGACGTGGGAACCTGCGATGGGGACGCCATAGCGGCGCAGCAGTTCGATGATGCCCACTGGGGTGCACGGCAAGGGCGCTGCGTGCCCGAGCACCAGGCACCCGAGGTTGTATGGGTGAAGCCCGTCGACATCCTTGCTCGGGTTCACCCGGGACAGAAGAGCGAACTCGTCGAGCCCGGTCGGCTGCTGCACAAGGTATCCGGTACAGGCCGGGTCCGCGTTGAGCTGGTCGACAACTGCCTCGACCTCACCCTGGCCTACGTCCGTGCCGAGGTCGTACCGGATGCTCGCGATGCCGACCTCGGCGCAGTCCTTGTGCTTGGCGTTGACGTACCACCGGGTGCCTGGGTCCTGGCCAACCCGCACGGTCCCGAGACCGGGGACGATGCCGCGTTCTGCCAGCGCCGCGATGCGAGCCTTGAGCTCGTTCTTGATCGTTGCGAGGGTCGCCCTGCCATCCAAGATCTGCGCGGTCATGTCCTGAATCCTTCCACAGCGGGCGCTGCCCAACCTTGGTGGTCCCCCAGCCGTGACGAACTGCCTGGGATGCGGCCAGCTCGTCAGGCAAAGTGGCTTGGGCCAGGCACAGGGATGTCGCAGCAGGCCTGCCCAGAAAGCAGCGCGTGTGATTGTCGGCTGCCCTTGTCGTGTGGATCATCGGCACAGTCACCGATGCGGTCGGCCGCCCGGATACGCACTGGCCCGGTGGCGTGCTAGCCGCACTACCGCGCCAGCGGCCTCTGCAGACTCCGGCCACGGCACGCCCACGCTGCCGCCTCAGTGGGCAAAGTGCCGGGTGCCGGTGAAATACATCGTGATCCCGGCCGCTGTGGCCGCCTCGATGACCTCAGGGTCGCGTACGGACCCTCCGGGAGCGACAACGGCCCGGACACCGGCTTCCAACAGCACCTGGAGCCCATCGGCAAAGGGGAAGAACGCATCCGATGCCGCCACCGAACCGGCCGCCCGGTCCACCCCGGCCCTGGTGACCGCCAGCTGGCAGGAGTCCACCCGGTTGACCTGGCCCATCCCCACACCGACGCTGGCGCCCCCCTTGACGAGCAGGATGGCGTTGGACTTGACGGCGCGCACGGCCCGCCAGGCAAATCGCAGGTCGGCCAGCGTCGCGGTGCCGGCCGGGTCGCCGCACACGAGCTGCCAACGCGAGGGGTCATCACCGCCGGTCTCGCCGTCGACGACTGCGTCGATCTTGTCGCGCGTCTGCATCAGGACCCCGCCACTGACCGGACGGAAGTCGACCTCGTCACCACGTTTCATGCCCTCGGGCAGCTTCAGGAGACGGATCGCCTTCTTGCGCTTAAGGATCTCCAGCGCCTCAGGCTCGAAGGCCGGGGCGACGACGACCTCGGTGAATACCGTGGCAACCTGCTCCGCCATCGCCGCTGTGACGGGGCGGTTGGTTGCGACGACTCCGCCGAACGCCGACTGGGGGTCGCACGCATGGGCGAGCAGGTATGCCTGGGCAATGTCGGCACCAACAGCGATCCCGCAGGGGTTGGCGTGCTTGATGATGGCAACGGCCGGCTCTGCGTGGTCGTAGGCCGCGCGCTGGGCAGCATCGGCGTCGATGAAGTTGTTGTAGGACATCTCTTTGCCATGGAGCTGCTCTGCGGTGGCGATTCCGGGGCGCCAGTGCGCGTACAGCGCGGCCTTCTGGTGCGGGTTCTCGCCATAGCGCAGGACAGTCGCCCGAGTCCACGTCGCGCCGACCCACGCAGGGAAGCCGGTGCCGTCGCTGGTGTCGGTCAGGACGCTGCCCATCCAGCTTGCGACCGCGAAGTCGTAGCTTGCCGTGTGCACGAACGCCTCTGCCGCAAGAGTCTTGCGCTGGTTGAGAGTAAAGCCCCCGCCCCGGACGGCAACCAGGACCGAGCCGTATTCCGCGGGGTTCGTCACGATCGCGACGCTCGCGTGGTTCTTGGCTGCGGCCCTGGTCATCGAGGGCCCGCCGATGTCTATCTGCTCGATGCACTCCTCCTGGGTGGCACCTGAGCTCACCGTGTCGGTGAACGGATAGAGGTTGGAGACCACCAGGTCAAACGGCTCGATGCCGAGATCGTTCAACTGCGCCACATGGTCAGGGTTGCCGGTGTCGGCGAGGATTCCTGCGTGAATCGTGGGGTGCAGGGTCTTGACCCGACCGTCAAGGCACTCCGGGAAGCCGGTGAGGTCCTCAACCCGGGTCACTGGCACGCCTGCGCCGGCGATTCGGGCTGCAGTGGACCCAGTTGACACCATGGTGACTCCGGCTTCGTGCAGGCCGCGCGCCAGGACTTCCAACCCTTCCTTGTCGTAGACGGAGATGAGTGCCCGACGGACGACGCGCTTGCCGGTAGCCTTCGACTCGCTCACGAGATGGTGACCTTTCGTTCTGTGACGGAGAAACCATTGCGGACCATCCGGCCCACGTAGTCGACGAGCATCTGGCGCTCGGCGGTCTTGATGCGTTCGTGCAGGGTCTGGACACTGTCGTGGTCGTGCACGTTGACGGCCCTCTGGGCCACAATCGGGCCGGTGTCTACGCCGGCGTCGACGACGAACAGCGTGCACCCTGTGACCTTGACGCCATAGTCGAGAGCTTCCGCGGGACCATGGACGCCAGGAAAGGACGGCGACAGTGCCGGGTGGGTGTTGACCGTGTGTCCACCGAACTGTTTCAGGAACGCTTTGCCGGTGAGCTTCATGAAGCCAGCCAGAACCACCAGCTGGGGGTGGTAGGCCGCCACCTGCGATGTGAGCGCGGCGTCCCAGTCCGCGCGCGTGGCGAACTCGCCGACCCGGCATACGAAGGTGGGGATCCCGGCACGGCGAGCGCGGGCAAGGCCTTCGATGTGGTCACGATCGGCGCCCACCGCTGCGATCTGCACGCCGTAGGCAGGGTCGGCCGTGGCGTCGATGAGTGCCTGCAGGTTGGTGCCACAGCCCGAGACGAGGACCACGATAGATCCGGTCGCCGACCCGCCCTCCGACATATTCGTCACGATGGGAGACGATATCCGACCGCGCACCCGCCATTGCCACCGTCCCAGCCAGCAGACCCTTGGCCGCGCCTGACACGTCGCGCGTGCTGCCCGGGAAGGGGTGGCACCTTCACGGCGGTCCGCCATGCTGATACTGGTCGCGCTGATCCACGACGCATCGCGCTGCCCCACACCGCGGTGGCCGCGGTCCCGTTGCGGTGGGCCAGGTCGAGTCAGTCCGGTCGATCCAGGACCGGTCCGCCGGCCGGGCACCGACACGCAACATGGCACCCGTCGTCGCTCTGGTCCTGGTGTGCCCTGCCGGCCTGCTGGTGTCGTTACCCGGTGCCTTCTATGGCATGGCGAAGAGCCTCTAGGACCACACCCTCGGGGCGAACACCGCGATCGCCGCTGCAGACGGCAGCTCGCGATCCAACGACAGTCTCGACTCGATCTTCAGTGGCGCCTTCAGGTCCGGACAGCACGCAGGTGGCTGACTCCGACGAAAACCGCTGATCCCAGCAGCAGCTCTGCCAGCACTGCGGCGCCGAACACCAGCGACGGTGCCCCTAACCCGCTGAGCCGGGCGGCCCCGAGCGAACCGCCCGCCAGATAACTCGCCAACGTCAGGACAAGGGCAGCGGTCAGACATGCCAATGCTGCGGTCTCGGCCTTGGCCCGCCAGGACGAGAGCCGAGCCAGGACGCGCACGGCACGCCAACCAACCAGTGCTCCAGCGGCAACCGGAACCATGGCACTGAGCCACATGCCGGCAGGCAGCGGGCCGGGGGCCGGCACGGCACCCAGACCGGGGATGAGCGGGAGCAGGCCGGGGTTGGAGTGCGCCCAGGTCATTGCACTTCCCTCGCCCAGGCCGAAGCCCGGCCCGGCGATCCAGGAGGCAGCCCACAGCCCGACGTTGGGCAGGACCATCAGCTGGCCAAGGCTGAGCAGGACCATGCCGACCGGGTCGGTACCCAGGGCGTCGTTGAGCCGGCCGATCCGGCCCAGATGCATCACGACCATCATGAGAGTCAGGCTCACCCCGGCGCCGAAGATCACCGATGCCCCCCACAGCCCCGGACGGATGGCCCGGCGCAGATGGATCGGCACCCGGGCTTCCAACCATCCCGAAGCACCCGGCGCGATCGAACCGACGTGACCCCGGAACTCCAGCGCAAGGGCACCCAGCACGGCGACCATGCCGACCACTGCGGGGCCTGCGAAGGAGCCCGGTATCGAGGCGTGCAAAGGGTCGCGGGCCGTTGCGAGCGCGACGATGAGTCCCACGGCGGCATACGAGGCGGCGAAGACAAGGCCGGCTTCAGCCACGTCGCGACGCAACCCTCCCCACCCGATCTTCCTGCGCGGGCGCACGTCGTCGAGCTGCCCGAGCACCCGGCGGGCGGCGATGGTGGCTACGACCAGCGGGATGGTGGTGAGCAACAGGGGCATCAGCGAGATGGCGGCGGGCCCCGTGCTCAGCTCTACGCCGTTGGCCAGCAGCCAGACGCACGAGCCGACTGACAGCGCCCGGTGCCAGTCCACGGTGCTCTGCGGGCTGGCGACCCAGGCAAGAAGCACGGGCAGCGCAATGATCAGCATCGACACCACGGCAGCAGAGGCGCCAGCCACGGCTGAGCTCAACCTGAGACGGCCACCAGCTAGCTCATCCGAGGGCGTGGCGATAACCCAGACGCGGCGAAGACGATCGAACAGGCTCATCAGGTCTCCATGTTCGCCGTTGACGAAAGCAGGATGGGACAGGGCGCGCCGCCGGGGCTGAGATTGCGCCAAAAAACGACCGGCCGCCGAGCGCAGTATAGACAAATGCCGCATCTCGCTCCGGTCCTGCGGGCTTGAGCCCGGTCCTGCTGGCAGGTTCTGCGCCCGGCGGCGGGCCGGACACCCATCCAGTGGGAGCGCAGCCGCATCGTCCCGTGGTCCTTCTGCGCCAGCGACATCGGCATTCCGGGACGTGCTCCAACGCCGCCGACCACGGCCAGGAGGCGGTCACCGCTGGGCGCAAACGCCCCAGCGATGCCAGCCCACACCCCGGGCGGCCGGTCACCCAGGTCGTCTGGCTCGAGGTCACCGGTTAGATCCCACGGGTGAAGATGACCGCGGAGCCCAAGACTGCGGCGCCCGGAAGTGGACAACCCAGCTCCTCGACAGCGAAGTCTTCGCTGATCAGGTGCGCCAGCGGGGCGCCCGAGCGTTGGCAGAACCATTGACGGTGAGTTGGAGCACGGATCGTCCACTCTTGGTGTCTTTCCGGCAGCGGGTGGACTATTTACTCACGCGAGCCTGAAAGAGCGTCCGCCAGGCGGCTGACAGCCCGTGAACGATGTTGGAACCTACCAGCGGTTGGACCTCCGATCCCGATCAAGGGCCCTGAGCCCTGGTCCCTCCTACCACCTGCGGAGGGCGTCAGCCCAGGCTCTTCATCACCGTGCGCATCAGGTCCGCGGTGGCCGACGGCGTCTTGCCCACCTTGACTCCGGCGGCCTCCAGGGCTTCCTTCTTGGCCGCGGCAGTGCCTGACGAACCGGACACGATAGCCCCGGCGTGACCCATCGTCTTGCCCGCGGGAGCGGTGAAGCCCGCGACGTAGCCGACCACCGGCTTGGTGACGTGCTCCTTGATGTATGCCGCGGCCCGCTCCTCGGCGTCCCCGCCGATCTCACCGATCATCACGATCGCGTCGGTGTCGGGGTCTTCCTGGAACGCTTCGAGGCAGTCAATGAAACTGGTGCCGACAATGGGGTCGCCTCCGACGCCCACGGCCGTGGAGAAACCGATGTCTCGCAGCTCGTACATCATCTGGTAGGTCAGCGTGCCCGACTTGGAGACCAGGCCGATACGACCGGTGCCGGCGATGCTGGCCGGGATGATGCCGGCGTTGGAGGCTCCCGGGCTGATCACACCGGGACAGTTGGGGCCGATGACGCGCGTCGTGCCGGCCTGCCGGGCGTAGGTCCAGAACTCCGCAGTGTCCTTGACCGCGACGCCCTCGGTGATGACGACGGCAAGTGGGATCTTCGCGTCGATGGCCTCCAACACTGCTGCCTTGGTGAACTTGGCCGGGACGAAGATGACGCTCACATCGGCACCGGTTGCCTCGACGGCCTCGGCCACGGACCCGAAGACCGGCACAACGACGCCGGAGTCGAACTCGACTTTCTGGCCCCCTTTGCCGGGGGTCACGCCACCGACGACGTCGGTGCCCGAAGCCAGCATGAGCTGGGTGTGCTTGCGGCCCTCGGAGCCGGTCATGCCCTGGACGATGATCTTGGAGTCAGCGGTGAGAAAAATAGCCACGGTGGTTACCGCCTTTCAGTTCTTGTTGGCGGCCGAAGCCAGCTCGGCGGCCATGCGGGCCGCACCGTCCATGGTCTCTTCCACCGTCACCAAAGGATGGGCAGCCTCGGCGAGGATGCGGCGACCTTCGTCGACATTGTTGCCGTCCAGACGGACGACCAGAGGCTTGGTGGCTTCGTCACCGAGGGCATTGAGGGCACCCACGATGCCGTGGGCAACCTCATCGCACGAGGTGATCCCACCAAAGACGTTGACGAACACCGACTTGACCTGCTCGTCGCCCAGGATAATGTGCAGGCCGTCGGTCATGACCTCGGCCGACGCACCGCCGCCGATGTCGAGGAAGTTGGCCGGCTCCGGATGGTCGCCTGGCCCTCCGAACTCCTCACCGGCGTAGGCAACGCAGTCAAGGGTGGACATGACCAGCCCCGCTCCGTTGCCGATGATGCCCACGGAGCCGTCCAGCTTGACGTAGTTGAGGTCCTTGGCCTTGGCCGCTGCCTCGAGCGGGTCGGAGGAAGCCTTGTCCTCGAGCGCGGCGTGGTCGGGATGACGGAAGCCGGCGTTGTCGTCCAGGGTGACCTTGCCATCCAGAGCCAGGATCCTGCCGTCAGTAGTCCTGACCAACGGGTTGACCTCGACCAGCGTCGCGTCCTCGTCGCGGTAGACGGTCCACAGCTTCTGGATGGCCTCGGCGATCTGTTCCTTGACATCTTCGTAGAAGTTCGCGGCGTCCACGATCTCTTTGGCCTTGGCCGCGTCGATACCCACGATGGGATCGACCGGGATACGCGCGAGGGCCTCGGGGCGCTCGACCGCGAGCACCTCGATCTCCACGCCGCCTTCCCTGCTAGCCATTGCCAGGTAGGAGCGGTTGGCCCGGTCAAGCAGGATGGAGAGGTAGTACTCGTGCTCGATCTGCGCACCCGCGGCGATCATCACTTTGTGCACGGTGTGGCCCTTGATGTCCATGCCCAGTATCTGGGAAGCCGCCTCAGCTGCCTCGTCAGGGGACCTGGCGACCTTGACGCCGCCGGCCTTGCCGCGACCCCCGACCTTGACCTGAGCCTTGACGACAACCACTCCGCCGCTGTCGGCACCGACCGTCACGGCCGCTGCGCGGGCTTCTTCAACGGTCTCGGCGACGATGCCAGCCAGCACTGGTACACCGTGTGCTTCGAACATGTCGCGCGCTTGGTATTCGAAAAGATCCACGAGTCCATCCTCATCGTTGCGTACAGGAACGTCTCAACGGATCGTACGGGCGGCTACACGCCTGATTTCAACGGGGTGCCTCACCATGAGACAACCCACACTGACCAAAGGCCTCAGCCCGCCCTAAGGAGCATGGCCGGCACGCCCTCGGCCAGCCAAGACGATCGGCCGACCGAGACGTCAGTGGGCAGAGACGTTGGCCCTGACCCACTCGACGATCTCCGTCGTGGTCGCCCCCGGGGTGAAGACCTTGGCGACACCGAGCTTGTCCAGCTCAGGGATGTCGGCCTCCGGGATGATGCCGCCGCCGAACACGATGATGTCCTTGGCATCGCGCTCCGAAAGCAGCGCCGCGACCTTGGCGAACAAGGTCATGTGGGCTCCCGACAGGACCGAGAGACCGACGGCGTCCGCGTCTTCTTGAATGGCGGCTTCGACAATCTGCTCAGGCGTCTGGTGCAGACCGGTGTAGACGACCTCCATGCCGGCATCACGCAGGGCACGGGCAACTACCTTCGCGCCCCTGTCATGCCCGTCAAGTCCGGGCTTGGCCACAACGATGCGTAACGGAGATTCGCTCATAGGCGTCAGAATAGCCATCCGCAGAAAGTGGTGGACAGTGGGCAGGGATCACGCCCCATGAGCACGGCACTTCAAACCGTCGAAAATCGCCAGTGCGTTGCCCTCGACAAGTGGGTTATCGCAATATTACCGTTCAGTAACTATGCTGGGGCATTCAACCTCTCCGCCCTCAGGGTCGGTGCACAGGCACCAGACCTTCGCAAGCCTGCATGTCAACGGTCGCAACGCCATGGAGCGGGCTCGCAACGTCGTCCGTATCAGCGCCCAAGGGACCACTGAGGTCCTAGGTGATGCCGCCAAGGCCTTCCTTACCCCCGCCGGTGTAGCCGGCGCTGCGGTCGAGCTGGCATGGGCCAGCACCCATCTGGCGCTCTATCCGTTCGGCCTGTTCGGCGGCCCGGATGGCCAGGAGGGGCACGGGTACAGCATTGAGGGGCTGCCTCCGATGCAGCGCGGATTGGTGATCGGCGACGTCGAGGCTGCAGGCACCCCGATCCTGCTGGTGCACGGCATGATCGACAACCGATCGATCTTCACCCTGCTGCGAAGGGGGCTTCGTCGACGCGGTTTTGGGAGGGTCGTCTCGATCAACTACTCCCCGCTGACCACCGACGTTCGCGTCGCCGCGGCCTGGCTGGCCAAAGAGGTCGAGACATTGGTGGCCGAAACGGGCTACGAAAGAGTCCACGTCATCGGTCATAGTCTCGGCGGCCTGATCGCCCGGTACTACGTCACCCGCCTGGCCGGTGATGAGAGGGTTCACACGCTGGTCACCCTCGGAACGCCTCATGGAGGCACCTTCAACGCCTATGCGCTGCCATCCAACCTGTGCCGACAGCTTCGACCCGGCAGTGCACTCATGCGCGAGCTGGGCGCCCCGGTGCCCAGCTGTAAGACCCGTTTCGTGGTCTACTGGTCGGACCTGGACCAGATGGTCTTTCCTCAACGCAACGCACAGCTGACTCACCAGGATCTGACGGTTCACAACGTCGAGATTCACGCGACCGGCCACATGAGCCTGCCCATCAACGGCGACGTGGTCCACGGGATCTCGACCACCCTGGCGCAGCTGGGCGCCGACGGAAGCCCGCTGACAGCCGGCGGCACCAAGCACAAGCCCCAAAGCTGAAGCCTCCGAACCAGCGCACCTGCCCTGGAAGCTAATCAACGCCCCGCAACCGCTGGTGGGTTGGCAAAGTTAAATATGTGAAAAATGAGGATCTGTCCAATTTGTTATGGCAAATAGGTCCAACAGCCTCATTTTCGTTCATCCTTCGCTCCCGTGAGGTTCTGCCCGTACCAGATCATTCGCATGAGGCCCGCCACCGTGCCGGTCATCGGGAAACCTCCAGGCGCCCCGCAACCTCTCGGCCAGGTCGCCTCATTGCAGGTCTGGCCCTGCCCACAGCAGCAACCGTCGCACTGGTGTTCTGTGCGGCAGGCGCCGCCGTAGCCACGACCTCCACGTCCCAGTCGGCCGCCTTCATACACAGCGCCGAAGCTATGGCTTCGCCTCGGCCACCGGCGGCGGCACCCTCGGCGACAGGCTCCCGATATCTCGAAGAGATCGAGCACGCACAGGCCGTCGCCACAGCCAGCCGCCTCGCCGTGGCCGAACACGACCTGGCCGTCACGCGGGCAACCGAAGTCGCCCGCGACGCCGAACGCCAAGAGCTTGCCGACGTGGCTACGCGCGCGGCCTTGGTCCACAGCTGGCGGCTGCCAATCACCAACCCCGTGGAGACATCTGGCTTCGGCTATCGCTGGGGGCTTCTTCATGCCGGCGAGGACTTCGCGGTCTCGATAGGCACCCCGCTGGCCGCCATGTCGACAGGCACCGTGATCTATGCCGGCCCTGAGTCGGGCTACGGGATCTTGGTCGAGGTTCGCTACTGGGACGGCACCATCAGCTACTACGGACACATGTCGAAGGTCTCGGTCAACGTTGGCCAGGCCGTCGAGCCCGGCCACGTTGTTGGGCTGTCCGGCAACACCGGCTACTCGACGGGTCCCCATCTGCACCTGGAGATCCATCCCAACGGCGGGCCAGCCATCGATCCCCTGCCCTGGTTGGCACTTCACCACATCCCCGCCTAGGTCTCGGCCGCGACCCGAGGATCAGAGCTTCTCCAGTGGGGCGTAGCGCAGCAACAGCCGTTTGACTCCGGTGTCGGTCCCGAAGTCGACGTGAGCCATGACCTTGTCAGCCTCACCCTCGACCCGCACCACGGTGCCCAGGCCGAACGAGTCGTGGCTGACCCGGTCACCGGGCCGCAACAAGATCATCGGGCGGTTGCCCGCAGACCGTACACCCGGGCGCCCAGCCAGGGTTGCCACCGCTGGGGTCGACGACGACCTCGTGCCGGTGGTCTCGGTGCGTTGCCAGTCGATCAGCTCGGCAGGAATCTCATCCAGGAAACGCGACGCCGGGTTGTACTGCGGCGAGCCCCACCCGGAGCGCACGATTGCCCTCGAAAGGTGCAGCCGCTCGCGGGCGCGGGTGATGCCGACATAGGCCAGGCGCCGCTCCTCTTCAAGCTCCTTGTTGTCGCCAAGTGCACGCATGTGCGGGAAGGTGCCGTCCTCCAGCCCAGTGAGGAATACGACGGGGAACTCCAGGCCCTTGGCTGTGTGCAGGGTCATCAAGGTCACCACGCCGCTGTCAGCCGCCTCGCCATCGGAGCCGTCGGGGATCTCGTCGGCGTCAGCCACCAGCGAGACGCGCTCGAGAAAGGCCTCCAAGGAGCCCGCGGGTTCAGACTCGTCGAACTCGCGGCCCACGGCCACGAGCTCGGCAAGGTTCTCGACCCGAGTCTCGTCCTGCGGGTCCTGGCTGGCCCGGAGCTCAGCGAGATAACCGGTCTGCTCAACGACAGCCTCCAGCAGGTCCCCCACCCCCGAGCCGCCCTCATACACGGTTCGCAACGCTTCCAGCAGCGAGGTGAAGACCGTGATCGCAGCGACAGCCCGGGTCGCGATGCCGGCAGCGTCCTGCGGGCGACCCAGCGCGGCGACGAACGGGACACGCTCACGCTCGGCGAGCTGGGCGATACAGGCCACTGCTCGATCTCCGATGCCCCTTTTGGGGACATTGAGGATCCGTCTCAGGTTGACCGTGTCGGTGGGGTTGGAGATGACCCGTAGGTAGGCGAGGGCATCCTTGACCTCCCGACGCTCGTAGAAGCGCGTCCCGCCAACGACCTTGTAGGGCAGGCCAACCCGGACAAAGACCTCTTCGATAGCCCGCGACTGCGCGTTAGTGCGGTAGAAGACGGCCACATCCTTGGGCTTGACACCATCGGCATCGCCCAGGCTGTCGATCTGGCGGGCGATGAAGGCCGCCTCGTCATGCTCGGAGTCGGCCACGTAGCCCACAATCTTGGCACCGTCACCGGAGTCGGTCCACAGGTTCTTGAGCCGACGATCCGAGTTCCTGGCGATGACCGCGTTGGCCGCCCGCAGGATGGTCTGGGTCGAGCGGTAGTTCTGCTCGAGCAGGATGGTCCGGGCGTTGGGGTAGTCCTGCTCGAACTCAACGATGTTTCGGATCGTGGCGCCGCGGAAGGCATAGATCGACTGGTCCGCGTCGCCGACGACAGCCAGCTCGGCCGGCGCAATGACACCAGTGTTGGCGCCGTCGGTGTCGCCGCCTGCCGAACCGCCTGCCACATGTCCAACCAGCTCACGCACCAGCTGGTACTGCGCGGTGTTGGTGTCCTGGTACTCATCGACCATGACGTGGCGGAAACGCCGATGGTAGTACTCGGCAACGTCTGGGAACGCCTGCAGGATGTTGACGGTCGCCATGATCAGGTCGTCGAAGTCCATCGCATTGGCCTGGCGCAGACGGGCCTGGTACAGACGGTAGGCCTCGGCCACCATGCGCTCCTGATGGCTGGCCTCGCCGAGCCCGGCCGAATAGGTCTCCTCGTCGACCAGCTCATTCTTGAGGTTCGACACCTGAGCGGAGAAGGCCCGTGGGCGATAGCGCTTGGGGTCGAGGTCGAGATCACGCAGAACCATCGACATGAGGCGCTGGCTGTCTGCGGCGTCATAGATCGAGAACGTCGACTTCAGTCCGACGTGAGAGGCCTCGCGACGCAGAATGCGCACACAGGCCGAGTGGAACGTGGAGACCCACATGCCCTGGCTCCGGGCGCCGATCAAGGAGGCAACCCGATCGCGCATCTCGCCGGCGGCCTTGTTGGTGAAGGTGATCGCAAGGATCTGGCCGGGCCGGACATCGCGCGCCGCCAGAAGGTGGGCAATCCGGTGTGCCAGCACGCGGGTCTTGCCTGACCCTGCCCCGGCGACAATCAGCAGTGGTGGCCCCTCGTGGATGACGGCCGCCCGCTGCTGGGGGTTGAGGCCCTCCAGCAGCGCCTCCGGGTCGCGAGTTATCACCGGACGGGTACGCCGACCAGCACCCTCCGGTGGCGGTTCACCACCGGCCTCGGCCCAGGTGGGGACGCCACGGGCGTCGACCTCACCGCTGGCCGGGGCAGGGCTGAGCTCGGGCAGGGGGAAGTCGCCAAAAAGTGTGCTCATCGCACGTTCCAGCCTACGTTGGGCGGGCGACACCTTCGCGCCCAAGTGTCGTTCGATCTCGGTGCCCGAACAGCGGCTTCAGTTTCCTTATCGGATCCGTCAGCTCGCGGATGGGTGGCGATGACCGCGACCTGGGACCCGGCTGCGGTTGCCCAGGTGCCCAACCCGAACGGCTTGCACGACCGTGCCCTCTCCCACCAGCACAGCGGTCCCGGACAGAGCGACGGCGACCCATGTGGCGGCACGCAGTGCGCTCGCCCGCTCGTTCCAGTCCCGCCCCAGCAGGACGGCCGCGACAGTGTTCGCCCCCAAGGCCATCGCGCGGCAGCCGCGGCGGCACGAGATGGGACGGATCGGCGAGCAGTCGTTGATCGGCTGTTGGGTGCCTGCCCGGAACTGGGAGGAGATCGGCACGAGAGCCAGCGTCACCCGGGGTGGCCAGCGGCAGGCACCAGGCCCGCCGAACCAGTGGCGGCGAGGACGCCGGCGACAACGAGAGCGGCCTGGGGGCCAAGACCTCCGTCTCGGGCAGGGCGAGAGTGTGTTGCGCAATCCCCTCGACGGTCTCAACATCGTTCTCCTTGACGAGGTGCCCCACAGGGTCTGGCGCGAAAGCATCGACCCCCTTGGCTCCGGGGCGCAGCCGGGTAGCACGCACGCTGAGGTGGGCGCGTGAGACAAGACCTGCCGACCCTGACCTAGGCTCGGAGCATGACCACAGGGCAGGCGGAGTCCGGCCAGAACGAGCCGCAGAACACGTTCATTCGGCCGGCCGAGCCGCACGACGCGGCGGCCATTCTCGGGCTCGTCCTCGCGCTTGCGATCTACGAAAGGGCCCCCGATGCGGTGGAGGCGACCGAGCGCCACTTCCGTGAGGCCTTGTTCCCGCAGGGACACGCGCCCACAGCCTTCGCGCACGTGGCGGTCGTGGACGGGACAGTCGTGGGCATGGCGATCTGGTACGTCACGTTCTCGACCTGGCAGGGAGTCAGTGGCATCTGGCTCGAGGACCTGTTCGTCTTGCCCGAATATCGCGGTTCCGGCTTGGGTAAGGGGCTCCTGGGGACGCTGGCGGCGGTGTGCGCCGAACGTGGCTATGGCCGCCTTGAGTGGTGGGTGCTCAAGTGGAACACCCCGTCGATTGGCTTCTACAACTCCATCGGCGGGAAGCCG
>Ga0208079_1000930_pt1 | contig 15936 bp, 11 predicted proteins | sample NGESurdeep092012_5_FD_184474 | JGI IMG/M metagenome (GOLD analysis project Ga0208079, IMG submission 184474) | Arctic peat soil microbial communities from Barrow, Alaska - NGEE Surface sample 210-2 deep-092012 (SPAdes) | ecosystem: Environmental > Terrestrial > Soil > Wetlands > Peat ... | reverse complement strand
ATTTTCTAGTGCCCCTAACGGGGCTTCGAACCGCGCACGCACAAGACTGGCCCGACGCGAAGAACTCGGCATCAAGGCGCAGACGCGGGTGGAAAATGTGGAAACTCCAGGGCGCAGACTGAGAGTCTGCGCCACGTCGGTGGCTGAGAAGTTATTTTTGCGTGGTCTCTAAGGTAAAACTTCCACCTGCGCTGGTACTGGGGGTACTGCCCCCTTTCTTATGCATTTGGTAGAGTGGATGTAGAGCCGGTATCGACCGGGGCCGTATCCATGCGCAAATCACCTGCCGAGCAGTTTCTGAACCCGCTATTCCGAGCCATTTTTCTGATCGCCCTGGCGATGTTCGCTACCGAACGCGAAGCCCGCGCTTACACGGACCCGGGCTCGGGCGCGCTGATCTGGCAGATGGCGGTTGCCGGCCTGGTCGGCGTGAGCTTCTACTTCCGCAGGATCACCGCCTGGTTTAAGAAGCGAAAAGGTCCAAAAGTTTGAGCGAGCCCCCGCTTCCGGCGCAACCCATCACCGCTTCATTCCGCGATCCCGCCGGTAGCGTCTTTCGCTACCGGGAGAGAGTTCTGCGCGTCGTCAACGAGACGGGAGCCGCCGACCTGGAGGCCTTCCTGGCGTCGCAATCCGGCCGGAAACTGATGGCCTCCGGCGCCGTCGTCCCCACCCGCGCGCTCGACCCAGCGGAGTGCCGCGAGTTGCTGGCCGACCCCTCCGTTCGCGAGCTCTACGAGGCGCGCGGCGGGCAAACGATCCTGGAGCACGAGCGTGTCGATTTCCCCAGCTTCCCCTATGAGTGGACCGCCGAGATGCTGCATGCCGCCGGCACCCTCACCCTGGATCTGGCGCAGGCGCTACTGGCCGACGGCCTCGGGCTCAAGGACGGCACGCCCTACAACGTCCTCTTCCGCGGCCCCGAGCCGGTCTTCATCGACGTGCTCAGCTTCGAGCGCCGCCAGCCGGGCGACGCCACCTGGCTGCCCTACGCCCAGTTCGTCCGCACCTTCCTGCTGCCCCTGCTGGCCAACCAGGCCTACGGGCTCGGCCTCGACCAGATCCTGACGACGCGGCGCGACGGGCTCGAACCCGAGGAAGTGTACCGCTGGAGCAAACCTTCCCAGCGCTTGCGCCCGCCCTTCTTCAGCCTGGTGTCCATGCCCACCTGGCTGGGCGCCAAGCACAAGCAGGACGATACGTCGATCTACCGGAAGAAGCTGCTGAGCGACTCCGAAAAGGCACGCTTCATTCTGGATCACCTGCTCGACGGCCTGCGGCGCACCCTGCACCGCCTCAAGCCGGTGGAGGGCAAGATCTCCGTGTGGTCGGATTACATGGCCACCAACAACAACTACACGACGGATCATTTCCAGGCCAAGCAGCGCTTCGTGGGGGAGGCGCTGGCCGAGTTCCGGTCGCGCTCCGTGCTGGACGTGGGCTCGAACACGGGCCACTTCAGCGCGATTGCGGCGCGCGGCGGGGCCAAAGTGGTGGCGCTGGATTACGACCCCGTGGTGCTGGGCACGGTGTGGCGGCAGGCGCGGGAGGAGAAGTTGGAGATTCTGCCCCTGGCGGTGAATTTGACGCGGCCGAGTCCGGGGACGGGGTGGCGCAATCAAGAGTGCGCCAGTTTCCTGGATCGCGCGCGCGGGAAGTTCGACGCGGTGCTGATGCTGGCGGTGATCCACCACATGCTGGTGACCGAGCGGGTGCCGCTGGCCGATATCATCGACCTGGCGGCGGAGTTGACGACCAACCTGCTGGTGATCGAATTCATCGCGCCGGACGATTCCATGTTCCAGCGCCTGACGCGCGGGCGGGAGGAATTGCACCAGGATCTGACGCCGGAGTTGTTCGAAACCCTGTGCGCCCGCCACTTTGAAACGGTGCGCATGCAGCACGTCGAAGGCACGTCGCGGCGGCTGTACCTGCTCAGGAAGCGGGCGTAGTCCGAGTTATGCGCCGCGCCTTTCTGGCCGCACTTTCCTTCGCGAATCTCTGTTACCTGCGTGTCTGGTCCGAGCTGCTGACCTACCGGCGGTGGGACACCTATCTGATGGTCACGCCCCCGAAGCCGGTGGAGTACTTCGCGTTGATCGCCAATGTCTTGCTGGGCGCGGTGGCGATCTGGGGACTGAGTATTCTGGCCGTGCGCATACTCAAGGGCGGAAGTTTTCGTTTCGCGGAGATGGCGGTTGTGCTGGGGCTGTGCCTTCCGCTGAATGCGCTGCGCGCTGTCCTGGCCAACCAGTTTCCTTATTTAAAATCCCCGTTGATCATTCTGCTCGGCCTGCGCGGCGTGATGCTCCTGGGGGCGTTCATTGCCATTGTGGGACTGGTCGCGATCGTATTCTTCCACCGCAAGCTGGCCGCCGCGGCCATCGCGGTGCTGGCTGCACTCAGCCCGTTTTGCGCGATCACCTTCGGCCAAGCCCTCTGGAAGGCCTCGCACTATGACGCCAGCGAGTATGCCAACAATCCGACGGTTCCGATGATCGCGGGTGCACGCGAGTTTCCGCGAGTGCTCTGGCTCATTGCCGACGAATGGGATTACCGGCTGAGCTTTGTGGATCGCGACCGAAGTCTGGCGCTGCCCGAACTCGACCGCCTTCGCAAGAGCGCCATCTTCGCGGGCAATGCGCTTCCGCCCGGACCGGAAACACCGATTTCGATGCCGGCGTATTACGGAGGCCGGTTGGTGGACTGGGTCGTCTGGGATGGTCCGCGGGAACTACAGTTGTACCATCACGCCGGGGAAGGACACCTGGTGCCCTGGAGCGCGCAGCCCAATATTTTCCAGCGCGCCGGAGGGCTGGGCATCAACACCGCCCTGGTGGAATGGTTTCATCCGGCGTGCCGCGTGCTTAGCGGCCTGAGCTACTGCACCTGGCGGCCGATGGCCATGCAATACAACAGTATGGGGGACAGCTTCTGGCAGATTCTGCCGCACCAGGCGCGCAGTCTGTTCGAAACCACCTTGCTTTCTCTCTTCGGCGGCACGTTGGCCGCCGAACAGCAGACCAACGTCTATCACGCGATTCTGCGCGAGGCGGAGAACCTGGCGAACGATACCAACTTCGGCTTCACGCTGGTGCATCTGCCCGTCCCTCACGCGCCGCACGCTTACAATCGCAAGACCGGAGAGTTTACTCTCGGCAACGCTCCCATCGCCGGATACGTGGACAGCCTGGCGCTGCTGGATCGGACGGTGGGCGAGATCCGCCGCAGCATGGAGAACGCCGGCACCTGGGAAGCGACGACGGTGCTCTTCACCAGCGATCATCCTTATCGCGAAGCCCGGCAATTGGATGGTAAGAGCGACCCCCGGATTCCCTATCTCCTGAAGCTGGCTTCGCAGAAGGAGGGAATCGAGTACACGCAGCAGTTCAATGCGGTGCTGACTGCCGACCTGCTGATGGCCGTGCTGCGCGGCGAGATCGCAGGCCCGGCGCCGGCGATGGCGTGGCTGGATCGGAATCGGGCGCGTTCCCTCGGCAAGTGAGAGGGCGCATTTCCGGCTCTCCTTACTGGCCCGTGTCCGCGGCGCCGCCGATGCTCCACCCGCTCAGGATGTCGCGCGTGGCGGTGGAGGAGGCGGTGAGCAAGGGTTCCACGCCTGCCAACAACATGATGGCGGTGACGCGCCCCGGAGTGCTGCCCTGGGTGGTGCTCACCATAATGGCGTCGCCGGGCTTCAATTCGGATAGCGGCATAGCCGGGAGGTTATCCAGCATCTGGCTGACGTCGCCAGAGCCATTTCCGGCTCCGGCCGGCTGCACCCCCGGGGCATAACGCCGCGCCAGGGTGCGCGCTGCCTGCTCCGGCAGTCTCTTCATGGTGGAATTGGAATCGACCGTCATGGTGAGCGGCTTCTTGGTGGCGAGATCCTTGACGGAGAGTTCGCCGGCCTGCGGATTGACGGAGGTGATGGTGGCTGCGATCTGGCGGAAGGACCCGAAGACGATCTTTTCGGCCTGAATGGTGGCGCCATCCTCGGTCTTATTGCCCAGGACCCGCATCTGGTCGCCGGTTTTGATTTCGGCGAAAGTGCTGGGCCTGGCATCGGCGAAGCGCGGCGAATCGAGCGAGTAGCGCAGGTATGCCGTCTTGTCCGAAGGCCGCACGATATAGCTGTGCTGGCCGCCGCGGATGGCGACCGTCCCGGCTGCCGGATCCACCGCGGTCACCATTCCGGTGATTCCGCGCTTCTTCCAATCTTCCTGGTCCTTCTGCCGGAGGCTGGCTACGTCGCTCCTGGTCATTACCAGGACAGCGGTGGCGACCCAGGTCTTGGGGTCGGCGGGCGCGGGGCCGACGATCACCGCGCGGTCGCCCGCGGTGACGTCCGATAGTGCGATCCTGGCGCCTTTTCGGGCATCCGTTTCGCCGGGGGGAATGCGTAGAATGATGGTGCGGTCCGTGATGGTGATGGCGACGTCGGCGCCCTGATCGCTTTTCAGCGAGAGCTGTGGGATGCTGGTGCCGGCGTTGGTGACGGTGCCGGAGATCTGGCTGCGGCGGCCGGCCGGTTGGGTTTGCGCGAAAGCCGCGATGGTCAGAATGGCGCACGCGATGGCACTGCCGGCATGGTTTCCAGTCATGATTGCTCCTCCGTCAAAAATCGTACCGCAGTTGAAGATCGAACCGCCGGTTCCCGCCTTGTCCACCACCCATCAACCCGGTGGAGCGTCCAAATGCGGGCCGATCGAGGTACAGGGAATCTCCGTTGAGATCGCGGCCCACCGTGATGTTGTAGGGACGGCCCGACGCCACCGTCGGGAAAGGACTGAGGCGAAGCCCCCACGGCATCGAGATCGAACCGTTCGACTGGACGCGATGCCGCACGTCAAAGCCCGCACGCCCATACTCCGGGGAAAGGTCGTATTGGTTCGCCGGAAAGGTGCCGGCTCCGTCACTATTGCTATTGGCCCGGCCCCGGGCGTAAAAGCCCGAGAGGGTGAGTTTCGGGCTCACGCGCGCATGCAGGTTGGTGACGATCTGGTTCTGCCGGTAAAGCGCGCTGGTCTCGTACAGATAGATACTGTCGACCCCGCCATAGGGATGCAGTCCGCTTCCGGGAAGGGCTGCGTTGATGTTGCGCGAGCGCAGCACGCGGACGCCGCGGGAATGGATGTAGTTGGTCGATAGCGTGATGTTCTTCGGCAGTTGACGTTCGAAGCCGATGGCCGCCTGAATCGGCATGGGGGCGCGCCATTGCGCATCCACCTGGCGGATGGCCTGGGGCTGTGCGTTCCCGGCCAGAGTCTGTGTCGAGGGAACGGCCGGATAGAAATCCGGGAACGGCAGCAGGAACTGCTGCTGACGAACCCCATCGAGGCGCAGCGCGTCCAGCGTCAGGCTTTCGCCCAGGCGGTCGTAGAACATGCCAAATCCGCCACGGATCGCGTTCTTCGCCGCCTTGCCCTTGACGCTTCCCAATCCCCAGGCGAATCCGATGCGCGGCCCGAAATCCGAGCGGTCTCCGCTGTGCGTCTGCGCTTCGTACCGCAATCCGCCGCTCAGCGTGAAGTTGGGCCGCAGTTTCCAGTCATCCTGCAGGAAGAAGCCGAAATCGGCCTGCCGGATAGCCACCACCGGATCGCCGCCGGAAATGGAGAACTGGCTGGCGCCGCCGCCCGACGCGCGGATCTGCCGGGGCGTCAGCCCCTGCTCGAAGCCAAGCACGGTCAGCCGGTAGCTGTCGAGCGAAGTGAAGGTGAAGGTGCCGGCGTAGTTCTGCGTCGCCCGGTCGTGGAGCGAGATGGCACGGAGCAAACCGCCCCACCGGATATTGTGTTTGCCGCTGACCAGCCTGGTGAAGTTTTGCAGCTCGAAGCGATCCTGATTGGTGTAGGAGAGCAACTGGGGGGAGCCCCCGCTGACTGGTACGGCGGCAATCTGAAAACTGCATGAAAGGGGCGTCGCTCGCTTCTGCCCCTACTTCTCGCGCGACAGGACGATGCAGTCCATGGGTTCCAGGACCATCAGGGGTCCGGAACCCACGCCAATCTCGTGCTATTCTATCTGGGAGTAAGTATTGTTGTATGCCTAAAACGCCGAAGAAAACAAAGGTCTTTAATCGTCATCAACCACACAAGTGCCCCACCGGCATCAAAGGCTTTGACGAAATTACAGAAGGCGGGCTTCCGAAAAATAGAACCACTCTAATTTCTGGAAGTGCCGGCTCTGGAAAAACCCTTTTGGGGATTGATTTTTTAATCAATGGCGCGATCAACTACAACGAGCCAGGCATCTTCATGTCATTTGAAGAGACAGAAGATGAACTTTATGAAGACGTGGATTCTCTCAACCTGGATTTACAAGGGCTTGTTTCACAAAAACAGATTCTGATTGAATATGTTCTTTTGGACCGCAGAGACATTCAAGAGAAAGGCGACTTTAATCTTGAAGGCCTGTTCATTCGTTTAGACCATGCTATTGATTCCATTGGCGCCAAACGTGTTGTTTTGGATTCTATTGAATCTCTCTTTGCCGGTCTCACGGATGCTGGCATTCTTCGCTTAGAGATAAAAAGACTTTTCCGGTGGCTTAAGGAAAAACAAGTTACCGCAATCATTACCGGAGAGCCGGGACAAGGTTCTTATACTCGTCATGGCCTGGAGGAGTACATTTCCGATTGCGTAATTCTCCTGGATAACAGAGTTAGGGAACAAATTGCCACCCGTAGGATTCGTGTAATGAAATATCGTGGTTCAAAGCATGGAACAAACGAATATCCCTTCGTAATCGATAAAGATGGACTTTCGGTAATTCCTATCACTTCCGCGGGACTCGATCAACCAGGCACAAACAAGAGAGTTTCGACAGGAATTCCATCGTTAGATAAGATGTTCAAGGGTTCAGGTTATACTAGAGGCAGCACGGTACTCGCTTCAGGTACCGCGGGCACTGGAAAGACAAGCCTCGCGGCTGCATTCGCAATAGAATGCTGTAAACGTGGAGAACGGTGCCTTTTCTTGTCTTATGAAGAATCTTCAGGGCAACTCATTCAAAACATGAGTTCTATAGGTTTTCATTTTGAACCATTGATAAAAACAGGGCTCTTAAAGATTGTGTCTACTAGACCTTCCTTTTTTGGTTTAGAGATGCATTTACTCGATTTATACAAGATCATTGCGGATTTCAAACCAAAATCTGTTGTCATCGATCCCCTGACAAGTCTCATTGGACAGGGGAACCCACTTGAAATTCAATCCATGCTCACTCGCATGATTGATGTTCTAAAATCCAAGGGCATAACCGGATTTTTTACAAGTCTTGTTTCTTCAACCGCACAAAACGACACTAGCGGCGAAATCGGCGTCTCGTCTTTGATTGACACTTGGATAGTAGTTAGAGAATTAGAAGAAGATGAGGGGAAAAGACGCATTCGTGGACTTTACATTGTTAAGTCTCGTGGCATGGGCCACTCCAGTGACGTCCACAAATTGATTTTGAGCGATAACGGAATAGACTTAGTACCAATGGATGCCGATGCTACCGCAGGCCCTCCAGTCAGAAAGAGAAGGTTGGTAAAAGGATTACGGAGAGAAGAACAATGAGTCAAAACAAGGTAAAAGTGCCAGGTGGAAAGCTGAAGATCTGAGGTGGGTCATGGGAACATTACATCCTAACTTCATTGTCGGCATTGGCGGCTCGGCTGGGGGGCTTAAGGCATATAAGGCGCTCCTGGACGCCCTGCCGTCCAATACAGGTATGGCCTTTGTCATTGTCGCTCATATTATGCCGACCGCCAATAGTCAGTTGGCTCAAATTCTGTCGCATCACACGAAAATGACAGTAATGGTGGCTTCCGCGGCGATGCCGATCCGGAGGAATCACGTCTACGTGATTCCTCCGGACGCGGATCTTCTAATTGAGAGCTATACCTTCAAAGTCGTCTCCCCGCGCACTAGGAGGAACGAGCAGATTAATGTGTTTTTGACTTCTTTAGCAGAGGCTATGGGGGCGCGTGCGATCGGCATTATCCTCTCTGGGTACGATGGCGACGGTAGTGAGGGATGCAAGCACATCAAGGCAAAGGGAGGAACAACCTTTGCTCAGGACATGTCCGCCGAAGTAGACGACATGCCTCTGAGTGCTCAGGCTTCAGGCTGTGTCGATTTCGTTCTGCCACCCGACAAAATTTCAGATGAACTACAAAGATTGGTAAGCACGTCCATAAATACAGGGGCGTGATCCTGTACTTGGATAGCGTAGCCGGCTGAGGGTTCCGGATCTGTCGGCGCCGCGAAGGGGATCGACAGCCGGATCAAGGCGTGATCTAAGGTCGGGGTGGCGAGTTCTCGTAAGCGCGAGCTTCCGCGCTGCCCGATTGATCGGTAACCTGAACGCGAAGCGTGCCTGCACTGGTTTGCGTGCGGAACGGAAGCGGGCACAGCAGGAGCAACACACCGGGCAGCAGACGGGCACGTACGGAACAGCTTCCGATTGGCAATTCGTTTTCCATCGACTTCATGGTAAGGCAGGAATCTGAAAACTGGCTGAAAGGGCTGCCTCTTGCTGTTCCCTAACCCAACCCGTGCAGAGTTCATCGCTTGTTCATCTACCATCCGGCATAATCTGTAGCGGGTAGCGTGTGTTCCATTTGGCGAGACCCAACTTGAGGAGGCATCACATGCGACAAGTTTCCCTGATATTTGCAGCCGGGATCGCGATGGTAGCGTTCATCGGCTTGGCCCAGCAGGCTCCAACCGCCGGTCCTTATAAGGTATTGAAAACGGCCAAGGTCGGCGGCGACGGCGGCTTTGACTATGTCTATGCGGACGACGCCGGGCGCCGGTTATACGTCCCGCGCTCCGGTCCTACTCCGCGAATCAATGTCTTTAATCTCGATACGCTGGAGCCGGTTGGCGAAATCCCCAAGGCCAGCGCCCGTGGAGCGGCGGTTGACCCCAAATCGAATCACGGCTTCGCCAGCAGCAAGCCGGTTGTGATGTGGGATACCAAGACCCTGGCGACGATCAAGACCATCGATGTGCAAGGCAACCCGGATGGCATTCTCTTCGACCCATTCAACCAGCGGGTCTGGGTTTTCAGTCACAGCCAGCCCAATGCGACGGTGATCGACGCGAAGGACGGATCGGTGGTGGGCACGCTCGATCTGGGCGGCGCTCCGGAGCAGGCCGTCAGCGACGGGAAAGGTCACCTGTACGTCGATCTGGAAGACAAGGACAAGATTGCCGCCGTGGACGCCAAGACACTCAAGGTAACCGCGGTGTATGATCTTGCCGGCAAGGGTGGCGGGCCCGGTGGGTTGGCATTCGATGTAAAGAATCACGTACTCTTCGCCACCTGCCACAACCCCGCCACGATGGTGGTGCTCAATTCCGACGACGGAAAAATCCTCGCGACCCTGCCGATCGGCAGCGGCACCGATGGCGCCACATTCAACCCCAAGACCATGGAAGCATTCAGCTCCAACGGCGATGGCACGCTGAGTGTCATCAAGGAAAACAGCCCTACCAGCTTCGTGGTGGAACAGGACCTGAAGACCATGCCTCGTGCCAAAACACTGACGTTGGACAGCAAGACGGACCACATCCTGCTGATCGCCGCCGAGTACGGTCCGCCGCCGGCCCCGCCCGCGGATGCACCCAAGGATGCGCCGAAGCAGGGTGGTGGCCGTGGCGGCCGCGCACCGATGCTGCCGGATTCGTTTTCCATTCTCGTGGTTGGGAAGTAAACCGAGGGTAACCAACGGGCCGATGGGGCAGTCCGCCGCATTTGGCGGGCTGCCCCACGTTTTGGTAGCCTCCTGATATTGGTGCCGAATTGAAGTTTCTCTATTCTCTGGTCATCGCTTTCCTGTTTTCGCAGGTTCTTATCGCTCAGACCGCGACGCTTCGCGGGCAAGTCACCGACGAGAGCGGCGCGGTGATTCCGCGCGCGAAGGTAACGCTCAACGGTCAATCGGGCGCGGTGAAGCGCGCGGTGACGGACAACAACGGGTCCTACACATTCGCCGGCGTGACGCCCGGCGACTACACGGTGCAGGCGTCTGCGCCCGAACTGTCGCAGGCCCAACCCGCCAAGGTGACGCTGCTCTCGGGCTCGCAGTCGCTGAACCTGATGTTGACGGTGGCGTCGATTTTGGAGAAGGTGACGGTGCAGGAGACTTCCGGGCCGGCGCTGACCACCGATTCCTCCGGCAGCGCCGGCGCGGTGGTGCTGCGCGGCGCCGACCTGGAGGCGCTTTCGGACGACCCGGACGATTTGGCAGCCGACCTGGCGGCGCTGGCGGGGCCCTCGGCCGGTCCCAACGGCGGATCGATCTTCGTGGACGGCTTCAGCGGCGGCCAGCTTCCGCCGAAGGAATCGATCCGCGAGATTCGCATCAACCAGAACCCGTTTTCGCCGGAGTACGACAAGCTGGGCTACGGCAAGATCGAAATCTTCACCAAGCCGGGCTCCGACAAGTATCGCGGGTCGGCGCAATGGAATTTCGCCGACGACTTTTGGAACACGCGCAACCCATACTCGCCCACCAAAGCGCCCTTCCTGCTGAATGAATTCGAAGGCAGCGCCGGCGGGCCGCTGACCAAAAACTCGTCCTTCACGCTGGATGCACAGCGCAACATGGTGGATAACGGCTCGATCACCAACGCCGTCACAATCGATGCGCAGACGCTGGCGACAAAGCCGTTCGCGGGCATCCTCACCACGCCCGGCCGGTTCACCAACATCAGCCCGCGGGTGGACTACCAACTCGGCCAGAACCATACGCTGATGTTCCGGTACGGAATTACGCACTCGGACGTGCGCGACAACGGGATCGGCGGCTTCGACCTGATCTCGCGCGGGTACCACTCGCAGTTCACCAACCAGACGGTGCAGGCGGCGGACACGGCGTTGATCGGCTCGGCGGTCAACGAGACGCGCTTCCAGTATTACCGCAGCGCGACGCAGGCGCTCGCCAACAGCCTGAGTCCCGCGACGCTGGTGCTGCAATCGTTCAACGGCGGCGGAACGGCGTTGGGGCGCACGTTCGACACGCAGAACAGCTACGAGCTGCAGAACTACAGCTCGATGTTGAAAGGCCGGCACTCCTGGCGATTCGGCGTGCGGCTCCGCGGCCAGACGGACGACAGCGTCTCGCCGCAGAACTTCAACGGGACCTTCACCTTCGGCGGCGGCGCACTGGCGCCGGTGCTCGATGCGCGGAATCAACCCGTCCTTGGTGCGAACGGCCAATCGCAGATGGCGCTCATCACGTCGATCGAGCGCTACCGGCGGACGCTGCTCTTCCAGCAGCTCGGCGATACGCCGGCCGAGATCCGCGCGCTGGGCGGAGGCGCCACGCAGTTCACCATGAACGCTGGCAGAGCGGAGCTTGCGGTACGCCAACTGGACGTGGGTGTCTTCGTGGGCGACGAGTGGCGCGTGCGGCCGAATCTGACGCTCAACCTGGGCCTGCGCTACGAGACGCAAACCAACATCCACGACTGGCGCGATTTTGCGCCCCGCCTGGCGTTTGCCTGGGCGCCGGGCGGCAGCGGGCAGAAGCGCGCGAAAACCGTGCTGCGCGCCGGCTTCGGCATCTTCTACGACCGCCTCGGACTCGGCAATACGCTGGCCGCGCAGCGCTTCAACGGGCTGGTGCAGCAGCAGTTCGTGGTCCCGAACCCCGACTTCTTCCCCAACGTGCCCTCACCCGCCATGTTGCCGGGCTTCCAATCCACGCAGGTGATCCAGGAGATCGGCGCGGCGCTACGGGCGCCGTACATTCTGCAATCGGCCGTCACCATCGAGCGGCAACTGCCCGCCAACACCACCATGGCGTTGACCTATACGAACTCGCACGGGCTGCACCTCTTCCGCTCGCAAGACATCAACGCGCCGCTGCCCGGCACGTACAATCCGGCAGTGGCGAACAGCGGGCTGTTTCCGCTGGGGCATCCCGGGCCGGTGGAGTTGATGGAGTCCTCCGGCATTTACAACCAGAACCAGGTGATCGCCAACGTCAACGCGAAGCTGAACGCCGGGCTTTCGCTCTTCGGCTTCTACGTGTACAACCACGCGAGGAGCAACACGGACGGGATGGGCACCTTTCCGGCGAATCCCTACAACTTCGCGGGCGAGTACGCTCCGGCGTCCACGGATGTGCACCACCGCTTCACCGTCGGCGGCTCGATCAGTTTGAAGTGGGCGGTGCGCATCAGCCCATTCGTGGTGGCGCAAACCGGCGCGCCGTTCGACATCACGGCCGGCAGCGACCTGTACGGCACCACGCTGTTCAATGGGCGGCCGGGGATCGCGACCGATCCCGCCAAGCCGGGCCTGATCCAGACGGCGTACGGGCTGCTGGATCCGAACCCCACACCGGGCGAGCGGATGCTCGCGCGCAACTACGGACGCGGCCCGGGACAGTTCAATGTGAATCTGCGGATCGCCAAGACGATCGGCTTCGGCAAGGAGCGCGGCGCATCCGGCGATGCGCGTCCCGGCGCCCCCACGGGGCAAGGCGCCGCGCTGGCGGCGGTCGGCGGCCGCGGGTTGGGCGGGCTGATCGGCAGCCCTTCGACCTCGCACCGCTTCAACCTGAGCATCGGGCTGTCGGTGCGCAACCTGCTCAATCACACCAACCCGGGACCGATTGTCGGCAACATCACCTCGCCGTATTTCGGCTTTGCGAACCAGATTGCAGGCGGACAGAACGGCGAAGGATTCTACGAGACGGCCAACAATCGCCGGCTGGAATCGCAGATCAAGTTCACGTTTTAGGGCCAACGCAAGAATAACTTCACATTGGCTGAATGGCAGATGTGGCGCACGCACTCCTGCGTGCAGCCTCGGCACTCTTGCCGACGCCCGCTGCCCCAGGGCGGAGAGGCGTCGAGTGGAGACTCGACGCAGCACGCAGGAGTGCGTGCGCCACGGCAGCAACTGCGCAGTTATTCTTGCGTGGCACCTTAGTGTCCTTGATGTAAATCCCTGCGTCTTAACTGCCCCGAATAGCCCTGAGTGGCGATGCGGTTACTGCGAAAGATAACAGCCTGCTACCACCGCTTCGCCGACTGCGGTTAGACGAGGGCTACCACATCCTTGGAGCGCTCGGACTTCAGGTAGGCGTTGGGATCGTGATAGAGAGCACCCTCGGGAAGCCACTCCATCAGCGGTCCGAGATCCTGGCGCACTATATTTTTGTAGAACTGGGGAAGCACGCTGCTCTCCTGCTCGAAATAGGGCGGGAATTGCGGGTCGGTGTCCAGGCGATCGCGAATCTCCCGGTGGTACCTGGCCCTTCCGAAGCCCTCCGTCGAAACCGCGCGCACCACGTTCAGCCAACGCGCGGTCACCCCTTGCGTCGCCAGGAAGCGGCGGAAGATCGTGCGCGTCGAGAAGGAATACCGGGTCAGGTCGATGATGTGGTCGTAGAGCGTCTGCCAGGAATAGTTTGCCGGCTTGACGTTCATGGCGCCGTTATTGTTGAGGAAGTGGAATGGGAAGGGCAGCACGCGGTTGGATCGCTGGTAATCCAGGTTGAGCGGCGCGGCCCGGCCGAATGCGGAGAGCAGCGAATAGGCCGGAAAGGCCCCCGGGGTCATGTCCAGGAATCGCTTGGTGAGTTCAAAAGGATCGGGCCCTTCGTCGGTATCGAGTCCCAGCACGAAGTTGGTTTGGATGTAGGGTATGTACCGCAGGATCAGATTGACGTGTTCGGACACCTGGCGAACTTTGGCCATCCCGAGCAGCGCGCCGGTCTTCGATTTTTCCCCCAGGGCGAACCAGGATTCAATGCCGGGCAGGACGCCTTTGAACGAATTGCGTTTGAGCCGTTTGAGGTGCGGTTCGGAAAGCAGGGACAGACTGCTTTCGGCGACGAAGTCGATGCTGCCGGGAGGAACGGCGTCCTCGATCATGTCCAGGTACTGGTCGAAGCGAACTCCAAAATTGGGATCGTGCCAGGCTACCAGGGGCCGTTTGAACCTGGTCAGCAGGAACCGTAGATCCTCGCGGAGTACCTCGAAGTCCATGGGTTGGTAGGGCACCGTGGCATCGATACAAAACGCGCAAGTGTACGGGCATCCCATGCTGCCGAGCATGGGAACCATCTTGAGGAGGGGCGCTTTCCTGAGCGTAGAGTCGATAAACTGCCAACGCTCGCGTACCCCGGGGAGGGTTCTGGGCTGCTGGGCGGCCGCGAGGTGGACGCCCGCGGGCCGGTGTTGCGAGCAGTCCCGCAAGACGTCACGGAGCGTACCCTTATCCGTGAAGCCCAGCACATAGTCGAAGTAACGCGCGGCGTCTTCCGGGTAACAGCGGGCGTGCGGTCCCCCGATGACGGTGATCGCCCCTCTGCCACGGAAGAGATTACTCAGGGCGTACGCCGTGTGCGCGGCCTCGGTGAACGCGCCGATGAAGACCACGTCGACGTTGTCAGGCAACTCCGTCAGCAGATCTTCAAAGCCGGTGTAACAAACGAAGGTAACCTCATGTCCCTCCTCTTGGCACCAGACCCCAATGACCTGGGGCATGATACTGGCGAGGCTGGCGTTCATTATGCGTGCGTATAAAGCCCGGGTAGGACCCTTGGAAACGATGTCGATAATCCCGATCCGCAGCCTTTTCATGAACCCTCCATGGTAGCGTGCAATCCTTCCGCCTGGCGCCTTACGATACGTGACCCAGTCCTGGCGCATACCTACCGCTGTGGCGTCGCCGGGCTAAACCCACCTTGCCGTTGACTACCATGGCCTGCCAGCCGGGTTTGCTGAGTTGGCCCCAGTATACACCTCGAAACAGCCGGCGTCTCGGCGCCGATTTCATTTTGTCGAGCCTCGTTAAAAATGTCCCCATGCTTACCTCGTTAAGAATGTCCCCTTTCTGTGTATTCCTTTGGTCGGTGCTGGCGAAAGTTGGGGCTGGTTCGCCGCATGCTATCGTGAAAGATAGTGTCTTCGCCACTCAATTTCCATCTGGCACAATATGATGGGCCGCTCGACCTGCTGCTGGATTTGATCCGTAAGCAGCAAATCGACATTAAGGACATCCCCATCGCCACCATCACGTCTCAATACCTTGAATACATGGAAAAAGCGCGCGAAATGGACATCGATCTGGGCGCCGAATTCGTCTACATGGCGGCCACCCTGATCCACATCAAGTCCAAAATGCTGCTGCCGCGCGACCCGGCGCTGGCGGAGGAAGGCGACACCTCGGACGATCCCCGCCAGGAGTTGGTGGACCGATTGCTAGAGCACGAGCGCTTCAAGAACGCCGCCGAGATGCTACAGCAAAAGCGCATGATCGAGGAAAACGTCTGGAGCAACCCGCAGATCAAGTCTTTCGTGTCGGAAGACGACGATCCGGGCCTGGCGATCACTCTCTTCGACCTGGTGAAGGCGTTCGGCGAGATGCTGGATCGGGTCAAGAACCGCCCGGTGTACGAAGTGGAATCGGCCGATGTCACGGTGGCGGACATGATGCGCTACCTGCGCGACCAGTTCCTGCAAGTGGGCCCGGACCAGCCGGTTTTCATCATGCGTGTGTTCGAATTGCAGCGCACGCGGCGCGCCATGATCGCCCTGTTTCTGGCCGTGCTGGAAATGGTGCGCATGCAAGCCGTGGTCGTGACCCAAAAGGATTTATTCGGCGAAATCGCCCTCCAGCGGCATGGCAGCTTCGACCAGGTATTCGCCAGCGAGCAGCCCATGGCCGCGATCGACAAAGACTACATCTGATACCAAGCATGGAAGAACTGGAAACATCCCCGCGGGGCGTAAGCCCGGAACCTGAACCGGCGCCGCCGGTAGATGCCACTAGCGCCGATACTTCGGAGGCGGAGACGCCGGTAGCGGAAGAACCCGCGCCCGAAACGCCCGCCGAAGACGCTCAGCCAGAGCCCACCCTCTCGGTGGATGAGCTGATGGCCACGAGCGAGGTCCCGTTCGACGACACGCCCGCCCCTGT
>Ga0208079_1000926_pt1 | contig 15976 bp, 17 predicted proteins | sample NGESurdeep092012_5_FD_184474 | JGI IMG/M metagenome (GOLD analysis project Ga0208079, IMG submission 184474) | Arctic peat soil microbial communities from Barrow, Alaska - NGEE Surface sample 210-2 deep-092012 (SPAdes) | ecosystem: Environmental > Terrestrial > Soil > Wetlands > Peat ... | reverse complement strand
GTCTTGTCAGTCCCGGGGGCGCTCGTGGGTGGCGATGAAGTCAGCATGGCAGTTTTTCATGAGCTTTCGCGGGCCGAAGGCCCATCCCAACAGACGACAAAAGGCGATGGTCAGTCCCACATCCCTGTTCAATTTCGAACAGACAGTCTGTCTGCCTTCGTCCTAGACTGGACGCGGAGATTTGCTTCAGCCATGGCTGCAACCAAAACGAAGGCAACGGAACCGGCTTTTAATGCCCAGGCATTCCTGGCCAAAGTAGGTAGTGGAAGAACCCTCGCCAACCACTCCGCGGGCGAAATCGTCTTCTCCCAGGGTGATGCGGCGGATTCGATCTTTTATGTTCGCAAGGGCAAGGTGAAACTGACCGTGATCTCCAGACAAGGAAAGGAAGCGGTGATCGCGATGCTGGGCGCCGGCGATTTCTTCGGCGAAGGTTGCCTCGCCGGGCAGACCAGGCGCATGGCAACCTGCAGAACCATGTCCCCCAGCTCCCTCGCGCGGCTGGAGAAAGTGGCCGCCATTCGCGTGCTCCACGAAGAGCCTGTCTTTTCGGAGTTGTTCCTCCGGCACCTGCTCGCCCGCAGCATCCGCATTGAGGAAGACCTGGTGGACCAGTTGTTCAACTCCAGCGAAAAACGCCTGGCGCGGGTGCTCCTGCTGCTGGCCAACTTCGGCAAGGAGGGAGAACCCCAAACCGTCATCGCCAAGATCAGCCAGGAAACCCTCGCCGGGATCGTTGGAACCACCCGGTCCCGCGTAAGCTTCTTCATGAACAAGTTCCGCAAACTGGGATTCATTGCCTATAACGGCCACCTCGAAGTGCACAGTTCCCTGCTCAGCGTGGTGCTGCACGATTAGTTTCCTGTCCGGCAGGAAGTGTGCAATTTGGTACAGATAGCCGCCGCGCTTGTCTGATAACTTCAGGGCGTCTACCTCACGTGAATGCCTTATGTGGACCGCTTCGAGAGCAGGCCAGACACCCGCCACCAGTTCACGCATTCCGTGGGATTCTCCGCGGCGCGCGGAACGGCGTAAGTCGATACGCTACCCCATCCGGATGAAACTGCGTTTCACTGTGCCGCGCCCCCAGGGCGGCGGCCCACGGGTAATCCGCTCCGGAAGCTCCATCGACATTAGCCGCCACGGAATTCTCTTCACTTCCCCCGAGCCTCTGGCGGTAGGGCAAATGATGGAAGGATCCATCGTTTGGCCCGTACCCCAGGCAGGCGGTATTCCCGTGAAACTGGTGTTGAAGGGCGCCGTGGTGCGCAGCGAGAGCGGACGGGTCGCTCTCGAAATCGCTCGCTACGAGTTTCGCACCGCCTGCGCTACCGGCGCTCCGCCAGCCAGGGCAGAAGGCTCATCGCAATAGTCTCGATGCATTGCGAGAGGACCGGATCCCGATCGCTCGGCCAAAGCCCGGTACACAGCGAAAACACCATCGAATCCGCGGCCGAGGATTCCTCGATCGCCGCGGCAATCCGGTCCTGGACGGTGATCGCGGCGGACTCGCCGATGCCCCCCAGGAAGCTGGCGAAGGCCAGGAATTCGAAGGCGAACTCGGGCCTCAAACGGGAACGAAATTCGGCTGGGATGACGGCCAGCACTTCGGCGGGCCCGGCTTTGGAATCGCCGCAGTAGACCATCGCCACGGCGCAATCCTCCAGATGGTGGACGGTGACGAAGAAGCGGGCCGGCGGTTCACCGGGTGACGCACACCGCATCGGTCCGAACCAGGACCTGCCCTGCACGGTCCTGAGGGTGTTCAGAAGGCGAGTGGAAGCGCGCCCCGCCGAGTCCAAACCGGTGGGACCGCTCCAGGTTCCGGTCCGCGAATCCCAGCCATATAACCGAATGCTGCGTTTGGCGCCTGTGTCGGTGTGGGTGAGAGCACCCATGGGCAGTCTTCCTCCCGTATGGAATAGACCATATCATACTTTGAGGTCTACTACTCATTTGGCCACCGGCGCCACCTGCGCCAGGCGGCGGGAAGGCGAACTCGCGGAGCGCCATCGCCCGATGGAATGGTCCAAATCGAGAGGCGCCCACACCATGTGTAACGCCCTCTGGGGGCAGACGGAGACGCAGGATGCCTCGCTGGTGCAGGCTTCCGGCCGGACCAGAACGCCGAGTCCCTCCACCACGAGCAGGCAACCGTGCGGGCAAATCGCGCCGCAAGCGCCGCAGCCATTACAACACTCCTGCCGCACCCAAGGAACCTGCTTGTAAGCCACGCGCATCCCCGATCTCCGGTCCGCAGTGCCGAATTCGCTTCCCCAGCGGCATTGCCGACAGGTATTGATGTACCACCTTTCGGCGCCGGTAACAAGTATCTTTGGGATACGCGACAGTTCAGGCGCCGTAGTAGCCTTCGCGGGTCTGCACGATGAGGCCCTTCTGTTTGGTGGTGAGACGAATCCTGTGGTAGGCGCCGGCGGTATCGGTGCGATCCGGCGAGTATCCCAAACTGTACTGGTGCCGCAGGTCCTCATCGATCTCGTCGTACACCTTGGCCAGGGGTTGTTTCTTCGAGACCTCGAAGAGACGGCCGCCGGTCTCGCGCGAGATCTGCTCCAGGACTCTCTTGCCGTTGGGCGTATTCATCGGGACGCGGCCTATGCGCCCCATTCCGATGCCGCCGCCGTACATTTCCGGGTCTTCGAAGAGGATGGAGTAGACCAGCGTATCCGCCCGTTGCGCGGCTTCCACGGCGGAGGAGAGCGAAACCTTGCTGCCCGTGTCCACTCCGTCGGTGAGCAGGACCAGGGCCTTGCGGCCACTCTGTTTGCGCATGAGCTCGTCGGCCGCCAACAGGACCGCATCGTACAGCATGGTTCCGCCGCCAGAGCGCCCGCCACCGCCGGAGGGCCCCGTGCGCCCGCCGCGCCCGCGGCGTCCGCCACCGCCCGGAAAGGGGAACGGCATCGGCTGCTGGGTGGGCTGACGCTGCTGTTGCCGCTGCTGCGCGGGCGCTTCCAGATTCTCCAGCGCTTTTTCCAGCAGCCGGCGGGACGAGGTGATGTCTTGCAGCAGTTCCACGTCGAAATCGAAGTGAATCACAAACGCCACGTCCTTCTCGGGACGCAGCACCTGTTCGAAGAAGCGGTAGCTGGCCGCCCGCTCTTCTTCGATCAGGCGGCGCTGGCTCCCGCTGGTATCCACCAGGAGGCCGAGGGTGAGCGGCAAATCGCTTTCCTGCGAGAAATAGCGGATTTCCTGCGCGCGGCCGTCCTCATCCAGCAGAAAATCGTCCTTGGTGAGGTCCTTGACGATCGCACCCGCCTTGTTGCGCACGTTGGCAAACAGGTTGACTACCTTGACGGCGGCGGAAAACGTGGGTTTATCCGGCTGCTGCGCGCCCTGTTGCGCGCCCTGCTGCTGTTGCGCGCCGAGCAGGCGGAGGGCCGGGATGAGCCCGAGGGCGGAAAACAGGCTGCGCCGCGAGATGGTTTGGTCGAGTGCCATGGATTGTGTTGATTGATGCGCGAGACGGCGGTCGGGTTACTTGCAAAGCTGCCACCGGGGTACCCTCTGGGTCCGGAGCGTTGTAATAATGCACCCTATTCGTCGTGGTGATTGCCGCCGGCGGCTTCGTGAATGATGTCTTCCACCACTTCGGGGGCGCGGGGGGACTCCAGCTCGGCGGCCATGCGGCGCAGGGCGACGCCCAGAATATCGCGGTGATGCAGTTTCGATCCGGGACCGCGGGCGCTCAGTTCCAGCCAGAGGCGGTGCACCAGGTCGATGTCTTCGGGCCAGAGGCGCGGAGGATGTGGCCCCAGGTTGAAGAACACCACGTCCTTCTGATTTTCGAGCACGAGTTCAAGGGATAGGGATGGACGCGGCTCGGGGAGCTTCTCCCAATACGCGCCGACCTGGGCGCCCTGTTCGGTAGGCGTCAGTTTGGGCGAGAGGCCCATCACGATGCGCGAGGATTGCAGGCGGGCGGCGGTCTGCACGACGGCGTCATAGGGATCGGTGCCGAGGACCACCATCAGTTCGACGTGTTTGCCGGCCTTTTCCGCCAGGTTGACGACTTTGGAGAAGACCTGGGTCTCGGCATCGGCGAACATCTGGCCGGGTTCCAGGCCATCCTCGGAGGCGCCGGCCTTGAGGATGCGCACGGAGAGCACCACGATGTCCATCTTGCGGGTGTCGGTCTTACGCAGGATGCGCTCCAGGTGCTGCATGTGGTTGGGATTGCGCACGGCAACCAGCAGGTTGCCGGGACGCACGTGGACGGCCTCTTTGGTGACTTCCGAATGGGGATCCAGGCGGAACTTCTCGGTCTCCGGCCCGTGCGCGAGCTTGCGTTTGCGATTGTAGATGTCGCTGAGCTCGAAGACGATGAAGAAGGCGATGGTGAAGAGGGTCCCGGCAATGGTCGCCGTCTTTTTGGTGAGCACATTGATCACGGCGAGGGAGAAGAGCGTGACGGTGATCATCATCAGGCCGAGCGGGATTTCGGTTTTGCCGATGTGGAAATTGAGCGGCACTTTCCAATCGCGCGGGCCCGGCTGCTTGTAGCGCAGCATGAGCACGCTGAGCGACTTCATGGCGAAACTCCAGACCACGCCGAAGGCGTAGGCCTCGCCGAGCATCACCACGTCGCCCCGGCTGATCGCAATGGTGAGCAGTTGCAGCCCGACGATGGTATTGATCAGCCGCGAGGTGGTGCCGAAGGTTTTGTGCGGGTGGCGGAACCACTCGGGGAGCACGCCATCCTCGGCCACCCGGTTGAGCACGCCGTTGGAGCCGATGATGGCGGTGTTGACCGCGCCAGAGAGGATCAGGGTGCCGACCAGTACGACGAATCCGTGGAACAGCAGGCGGAGCGGGACCGGGCCGATCAGGTACATGGAAAGGCCGCCGATCAGGTTGTCGAGGTACTGGGGCCGCGCGGAATCGGGGATGAGCATCACGGCGAAGAAAGAAACCAGCGAGGTAAAGATCATACTGTAGGCGAAGATCACAAAGCCGGCGCGCTCCAGGTTCAACAGCTTGGGGTGGGCGATTTCGCGGTTGACCTGCGCCAGGGTCTCCTCGCCGCTCATGGCGAGGAGGGCGTGGCCCAAGCCGATCATGATGGCGATGGCGGTGATGGAGGGACCGATGGTGCCCTTGAGCCAGCCGACGGACTCGTCGGTGAAGCGAATGTTTTGCAGGGTTGGAAACGGCACCGGCTGGTAGCCGTTCTTGAGAATCGTGACCACGCACCATACGAGCAGGATCACCACCATGACGGTGGTGATCTGCATGATGCGCAGCGCCTTCTCGCTGGATTCGTGCATGCCGATGATGTTCTTGCGCCAGAAGTAGACGGTGACTATGGCGGCGAACACTGCCGCGAAATAAGGAGGGTAAACCTTCAGCGAGGCGAAGTGCCCGTATACACCGATCTCGTTGACGAGGCCGCCGAGGTAGAGGCCCGCGCTGACGGCGCTGATGGGGCCGGTGAGCACGTAATCGAACATCAGGGCGGAAACGGAGAACTTGGCAAGCATGGCGCCCATGGCCTCGTGGACCACCTTGTAGACGCCGCCGCGCACGAACATGGAGCAGCTCTCGATGTAGACGGCGCGCACCGCATAGGAAAACAGCATGATCCCGAGGATGAACCAGGGGGCGGACTTGCCGACGGCGGTTTCGGCGATGCCGCCGGCGTAGTAGGCGCTGGAGGCAAGATCGCTCAGCACGATGGCGGCGGCGCGCCAGAAAGAAATGAAGGACAGCATCACCGTGGTCGCGACGACGACCTTCACGGTGGCTGCCCGTTGCTCGGGTTGCACGGAAATTTCTCCTCGATCGCCCATGCGGCGGCGACTCTCAAATTGGCGTACGAGGTTAGCTGACGGGCTAGAGCTTGAAAGTACTCCGTCCTTGCGGACTGCGCCCCGTGTTAGTGGGTCCCCCGTCTCCAGGTGGAGTTCGGCAAGTTCATATTAGCATAGGAAGGTGGACTCGGAAGCGCTGGCACGACAGGTGATCGCCAAGCTGCGCGGCATGGGACACCAGGCGTTCCTGGTGGGCGGGTGTGTGCGCGACCTGCTGCTGGGGGTGAAGCCCAGGGATTTCGACATCGCGACGGACGCGCGGCCGGACCGCATCATGGATCTGTTCCCGCGCTCGGGGCGGGTGGGGGCGCATTTCGGAGTGGTGCTGGTGCGCGACGTGTTCGACCAGGTGGAGGTGGCCACTTTCCGCAGCGATCACGATTACCTGGACGGGCGGCATCCGGAGCAGGTCCGCTTCGAGAGCGATCCGCGCGAGGACGTGCTGCGGCGCGATTTCACCATCAACGGGCTGATGATGGACCCGGACACGGGGACGGTGCTGGATTTCGTGGATGGGCGCGGCGATCTGGCGCGCGGCGTGATCCGGGCGATCGGCGACCCGTACGCGCGATTCCGCGAGGATCATCTGCGGTTGCTGCGCGGCGTGCGGTTTGCGGCGCGCTTCGGGTTCGAAATCGAGGCGGCGACGTTCGATGCCATGCGGCGCGATCACGCCTTGATTCTCAATGTGGCGATGGAGCGCGTGCGCGAAGAGCTGGTGCGCATTCTGACCGAGGGCGGGGCGCGGCGCGGCTTCGAGTTGCTGGACGCGAGCGGCATGCTGGCGGACCTGCTGCCGGAGGTGGCGGCGATGAAGGGGGTGGCGCAGCCGCCGGAGTACCATCCCGAGGGGGACGTCTGGCGGCACACGCTGCTCCTGCTGGAGCAGTTGCACCAGCCGACGCCGACCCTGGCGCTGGGGGCGCTGCTGCACGATGTGGGCAAGCCGCCGACGTTTCGGGTGGCGGAGCGGATCCGCTTCGACGGCCACGTGGAGGAAGGCGTCCGGCTGGCGCGCGGCATCCTGACGCGATTGCGCTGCTCGCGCGAGGAGATCGAACAGGTGGAGGCGCTGATCGACAATCACATGAGGTTTAAGGACGTAAACCGCATGAAAGAAAGCACATTGAAACGCTTTCTGCGCCTGCCACAATTCGCGGAGCACCTGGAACTGCACCGTTTGGACGCGATGAGCAGCAATCAGCGGCTGGACAACTACGCCATGGCCAAGGGGAAGTTCGAAGAATACAGCGTCGAACACTTGCGGCCCGAACCCCTGGTGACGGGGGCGGACCTGATTGGGATGGGGTACCAGCCCGGGCCGCGATTCTCGGAGATGCTGGCGGTGCTGGAAGACGCGCAACTGGAAGGCCGCATCCTGAGCCAGGAGGAGGCGATGGAATTGGTGCGCGAAATGTTTCCACGGGAAGGGTGAAGAAAAAGAACATTCATCGGTGGCCAGATTCTTTTTTAAGGAATCTATGGATTGCATGGGATTTCTTCAACCGATTTCCGGGCGCGGCGGAAGACGTCGGCCAGCATCTTCTCGGTCAGCTTACCGGTTGCGGTATTTTGCTGGCTGGGGTGGTAGGAGCCGATCAGGACGGGGTAACCGGGGGCGGGACGGTACTCGCAATCGTGGCCGAAGACGAAGGGTGTGCGGCTGGCGATGGCGCCACGGGATTTCAGGCTGTCCAGGTAGACGTCGAAGGCGATTTTGCCGAGAGCGACGATCACCTTCAAGTTGGGCAGGAGTTCCAGTTCGCGCTCGAAGTAGGGGCGGCAGTTGCGCAGTTCCTCGGGGGTGGGCTTGTTGCCGGGCGGGGCGCAGTGGGCGGCGGCGGTGATGTAGAGGTCGTGCAGGGTCAGCCCGTCCTCCCGCGACAGGCTGGTGGGGTGGGAGGCGAAACCGGTCTGGTGGAGGACCTTATAGAGGATGTCGCCGGAGCGGTCGCCGGTGAACATGCGGCCGGTGCGGTTGGAACCGTGCGCGCCCGGGGCGAGTCCCAGGATCAGGACGCGGGCGGCCGGGTCGCCGAAGGACGGCACGGGGAGTCCCCAATAGGTCTGGTCGCGGTAGGCGCGGCGCTTGAGTTGCGCGACTTGTGCCGAATGCTGGCGCAGGCGGGGGCAGTATCCGCAGGATATGATCTCTTTGTTTAGTATTTCGAGCAAGGAATGTCCTAAATGGTACAATAAGAGAGAATTTGCTTGACGGACCCAGGTTCCAGTGTACAGAATTGAGTATTCGGCTGCTCCGGTCGAATATTGCAACACCTGCTCTGGCCAACAATCCTTCCCGTTTTCACCGATGAGGTGAATGGTAGCATTCTATGATCAGGTCATTCTTAGCCACAGCACCCCGAATTATCGCCTTCACTTTGGCCATCCATCTCTTTGCTGCAATTGGTTTTGCCGGCACCGTTCCGGCCAGGCACAAGCATCGGCGGGTAAGCACGGCGCATAAAAGAGCGGCGGAACGGCCCGTGAAGGCAACGGCAAGGACGCCGGTCCATCGGGCGGTCCTGGTTGCGTCGCGGACTCCCGTGCGGGTGACGACGGTCCGGGCGCAGAAGGAGGAGGCGGCGGGACCGCGGCTGGTGGCGCCGGCGCCTGCGATCATCGCGGGTGGGCCGTGGACCAGCCCGACTTTTGCCGATTCGACGGACGGGGACAACATCGATGGCGAAGACCTGGACATCCGGCGCGCGGCGGTGGAATCGCTGGGCCAGTACAACGGATCGGTGGTGGTGGTGGACCCGAGCAATGGGCGCGTGCTCACCATGGTGAACCAGAAGGTGGCGCTGAGTACGGGATTCCAGCCGTGCTCCACGGTGAAGGTATCCGTGGCGCTGGCGGCGCTGAGCGAGAAGGTGATCCAGCCGGCCACCAAGTATCGCCTGGGCGGGCTGAGGATGGACCTGACCTATGCGCTGGCGCACTCCAACAACTACTACTTCGCGACGTTGGGCGAGAAGCTGGGGTTCGAGCGGGTTGCCTATTACGCGCGCCTGTTCGGGTACGGCGAGAAGGCCGGGCTGAACATCGCGGGCGAGCAACCGGGGCACTATCCGATGGCGGCGCCGAAGAACGGCGGGGTGGGGATGCTGACCAGCTTCGGCGAGGAAATCCAGCAGACGCCGCTGCAACTGGCGGCGCTGATGAGTGCGATTGCCAATGGCGGGACACTGAACTACCTGCAATATCCGCGCAACCAGGCGGAAGTGCAGAGTTACGTGCCGCGGGTGAAGCGGCGGTTGGATATCGCGAGCGTGATTCCGATGGTGAAGCCGGGGATGCGCGGCGCGGTGGAATTCGGCACGGCGCACCGCGCGCGCGAAGATGGAGCGATCGCGGGCAAGACGGGAACGTGCAGCGAGAATCATACGCACCTGGGATGGTTCGGGTCATTCAACGACGTGGGCGACCGGAAGCTGGTGGTGGTGGTGCTGCTGACGGGCGGGCGTCCGGCGATCGGGCCGCTGGCGGCGGGGATCGCGGGTGATGTCTACCGGCGGTTGGGCGAGAAGAACTACTTTCGCACCGCGCAAGCGATGACGCCGGCAAGCCTGGTGTCCAGCCAAATCTGCTGCGCGCGGTAGGGGCGCGCGGGTGTCAGGACATTGTCTGGCTAATATGTTATCCTGACGTCGTGAGAGGAAGGCCCCGACATGCCGGCCACCGAAACCCGTAATGAGAAACTCGACCTCCGCCTGACGCCGTCGGCCAAGCGCACCCTGCAGACTGCCGCCCGGGCCGCGCACCGGTCTGTCAGTGAGTTTGTCCTGGAGAGCGCTCTCACCCGTGCCGAGGAAACGCTGCCAGATCGCCAGCGATTCGGCTTGAGCACCGAGCAGTGGGCCGCCTTCCAATCCGCTCTGGATGCTCCTTCGCTGCCCGCCCCGCGCCTGACCAAGCTCTTGCGCGAGCCGAGCGTCTTCGAGCGCGGCCGCAAAAAATGAATCTCCGCATTGAAAAGCTTCAGCGCGGACACGCGGTGGAAGGTTTCGACTGCGGACGCGAAGTGCTCAACCGCTTCCTGATCCGCCACGCACTCCAGAACGAGCAGGCCGGCGCGTCTCGGACATACGTGGCGCTGGCGGATGCGGAAATCGCCGGTTACTACACGTTGGTTGTGGGTCAAGTGGAACACGCCGCCGCGCCGGAGCGCCTGAAAAAGGGTCTGGCCAGGCATCCCGTGCCCATCATGCTCCTGGCCCGCCTTGCCATCGCAACCGACTGGCAGGGGAAAGGTCTCGGTGGGGGTCTAATGAAGGACGCGATGCTCCGCACACTGCAAGCCGCCGATATTGCGGGCATACGAGCTTTCGCCGTCCATGCGAAGGACGACGCAGCCAGGGCGTTCTATGAGCGATTCGACTTCGTCCCTTCACCGAGCGATCCATACCACTTGTTCCGCCTGCTGAAAGACATCCGCGCCGTTCTGGATGCCTCACCGCGAGCCGGCCACTAAAAGTACCGTTGGTAGGCGCGTTCCCACTCGGGGCTGGGGTGCGGATCCACGGTGGTCAACTCGAAGGAGTTGCGCACCACGGCGCGCGCCTCTGCAAGATTCGCCAGTTCGCCCGCGCCCATGGCTTGCACGAGGATGTTGCCGATCGCGGTGGCCTCGCTCGGGCCAGCGACGACGCGGCGGCCGGTGCAATCGGCCACGAACCGATTGAGCAGCGTGTTGCGCGAGCCGCCGCCCACAATGTGAACGACGTCGATCTTGCGCCCAGTGAGCGCTTGCAGGTTCTCCAGCACGTTGCGGTAGCGCAGGGCGAGGCTTTCCAGGATGGCGCGTGCGAATTCCCCATGCGTCGCGGGCGGCGCTTGCCCGGTGCGGCGGCAGTAAGCGGCAATCTGCGCCGGCATGCCGCCGGGCTCCAGGAAAGCGTCGGGATCGATGGCGGCGTTGAACGGCCGCGCTTCGGACGCCAGGCGGGTGAGGTGCTCGTAGTTGTATTCCGTGCCCTCCAGCGTCCAGGCTTTGCGGCATTCCTGGAGCAGCCACAGGCCGGCGATGTTTTTCAGGAAGCGGATCTTGCCGGAGACGCCGACCTCGTTGGTATAGTTGGCGGCTAGCGTGTGGGCGTCGATCACCGGCCGGTCGAGTTCGAGGCCCATGAGGGACCAGGTTCCCGAACTGATGTAGCACCAGTTCGTGCCGCTCTCGTTCCCGCCTCCAGCGGGAACGGCGACCACGGCGGCGGCGGTATCGTGGCCCGCGGTGGCGTAGACCGGCGTGTGCGGCGGCTCGATCGTCTTGCCGAGCAGCGTGCCCGGCGGGACGATCGGGCACAGCATTTCGGTGGGGATCTTCAGCCGTTGGAGCAACTCCGTGGCCCACGTCATGGATTCGGGATTGAAGAACTGGGTAGTACTGGCGATGGTGGTTTCGGACTTGGCCACGCCGGTGAGCCAGTAGTTGAAGAGATCCGGAATGTTCAGCATCCGCGCCGCCACGCCCAGCGCGGGGGCTGCGGAGAGCCGCATGGAATACAACTGATACAGCGTGTTGATCTGTATGAACTGGATGCCGGTGTAGCCGAAGACCTGGTCGCGCGGCACGACTTCGAAGAGCTTCTCCATCACGCCGTTGTTGCGCGCGTCGCGGTAGTGGCGGGGGTTATCGAGGAGCAGGCCGTCAGAGCCGAGCAGTGCGCAATCGACGCCCCAGGTATCGACGCCGATGCCGTCGAGGGTGAGTTTGCGCTCGCGGGTGGCGACGGCGATGCCGTGCTGGATCTCGTGCCAGAGGCGCAAGATGTCCCAGTAGAGCGCGCCGGGCACGCGGACCGGGGTATTGGGGAAGCGGTGGAGTTCCTCCACGGAAAGCTTGCCGCCGGAGAGGCTGCCGAGCAGAGCGCGTCCGCTCTCGGCGCCGAGATCAATGGCTAGATAATGACTCATGAAAACGCAAGTATAGTACGCCGCACGGAAGCGGGGGTGGGAGGAACAGGCGCTTTCGCGTGTGCAAGCTTGAACGAGGCCTGACTTGGCCAGCCGGAACTTGTTATGCGCCACTTTTCTTTCGGTCGCCTGGATGGCGGCCCAGTCCACCGCGCCGGTGGCGGACTGACTCAACGATCGCCGCATGACGCGCAGTATCGGCGCCGTACACCCGGACGGCCGGCGAAAATACCGTAGTGCCTTGAGTCCATGTGATCAGCCTAGTGGTGTGCGCCCAAATAGCGCGCCTTATCCAGCGCACCGTAGCGCGAGCGTCGCTCCTGCCATGCCGGTAATCGTACAGGTATTCTTCGAAGAACGCCGGCAAGGACGCCGGCGTGGCAGCCTGAAAGGCTACGCTACGGATGCAGCAAAGATAGGGTGCACTATTTGCGCCGCACTACACTCAATTTGCCAGGTGCGCTTCTCGCAATGCGGCCAGCTTCCGCCGCGCTTCCTCCGGTCCGTAAACCCGGCCGGCGGCGACCTGTTCCAAGGCGCGGTCGATTTTTTCATCAAGCGCGCGGCGTTCTTCGCCGGTGCAACTCTCTTCAGCGGGCATCAGTATTTATTGTCCTCGTGGATCAGGTTTCAACTACTTCGCCGCGGTCAGCCCCAACCCTGGGCCTTTGGGGAGAATCAGCTTCCCCTTCTCCACGCGGACGCCGTGGAAGGGGTCGTTAGAGATCAGGAGATTGCCGTCCAGATCGGAATAATCGACCAGCGGGGAGAGGTGCGCGGCCGCAGTCACCGTCACGGAACTGGAGATCATGCAGCCCAGCATGGTTTTCATACCGAGCGCTTTGGCGATTTCGAGCATGCGGTAGGCTTCCAGCATGCCGCCGCTTTTATCCAGCTTCACGTTGACGCCATCAAAGCATTCCCTGAGCTTCGGAATGTCGGCGGCGTGCTGGCAGGCTTCGTCGGCAATGATGGGGATGTGGACTTTGCCGCGCACCCAGCGCGTCTCCTCCAGCATTTCGGCGGGCATGGGCTGCTCAATGAACTCGACGCCCATCTTTTCCAGCCAGTTGATCTTGCGGACGGCCTCTTCTTTATCCTTCCAGCCTTCGTTGGCGTCCACCCGCAGGGGCTTCTTGGTGACCGAGCGGACGGCCTCGATGGTCGGCTCGTCGGTGGCCAGTCCCACTTTCACCTTGAGCACCGGATAATCCGCGGCTTCCAGGGTTTTCTGTTTGGTGATCTCCGGGGTGTCGATGCCGATGGAAAAAGTGGTGAGCGGCGCGTCCTTGGGGTCGAGTCCGAAATAGGAATAGAGCGGAATGCCCAGCTTCTTGCCGACCCAGTCCATCAGGGCGATATCGATGGCGGCCTTCGCCGCCCATTCGCCGGGCACGCGTTGGAAGACCTCGGCCATGATCTTGGCGAACTGCATGGGGTCGGCGGCGAGCAGCAGGTCGCGCACGCTCTCCACGGCCTTTTGCGCGCTGACCGCGTCCTCGTGGTAGCGCACGATGGGCGCGCCTTCGCCGTGTCCGGTGATGCCGCCGCGCGTGTAGGTGGTGTGCAGCGTGTCGCGGTACGCACTAGAGGACATGGTGGTCGTCCAGGTGTGCTGCAAGTTGAGGCGGACGATTTTGGTGGTGAGGGTGGCGGCGGCGGGCGCGGCCAAGGCCACGGAAGCGGCGGCGGGCGCCACGGACGCGGTTTTCAGAAAGTTGCGGCGGTTCATTTCAGCTCCGATTTATTTTAGTCTTCGGGCGGCCACCAGCAGTTTGGTCCAATGTTCATCGCTGAGGTCGTCGATGCGCACCATCGGGGTCAGGTGGGTGGTGGCGTTGATGAATTTTCCGTCTCCCAGGTAGATGCCGGTATGGGTGATCTTTTTCTCGGAAGCGCCGAAATAGAGCAGATCGCCGGGCTGCAGATTCTGGCGATCCACGCTAGAGACGCCGCTCCATTCGGCCTGCGGCTGGGCGTCGCGCGGCATGGTGACGCCGCGGCGGCGCCCCAGCATCTGCGCGAAGCCGGAGCAATCGTAGCCGTAGCTCGAAGTGCCGCCCCAGGTGTAGGGCAAGCCGAGGAAGCGCTTGGAGAATTCCAGGGTTTCGGCGATGGAGAGCGGCTTGGGATCGAGCGAGACATCGCCCGCCTGCACCCAACCGGCATGGTCGTCGGGCAGGCGCACCTGGAACCAGCGCGCGGCTTCGGTGGGCTCGGCGACCACTTCGAGCCGGCTCTCAAAGGGCACGGTGATCAGGGGGGCGTGTCTGGTGACGCTACTCTCGCGGTAGATGTGGGCAAAGAGGCTCTGCACGCTGGCGACGCGCCCACTGGCGGCATACGGTTTGCCGGGGAGCAAAGCGGAGAGGGGGGTCCAGCCCAGGTAATCGTCGGCCGTGCGGATGTGGGCCCATCCGTCTTTTTGTTCCAGAATGCCGACATTGGCGCCGTAGATGGCCTGCGAGACCACGTCGGCATCGGTGCTGGGACGCGAGTACATGTTGGCCACGGGTTGGAGCACGACGGCGGTGGGGAGGGCCGCGGCGAAGAGCGCGAGCGCTGCAAATCCTGGCATATGGTACCAGCGTAGCTCAGAAGCCGAGAAAAAATCGGTTGGCAGGCGGGGTACCCTCTGGGTCCGCCTGCCCCACCAAGACGCCAACCCTTTGGCAGGTGGCTCAGGGTATACTTGTCTGCTACCACGGAGCCCTATGACAATCAATCGGAACCTGCTCATCGCGGGGCTTTTCCTCGCTCTCGCCGCTGCACCGGCCACTGCACAGCCCAAAGATGTCGAGGGAAGCCAGGATTCCCCGCTGGCTTCGCGGTACCCTGGCTCGGTCATTGACAACTACAAGTTGAAGCAGTTCGACGAGTTCAGTTTTCCCATCGGCGCGGTTACCTCGCAGGGCATGCCCAAGAGCCTGCACCTGGAGGGCAAGATTACCCGGATCTCCTACACCTATCCACAGGACCGCTCGCCCCTGGAGGTCTACCGCAACTATGAAAGCGCCCTAAAGCGCGCCGGGTTTGAGACGGTGTTCACCTGCAGCGGCGATGCCTGCGGATTGGCCAGATTTCACATGACCGCCGACTGGTCCGACACCTGGTATGGCGCTGGCCACTACCAATTCTCCGGCAAGCTGGCGCGCCCGGAAGGAGATATGTATGTGAGCCTCCATGTCGCGCCGGGCACAACCAATTTTGACATCATCGAAACCAAGCCCATGGAAGGCGGGCTGGTGACCGTCAATGCGGCCGCGCTAAAGGGCGACATCGGCAAGACCGGGCACGTGGCCGTCTACGGCATCTACTTCGACACTGCCAAGGCGGATGTCAAGCCGGAGTCCGCGCCGGCCCTGCAGGAGATCGGCAAGTTACTCCAGCAGGACCCGAAGCTCAAGTTGTATATCGTCGGCCACACCGACAGCGTCGGCGAACTGCAGATGAACATGGACCTTTCGCGCCGGCGCGGGGACGCAGTCCTCAAAGCGCTAACTACCACCTATGGCGTGGCGCCGGACCGGCTCCAAGCCTACGGCAACGGCCCGTTGGCCCCGGTCGCCTCGAACCGGGACGAGGAAGGAAGAGCCAAGAATCGCCGTGTGGAACTCGTGGAGCGGTGAACCCGAAGCATCTTCACCCGATTTGAACCGGCCACGCCGATGTAGTACACTGGTTCTTTACTCCAGCGGTTCCGACGCACTCCGTGTGTTCCGGCTCCCAAGAGCGAGGTTTGCATGCACGCGATTATCGAGACAGGCGGAAAACAGTATCGGGTAGCCCCCGGTGATGTGATCCGCGTCGAAAAACTGGCCGGCGACATCGGCTCGGAAGTCGAGCTTGCCGTCAAGGCATCTTTCAAAGAAGGCGGCGAACTGGTTTCCGGCGGCAAAGTGACGGGCACCATCGTCGGCGCAGACCGGGCAGCCAAGATCCTGGTCTTCAAGTTCAAGCGCAAGAAACAGTACAAGAAAACCATCGGGCACCGTCAATCCTATACGGAAGTGAAGATTGGCGAAGTGGTGGTGTAGGTAACGTATGGCACACAAAAAAGGTCTAGGCAGTTCCAAAAACGGGCGCGATTCGAATGCGCAGCGGCTCGGCATTAAGGTCTTCGGCGGCCAGTTGGTACCGGGCGGCAGCATCATCGTGCGCCAGCGCGGCACCAAATTGAAGCCGGGCGCCAACGTCGGTTGGGGCAAGGACGACACCCTGTTCGC
>Ga0208079_1000925_pt1 | contig 15982 bp, 10 predicted proteins | sample NGESurdeep092012_5_FD_184474 | JGI IMG/M metagenome (GOLD analysis project Ga0208079, IMG submission 184474) | Arctic peat soil microbial communities from Barrow, Alaska - NGEE Surface sample 210-2 deep-092012 (SPAdes) | ecosystem: Environmental > Terrestrial > Soil > Wetlands > Peat ... | reverse complement strand
CTGTACCGGTACGCACGGCACCCCATCTACAGCGGGTTGCTGCTGACGATGGCCTCGATCACGGTGGCCTCAGGAAGCGGGTTCCGGCTCCTCACACTCGGAGCGCTGGTCCTGCTCCTCAACGTGAAAGCACGATGGGAGGAAACGCGCCTGATCCAGCGATTCGAGGGATACGCCGACTACGCCGCGCAAACTCCACGGTTCGTACCTTTCCGGCTACGGAGGTGACAACGAGAGGAACTGCGAACCCAGGCCGGATCCGCAGAGCCCCATCGTTGCCAGATTCGTCCGGTGCTGGTCGCGGTGACAGGCGATGCGGTCACCACTCCATCAGGCGGTCAGTGACTCCAGAAGCTCGCGCGCACCTTGGCCGCTGTTGGCAGGCATCGCCGTTGACATCGGTGTCGTCGTCGTCGTCTCCGCGTTGACCGCGCACGGTGGAGCGATGAAGGCGGCTGGGTTCACCGATTCCGACCGACTCGATGGCGCCCGGATGGAACTGGCAACTCCCTGCTAGCCTCGGCGCCACGTCGCAAGGTGTCCCCACCGAGCGGGTCCCGTCACAAGGGCCTGGACGGTGGGGGAGAATCGGGAAGCCGGTGAGAATCCGGCGCGGGCCCGCCACTGTGACCGGGGAGCTCTCTCCGATGTGCCACTGGGCCGCTGGCCTGGGAAGGCGGGAGAGAGCGGCGATCCGGCAGCCAGGAGACCGGCCTTGCGGATAGCTGAACCGCTCGTGGAACCGGCGGAGATGAAGCGGAGACCCCTTCACCATGTCCCCTCGCACGCGCCATCTGTCTGAGCATCCGGCCGCAGACCGACCCTGGTCGGTCGAAAGCGCTGGCATCGAATCAGTAACCGAGGACCACCGGCACGGCACCGCCTCGGAGTTGTTTTGGATTTGGCTGGGCGCCAACATCGGCATCATCGGCATCATCTACGGAGCGGTCCTGACCACACTTGGGCTCAACCTCTGGCAGGGCGCCGCGGCGGCGGTCGTCGGGACCGTCCTGTCCTTTGTGCTGGTCGGTGTGTTGGGGGTCGCGGGTAAGTGGGGGGGCGCCCCGATGCTCGGGCTGTCCCGCATACCGTTCGGGCGCAAGGGCAACCTCGCACCAGCACTCGTGAGCTGGATCAGCCTGCTCGGCTGGGAGACGCTGACGGCAGTCATCGCCGCGTACGCGGTCCTCGCACTGCTCGCCACGGCCTGGCACGTTCCGCCCACGAAGACCTGGACGCTCGTCTCACTGCTCGGCGTCGCGACCGCGGCACTCCTGCTCGGCCGGCTCGGCCACGCAACGATCGTGTCGGTCCAGCGTTTCGTCACCTGGACCTTCGGGTTGCTGACACTGGCTGTGCTGCCCTGGCTCGTCATAAGAACGCACTGGTCGGCCGTGCTCGCCACCCACCCCGGATCGTGGCTCGCAGTCTTCGGCGGCATAGGCATCGTCGCGGCCAGCACCGGCATCAGCTGGACCAACCTCAGCGCGGACTACTCCCGGTACCTGCCCCGACGCGAACGAGGAGCGGCGATCGTGGGCTGGACGACCCTGGGGTCGATGGTCCCTCTGACCGTGCTCATCATCGTGGGCATCCTGTTGAGCAGCACGGTCAAGGGGCTCGCCACCTCCACCGACCCGATCGGCGCAATCGGCGCCGTGCTCCCCTCATGGCTGGCCATCCCCTACCTGCTCGCCGCGATCGGTGGGCTCTTGGCGCAGCTCGTGATGGGCCTCTACTCCTCAGGCCTGAACCTGCTCGCTCTCGGGGTGCGCCTGCGCCGGTCCAGAACTGTCGTGATCGACGGGGCGGTAATCCTGCTAGCGGGCGCTTTCGTGATGCTCGTGCAGGGAGATTTCTTCGGGTTCTTAGTGAGCTTCGTCCAGCTACTCGCCTGCGGGATCGCAACCTGGGCGGCCGTGTTCGTGGTCGACATGGCGATGCGCCGCGGCTACGACAGAGGCTCGCTGGAGTCGAGCGGGCTGATCCCGACCAACCACTCCTCGCACCTCGTGCGCGTCGACGGGGTACGGCTTCCAGCTCTCATCGCATGGCTGGCTGGTACCGCCGTCGGCCTGCTGTTCACCGCGTCGCCGCTGTTCACCGGGCCGCTGGCCGTCGGGGTCTTTGCCGAGAGCAGCCTTGGTTACCTCCTCGGCTGCACCGTCAGCGCCAGCCTGTACGCAGTGCTCGGCCGCCACCTGCACCGCCAAAGGGAGATAGCGCAACCTGTCGGTGTCACCCGTCAAGATGAAGCCGTGAAAGTGGCCTGATACTCACCGGGCCGGGTGGTCGCGCACCAGTTGCTGCGGCCGCCGTGCCCTTGAACGGACACAGACGGGCTCGTTCCCACGTTTGTGCAGGGCCCTCTCTATTCAGCCGTTCCCTCGAACGCCCAGATGGCACAGGCAGACAGGGGGCTCACGCAGGATCGTCAGGCCAAATCGCATGGACCCAAGCCTAGAAGCGAGAAGTAGCGGGGAGATCGGACTCAGACGGCTCCGGCACCTGGAAGCTGCCATAGCGCTCCATCCGCTGCCACCGCAGGCGTGATCCAGCCAAGGCGGTCCAGACCGACTGGATGACTACGAGATACATGAGTTGCCGGTAGACGAACTGCTGTAGCGGAAGGCTCCAAAGCGCGGTGGGTCGCTCACCGTCGAGCCGGAAGGCGTAGAGCCCCATCACGACCTGTAGCAGCAGGAAGGCCAGCCATAACCCGACGATGCGCAGTGGATCCAGGAAGATCAGGCCGTAGATCGCGAATACGTCGATCACCGGGGCGAACAGGGGCAGCATGACCTGGAAGAGCAGCAGATAGCCAAGGCCGCGGCGGCCCAGTTTGCCGGACGAACCGCGTTGGACGAGAGCACCGCGGTGCTTCCACATGGCCTGCAATGTGCCGTAGCACCAGCGGTAGCGCTGCTGCCACAGGGCACCGAGGGAGGCAGGGGCTTCAGTCCAGGCCTTGGCGTTCTCCTCGTAGACGACCCGCCAGCCGTCCCTACACAACGCCATGGTGAGGTCCGTGTCCTCGGCTAGGGTCAGGTCGCTCACCCCGCCGACGCGGTCCAACGCCTCGCGGCGGAAGCCACCGATCGCGCCCGGAACGGTGGGCATGCACTCAGCCAGATCGAAGAGTCGCCGATCGAGATTGAAGCCGACGACATACTCGATGTGCTGCCACCGGCCCAACAGCCCACCGCGGTTGGCGACCTTGGTGTTGCCCGAGACGGCGCCTACCGCAGGGTCGGCAAAGGGCTGCAACAGGATCCGAACAGCATCGGGCTCGAACACCGTGTCACCGTCCAGCATGACCACCAGCGGGTGACTGGAGGCTGCGAGGCCTGCGTTGAGCGCCGCGGGTTTGCCGGCATTGTCCTGCCGGATGAGGCGCACCCTGGGCAGACCCAGTCCTGCCACGATATCCGCGGTGCCGTCAGTGGAGCCGTCGTCGACCACGATGATCTCGACTGGATGGTCGGAGGCCACCAGCGAACGCACCGTCGCCTCGATGCCGGCGCTCTCGTTGTAGGCCGGGATGATCACGCTGGCAGGGCCGGTGACCAGTGGGCCCCACGGCCGGGTCCGCAGCCGCCGATGCCGCCGAGCCGCCACGAGCACGAGAACAGCTCGCGCCACGCTCAGCACACCGCTGGCGAAGAGCAGCCACGTGATCGCCGTCATCAGCCAGTCGATGAAGCGCAGAGCAGCGATCAGGGCAAGTCCCATACCCGCGGACGTCAGCGACGCACGACGCATCGGACTCGCCATCCCGACGGCGTCGTGGACCGTCGCGAACGTGAAGCCCCGTTTGGTGAGCTGAGGCAGGAGACGTCCGAGGGCGGCCACTGTCTGGGCACGGTCACTGCCGGCGTCATGCATGAGCAGAACCTGACCTCCACCGCCCTTGGGCGTGGAGTTGGCGATGACATGATCGACCCCCGGGCGACGCCAGTCCTCACTGTCGAGGGTGGTGAGCACCGTGAGATAGCCATCGCCGGCCGCGTTGCGCAGGGCGGACCACTCCGCGTTGTCGAGGGCGTCGTTGGACGAGGCGTATGGGGGGCGTAGCAGTGAGGTGGTTTGGCCTGTCGCGCCGGCGACCACGAGCTGGGTCTCGCTCAGCTCCAATGACTGGCGCCAGGCCGGCACTGTGCCGAGGTCGGGGTGGGTGAAGGTGTGCACTCCGACCTCGTGACCATCCACCAGGATCTGCCGCAGAATCTCCGGGTGCGCTGCCACTTGGGTGCCCACAACGAAGAAGGTGGCATGCACATGGTTGCGGCGCAGCACCTCGAGGATCTTCGGAGTCCAGACCGGGTCCGGTCCGTCGTCAAAGGTCAGCGCGATCGTTCCCCGCTTGACCGCGGCCGTGCGGGGCTGGACGGCGGCACTGATGACAGGGCCGCCGCTGCTCACAGCTGCGGGAACCTTTCCCGAAGGTCCTTGTGGTTGCCCGACCCCGTCAGCGGCAGTGTTGAAGAGGTGGTGCGTGTAACCCTGGACCACCAGGGACACGGCAAGCACGACTACCAGGACGGCGAGCACTATCCAGTGGGTGTGCGGCGCGATCTGACGACCCTTGGCCGGGTCACGATGCCTGCCCGAGTTCAGACTTTCGGGTCGCACCATGCCTCTTCGGTCATCGTCAGGGCTTGATTGGCGGGCGCGAAGGGCTCGGTAGGGCAGTGGGCTTGCCCGTTGCCGCCTTCGTGGGAGTCGGCGCCAAGGCTGACTTGCCGTTCGCCGTCGACGTGGGTGACGGGGTAGTCGTGGGCGACGGGGCGGCCGCAGGGAGGACAGCGGCCGTGGTCGACGTCCGGGCCCCGGGTTGCTGGGTTGCGACCACGCCGACGACCAAAGGCTGGTTCGGGCCGCTGGTCGACGAGCTTGTGGACACCGGTTGGGGGGGTCGAGCGAGAACGGTTGCGGCTGGCGGCGGTGCGGGCAGCGGAAGGAAGGGTGAGTGGATCGTGGGTCCGCCGAGCAGGGTGCTGAACAGCAGACAGACGTACCCGACAGCTGGCACAGCCACGATCGCGCCAGCCACCCGAAGCCTTCCCAGTCGGCGGCCCGACCCGTCGACGAAGACCGGGCTCTGCTCGGTTGGGGGTTGCTTGTTGCCTGTCATGACGCGCCAAGGGTACGCGCGACCCTGCGGCCGACCCCAATTGTCGGGTTACGCTCAGCCCTGGCCCATGAGTGGCAGAGGGTCGTCCGGGTGGCTCGTTGGCCACTCGCATACACCGTGCCACCCTGCAGAACCCTGGCCCAATCCGACTGTAGGTCGCAGCCCTACACACGGCACTCCCCACGTGGTGTGGGTGATGGGTGGACGCTGGTCCCGCTTTGACCGCTGTTCAGTCGGTGTGGTTGAGTTCCGTTCACGACGGCAGTGAAGGAAGTCCGGTGTGAATCCGGCGCGGTCCCGCCACTGTTACCGGAGCGAGTCCCGCAATGCCCGGCCGTATGGCTGGGACGTGGGGTGAGTGTTGATCCGGAAGCCAGGAGACTTCGGCCGTCGGGAACAGCCCCAGGGCGTGGACACCCAACGGAGGTCTCGATGACTGTATTTCCTGCTCGCCAGCCGACCCGTCAACTCAACTAGGTGGCCACGGCCGATCTTGGTGTGTTGCGCGGAAGCCGGGCGACGATATGCGACCTTCTGGGCGACGCCGTAGCTGACCGGGATACCGACGCGACCGAGCGATCCCTCAACGAGCACGCTCCCGGCAACCCTCCTTTTGTCGCACCGGAAACCTTTGTCGCGCCGAAAGAAACTGGGCGGCGGACATGATTCTGCTCTTGTCGACGTCGGACACCGATCTGCTGGCGGCGCAGTCCAGCGGGGCAAACTACCGATGCGCGAATCCGTCCCGGGTCAGGGTGGCAGAACTGCCCGCGCTGTTGCGCGATGTGAAACTAGTGGTGGTCCGACTGCTCGGCGGCCGGGCGACGTGGCCGCAGGGCCTGGCTTCGGTCCTCGGTTCGGGAGTGCCGGCCGTGGTGCTGGGCGGCGAGTCAAGCCCGGACGCGGAGCTGATGGCGACCTCCACGGTCCCAGCCGGGATTGCGCAGGAGGCACTGAGCTACCTGGTTGAGGGCGGACCGCAGAACCTGGGTCAGCTGGCTGCCTTCCTATCCGACACGGTGCTGCGCACCGGCGAGGGTTTCCTCGCGCCGGTCCCGATGCCCGAGGTCGGCGTGCGTTCCGGAGCATCGCTGCCCGCTCCGGACGGACGTCCGCGGGTCGGAGTCATCTACTACCGGGCGCATGAGCTGTCCGGCAATACCGCATTCATCGATGACCTGGTCACTGGGCTCGAGGCCGCCGGCGCCCAGCCAGTGCCGATCTTCTGCGCCTCGCTGCGTGGGTTGGACCGCCGTGATCATCCGGTGCTGCAGCTTCTGGACGGCTGCGATGCGCTGATCGTCACGGTGCTGGCCGCCGGCGGTGTCGTGCCGGCTGAGGCGTCGGCCGGTGGTGATGAAGGTGTCTGGAGTATCGGTGCTCTGGCGGAGCTGGACATCCCGATCATGCAGGGGATCTGCCTGACCACCTCGCGCGCCGACTGGGCCCTGGCTAACTCGATGACGCCGATGGATGCGGCTATGCAGGTGGCCATTCCGGAGTTCGACGGCCGAATCATCACGGTGCCGTTCTCGTTCAAGGAACTTGGCGAGGACGGGTTGCCCCGCTACATCGCCGACCCCGAACGAGTGAGACGGCTCGCCGGTATCGCGCTGGCCCAGGCCCGGCTGCGCCGCGTGCCGGCGGCGGCGAAGCGGATCGGCATCACCTTGTCCTCCTACCCAACCAAGCACGCCCGGGTCGGTAACGCCGTCGGTCTGGACACCCCCGCATCCGCTGTCCGGCTGCTGAATGCCCTTTCGGCATCAGGGATCGATGTTGGCGGTCCGGTGCCCGAGGATCCGGACGTCTTGATCCACCGGCTCATCGCCGCAGGTGGCCACGACGTCGAGTGGTTGACCGAGGCGCAGCTGTCCGCCGCGCCCGCGCGAGTCCCGCTGGCCGACTACCTGAGGCACTTCGAGGCACTTCCCGAAAAGCTGCAGGCCGAGATCCGCGAGCATTGGGGTGAGCCCCCTGGCTCGTTGTACATCGACGGCACCGACATCGTGCTGGCCGGTCTACTGCTCGGCAACGTCGCGCTGATGATCCAGCCGCCACGGGGCTTCGGCGAGAACCCGATCGCGATCTATCACGACCCCGAGCTGCCGCCGAGCCACCACTACCTGGCCGCCTATCGGTGGCTGGCCGCGACGCCGGCAGACGGCGGGTTCGGTGCCGATGCAGTCGTGCATCTGGGCAAGCACGGAACGCTGGAGTGGCTGCCCGGCAAGGGACTCGGCAACTCAGCAGAATGCGCCGCGGACGCGGTGCTCGGCGATCTGCCGCTGGTCTACCCCTTCATCGTCAACGATCCAGGCGAGGGGACCCAAGCCAAACGGCGCGCCCACGCCGTGGTGGTCGATCATCTGATTCCGCCGATGGCACGAGCCGACACCTATGGCGACATGGCCAAGCTCGAGCAGCTGCTGGATGAGTACGCCACCCTCGCCGCCCTCGATCCGGCCAAGATCCCGACGGTGCGGGCCCAGATCTGGGAGCTCGTGCTCTCCGCCCAGCTGCACCACGACCTGAACGCTGACGAGATGCCCGACGAGGATGGCTTCGATGCCTTCGTTCTGCACCTCGATGGCTATCTGTGTGAGATCAAGGACGTCCAGATCCGCGACGGCCTGCACATCCTGGGCGACGCGCCGGTGGGCGAGGCGCGGGTGAACCTGGTGCTGGCGATTCTGCGCTCGGCACAGCTGTTCGGGGGGTCCTACTCGGTGCCCGGGTTGCGCTCGGTCCTGGCCCGCGAGTTCGACCTGTCCGAGGCCGACCTGCTCACCGAGCCAGGCAAGCCAGCACCCGTTCGACCGGAGCTGGGCGAGGTGATCGACGGGCCGTCGGCCACCGGGTCGGACGTCATAGACCTGATCGAAGGTCTCGCGCGCCGGATCGTATTGGGTATGGAAACCCTTGGCTGGCAAAGCCAAAGCGTCAGACAGGTTGTCGCGGAGGTGCTTGGCCGGCCGGCTCCGGCCGTGGAGGCCGTCGTTCAATTCGCAGTGGATGAGGTGGTCCCACGGCTGGCCGCTACCACCGACGAGATCGACAGGACGGTCGGCGCGTTGGACGGCCGCTTCGTCCCACCCGGGCCGTCCGGATCGCCGACCCGTGGCTTGGTGTCCGTTCTGCCGACTGGGCGCAACTTCTACTCGGTCGACCCCAAAGCGATCCCGTCACGCAATGCGTACGACGTGGGCGTGGCTCTCGCGGACTCTCTGATCGCCCGCCACCTGGCCGACACCGGGGAGTATCCGGCCTCGGTAGGGCTGACGGTGTGGGGCACCTCGGCGATGCGCACCCAGGGCGATGACATCGCCGAGGTACTGGCCCTGCTGGGCTGCCGACCGATCTGGGATGCAGCCTCGCGTCGGGTCACCGGGTTCGAGATCCTGTCCCTGGCCGAGCTGGGGCGACCCCGGATCGACGTCACGGTCCGGATCTCGGGCTTCTTCCGCGACGCTTTCAGCCACGTGATCAGCCTGCTGGACGACGCGGTCGCGACGGTGGCCGCGCTGGACGAACCCGCCGAACAGAACTTCGTCCGCGCCCACGTCGAGTCAGATCTCGCCCTGCACGGCGACCAGCGTCGCGCCACCCTGCGGATCTTCGGGTCCAAGCCGGGCGCCTACGGCGCAGGCCTGCTGCCGCTGATCGATGCCGGCAACTGGCAGAGCAACGCCGACCTCGCCGAGGTCTACGCGGTCTGGGGCGGATATGCCTACGGCCGTGGGGTTCCCGGCATCGCGGCGCGTGCGGACATGGAGCGCAGCTTCACCCGGATCGCGGTCGCGGCCAAGAACGCCGATACCCGCGAGCACGACATCGTCGACTCTGACGACTACTTCCAGTACCACGGCGGAATGGTGGCGATGGTGCGTCACCTGACCGGTCAGGCGCCTGCCGCCTACATCGGCGACTCCGCGGTGCCGTCGGCGGTTAAAACCCGGTCGCTGGCCGAGGAGACCCAGCGGGTCTTCCGGTCCCGGGTGGTGAACCCGAAATGGATCACCGCGATGCAACGGCACGGCTACAAGGGTGCCTTCGAGCTGGCTGCCACCGTCGACTACCTGTTCGGTTACGACGCGACCGCCGGTGTCGTCCAGGACTGGATGTATGAGCAGCTGGCCAAGTCCTACGTCTTCGACCAGGTCGTCCGCGAGTTCATGGAAAAGTCCAACCCGTGGGCGCTGCGAGGCATCACCGAGCGCCTCCTGGAAGCCGCAGAACGAGGCATGTGGGCCAAGCCCGAGCAAGAGACACTGGACCAGTTGCGCGACGTGTACCTGACCAGCGAAGGCGATCTGGAGGACCGAACGTGACCTTGACTGTGCTTAACGGAGCTGAGACGAACAACAGAGTGCTGACCAATCAAGGTTTTCCGTTCACTGCGGTCGTCGGCTCGGAATCCATGCAGCTAGCCCTGATCCTGAATGCTGTATCGCCCGCGATCGGCGGCGTGCTGGTCCGCGGCGAAAAGGGAACCGCCAAGTCGACGGCCGTACGCGGCCTGGCCGCACTGCTGCCCGAGGTATCTGTGGTGACCGGATGCCGCTTCGGCTGCGACCCGGCCGCGGTCGAAGCCGGCTGCCCAGACGGCCCGCACACCAACCCGGTGGCATCCTGGCGCCCGGCCCGGCTGGTCGAGCTGCCCGTCGGCGCCTCCGAGGATCGCGTCGTCGGATCCCTGGATCTGGAAAAGGCCTTGTCGGAAGGGGTCCGGGCCTTCGAGCCTGGCCTTCTGGCCGGCGCGCACCGCGGAATCCTTTACGTCGATGAGGTCAACCTGCTCGCCGACCATCTGGTCGACGTGCTGCTGGACGCCTCAGCGATGGGCCGCAATCACGTCGAACGCGACTCGGTGTCCGTCAGCCACCCCGCACGCTTCGTCCTGATCGGCTCGATGAACCCCGAGGAGGGGGAACTTCGTCCGCAGCTGCTGGACCGGTTCGGGCTCACCGTCGACGTCACCGCCAGCCGTGACCCCCAGACCCGGGTCGAAGTCGTCAGACGGCGCCTGGCCGCCGACGCCGACCCCACCGGATTCGCCGAACTCTGGGCAGGTGCCGAGCAAACCCTCGCCGCTGCGATCGTCACCGCCCAGATGCTGCTGCCAGAGGTTCAGCTGCCGGACTCAGCGCTGAGACAGATCGCTGAGGTCTGCGCGGCCTTCGACGTTGATGGCATGCGCGCCGACATCGTCACCGCACGCGCAGCCGCCGCGCATGCCGCCTGGCAGGGCCGCACCACGGTCACTGCCGAGGACGTCCGGTCTGCGGCCCTCCTAGCACTCCCGCACCGGAAGCGCCGCAATCCCTTCGACGAGCCTGGCCTGGACACCGAGGCACTGGACGAGGCACTGGATCGGGCCAGCCAGAACGAGCCGGAGCCCGAACCAGACCCGGACGACGATGGCGGTCCCGGTGGCGGCGACCAGCCCGGCACGGATGCTGAACCTTCGCCGCAGGAGCCGAGTCCCGGCCACGAGTCCTCCACCCAGGATCCCGGCGATGACAGCAATGACTCCTCGACCCCGAATTCCAGCAGCTCACCGACCCAGCCGCAGACAGCGCCGACCGGGCACGCAGGCCGGGCTCCGCTGATCCGTGGCACTGGCAAGGCCTCCGGCATCCCCGGACGACGTTCTGCTGCCCGGACCGGTCGCGGCCGGACCGTGGGGACCCTGCCGACGAGTGCGACGACCGGGCCCATTCACCTGCCGGCCACTCTCGCCGCGGCGGCACCGTTCCAGATCGGCCGGGGTCGCCAGAGCGGCCGGATCCTGCTGGCGGCCACGGACCTGCGACGGGCTGAGCGGCGCGGCAAGGAGGGGAACCTCGTGCTCTTCGTGGTCGACGCCAGCGGTTCGATGGCTGCCCGAGCCCGGATGACCGAGGTCAAGGGCGCCGTCCTGGGGCTGCTGCTGGACGCCTACCAGCGTCGGGACAAGGTGGGCCTGATCACCTTCCGGGATAAGGGCGCTGAGCTCGTCCTGCCGCCGACGAGCTCGGTGGAGAACGCCGCTCGCCGGCTCGATGCGATCCAGACTGGCGGTCGCACGCCACTGGCCGCCGGGTTGGCCAAAGCCGTTCAGGTCATCAATACCGAACGGTTGCGGGATCCGCTACGCCGCCCCCTGGTTCTGCTGATCACCGACGGACGGGCCGACGCTGCCAGCGCCGCCCGTGCGGGCGCCGGGCTGCGCGCACACGATGTGGTGGTGCTGGACTGCGAACGCGGACCGGTCAAGCTGCGACTGGCCGAAAAGCTGGCAACTGACCTGGGCGCCGAGTATCTACGCCTGGATGACGTGACTACCGAACCGCTGGCCGCAGTCGTCACGGAAAGGCGGTCCGCCTGATGAGCCTCCTGATCGGTGTCGGTGTCGGGCCAGGTGACCCGGAGCTCCTTACCCTGCAGGCACTTCGGGTGCTCCGCGAAGCGGACCTCGTCGTGGTGCCGGTTCGCGACGATCGCGATGAGATCGGGTATGCCGAGGCGATCGTGCGCGCTCACCTGCTCCCGGGCGGCGACGACCGCAACGACGGCAAGGACACGGTCCGGATCGTCCGGGCCCCGTTCGCCCTCACTGACCGTGGGGGGGTGTCTGAACGCCGGACCCGCGCGTGGGAGGCCGCGGCTGCCCTGATTCTCAAAGCCTTCGATGACGGCGCCACGACAATCGCCTTCGCCACCATCGGCGACCCGAACATCTATTCCACCTTCAGCTACCTGGCCGGGGCGGTTCGAGAGTCCCGATCCGAACTCGAGATCCGAACCGTGCCGGGCATCACCGCCATGCAGGCCTTGGCTGCGGCAAGCAGCACCGTGCTGTGTGAGGGCAACGAGCCGCTCGTGCTCTTTCCCGCGCTCGGTGGCGCCAGCGCGATTGACGAGGTGCTCGTCCACGGCGCACTCACCGGGGCGACGATCGTCGCCTACAAGGGTGGCCGGCACTGGCCGGACATGCGCGAGACGCTCGCCGCCCACGGGCGTCTGGACGCCGCCGTCGTCGGCAGCCATCTCGGCCGCCACGATCAGGCCCTCCACCAGGGGCACGAAGTCGAAGGCGAGATCCCTTACCTGTCAACGGTGATCGCACCGTCCAGCCGTACTGCCCGCGGAGGCAAGCTCGGATGACCGGATCAGTCTTATTCATCGGGGCGGGTCCGGGAGCTCCGGACCTCATCACCCTTCGCGGTGCGAAAGCCATAGGCCGCGCCGACATCGTCATCTGGGCAGCGAGTCTGGTCCACCCGGGCATCCTCGAACACGCGAGACCGGGCGCGGAGGTCGTCGACTCCTCGCAGCTGCCCATGGAAGGTGTCGTGCCGCTGTACGAGCGGGCCGCACGGGATGGTCTGACCGTGGCGCGCATCCACTCCGGCGACCCTGCACTGTGGGGCGCCGTGGGCGAACAGATCGCCCTGTGCGATCGGCTGGGACTCGCCGTGGAGATCATCCCCGGCGTCTCGGCGTTCAGCGCGCTCGCAGCCGCCGAGCACCTCGAGCTGACTGTCCCCGAGATCACTCAGTCGGTGATCCTCACCCGGCTGGAGGGGGGCAAGACCCCCATGCCGGCAGGGGAGTCCATCCGAGCCTTCGCCAGCCACGGCACGACCATGGCGGTATTCCTGTCGGCGGCCCGCTCAGGAGTCCTGCAGTCGGAACTGCTCGCCGGGGGTTACCCGCAGGACACGCCTGTGGTCATCGGCTACCAGGTCAGCTGGCCCGACGAGCTCATCGTCTGGTGCACGGTCGCCACCCTGGCCGAGACCACGAAGGAGCACAAGCTGTGGAAGCACACGCTCTTCCTGGTCGGACCGGGCCTTGCGTCGCACGAAACCCGTTCCCATCTCTACCACCCCGGCCATTTTCATGGCTTTCGCAAGGCCGATCATGAAGCGCGCCTCCAACTCAAGGCCGAGCGCGGAGACCGGCCCGGCGACGAAGTCGGCTCACGGGGATGACCAGTTTCGGCGGGTCCGTGGGCGTCGTTGCCGTCACAATGGCTGGAAAGCGGCTGGCCCAACGGATTGTCGACGCCCTGCCCACGGGGGCGGCGGTGATCGACCGCCCGTCCGCGGCCGATGCTCTCAGGGTTGGCTTCACCGATTACGACGCGGTCGTCGCGGTGATGGCGGCCGGTGCGGTCGTGCGGATCCTCGCACCACTGATCACCGTGGGTGACAAGTCATCCGATCCGGCGATCCTCGTCCTCGACGAAGCGGGACGATTCGTCATGCCCATCCTCGGCGGCCATGCCGCAGGAGCCAATGGGCTTGCCCTCGAGCTCGCCGAACTTCTCGGCGCCGACGCGGTGATCACCACCGCAACCGATGCCACAGGCGTGCCAGGGCTGGACGATCTCGGCTGGCCGGTCAGCGGCGACGTCAGCGGCGTGAGCCGGGCCATGCTCGACGGCGAGAAAGTCACCCTCGCCAGTGCCCATAGATGGCCGCTACCGGCGTTGGGTGAGAACGTCGTCGAGGATCTCGGCGGTGAGATCACGGTCGATCACCCCACCATCCTGATCAGCGACCTCGCGACGCAAACGGGCGGCGACAGCACGGTGGTGCTGCGGCCGCCTTCGCTCGTGGTGGGGATGGGGGCCAGCCGAGGTGTCTCCACTGATGAGGCCCGACGACTTCTCGACGAAGCACTGCAGGATGCCGGTCTGGCCATCGAGTCTGTCGCCGCCATCGCCACTGCGCAGATCAAGGGAGACGAACAGGCCCTGATCGACCTCGCCCACCAGCTCGGGGTTCCACTCGTCACTCACTCCGCTGCGGCGCTCGGCCAGGTTACGGTGCCCAACCCCAGCGAGGTCGTGCGCGCAGCAGTCGGCGTACCGAGTGTGTCGGAAGCCGCGGCACTGCTCGGCGCCCGAGAATGCCTCGACGGGCCAGGGCAGAGCGGCCAGATACCCGCTGACCTCATCGTGACCAAGACCGCCAGCGCGATGGCCACTGTGGCCATCGCGCGACGCCGACCGCGCGGGCGGCTTGCCATCGTCGGACTCGGCCCGGGGTCGCGCGACCTGCTCACCGCCGCAGCCAGGGATGAGCTTCGCCGGGCCAGCGTCATCGTCGGGCTGGATCAGTACATCGACCAGATCCGCGACCTGCTGCGTCCCGGGACCGAGATCCTGTCATCTGGTCTGGGACAGGAAGAAGAACGCGCTCATACCGCGGTCGCCCGGGCTCGGGACGGTTTCGCGGTGGCGCTGATCGGATCCGGTGACGCCGGCGTGTACGCGATGGCCTCGCCGGCGCTCGAGGTCGCCGACGAGGCGATCGACGTGGTCGGCATACCCGGGGTCACGGCCGCGTTGGCCGCGGCAGCGGTTCTCGGGGCCCCCCTGGGGCACGACCACTGCTATCTCAGCCTGTCCGACCTGCACACCCCGTGGACGGTGATCGAGCGACGAGTCCGCGCGGCCGCGCAGGGCGACTTCGTCCTGCTCTGCTACAACCCGCGCAGCGCCAAGCGGGACTGGCAGTTGGGTCGGGCCCTGGAGCTGTTGGCTGAACACCGGCCGCCGACCACGCCGATCGGAGTGGTTCGCAACGCCAGTCGGCCTGACCAGAGCGCGATCCTGACCACGCTCGCCGACTTCGATCCGACGGTGGTCGACATGTACAGCCTGGTCGTGATCGGTGCCAGCCAGACCCGGATCGTCGGCGGTCGGATGGTTACCCCTCGTGGATATCGATGGGCACAGTGAGCTCCAATCCGGTTAACCGCAGCCCCGTGATCCGCAATCGCTCGGACCGCAGCCCTACCCACTCCGCCGTCGCGGCTGCAGCCACCGAAAACGTTCTTGTGCACGAATATCCATAATAAGGAGATGACCTCATGACCGGTCTACCGATGTTGGTAGTGGGCCACGGGACCCGAAGTGACTCTGGAGTCGCTGAGTTCAACGCGTTCATGGGCCGGCTCCAGCGCCGCCAGGCCGCCCCATACCGGGCCACCGCCGGGGGCTTCATCGAGCTGTCCCGGCCGCCCGTGACAGAGGCCGTGGCATCCCTTGTCGGCCAAGGCCATCGTGAGCTCATTGCCCTGCCGCTGGTGCTTGTCGCCGCCGGTCACGGCAAGGGCGACATCCCGGCTGCACTGGTGCGCGAGCAGGTACGCCACCCGGGGATGACCTACTCCTACGGGCGCCCGCTGGGGCCACATCCCGCACTGCTCGACATCCTTGAACAGCGGATCGAGAAGGCGCTCGGCGGCACCGAGCGCGCCGACACCCATGTGCTGCTGGTCGGCCGCGGATCGACCGATCCCGACGCCAACGCCGAGATCGCCAAGGTGGCCAGGCTGCTGTGGGAAGGCCGGGGCTACGCCGGCGTTGAGCCCTCCTTCGTCAGCCTGGCCGATCCCGGCGTGCCGGCCGGGCTGGACAAGCTGCGGCGACTGGGTGCAGGCCGGATTATCGTCGCGCCCTACTTCCTGTTCCCCGGGATCCTGCCGGACCGGATCGTCAGTCAGACCGAGGCATTCGCCCTTGAACACCCGTTCATGACGATCGATGTTGCCGGTTTGATCGGGGATTGTGACGAGCTCGCCGACCTGGTCATCGAGCGCTACCTCGAGGCCGTCAGCGGAGACATCCGGATGAACTGCGACACCTGTATCTACCGGGCAGCCATGCCCGGCTTCGGCGACCGGGTCGGCCAGCCGCAGCGGCCGCACCACCACCCGGACGACGCCAGCCACGGACATGACCATGACCATCACGATCAGGCGGACCCTCACGACTGAGAGCCCTGGGGCCTCTACCCGGCGGCGAAGGCGGCGACGGCTCCGATGGCGATCACGGCGGGAGAGTGCAGC
>Ga0208079_1000923_pt1 | contig 15985 bp, 14 predicted proteins | sample NGESurdeep092012_5_FD_184474 | JGI IMG/M metagenome (GOLD analysis project Ga0208079, IMG submission 184474) | Arctic peat soil microbial communities from Barrow, Alaska - NGEE Surface sample 210-2 deep-092012 (SPAdes) | ecosystem: Environmental > Terrestrial > Soil > Wetlands > Peat ... | reverse complement strand
GTAGGAGCCCTCGTCGGCGATGATCAGGGTCCGCTCGAACTGACCCATGTTCTCGGTGTTGATCCGGAAGTAGGCCTGCAGCGGGATGTCGACCTTGACCCCTGGGGGCACGTAGATGAAGGAGCCACCGGACCACACCGAGGTGTTGAGTGCGGCGAACTTGTTGTCACCGACCGGGATCACCGAAGTGAAGTACTCACGAAACAGATCTTCGTGCTCACGCAGGCCCGTATCCGTGTCGACGAAGATGACGCCCTGCTCCGCCAGGTCCGCGCGGATCTGGTGGTAGACGACCTCGGACTCGTACTGCGCCGCAACGCCGCCCACCAGGCGCTGTTTCTCCGCCTCGGGGATGCCCAGACGGTCGTAGGTGTTCCTGATGTCCTCGGGCAGCTCCTCCCAGGAGGTCGCCTGCTTCTCGGTGGATTTCACGAAGTACTTGATGTTCGAGAAGTCGATACCGGTCAGGTCAGAGCCCCAGCTGGGCATGGGCTTCTTACCAAAGAGCTTCAGGCCCTTTAGTCGCAGATCCAGCATCCACTGGGGTTCGTTCTTGCGGCCCGAGATGTCGCGAACGACCTCCTCGCTCAGACCTCGACGGGCCGAAACACCGGCAGCATCACTGTCGGACCATCCGTACTCATAGGTCCCAAGACCCTTCAGACCCGGGTTGCGCTGCTCAACGGTGCTCAATGCGTCGGTGCTCAGTTCGTCAATGCTCATGGTGTGGACCTTCCATCAGAAGCGGTCGTTCCTGACAATGTCTGACTGCCTGACAGTGCGTGACTGCCTTGCTGGCCCTGCGCAGCGACGGCACTCAGGGGGATGAACGTGGTGCAGACGTGCTCGCCATGGGCCAGGGTCGCCAGGCGTTGGACGTGGACTCCGAGCAGGCGCGAGAACGCGTCGGTCTCGGCGTCACAGAACTGGGGGAACTCGGCTGCGACGTGCTGCACCGGGCAATGCCCCTGGCACAGCTGCACTCCGGCCAGGGGCGTGCCGGCTCGCACAGGTCGGGTCGAGGCGGCAAAGCCATTGGCGGTCAGTGCCGTTGCCAGAATCTCGGCCCGGGCGGCCACGTTCCCCCCTGACTTGGCGAGCTCCGCGGCATACCGCTGCTCGAGATCAGCGATGCGCTCGCGGGCAAAATCGCCAACGGCCTCTGCACCTGCATGTTCAGCAAGGAATCGCAGCGCCGAGGTGGCCACGTCGTCGTAGTCGCTGTCCATGCCGACGTGACCGGCCTCGGACAGGACGTAGGCGCGGGCGGGTCGTCCGCGACCGCGGCTGGCCGCTGTGGCTGGCTCGTGCTCCTGGATGGCGCCCTTCTCGACGAGCAGGTCCAGGTGACGGCGCACCGCGGCAGGCGTCAGCCCCAGGCGGCAGGCCAGGGCGGTAGCGGTGAGCGGGCCATCCGCGGAGATCGCCTGTCGGACCCGGTCCCGGGTGCGTGCCTCGAGCACGTGCGGTGCGGGACTGGGCCCCTGCGCACGCTCGGAAACAGGATGATCGGTGATAAACACAAGACCAGTGTGACCTAATTCGACCCGTGATGGCTAGTAAGGGTTACCTAACTCACATCGACCGGGCTGTCCCGCCGATCGGCACGTGTGAATCTCGTCGAGGTAATCGTGGTCAATACACCTAGACTCCTGTCCGTGACCGAGGCCGTGAGTGTGCACGATCTCGCCAAGCGATTTGGTGCAACCACTGCCCTTGCGGGTATGACGTGGGCTGCTCGCCATGGCCAGGTGACGGCGGTCCTCGGCCCCAACGGTGCCGGCAAGACGACGACCATCGAGTGCGCCGAGGGTCTTCAACGCCAGGACTCGGGCGAGGTCCGCGTCCTGGGCGTCGATCCGTGGCAGGCCGGTCCCGACCACCGCGCCGCGGTGGGGGTCATGTTGCAGGACGGGGGACTACCCAACGCCAGTACTCCGGTGCGACTGCTGCGCCACCTCGCCGCCTTCCATCGGTTCCCCGCCGATGTCGACGCCCTCGTAGACCGCCTCGGGATCGACGCCTTCAGCGGAACGACCGTCCGCCGGCTGTCCGGCGGGCAGAAACAGCGCGTCGCCCTCGCCGCGGCCTTGGTGGGCAGACCCGAGGTCGCCTTTCTGGACGAACCCACCGCGGGGCTTGACCCTCACGCCCGGCTCGACGCCTGGGACCTGTTGCATGAGATCCGGGATGCCGGCTGCGCCGTCATCGTCACCACCCACTCCTTCGAGGAGGCGCAGCGGTTGGCCGATCACATCGTCATCGTCAACCGCGGCAGCGTTGCCATCCAGGGCAGCATCGCCGAGCTGACCAGCGAACGTTCGCTCGAGGACGTCTACTTCTCTCTCACCCGTGAGTCCACCCGATGAGTCCCGCACCGATGGACACGGTTCCAGCCAATATCGCGGCTCCAACCCGTGCCCGGGTCCTGGCGCAGACCCGCTTCGAGACCGGCACCCTCCTGCGCAACGGGGAGCAGCTTCTGGTCGCCCTCGTGCTGCCGGCAATGGCTCTGGTGGGCCTGGCCCTCAGCCACTCACCCTCGCTGGGCCCGGGTAGACGCACAGACGTGGCCGTTCCGGGGGTGCTGGCGCTGGCCGTGATCTCCACGGCCTTCACCGGCCAGGCGATCTCCACGGCCTTCGACCGCAGGTATGGCGTGCTGCGCCTGCTCGGGGTGAGTCCCCTCGGCCGCAAGGGCCTTCTGGTCGCCAAAGCCCTGGCAGTGCTGACGATCGAGCTCCTCCAGTTCGTCGTGATCGGTGGCCTGGGCCTGGCCTTCGGATGGCACCCGCAGTGGATCGGACTGCTCGCGGCCGGACTCCTGACACTGGTCGGCACCTGGACGTTCGTCGCGCTGGCCCTGCTTCTGGCCGGAACGTTGCGTGCCGAGGGCGTGCTCGCACTGGCCAACCTGATCTGGGTCACCCTTCTCGGCCTGGGTGGCGTCATCGTCCCGCCCTCCCAGATGCCCGCCGGCCTCGCACACATCGCCGTTCTCCTTCCCTCTGGCGCTCTGGGGAACGGACTACGGGTTGCTTTCATCGACGGACGACTGGCTGCAATACCGCTGCTGGTGCTTGTTGTGTGGGGCGCCGTGGCAACGGCTCTGGCCTCACGCACCTTCGCCTGGAGCGACTGATGACACAGCCACTGAAACCACCACCACCGGTGACAAAGCGACCGATGCCACCGGTGGTCAACCCCTGGCTGCGCCGAGTCCTGCTGGTCAACCTGATCCTGGAGATCGCCATCGTGGTCACCGGCGGTCTGGTGCGCCTGAGCGGTTCGGGCCTCGGCTGCCCGACCTGGCCCCAGTGTGTGCCGGGGTCGTTCACGCCGGTGCCTTACCAGGCGCAGGGATTCCACAAGCTCATCGAGTTCGGCAACCGGACCCTGACCAGCGTCGTCAGCGTCGCCGCCCTGCTGGTGATCGTCGCGATCTGGCGCTGGGCGCCCGGCCGTCGCGGCCTGCGCCGGATCTCGGTCCTGCCACTGGTCGGCGTGATGCTGCAGGCGGTCCTGGGCGGCATCGCCGTGCTGACCGGCCTGAACCCGGCGATCGTGGCCGCCCACTTCCTCGCCTCGATGGTCCTGGTCTCCCTGTCGGCTTACCTGTTCTGCCGGGTAGGGGAGGGTGATGCGCCCCCAGTTGCCCTGGTGCGCCCGCAGATCCGTTCGACGGCGTGGGCCGCGGCCACCCTCGGCGCGGTCATCCTCATCCTCGGCACGATGGTCACCGGATCCGGCCCGCATTCCGGTGATGCCAGTACGCCACGGTTCGGGTTTGACCCACGCACGATCTCGTGGCTGCACGCCGACGCCGTGATGCTGTTCGTGGGACTCGTGATCGCCGTGCTGCTGGCGGTGCAGCTGACCGCAACCGACCCGCGACCTCGACGGGCCTGGCACGCGGTCTTCGGGATCACGGTGTTGCAGGCCCTGATCGGCTACGTGCAGTACCTCACCGGCCTGCCCGACGCGCTGGTCATGGTCCACATGCTCGGGGCCAGCCTGCTGGCGGTGTCCCTGACCTATGGCGTGCTGAGCCTACGGAAGCGCGATGTGCAGCAGTGAGTCAACCGCGACCGCAAGGAACACGAGCGTCAGGTAGCTGATCGAGTAGTGGAACAAGCGCATCGGGTTGAGCGAGGCGGTTGTCACGTTCTGCGGGGCTCTGGCACGCGATAGAAGCCTGTGCGCCTCCAGGAGGAACAACCCACCCGACGGCAGGGTCACCACGAGGTAGATCCAGCCCATCGAGGCGATCGGGATGAGCGCCAGCGAGGTCAGCACGGTGTGCCAGCTGTAGATCACCACCTGACGAGCCACCACCGCGTCCTTGGCCACGACCGGGAGCATCGGCACCCCAGCGGCTTCGTACTCGTCCTTGAAACGCATCGACAACGGCCAATAGTGCGGCGGCGTCCAGAAGAAGACGATCAGGAAAAGAACCAGCGCCGGCCACGCCAGTGAATCCGTGACAGCAGACCAGCCGATGAGCACCGGCATGCAGCCGGCAGCACCGCCCCAGACGATGTTCTGGGAGGTGCGGCGCTTGAGCAACATCGTGTAGAAACCGACGTAGAGCGCGATCGCCCCCAGGGACAGCACGGCCGACAGCCAGTTGACCAGGAGCCCGAGCCACAGGGTCGAGGCCAGGCCCAACACCGCTCCAAAACGCAGCGAGGCAGCGGGGGTGATCGCTCCGGTGACCAGAGGCCGGTTCTCGGTCCGGTGCATGACCTTGTCGATGTCGCGGTCCAGATAGCAGTTGAGCACGTTGGCGGAGGCGGCCGACAACGTGCCACCAACCAGGGTCGCCACGATCAGCGACAGCGAAGGCAACCCCCGCTGAGCCAGGAACATCGTGGGGAACGTCGTCACCAGGAGAAGCTCGATGATTCGCGGCTTGGTCAGGGCGACATAGTGCCCCACGGTCTGTCGCCAAACCGGGTGAGGCGACCCCATCGATCCAGGATCCAAACGCGGCTCTAGTGCAGTCACGACGTCCTTGGGGGTGTGGTGTGGACCGGACGCGAACCCATCGAGACGGGGCGCCTATTGACCAGCAGGAGTCTAGCTTCGTTGGGCCCCTGTGCAAGGTCTGCACCCGCGCAGGCCTTGTCTTTCTCGGGATAGGCTCGATCCGTGACCGACCTGAGCATCTCTGACGTTAACCAAGCCGCTACGAGCACGAGCCGCGACACGTCGCTGGCCGCTCCGATCGCCACCCGCGCGGGATGGACCGACCTGGATGTGCGAGCCGTCGACACGGTGCGATGTCTGGCCGCCGACGCCGTCCAGAAGGCGGGCAACGGCCACCCGGGCACCGCCATGAGCCTGGCTCCGCTGGCCTATTTGCTCTACCAGAACGTGATGCGTCACGACCCCGCCGATCCACAGTGGCTGGGCCGTGACCGGTTCGTCCTCTCTTGTGGCCACTCGAGCCTGACCCAGTACATCCAGCTGTACCTGTCCGGCTACGGTCTTGAGCTCGACGACCTGAAGTCGCTGCGCACGTGGGGCTCCCTGACCCCCGGTCATCCCGAGGTCCATCACACCCCGGGCGTGGAGATCACGACGGGGCCGCTGGGCTCCGGCCTAGCCTCAGCCGTGGGAATGGCGATCGCCCAGCGCCGCCAGCGGGGCCTGTTTGACCCTGACGCCGCACCCGGTGCGAGCCCCTTTGACCACCACATCTACGTTGTCGCCTCCGACGGCGACATCATGGAGGGCGTCTCCCATGAGGCCAGTTCCCTTGCCGGGCACCAGGAGCTGGGCAACCTGACGTTGATTTACGACCAGAACCACATCTCCATCGAGGACGACACCAACATCTCGTTCTCCGAGGACGTGGGCAAGCGTTACGAGGCCTACGGCTGGCACGTCGTCACGGTCGACTGGCGCAGCAGCTGGAACAAGGACAGCAGCGAGGGCAACGGCAGCAACACGTATGTCGAGGACGTCGACGCGCTGCTCGCCGCGATCGACACCGGAAAGACGGTCAGCGACAAGCCGACACTGGTCATCCTCAAGACGGTCATCGCCTGGCCCGCCCCTGGCAAGCGGGACACCGGCGCGTCCCACGGCTCAGCCTTGGGTGAGCAGGAGATTGCCGCCACCAAGAAGCTGCTCGGGTTCGACCCGGCACAGACCTTCGAGGTGGGCATCGAGGTTCTTGCCCGTGCCCGTGAGGTGATCGGGCGTGGGAAGCGCGCCCATGGCGAGTGGGACAAGGGGTACGCCGCCTGGCGGACGTCCCATTCCGAAGGCGCCTCCTTGCTGGACCGCCTGGTCGCCCGAAAGCTACCGGCGGACCTCGCCGCCGCTTTGCCGACCTTCCCGGCCGACCCCAAGGGCGTCGCGACACGTGCGGCCTCCGGCACGGTGCTGACCGCTCTGGCCGACCTCATGCCCGAGCTCTGGGGCGGCTCGGCGGACCTCGCCGGGTCCAACAACACGACGATGGCTGGCGCGCCCAGCTTCATCCCGGTGAGCAAGCAGACTGATGAGTACCAGGGCGGCCCCTACGGCCGGACCCTGCACTTCGGCATCCGCGAGCTCGGCATGGGTTGCATCCTGAACGGGATCACGCTCGAGGGGCTCACCCGCGCCTACGGCGGCACCTTCCTGGTGTTCTCGGACTACATGCGTCCGGCAGTTCGCCTCGCCGCCCTCCAGAAGCTGCCCGTGACCTTCGTCTGGACCCACGACTCGATCGGCCTGGGAGAGGACGGGCCAACCCATCAGCCGGTCGAGCACCTGGCCGCACTGCGTGCCATCCCCGGCCTGGATGTCGTGCGCCCCGGCGACGCCAACGAGACCGCAGTGGCCTGGCGCACCATCTTGGAGCACACCGACCGCCCGGCAGGTCTGATCCTGTCGCGACAGGCTCTGCCGACCCTGGACCGGCAGACGTTCGCGTCAGCCGAGGGCACGGCCAAGGGCGCTTACGTGCTCAAAGAAGGCTCAGGAGGCACGCCTGGCTCAGGCCCGGCAGTGATCCTGATCGCGACCGGTTCCGAGATCAGCATCGCCGTTGAAGCACGCGAGACCCTGCAGTCGCAAGGGGTTTCGACCCGGATCGTATCGATGCCATGCCGCGAGTGGTTCGAGGCTTGCGACCAGAGCTACCGCGACCAGGTCCTGCCTCCCCACATCCGGGCCCGGGTCAGTGTCGAGGCCGGAGTGCCCATGGGCTGGCGGGACTTTGTCGGGGACGCCGGCCGCATCGTCAGCATTGGCCATTTCGGTGCCTCGGCGGACGCCGCGACCTTGTTCCGTGAGTTCGGTTTCACCCCTGCGGCCGTCGTGGCCGCGGCTCAGGAATCCATCGCGTCCGCGGGAGGCAAGTGAGTATGACCGACCACCTCAAGGAACTGTCTGCACAAGGCGTTTCCATCTGGCTCGACGACCTGAGTCGCCCCTTGATCACCGGCGGCGGTCTGCAGGCACTCATCGACACCAGCAGCGTCGTCGGCGTGACCACCAACCCCACGATCTTCGCGGCTGCGCTGTCCGGCGGCGATACCTACCACGACCAGATCAAGGGACTCGCCGCCGACGGCAAGACAGCCGAGGCGGCGGCGTTCGCCCTCATCACGCAGGACGTCCGCAACGCCTGCGACATCATGGCGCCCATCTACCGGGCCAGCGGTGGCGAGGACGGCCGGGTCTCCATCGAGGTGGATCCCCGTCTTGCGCACGACACCGACAAGACTGTCGAGCAGGTCAAGGAGCTGCACGCCGCCGTTGACCGTCCCAACGTGCACATCAAGATCCCGGCCACCGTCGAAGGCCTGCCGGCGATCACCCAGATCCTGGCCGAGGGCATCAGTGTCAACGTGACCCTGATCTTCTCCCTTGACCGCTACCGGGGGGTCATGAACGCGTTCATGACCGGGCTCGAACAGGCCCGTTTAGGGGGCCTGGACCTCTCAGCGATCCATTCGGTGGCCTCCTTCTTCGTCAGCCGGGTCGACACCGAGGTCGACAAACGCCTCGATGCCTTCGACCTCGATGAGGCCGCAGCGCTCAAGGGCAGAGCTGGCGTGGCGAACGCCCGACTCGCCTACCAGGCCTTTCAAGAGGTCTTCTCAACCCCGCGTTGGGCGAATCTGGCGGCTGAAGGGGCGCACAGACAGCGCCCCTTGTGGGCATCCACGGGCGTCAAGGACCCGGCATACAAGGACACGATGTATGTCGTGGAGCTCGCGGCACCAGAGACCGTCAACACGATGCCGACCAAGACCATGCAAGCCGTTGCCGATCATGGCCAGATCGCCGGGGACCAGATCACCAGCAAGTATGACGACGCCACCCGCGTGCTGGACTCAATGGAGCGTCTGGGTATCTCCTATGCCGACGTCACCGCCGTGCTCGAGGGTGAAGGCGTCGACAAGTTCGAGAAGTCCTGGACCGAGCTGCTGTCCAACGTGCAGACCGAGCTCACCAAGGCGGCGCTGTGACGAACGTGGCGCTGGGCGTCCTAGCCTCCGGCCCGGCCGCCGACGCCGTGACCCGGCACGTGCCGCAACTGGTCGCGGACAGTTTCGCGAGCAGGCTGTTTGCCAAGGACCCCACGTTGTGGGGGCCCGACGCCCAGTCCGAGTCGGCCGTCCGCCTCTCCTGGGTCACCCTTGGACGGACCTCACGACCCCTCCTCGGAGAGGTGGCTGCCCTGCGCGGCCACCTGGCTGAAAACGGCGTCGACCACGTCGTCCTCTGCGGTATGGGCGGCTCGTCGCTGGCTCCTGAGGTCATCTGCGCAACGGCAGGCGTCGAGCTCACCGTGCTGGACTCCTCAAATCCCGACTCCGTGCGCACTGCCCTGACCGACCGGCTCGACCGCGCGGTCGTTGTGGTCTCGAGCAAGTCCGGTTCCACTGTCGAGACCGACTCCCAGCGTCGCGCCTTCAAGGACGCGTTCACCCGGGCGGGCATCGACCCGACCCAGCGCATCGTGATCGTCACCGACCCCGGCAGCCCCTTGGACAAGGACGCACGCACGGACGGGTATCGCGTCATCAACGCCGACCCGAACGTCGGCGGGCGGTACTCCGCACTGACCGCGTTCGGCCTCGTGCCCAGCGGCCTGGCCGGTGTCGACCTCGAGCAGCTGCTGGACGAGGCCGAGTCCGTCGCCGACCTCCTGGCCGAAGACGACGAGGCGAACCCCGCTCTTCGCCTCGGTGCTGCCATGGCCGGCACACAGCCACTACGCGACAAGCTCGTCCTGGTCGACGATGGCTCCGGGAAACCGGGATTCGCCGACTGGGCGGAGCAGCTGATCGCTGAGAGCACGGGCAAGAAGGGCACCGGAGTGCTGCCCGTCGTCGTCCAGGACGACCAGGACCCTGAGGTCCACTCCCCTGCCGCCGAGATCACCGTTGCCAGGCTGGTGGCCGACGTCGCCGGCATTGATGATGACGACGCAACCGATGATGACGACGCCGCGACCGGAACTGACCCGTCGCGCTCCGAGGTCAAGGTCAGCGGATCCCTGGGAGCTCAGCTCCTGCTGTGGGAGGTTGCCACTGCAACTGCCGGCCGGATCCTGGGCATCAACCCCTTCGATCAGCCCGATGTCGAGAGTGCCAAGAAAGCCACCCGCGGGCTGCTTGACGCCACCGACACCAAGCCAGACCCGGCCGCGTTCACCGATGGTGCCATCGAGGTCCGCGCTCTGGCGGGCGACTGGCTCGCCGGCGCCACAACCGTTGTCAGCGCTGTGGACTCGCTGCTGTCGCAGCTCGACCCACAGCGGGGCTACGTCTCGATCATGGCCTATCTCGACCGCCTCGCCGACGCCACCCTGGCCGGGGCTCGCCGAACCATCGCCAACCGCACCGGGGCCCCCACCACGTTCGGCTGGGGACCACGCTTCCTTCACTCAACCGGGCAATACCACAAGGGCGGTCCGGCCACCGGCATCTATCTGCAGATCACCACTGCACCACACCAAGACCTGGCCATCCCGGGCCGCAACTTCACGTTCGGCGACTTCATCACGGCTCAGGCCGGCGGTGACGCACAGGTCCTGGCCGACCGCGGTCGACCCGTCCTGCGGTTGCACCTGACCGACCATGACGCCGGCCTTGCCCAGTTGAGACTGGCACTTGGCCTCGACTCCCAAGCGGGCGGCGGGGCTGGTTCCGCTACGGGGGCCTGATGACTCCGACCGCTGTTTCACAGGAACAGAACCCGCTGCGCGACCCCCAGGACAAGCGCCTCCCAAGGATTGCCGGTCCGTGCAGTCTGGTCCTCTTCGGCGTCACCGGAGACCTGGCACGCAACAAGATCATGCCGGCCATCTATGACCTGGCCAACCGCGGCCTGCTGCCCCCCAGCTTCAGCCTGGTCGGGTTCGCACGCCGTGACTGGACCCACGCGGACTTCGCCAAGATCGTCCGCGAATCCGTCCGCGCCCATGCCCGCACGCCCTTCCACGCTGAGGTGTGGCGGAACCTGGCCGAAGGGTTCCGTTTCGTATCAGGCACGTTCGACGACCCGGCGGCATTCGACGTGCTGCGCAAGACTCTGGACAACCTCAACACGGAGCGCGGAACAGCCGGCAACCACATCTTCTACCTCTCGATCCCGCCGGCGTTCTTCTCCACCGTGACCCAGCAGCTCGATCACAGTGGCCTGAGCCAGGACGCAGGAGGCGCCTGGCGGCGAGTCGTGATCGAGAAGCCATTCGGTCACGATCTGGCCAGTGCCCGTGAGCTGAACTCGATCGTCGGGGCGGTCTTCCCCTCGGACTCGATCTTCAGAATCGATCATTACCTCGGCAAGGAGACGGTCCAGAACCTCCTTGCCCTGCGCTTCGCCAACCAGATGTTCGAGCCAATCTGGAACGCCAACTATGTCGACCACGTGCAGATCACGATGGCCGAGGACATCGGCATAGGCGGCCGAGCCGGCTACTACGACGGCATCGGCGCCGCGCGCGATGTCATCCAGAACCATCTGCTCCAGCTACTGGCCCTGACCGCCATGGAGGAACCAGTTTCCTTCCAGGCCCGTGATCTGCGTGCCGAGAAGGAGAAAGTCCTCTCGGCCGTTCGACTGCACGAGGACCTGGCCGCCTCCACCGTTCGCGGGCAGTACGACCAGGGATGGCAAGGCGGCGAACATGTGAGCGGCTACCTCGACGAAGAAGGCATCAAGGAGACCTCCACGACCGAGACCTATGCCGCGCTGAAGGTCGAGATCGACACCCGTCGCTGGGCCGGGGTCCCCTTCTACCTGCGCACCGGCAAACGCCTGGGCAAGCGGGTCACCGAGATTGCGGTGGTTTTCAAACGAGCACCGCACCTCCCATTCGACCAGACCGCGACCGAAGAGCTCGGCCAGAACGCGATCGTCATCCGCGTCCAGCCTGACGAAGGCGTCACCATGCGATTCGGTTCCAAGGTGCCCGGGAACGCCATGGAGGTCCGCGACGTCACCATGGACTTCGGCTACGGCAGCTCTTTCACCGAGTCCAGCCCCGAGGCGTATGAGCGGCTCATCCTGGATGTCATGCTGGGCGACCCACCGTTGTTCCCCCGCCACGAAGAGGTGGAGCTGGCCTGGAAGATCCTTGATCCGGTCGAGGCCTTCTGGGCCACCCAAGGACGGCCCGACTCCTACCCCGCCGGCGGATGGGGCCCAGAGTGTGCCGACGCCATGATGGCCCGCGACGGGCGTAGCTGGAGGAAGCCATGATCGTCGATCTGCCCGGCACCACCACAGCGGCAGTCAACAAGTATCTGGTCAAGCTACGGCACGACATCGGCGCTATGACCCTGGGACGAGTGCTCACCCTGGTAATCGTCGTCGCCGAGACCGAGGCCGAGCCTGCGATCGAAGCCGCCAACGACGCCAGCCGCCAGCATCCCTGCCGGGTCATCGCGGTGATCAGCGGCAAGGAGAGTGGCGCCACCCGGCTCGACGCTCAGATCCGGGTCGGCGGCGATGCCGGCGCGAGCGAGGTGGTCGTCTTGCGGCTGTTCGGCGCTCTGGCCAGTCACGGCGACGCCGTCCTGGTACCTCTACTGCTACCCGACTCCCCCGTGGTGGCCTGGTGGCCCAGCCAGGCTCCCGTTGACGTCTCCGAGTCGGCGATCGGGAAGATGGCGCAACGACGAATCACCGATGCCGCGCAGGCCTCCAGCCCTCGTTCGGAGATGAGACGTCGTGCGGACAACTACCACCCAGGGGACACAGACCTCGCTTGGAGCCGCATCACGCTGTGGCGTGGGCTACTGGCCGCAGCACTTGACCAGCCGCCATACGAGCCCGTCTTGGCAGCAAACGTCGCCGGCGCAAGCGACTCTCCTTCCGCAGACCTGATGGCGGGGTGGCTTGCGCAGGCACTGCAGTGTCCGGTCACCCGAACTCGCACCGGTGCCGGGACCGGCATGGTGAGTGTCCGGCTCACGCGTACCAGTGGCAATATCGACCTCCTACGCCCTGACGGCGCCGTCGCAACGCTGTCGCCGCCAGGCCAGCCGGTCCGCAGGATCACCCTGGGCCGCCGTACCCTGCCCGAGTGCCTCGCCGACGAGCTGCACCGCCTCGACCCGGACGAGGTCTACGCCGAGACGTTGACCAGGGGTCTGGCCATGGTCGAAACCCCACACCACAACCAGTCCGGTCCGAAGAAGGCAGTGCCCCCGCCCGCACGAGAAGGAGAGAGCCCATCGTGAGCCAAGGCCCCTCAGTTGTCGTCCATCACGACAGGCAGCTCCTAGCCGACGACGCCGCAGCCCGCCTGGTCATGGCAATCCTCGAAGCCCAGTCCTCCCGCGGGCAGGCAGACATCGTTCTGACCGGTGGCTCGATGGGCTCGGCCGTGCTGGTCTCGCTGGGTCGGAGCCCCGCCAGGGAAGCCATCGACTGGCGGCATCTGAACCTCTGGTGGGGTGACGAGCGCTTCCTGCCCGCCGGCGATCCTGGGCGCAACGAGACACAGGCCCGCGAGGCGCTGCTCGATGCCGTGCCCCTGGACCCAAGGCGTGTTCATCCGATGCCCGCCTCCGACGGACCAGACGGCTCCGACGTTGACGCGGCGGCTGCCCGTTATGCCGCCGAGCTCGCCGCAGCGGCGCCCCACGGGCATGGCGTTCCGGAGTTCGATGTATTGATGCTCGGCCTGGGACCGGATGCCCATGTGGCCTCGTTGTTCCCCGAACACGCAGCTCTGCATGAGCGTGAAGCATCGACCATCGGCGTTCGTGGGGCACCCAAACCGCCGCCCAACCGGGTGTCCATGACGTTCCCGAGCCTGTGCGCTGCCCGCGACGTATGGTTCCTGGTCTCGGGCCCGGACAAGGCCGGCGCGGTCGGCCTCGCGCTCTCGGGGGCCGGTCAGCTACAGGCCCCAGCAGCCGGCGTGGTCGGCACACGGTCCACCACATGGCTTCTGGACCGGGCTGCGGCGACCCACGTGCCCGTGCAGCTGATCCGGCTGGCCAGCCACTGAGCCGTCCGGGCGCCTCTAGCTGATGAGTCCCCGGTCTCGAAGGGACTGCAGCGCCTCGTCCAAGATCGCCTCACCCTCGGTCTGGCTACGGCGTTCCTTCACGTAGGCCAGGTGGGTCTTGTAAGGCTCGATGCGGGTGGCCGGCGGCGGGTTGGCCTGGTCCTGACCGGCAGGCAGACCGCAGCGCGGGCAGTCCCAGTTCTCGGGAACTGTCATGCTGACTTCATCGGCAAACGTGGGCCGCGTCTCGTGACCGTTGCTGCACCAGTACGAAACGTGGACGCAAGGGGCGGCATTGCCGCGCTCCGCCTCTCCGGTTGGACCAGCGCCAACTCGGCTCCCCCGGATCGCGTTGCCACTAGCCACGAAGTCGCTCCTTGAGGTTCAGGTCAGCCCGAGGATGTGGGCCGGTCGCGGGACTATCTGGTGAAACGTTCGAGTCACGGAATCATGAGATGTAACGCGCAATCAGATCGAGACCAATGACAGTGGCACCCCACACCAGCCCCAAGGCAACGGTGAACCGGTCGAGGTTGCGCTCGGCTACCGAGGAACCGCTCATGGTGCTGGACATGCCTCCGCCGAACATGTCGGAGAGGCCACCACCCTTGCCCTTGTGCAGAAGAACCAACAGGGTCAGGAGCAGGCCAGACACGACAAGCAACACCTGCAGCCCGATCTTCACGGCAATCACGTAAGTAGACCCAATCTCGTTCGAAGTCATTGCGGTCGCACCAAACACGACCCAAGGCACAGGGTACCTGACGGCCCCTTCGAAGCCACCGCGCCTCTCGGTCAATCGCGTGCGGTCCCTGACAGTGCAGCCTAGGGCGCCAGGGCCAGAGACCGCATCACGGAATACCTTGCGCCCTCGACAGGTTCAGGACGGCCATCACGGTGCCCAAAACCGCCCAAAGTGCGCTACAGCCGATTGTTGCTCACACCGCCGTGACGTGGTCACGGTAGCGGCAGATCGACACGAAATCGTCCGCCACGATCGCGGCACCACCCACCAGTGCTCCGTCAACATCGGTCTGGGCCATGATCGCGGCCACGTTGCCCGCCTTGACAGAACCACCGTAAAGGACACGGATGCCGTCGGCGATGTCGCCGGAGTAGAGCTCGGCGAGCCGTGTGCGAATCGCCGAACAGACCTCCTGCGCGTCCTCCGGCGTCGCCACCTCGCCCGTCCCGATGGCCCAGATCGGCTCGTAGGCAATGACGATGGATCGCACCTGCTCGGAGCTGACACCATCCAGGGCCGCGTCAAGCTGAGCCAGGACGTGCTCCACCTGCTGGCCCTGCTTGCGCACCTCGAGACCCTCGCCACAGCAGAGGATCGGGGTCAGGTCGTGCCGGTATGCCGCCTTGACCTTGGCTGCCACCACGGTGTCGTCCTCGGCGTGGTACTGCCGGCGCTCACTGTGGCCGACCGCGACATAGGTGCAACCCAGCTTGGACAGGAACTCTCCCGAGATCTCGCCGGTGTAGGCGCCGGCGTCGTGCACCGACAGATCCTGTGCCCCGTGCTTGAGGAGCAGCTTGTCACCTTCGATCAGCGTCTGAACGCTGCGCAGGTCCGTGAACGGTACGAGGACGGCCACCTCGACGGCGCCATAGTCGTGCTTGGCGTCGCGAAGGGTCCAATCGAGCTTCTGAACCAGGTGCGTGGCCTGGAGATGGTCGAGGTTCATCTTCCAGTTGCCCGCCATGAGCGGCGTGCGATTGGATGACGCGGCACGTGAGGTGTTCGTACTTGCCATGGGGTTCAGCCCTCCAGAACTGTAAGGCCGGGGAGCGCCTTGCCCTCGAGATACTCGAGGCTGGCACCTCCACCGGTTGAGATGTGCCCGAACTGGCTGTCCGCAAAGCCCAGCTGGCGGACGGCCGCAGCCGAGTCGCCACCACCGATGACCGTCAGCGCACCCTTGGAGGTCGCCTCGACCAGCGCCGCAGCGACGACCTTGGTGCCAGCCGCGTAGGGAGCCATCTCGAACGCACCCATCGGGCCGTTCCAGAAGACGGTGCGGGCATCGGTCAGCTTGGCCGCGAACGCCTCGGCCGACTCGGGACCGATATCGAGGCCGATCCGGTCCGCCGGAATGCTGTTGGCGGCGACCACGCCGTGCTCTGCCTCAGCCGAGAATGCTGTGGCTGCAACGATGTCCGTCGGCAGGATGATTTCAACCCCTCGCTCCTGAGCCTGGGCGAGGTAACCCTTGACCACGTCGATCTGGTCGGCCTCGAGCAGGCTCTTGCCGACCTCGTAGCCCTGCGCCGCCAAGAACGTGAAGACCATGCCGCCACCGATCAGCAAGCGATCAGCGGTCTTCAGAAGGTTGGCGATGACGCCCAGCTTGTCACTGACCTTGGCGCCACCCAGCACGACGGCGTAGGGACGCTCGACCGACTCGGTCAGCCGCTTGAGCACCTCGACCTCGGTCTGCACGAGGCCACCGACGGCGTTCGGCATCCGCTGCGCAACGTCATACACACTGGCCTGCTTGCGAT
>Ga0208079_1000922_pt1 | contig 15985 bp, 15 predicted proteins | sample NGESurdeep092012_5_FD_184474 | JGI IMG/M metagenome (GOLD analysis project Ga0208079, IMG submission 184474) | Arctic peat soil microbial communities from Barrow, Alaska - NGEE Surface sample 210-2 deep-092012 (SPAdes) | ecosystem: Environmental > Terrestrial > Soil > Wetlands > Peat ... | reverse complement strand
GGTCCAAAATAAAAATGACGGCATTTTCGCCGGTCAAAATGTCAGCAGTAGCCAGGTGTCGGCGATAGCCATGCCAGGAGGATTGGAGTGAGAGCCGTGGATCCTGGGCCGGATGCAGCACCAGGGATTCCACGCCACAGCCCGGACGATCGGCGATTTCAAGCTCCTTCGTGTCCAGCACGCGAACGCGCGACGGTCGCCGCGGCGAGCCAGGCCGCCTAAACCGCCTATTCCTGCCGGGGACGCGCAGCCAGATAGTCGTGGAACATCGTGGTTGACATGCTGACCGGCAGGGGGGTCGCCTGGATCCGTTGGATTTCCACTTCCGCCGTCCGGACCAGACACGCGGCCAGACCAGCGAAAACCGGTAGCATGATGGTGTATGCAATGTGCTCGAACAGAATGGTCACGGCATAGACGACCAGGCAGTAGTGGAGGGCCAACGCGACGTTCCCCATGTCTTCCAGGCGCGGGTCGCCGCGGGTTCTCTGGTATACCGCGTAACTGCCTTTCAGCGCCATGGCCACCGCGGCCACGAAGAACAGAAACGCAGGGATACCCAGTTCGCTCGAAACCTGCGTGTAGCTATTGTGCGTACCCAACCAGCTTCCCTTGCGAAGACCGATTGTCTTCGAATAAGAGTCGTCGGCCACCACAAAATTACCGGGACCAACGCCGAAGAGCGGATGCTGCATGGTGAAGATCAGACTGTGCTTCAGCAACTGTTTCCGGCTGGCCGTGGACGAGGTCGCACTGGCACGCATGGAGGCGTCCATTTCGCCGTCGTCCGCTTCTTCATCGGCAACCGTCTTATATCGCGCAATCAGCTTTCCCGGCATAGTCGTCAGCACAATGCCCAGAAAAAGGACCCCGGCCATGACGATCTTCAGCTTGCCCATAACCGGTGCGCGCAGAAATACCACCAGAAGCGTCACCACGAAACCGATCATGGCGCCCCGCGAGCCGGTCCGGAACGTGGTGGCCAAAATCAGCACCATCACCCCCGCCGCAAACACCTTGCCCGGAAGCGTCTTGGAAATGACCATCATGGCGCCCCACAGAGGGAGACCCAGGAGCAGCGCTTGCGCCATCTCATTGGGATTGCCAAACTTTCCTTGCTCCAGGAAAAGCCGACCATTGTCCGAGACTCCAAAGACATTGGCGATGATTGTGAAAGCCAAAAGCGCGTACGTGAGCGTTTTGAATAACTTGAACCATTGTTTATAGTTGCCGACCAGGCCCGCGACGGCCAGAAACGCGGCGAAGGAGAATGTCAGCCAACTGTTCAGAAAAATGTCCTTGCTGCCCATCCTCCAGATGCTGAACGGCACCGACAGGCCAAAGCAGACGGTAAATCCAAGCAACGCCTTCCCGATATTGGATCTCAGCGCGATTTGGACCCCCCCGCTCAGGAGCACCATGGCGAATACGAGACGGTAGGCAATACCGGTAATGTGCAGGTTTCCGAATTTCACATCGAAGATGCGGCTGAACACCAGGAAAATGAATACCAGCAGAACGTTGAAACCCAGCCGCTGGAACGGCGAGGCATCATCCACGGGTGCGGCGATGGGCGAAGCCGTGTGCGGCGCCCAGGGGAAGGGCTGATTGTTGTAGGTGGCTGCGGTCATTCTGGAAACTGCCGCCGGAAGCTCTTGCTTCCGGCTGTCTCTGATTCTACCACTGGCGCTCTTGCCATCCCTGGCCTATAGGTACTAGAGTTTCCAGAAACGCAAGGCGACCGCATCTCGTTACCTTTCCGCACCGGCGCTCGGCCGCACCGGAGCGTTCCAGGCAGTTTCCAACTGGGGCAGTCTTACGATGGCGGTACCCATGGTTCCGATGGCAATGGCAGCGGCTTCGCCGGCCAACTCCATGGCGTCGCGATACGATGCGCCGGCGGAAATCGCCAGTGACAGGGTGGCCATCACGGTGTCGCCCGCGCCGGTGACGTCGTAAACCTGCCGGGGCGCGTAGGCAAGGTGCTCAATCGGCCGGGAGTCGGCGAACAGGGTCATGCCATCGGCGCCTTCGGTGACCAGGATCATGGCGCCGGGCATGGCAGCCGACAGGCGGTTGCCCGCCGCCAGCGTTTCCTCGTGATTGCGCGCCGGCCAGCCAGTGAGAATACTGAGTTCCAGACGATTTGGTTTCATGAGGAAGCAGCCCTTATAGCGGTTGTAGTCGGCGCCTTTTGGGTCTACGAAGACGCGCTTGCCGGCGCGCCCCGCGGCGGCGGTCACAAAGTTCAGCAGCGACGGTGTCAGGAAACCCTTGGCATAGTCGGAGACCACGACGGCGCTGGTCCGTTCCAGGCAATTGGCAATCGCTTCCCGCGCATGCTCTTCGGCCTCGCTGGAAATGGGGGCGATGTCCTCTTCGTCCACGCGCACAATTTGCTGATGCGCAGCAATTACCCGGGTCTTGGTGGTGGTGGGGCGCGCGTTTTCGGGGATCAGCGAGTCCGCCGCAACGCCACATTCCAGCAAGGCGCCCCGGAGTTCCACGGATTCGCGATCGGTTCCCACCACACCAATGAGAAGCGGCGTGGCCCCGAGTGCGGCCAGATTGGCCGCCGTATTGGCCGCTCCGCCGGGGCGGACGGTAGAGCGCTGCTTGCGGACCACGGGAACCGGAGCTTCCGGTGAGAGCCGCGACGCCTCGCCCCACCAGTACCGGTCCAGGATCACATCGCCGATAACCAGGATTCTTTGGCCGGGAAAGTGTCGTAAGACGGCAGAAACGTTGCGCACTTGGCCTTAATGTAGCATAACGATCCAAAGCGGCCGGAGGGCGTGATGGCAGGCTCCAGTCGGAGCCGGGCCCAGAGGGCACCCCGTTAGGAAGCGGTATTGCTGCGTGGCGGGCAACCGCTCCCTAACGGTCGCGGCTCGGATTGGGGCCGGCGAACAGGCGCGGGCTGTAGAGCGGGTCGCCGACCGCGACCATCACCCAGCGCACGGCATTCTGGGCGATGTAGAAGCTGTCGCCGAAGTTGTATCCCGCCCACAGATGGTCGAAGACGTTCCCGCCCGGTGCATAGAACGTGGCGTAGGGCTCGGTCACGGCTCCCCAGGTTGCGGTGACGCCCTGCTCCAGCATGCGCGGCACCCAGTTTCCTCCCCACCGCGCGGCGCCAAAGCTGTACATTTTGGGGTCGGCATTAACTGGAGTGCGGATGCTCAGCGCGGTGAAGGAGGTAAGTTGGGCTCCCACAGCGCCGGGCACAAAGCGGTAGGCATCGAAAGCCTGTCCATACCATCCCCAGGCCCACAAGGCGTTGGGCCCGGGACGCGGCGACATTTGCCACTGGTAACGCGCCGTGCTGTCGGTGGCGAATTTGTCGTCCCAGACCGCGGCGCCGGCGGCATCGGTCACGGTCAGGCCCTTGATGTGGAAACCCCAGCAGTTGGCGCTCAGCGAGGCTTTCTCCAGGTTCAGGGACTTGCCGCTTTTGTCCTCCACGGCAGCGATCTCGACGCTGTCCCGATACGCGGCAAGGCGCGCCTTGCGCACCGAAAGCCGCAGAGCGCCAAACTGGTCCATCGCTTTTTCGTCGTTCTTCACGGGTACGGCGATGCGCGCGGCCACCACGCCATCCACGGTTTTTTCGAGTACGATTTCGTCGCTGGTATTCCATTGCTTGTAGGGAACGAACGGATAGAAGAGGCGCACACGGCTCTTCTCCGAGGAACTCCCCAGCGTGAGGGTGATGCTGTTGCCGGTATTTTGAACTCCGCCCTCCGCCACTTGAAACGTCAAATCGCCCTCGCCGACGGGCGGAAACGCCCAAGCGGCGGCAGCGGTGGCGCCCTGCGCAGTGACGGCGATCCGCTGGTTTCGGGCGTCATAGAGATATTGCGGCGGCGGCGGAAAAGTGGATCCGCAGAGGGCGCCCGCCTGGACGTTCAGCACGGTCTGGAAGCCGGCTTTGCGGCTCAATTCCGAAGCGGCTTTGATCTCCTCGTCGATTTTGTATTGCCATTCGTCCGGATGGCGGGTTCCCTGGGAATCGAAGTACGCGATGCCGCTTTTCAGGGTGAGCGACGTCTCGGCTTGGATGGCCTTGTCGACCAGGCCCTTGGCGATTTCGGCGCTCGGCCCGTCGAGGCGGGTGACGACGAACATCTTGAAGTTGTTGGCGGCTGCGACGCCGTCGCTCCACTCGGCGAAATGCGGCGGGCGGCTGCCGGTGGGCGCGGCGTAGGGATTGCGCAGCGGCGGCTTCTGGTCGTCGTGCCCGGCGTACATCATGACCAGTACCGAATCCACCGCAAATTGCTGGGCGATCTTCACCGGCACGCCGTAGGTCGGGACGATGTAGAGGATCTTCTGGCGCATGGCGCCGCCGTTGGCGTCCAGGAACTTGCGCACGGGTTTTTCGATCTGGTCGTTGAACTCCTCCTGCGAGATCTGTTCCGTGGCCCCGGTTTTGAGATGCAGGATGTTGGCGGCGGGAATATTTCGTTTGGCCGCGTAGTACTGCCCCACGGAAACGCTTTCGGGCACGCGGTCATTGACCAGGATGAGGACGCGGTCTTTCAGTGGGACGGATTGCGCGGCCGAGACAGCCGCCAGAACGAGCATCCAAAGCAGCCTCATTTCAACCCTTCCTTTCGAGGATGGCCTGGCGTAGTTGCAGGTATTTGCCGCCGCCCAGGGACTTGGCGACGCATTTGGCTTTCCAGAGTGCGCGCTGACGCCAGCAATGGGAGGGACTGCCGGTGGCGAAACCGGCGGACCACTCTGGCGACATACCGCGCTGCACCACGTAGCGGCCGAGCACGCGGCAGCCGCTCAGCATCCCCACCCGGGCGGTGGGCTCGGAGGTGAACAAGGCCTCGACGCCCGCCGCGGCGGCCGATTCTCCGACCTCGCGCGAGTAATACCCGCCGGGAACGGAAGCCACTTTCACCGGGTCGCTGAGCACCCCGGAGAGGCGGGCGATGCTCTCACGCCACTCGCGGTCCAGGTCGGCGCGGGTCAACGCCGCCATACGGGTGGGATGGGAGCGGGAATGGCTGCCGATGATGTGCCCGCGGCGGTGCAACTCGCGCAACTGCGCTTCGGTCAAAAACCCGGGTGTGCCGATGCGGTCCGTGGTGATGAAGAAATGGCCTCGCCAGCCGTGGCTTTCGAGCAGGTCCGCGATGGGGTGATGGAAGCTCACGCCGCCATCGTCGAAGGTGAGCAGCACGGGGCGCCCTTCGAGTTTGCGGACGGTGCTCACTCTGGCGGTGGCTCTGGCGATGGCATCCAGGTGGCGTTCGAAATCCTCGCGGCGCAATTTGTAGACGTGGGCGGCAACGCCAGAGAAACCGCTGGACTCGAAATCGCCGTTTTCCACAACGTCGTGGTACATGATGGCAAGCGCCTGCATGGTGTCTCTTCCTATTAGAGATGAATCGGACCGTCGCCGTCACCGCGGTTGATGTGAAACTGGCCGGGGTTGGCGCCGCCGGCGGCTTGGGCGAACGCGGGCGAAAGGGCCAGCAGGTAGTTGGACGCGCTGCCGCGGAAGCCGCTTTCGAGCAGGGCTCGCGACCAGCCGGTGTGCAACTGGTTGGAGACGATCAAATCCACGCCGCGCTGCTCCAGCAGGCTGGCGGCGGCCCGGACGATGGCCCCGGCGGATGACGGCGGGGCCAGGCAATCCACAATGGTGCCGACCCGCATGTCGCCGAATTGCTTGTGGTCTTGCATCTGCGTGTCCAGCAGGACCGCCCATCCGCCCGTGGCACGCACGCGGAGGAAGCGCGGGTCGGAAGGCGGATAGAGTTGGTCCAGCGCGGCGGCGTCGCGCTGGGCGAGCAGGGCGTAGGCGGGGCGCGAGCGCTCCCAGACTTCGTCGGCCCATGGGGCGAACCCGGGCGCGAGATCGAACGGGCAGGGCAGCAAGCGGCGGGCGCAGGGAGTGACTAGGCCGAGCGCTTTCATGCCCAGCCAACCGGCGCCGGTGAAGGCGGCGGCGTCGAGCGCGGCGCGGCGCAGCGGGCTGGTACGGAGCGGGCGGATGTGGCGCAGGAATCGGAAGGGGTGGACCACTTTGAAGTGGAACGGGACGGCGCACATGGTCCAGCCGAGGCGCTTGAGCATCCGCGGGAGCGGCTTGTCCCAGCCACCCATTCCCAAGGCGTAGAGCCGGGGTTCCCGGGAGAGGGCGTCGCGCACCATGCGCAGGCCGAGCATGGCGTAGGAGCGGTTGATGACGCCTTCGGAGAGGGGTAGGCGGTAGTGGGCGGCCTGGAGCGTGGCGCCGGCAACTGAGAAATTCTGGCGGCGCAGAATGTAGCCGCCTCGCACCATGCTCTCTTCCACCGCCAGAAAGAGTTCCATGCCGGGCATCCAGCCTGGGTCGGGAGTTTCGGGAAACTGCCGATCGGCCAAGGCGCTGCCGGCCAACAGCCCGCCCGAGGCCAGCAGCCTTTGGTTGAACTCGCGGACGGCGGGAACGGCTGGCTGCGCGTAGGGCAGAATCTGCAGAGACATCAGGCGCCGCGCTTGGCGGAGACGAGGCGGGCGAGACACCCGACAGTCTTCGCCTGGTCCATCTCCTCGGGCGAGAATTGGAAACCGTATTCCTCTTCGAGGGCCAGCACGAGGTTCAGGTGGTGCACGGAATCCCAGTTCTCGATGGTCTCCGGGGAGGATTCGGCAGTGACGCCGGCTTGTAGCACGTCGGAGGCGATTTCGCGAACCCGGCTAAGAACTTGTTCGTTCATGGGTCAGTTTGTTTCATTATGACATTGTGAGGCATAAGGTTCTGCTGATGGCGAGGGAATTGGGGTTGGGCGGCACGGAGCGGCAACTGGCGGAGATTGCGCTGGCGCTGGACCGCGATCAGTTCGAGCCTCACGTGGGCTGCTTCACCGGCGGCGGGTTCCGCGCCAGGGAACTGCGCGAGGCGGGGGTGCCGATTCTGGAGCTGGGAGTGCGGTCGCTGGTGTCGCCGTCGGCGGTGGCGGGCGCGCGGCGAATGGGGGCGTACCTGGCGCGCCACGAGATCGGGCTGGTGCATGCTTTCGACGTGCCGCTGGATCTATTTGCGGTGCCGGTGGCGCGGTGGTACCGGACACCCGTGGTGCTGTCGAGCCAGCGCGCGCATCGCGATCTGACGCCGGGGGTGAGGCGGCATCTGCTGCGGGTGATGGACCGGATTGTGGACGGAATTGTGGTCAATTCGCGGGCGGTGGCCCGCCAACTGGCGGAGCAGGACGGGGTGCCGGCTTCCATGGTGCGGCTGGCTTACAACGGGCTGGATACGAGTGTGTTCCGCCGGGAGGGGGAACGGGCGGCACTGCCTTGGGGCGAGGCGGCGGCGGTGATCGGGACAGTCTGCGCGTTGCGGCCGGAGAAGGGGTTACACATCCTGATGGAGGCTTTTCGGAAGGTGAAAGCGGCGCGGCGCGGGGTGAAGCTGGTGATTGTGGGGAGCGGGCCGATGCTGGCGGAGTTAGCGGCGGGCGGCGATGCCGATTGCCACTTCCAGCCGGCGGAGCGGAACGTCGCGCCGTGGCTGCGGGCGATGGACATTTTTGTGCTGCCTTCGTTGTCGGAAGCGCTGTCCAATTCGCTGATGGAAGCGATGGGGTGCGGTTGCTGCCCGGTGGCATCGGATACGGGCGGGAATCCGGAGCTGGTGAAGGATGGCGAGACAGGGCTGCTGTTTCCGGTGGGGGATGCGGAGGCTCTGGCGGAGCGGTTGGCGCTCCTGTTGGACGGGCCCGCGTACCGGCGCCGGTTGGCGGCGCAGGCGGCGCGGCGGATCGAAGAGCATTTCACGCGGGAACAAGCGGCGCGGGCGATGGGGGAGATTTACCAGGAGTTTCTAGCGCGTTAGTTCAGCGGCCGGGCAGGCCGGGCATTTGGGGACCCATCTGGGGCCCCATGCCGGGCATTTGTGGGCCCATGCCGGGGGTTTGGGGTTGTGTGCCCTGTTTCATTTTATCGGCGGGGGTTCCGCCGGCGCCTACGACGTTCGGATTGGGGATCTGCTTCTGCTTGGCCGGATCGTAGATGAACTCCCACTCCTGGTACAGGGTGCGGTCGTTGTAGACCTTCACGCCCTCGCCCTCACCATTGCTGGCCACGCCGGCGATGCCGCCGCCGATGGTCAGGCCTCCGGGATTGGCCTGCGGCATGCCATTCGGCCGGGGAGTGGTCAGGATGTTGCGGATCATGTCGGCTGCCGCGTTGCCCTGGCCGGCTACCGTGCCGGGCTGGGGAAAGCCGGGAGGATTGCCGTTCGATCCCGGTTGGATCGGATAGGGCGAGACTCCGCCCATTTGTGAATTGACCGGCGGTCCGGGCTGTCCGGGGAGGGTTTGGCCGGGATAGGTGGGCTGTCCGGGATAGCCGGGATTGGCGGGCTGGGATCCGGTGACCGATCCGCCGCCGACAAAGGAACTACCGCCACCTACGAAGGAACCACCACCGCCCACGAACGAGCTACCCGAGTTCGAGGCGGCGCCCGGAGCGGTCACGGTGCGGCTCGAGGGGATCCCAGGCATGCCGGGCATACCGGGCATACCGGGCATACCGGGCTGGCCAGGCATTCCCTGCTGTCCGGGGATGGTCATGCCGGGCGGCACATAGACGGGCTGGCCGGGTTGTCCCGCCACCGGTTGTCCGGTGATGGGGTAGGTGGTACCGGGAAGGGGGGACTGTCCGCTGTCCGGCCCCTGGCCCGGGAGGGGAGGCACGCCGGAGTTCTGCCCGCCCGACAGGCCGCCGCCGGGGAGAGCTGGGCCCGGCATGGTCGTGTTGGCGCCTTCGCTGGGGCGCCGGCGGTCGCGCACGCTCGGGGCGCCACCGCCCTGGGTCGGATTCTGCGAGCTGCCGAGCCCGGCCAACTCGCCGACGAATCCGTTGGGCGCCGCGGGCGCTTTGTCGCCGCCCGGGCCATTGGGCTTGGTCAACTTGGAATCCGTGAGGACGCCGGCCTGGATGTGGATCTGACGCCACTCGTCTTTTCCGGTCATCGGGTCGACGTAGCGGTGGCGCAGAAAGCGCTGATTCTGGAAGCTCTCCAGTTCCTTGATGTCGCCGGGATAGCGGTTGGCCTTCTTGACAAAAAGCTGGATGGCCCGCTTGTACTGCTCGCCGCGATCGATCAGCGTCTCCTCCTTATCGCGCTGCGACTGCATGGCAACGCGCGGAAGCTCCATATACAGGGTGATGGCCACCACGCTGGCCATCAGGAAGATGAGCAGCAGGGCAAAACCTCCCTGGTTCTTACGACGCAAATGCTTACGACGTACCACCGGCGTCCTCCGAGATCTTCACAGTTTGTTCGCGTTTGACATCGGTGTCTTCGATGACCACCGACTCGGCATTGATGCGCACGATTTTGTAGCGTTTTTTCACGGTCATGCCCTCGGTAGCGAGAATGATATCTTCGCCATCCAGGAAGAACGCGGTCTTCTTGCCATCGATGCGCTTGGTGGCAAGACCATAATACTTCATGGTGATGGGCGGGGGCGGCACGACCGGCGCCGGACCGGGCGGAGGGGGCGCTTCCTTGGGGCCCATTCTCTCCCTTACCTTGGGCACGATTTTTTGTTCCGGCCCGTCGAGAGTGGCGGCCACCAACTCCGCCTTGCCGAACTGAAACAGATTGCGCTGGCCGCCATCGAGTCTGACGCTTTGCACCTTGGCCAGGAGATCCAGGCGCAGGGTGGGATCGACGGTCAGCGGGTCGATCTGATCTTCCTTGCGTTTGGAGCGCAGCGAGGGATGAAACTCGTCGCCGCGGGAGCGGCTGGCGCCGCCCAACTGGCGCGGCGGCGCGGCCGGCTGGGACGTGGGCAGCGGCGCGGGAACGGGGGCGGGTGCCGCGCCCATGGCTTCGGCGGCGGCGCGTTCCCGCTCGGTGACGGCGGCCGATTTGGGCGCGACGGTGGGCGGGGAGGAATCGGACAGGACGTTGCTGTAGACAAAGTAGGCCGCCACCACGCCGAGCACGGCGAGCGCCCAGACCGACTTCTTGTTCTCGGTGCCGAGCTTCATAGTCCGGCTCCCGGTGGCGCGGTTGCGGGAGGCGCGGCATTTGGCGGAACCGCGGCGTTGTCCGGAGCCGGCGCGGCAACTTCCGGTTCCGGCAAACCCAATCCCTGTTCCTTCACGAAGGTGTCCACCTTCACCGTGACGTTGAGAATCTGTCCGGTCTGCTGCGGCGCCGCCACCATGCTCTCAATGATCAGGAAGCGCGGCGACTTGTCGACCAGGTTGACGAACTTGGAGAGCGCGGCGTAGGTTCCCTGGCATCCGGCGTTGATGGTCATCATGCCCAGCGTGTCGCTGCCTTCGATAAGTTCCGGGGTCCAGGTGGTGGGCTGGTAGGTGATGCCGGCGTCCTTGGCGATCTGCACCAGTTCGCCCTGGATAGTGGAGGTGACGACGCGCCGCTCCGTGAAGTACTTGGCCAGGAATTGATCGCCCTGGCTGCGCGCGGTCTCGACTTTTTCCACCAACTTCTTGTTCTTGGAGACTTGCTTCTGCAATTGCGCGAGTTGCTGTTGGAGGACGTTGCGGTCGCGGCGCAGATCGTCGGCGCCGCCGCCAAACGGCTTGAACGCAATCACGGCAGCCACCAGATTGGCCAGCAGGAGAACACCCAGAACCGCGCGCATGGCGACGCGGGGATCCTTCCACTTGAGTGCGGGGAGGCTAAAGTTTCTGAGCATAATTCACCGTAAAGCGATAGCGGTACAACGGCTCGGCCTGGGAAGGCGGCTGATAAATATTCTGGGTGACGCCGCCGAACAAGTCCGAACCCTCCAGCGCTTTGTAGAACAGGATCACCGGCTCGGGACCCTCCGAGCCTACTTGCAAGCTCAGGGTGACCTGATTGCGTCCGGTCACGTAGGGCTGAATATTCAGCATCTTGACGTTGGCCGGCATGGTTTTTTCCAGATCCGCGAGAATGCGCGTCCAACTGATTCCTTTGCGGCTGAGCAGGGTATTGAGGAAGACGCTGAGTTCCAGCACCTGGGCGTTCTCGGGTTTGCGGACTACGGCCTCGAAATCGGCCTGCTGTTTGCCGGCGGCGGCGATCTGGGAGCGCAGTCCGGCGACTTCCTTGCGCACGTCGGCCACCTGCGCGCTGTCGGCGTTGGCGAGCGTGATCAAGGCCGCGAGCGAGGCCACCAGCAGGGTGCCGACCGCGACCGAGGCCACCAGCATGGCGCGGTCGCGCCGGAAGGGTTGGCTAGCGAGATTGATGGGAATCTTCATTTCAATTGGGTCAATTATTTTTGGCGATGGACCGCAGATACCCCAGCAGTCCCGCGTTATTCTCCCCCGGGGCGCCGAGCGGCGAGCGCAGAGGTTCCACTTCCACGCCTAACTCCTCGGCGAAGCGGCTCTCCACTTCGGCGGTAGAGGCGCCAAATCCGCAGAGCAGCAACTTTTCGGCGCGGCGCCCCAGGTTGTCTTCGATGTACACGAAGGTGGGCACCAGCACGGCGGCGATATCCTCCATATCGGCGGAAGGCAATTCCAGGCAACGCACCAGCTTGAGCTGGATTTTGTCGCGCACCACCACGGTGAGCACGCGTCCAGTGAGCTTGGCCAGGACGCTGAGCCCGGCCTCGGGCGCCAGTTCCAAGGCGGCGAGGCAGGAGGTGGTGACCATGCCGGGATTCATCCCGGCGGTGCGGAAAGGCGATTCATAGCGCGAGACAATCTCCAGCGGGGCCAGGACCACCACCACGTCGGTCTTGCCCTTCTCGCCGTTCTGCGCCCAGTAGCTCAGGGCGGCGGATTCCACGTCGAAGGGCACGCTGCGCTTGAGGCGGAAGCGGATGAGCGAGGCCTGCTCCTTGGGGTCCTTGGGGAACGAGTCGAAATCCAGGACGGAAATGCGCGCGCTGAAATCGGGCAGAATCAGCGCGACATCGCGGCGTTTGCGCGCCGCCTGCGTGCCCGCCAGGCTGCGCACGGCCCTGACGAACTCGTCGGGATCGAGCACATTTTCCTTGAGGGGAGAGACGGCGAGCGTGCCGGGTTTGAGGGGCAGGAAATCCAACTCCGCGCGCGCGCCGATGCGGGCCGCGGCGATGCCGGCTTCGGTGATCTCGAACGCCATGGCGGGCGGCGCTTCCTGCAAAATCGATTTGAGCTTGTCGAGCATTACGCCTCAATAAACGTGACCTTGTTGATTTCCCGCAAGGTGGTGATTCCCAGGCGCATCTTTTCGACCGCCGATTCGCGCAGGAAGGTCATGCCGTCTTCCTTGGCGGCACGCTTGATCTCTGACGTGGGGCGCCGGTTCAAGATCATTTCGCGGATGCGGTCGGTGAGGTCGAGCAACTCGTGAATCGCGGAGCGGCCGCGGAAGCCGGTGCCGCCGCACTCGAAGCAGCCGGGACCTTCCATCAGGGGAACATGGCGCCATTCATCGGGGTTGAGCCCGCTTTCGACGAGCATCGAATCGGGATACTTGACTTCGCGCTTGCAGTGCTCGCAGATCTGGCGCACCAGGCGCTGGGCGAGGATGCAGTTGAGCGCGGACACAAAATTGTAGGGCTCGACGCCCATGTTGAGGAAGCGCCCCAGCACGTCCAAGACGTTATTGGCGTGCACGGTGGTGAACACCAGGTGGCCGGTGAGGGCGGAGTTGATGGCGATCTGCGCGGTTTCCTGATCGCGGATTTCGCCGACCATGATTTTGTCGGGATCGTGACGCAGAATGGAGCGCAGGCCGCGCGCGAAGGTGAGGCCCTTCTTCTCATTCACCGGGATCTGGGTAATGCCCTTGATCTGATATTCGACGGGGTCTTCGATGGTGATGATCTTGTCTTCGTCGTTCTTGATCTCGCTGAGCGCGGCGTAGAGCGTGGTGGTTTTGCCGCTCCCGGTGGGCCCGGTGACCAGCACCATGCCGTAGGGCTCCGCGATGTAGCGGCGGAACTTGACCAGGTCGCTTTCGCCGAAGCCCACCACGTCGAGCGAGAGTTTGTGGAACTTTTCGCTCATGGATTCCTTGTCCAGCACGCGCAATACGGCGTCCTCGCCGTGGATGGTGGGCATGATGGAGACGCGGAAATCGATCAGGCGGTTCTTATAGCGCACGCGGAAGCGCCCGTCCTGCGGGACGCGCTTCTCGGCGATATCGAGTTCGCTCATGACCTTGATGCGCGAGATGATGGTGGACTGCCAGTCCTTGGAGATGGGCGGCATGGCGTAGTGCAGCACGCCATCGATGCGGTACTTGATGGCCACTTCCTGATCGCGCGATTCGATGTGAATATCGCTGGCGCGGCGTTCCAGGGCGTTGAAGATGGTGGTATCCACCAGCTTGATGACCGGCGCGATGTCGGAATCCGTGGCGGTCAGCTTGTCGATGGAGAGGGTCTCATCCGAATCGCCGTCTTCGGCGATGACGTCGAGGGCGAACCCCTCGGTGACTTCCTCCAGCACGCGCTGCGATTGCTCGGTCTTCTTGAGCAGTTCCGAAATCTGCGAGAGGGTGGCGACTTTGACGCGCAGCTTCTTGTTGAGCAGCAGGGTCAATTCGTCGATCAGGTTGAGATTCCGCGGATCGGAGAGGGCGATATCGAGCGTGCCGTTCTGCGCGTGCAGCGGCACGAAATTGTAGCGGAACATGAGATCCACGGGGATGGAGCGGAAGAGATCGTGATCGATGCCCGCTTCCCGCAGATCGATATACTCGCAGCGGTAGCGCGCGGCAATGGCCCGCGCCTGCTCGGTCTCCGCCCCGGGTTCCGCTAATTTGGTTCTGTCCGTAGTCGCCATTGCAGTCAACTCAATCCTTATCGAATCGTGTCCGCCAGGGAGAAGATCGGCAGATACAACGCGATCAACACAAACGCCACGAAGCCACCCATCACGATCATGATCGCCGGTTCGATCAGCGAGAGGCTGGCCGCCATCTTGGTATTGACATCCTCTTCGAAAAACTCCGCCACGCTATTGAGCATGGCGGGCAGTGCGCCGGTGGATTCGCCGACCTCGATCATGTCGATCGCCAGCGGGGGAAAAATCTTGGATTGCCTGAGCGAGCCGGAGAGCGGCTGGCCTTCGCGCACGCTCTTGCCGGCGGCCTCCACGGCGCGCTGGAGCAGCGGGGTGCCGAGCGAATCGGCGGCGGTTTCCATGGCCTGGACCAGCGGAATGCCGCCGACCAGCAAAGTGCTCAAAATGCGCGCCAGTTGGGCCACCTGGTATTTCAGCCAGATCTCGCCCACCAGGGGCAGGCGCAGTTTTACGCGGTCCACCTTTTCCTTGGCCGAATCGCGCCGCACCCACCAGCGGAACAGAAAGACGGCGCCGACCAGCGCCCCCGCAAACAACACGATGTACTTCTGCGACGCGGTCCCGATGGCGATCAGGTAGACCGTCATGATGGGGAGTTTCGCCTGCATGCTGTTGTAGAGGTTGGCGAAGGTGGGCACCACGTAGGTGACCAGGAAGACCATCAACAGGGTCACCAGGACGATCAGCACGCACGGGTACATGAGCGAAACCATGACCTTCTTGCGCACCGCGAGCGATAGTTTCTGGTAGTTGACGTAGCGGTCCATGACTTCGGTGAGGCTGCCGCTTTTCTCTCCCGCCATGACCGAGGTGACGTAGATTTTGGGGAAAATCCCCTGCTGGCGGAAGGCCTCGCTGAGCAGGGTGCCCCCACGCACCTCGTCACGGACGGACTTCACGTAGGGTCCAAGCTTGGGATCGGTCAGGCGCTCGGCCAGCAGGTCCAAGGCCTTCAAGATGGGCAATCCGGCGCGGATCAGGGTGACAAACTGCTGGTTGAAGATGAGGAACTTCTCCAGGTTGATCTTCTTGCGTCCGCCGAGGAATCCTCCGCCGACGCCGCCGGAGCGGGGCTTGATGGAATAGATCAGGAAACCCTGCTGCGCGTACTTCTCGCGCAGTTCCTTCTCGGAGGCTGCGGTGGCCACCTGGTGGTGGATCTGGCCGCGCCCGTCTGCGTACTTAAGGACAAAATCAGCCATGGCTACTGCCCCGCCTCCACCAGATGAGCGCCCTTGGGCACCTGAAATTGGAATAACTTGGCGTCCAATGGGGGGTCCACCTTCTCCTCATCGAGGCGGAACTCCAGGACGGAGTGGTCGAAGCCGGTTACCTTGACCAGCTTGATGCGCTGGTCCGGGGCGACGAGGAATTCCACAGCGGAATAGGGCAGGTTGTCGGTCTTGGGTGCCGCCGTAATCCTCATGTCGGGGCCTTCCTGCTTCGCCTGTAGATTGCGGAACTCCTTCTGGAAGTCCAGTTTACCGAGGAGAAAGGCGAGCGGCGCACGCATGTCGTCGCTCTCTTTGAGCTTCATTTTCTCGGCGCGGTTTTCTAGCGGGGTGTAGAGCCAGAGGTATTTCCCGTCACTAACAAAGAGTTTGCCTTTGGGCTGATCGTAATCCCAGCGCATTTTCCCCGGTTTGCGCAGGACCAGCGTGCCGCTTTCTGTCCGCTTGGCCCGGCCGGGCGGCGTATAGTCCTCATGGAAAAGGACTTGGAGCGTTTTCGTCTGGTTGTAGCGGGTCTCCACGCGCTTGAGCAGCGCATCCAGCGCCGCGTCCCCGGCGAAAGCCGACACCGCGAGTAACCCTATCAGGAGCCGAAAAACCCTCACATCAGCTTAGACGCACGCCACCCTCCAAACGTGTAGGGCGAGTGTGTGGGGTTCAGTTGGCGAAAAAACAGTTTCTCGCAAAGACGCCAAGTTCGCCAAGAAAGGCCACCCTGAGGACGGTTATGGCTGCGGTCGCTGACGACGCATTTCGCGTAGGGTGGAGGGACAGTGAAAAGGAGAGCGGTCCGCCATGACGATTGAAATTCACAGACCGGAACTCGAAGCCCTCATCCGGGAGCGGCTGACCAGCGGAGCGTTCCAGGACGTCGAGGATGTCCTCATGCAGGCGCTGAAATCTTCACCGCCCGGTGAACCGGTTGCGCCGCGCAAACCCAAAAAGAATCTGGCCCAGTTCCTTCTGGAGTCCCC
>Ga0208079_1000921_pt1 | contig 15991 bp, 18 predicted proteins | sample NGESurdeep092012_5_FD_184474 | JGI IMG/M metagenome (GOLD analysis project Ga0208079, IMG submission 184474) | Arctic peat soil microbial communities from Barrow, Alaska - NGEE Surface sample 210-2 deep-092012 (SPAdes) | ecosystem: Environmental > Terrestrial > Soil > Wetlands > Peat ... | reverse complement strand
ACCCGCGCGGACCAGGGGGTCCGCCCCACAATTTCGGCGGGATTCGCAGCTTTGGCAAAAAGTATGCGGCATTAGGCGCTTTCGCCTGCCAACCGCGGACTCGATCAAGCGTTGGCAGGCGAAAGCGCCTGCCCCACGTCCACTCCGTCGGTCCATGGTTTTTCGCCCCAGTCAAAGGGGGGGTAGAATGGCCTTAGCGCGGACCATCCGCTTTCCTATCCACGTTTTCCATGTTTCGGCGTCATGTTTGGTAGGAAGCTAGTGGAAATCGCCGTTTGTAGACAGATGAGCGAAGTCGTGGAGCCCGGCCTGGAAGCGATAGACCGGCAAAACCGGTTTGTTTCTGAACACTTACGGCGGATCTTTGTGCAGATTTACCGGATTGTGGAAAACGTCGCGGACGCCCAGGATCTGACGCAGGAAACCTTCATCAAGGCGCTGCAGCACCAGGAGCAGCTCAAGGACGAACAGAAGGCCGCGCACTGGTTGTCGAGAATCGCCACAAACACTGCGATCGACTTCCTGCGGCGCAATTCCCGCGCCACGTTTTGTGAAATCGACGAGGCTCCCGAGAGCCACACCGAAAGCCCGGAACAGGAACTGCTGCGCAGCGAGCATCGCGAATACCTGGAAGACGGATTGCGTCTGTTGAGCCCGCGCGAACGGCAGGCATTGTTGTTGCGCGATGTGGAAGGCTTGCCAGCGGAGGAAGTCGCGAGCATACTGGATTGCTCGAAGGCCACGGTGCGTTCGCATATTGCCAACGCGCGCACCAAGCTGCGGCGATACATGGAAAGAAGGAAGCGGTAGCCCCATGAAACACCCGAGTCAGGAAGTTTTGGCATTGCACGCCGGCGGCGATCTGGGCTGGATGGCGCGGTGGAAGACCGCGCGCCACCTGGCGGGTTGCGAACGCTGCACCGCGGAAGTGGGCGCATTCGCCCGATTCCGCGAGACGCTGCCGCAACTGAACCAGATCCCCGAAGTACCGTGGAATCGCGTCGCGGCGGACATGCGCGCCAATATCCGCCTGGGGCTTGCCGCCGGCGAGTGCGTGCGGTCCAGCGACCGGCCATTGCGCGATTCCCCGCTGTTCACCGGCGCCCGCGCCACGCTGGCCCTGGCCAGCGTGCTGGCGCTGATGGTGACGGGTCTGATGCTGGAGGGTCCCGCGCCGAGCATGGCCAGCTCGAATGAGCCGATGGTGCAGGCCACGGTGAATGGAATTCAGAGCCGGTCCGGCGACCAGGCATTCGGGCTGATGCACTCCGGCGCGCGCAGCGTGACCTACACGGTAGGCGCGCAAGGAACCTTAGGAGCTCGTTACACGGACCCGGAAACGGGCAATGTCACGATGACGAAAGTATATGTGGAATAACGTGAAAGCACTGACCGCGGCAATCGTGTTCCTGGGTGCGACGAGTCTGCTGGCACAGGACGCCGCAATTCCGCCCGGGGCCGTCAACATCAATCTGCCCGACAATTCGCCGCTCGCGCTGAAATCGTTCACCATGGCCGATTCGCGCGCCACGGCGCGCGGCGCGGCGCTGGCGCTCGATCTGCACATGTCGGCGACACTGGTCAACAACAGCCCGCGTCGCATTCACGGCGTGACCCTGCGCGTAGTCGCCCAGGAAGTGACGCTCGGCGGCAAGGGCTCCGTCACCTATCCCAGCCTCAACGTGGGACCGGGCGAGACCTTCCAGGTGCGCATCGATATGCAGCTCATGCGCCCGTCGCAGGTCACCGGGGGGCCGCTGGTTCAGGTGGATCTGGACGGCGTGCTCTTCCAGGACCTGAGCTTCTTCGGCCCCGACCGCCTCAACTCGCGCCGCACCATGACCGCCTGCGAGAAGGAAGCGCAGCGCGACCGCGAACATTTCAAGCGCATCCTGGCGCAAGCCGGCAGAACTGGCCTGCAGCGCGAAATGCTGGAGAGCATGGCGCGCCAGAGCGAAGTCTCGCAACTCGCCGTCACCGTGAAGCGCACCGGCCGCGCCGTGACCAGCGCCGCCATCGCGCCCGAGCACGACGCCGAGTTCGCCTTTCTGGAATTCCCCGATTCCCCGGTGAAGCCGATGAACGGCTCGGCGCGGATCTCCGGCAACGAGGCGCGCACGCCGCGCATCGAAGTGCGCAACAGGAGCAACCGGCCCGTGAAGTATGTCGAGATGGGCTGGATTGTGAGCGACCCGTCGGGTAAACAGTACATGGCCGGATCGCTGCCGTCAGCCGATACCGACCTCATCCTGCCGCCCGGGCAGAGCGCCCGCCTCTTGCAGGAGACCACGCTCAGCTTCTCCGCCAAGGGCCAGCCCGTAAACGTGAGTAAGATGGTGGGCTTCGTCAACCAGGTGGAATTCGCCGACGGCAATATATGGGTGCCCAACCGGCAAAACCTGGACAACGCGCTGCTGCTGAAGGTGCTCCCGCCCTCCGCCGAAGAGCAGCGCCTGACCGACATCTACCGCAAGCGCGGCGGCCTCGACGCGCTGGTCGCGGAGTTGAGCAAGTTCTAAAAGGAAAGCAGTTTCGCGCAAAGAACGCAAAGAGCGCAAAGAAAAACCACAGGGCTTTCTTGGCGCTCTGTTCTTTGCGCCCTTTGCGTTCTTTGCGCCAAACTATGTTTTACTAGCCTATGTTTCAAAATGCGCGGCTGGACCGCTTGTTTGCGGGGGCCGGCGGGCGCCGATCGGGCGAACGCGAAAAGGCCCACCGGGAGAAGCGCAGCGATGCGCTACCCAGTGGGCATTTCTTAGTGCCAAACTGAGAACTATTCGAGCGGCCGGTCTCCGCGGAATCCGCTATCGCCGGCTGAGCGAGTGCACGGCAGCCGGCATTCCCTAAACCGAGAGAAGACGGCCGAAAAACGACCGATAGCGGCGCAGCGCAAGGCGGAGATTCTCGGTCGATACAACGCTCTCTCCGCGATCCAACTGCCCCTCAAGTTTCGACCGTTCATCCGCAAATATCTCCGCCAGGCGCTTCATCGTCCCGGCGACCAGATTATCCGCCTGCTCCACCGCGCGGCGGGGTTCATCCACAAAGCCAGCCTGGATCGCATCCCAGCGAACGCGAAACTCCTGCGCCTCGCCGGGCGAAAAGAGCGGCGTCGCCTGATCGTCAGTGGCCACAGTGGTTGCAACTCCTGCAGGTGCGGCGTCCGGTGGCCGCAGCTCAAGGTCTTTCTTCAACGCCGTTCGCTTGCCGGCGTCAGCCAAAGCCGCGGTTGTGAGTCCCGCATATTTCTGGTCTTCTTCTTTTTTATGTTCTTCGTTCATCATAGGATCCTCCCCATTTTGTCTACTGCGCTCTCACTGCCATCGCGCTCATGATTAAGCCTTCGCTCGGGGCATCTCCGGTTCGCTGATCAGCTCCTCGAAAAGCGTCCGGTAATGAACCATTGCCTGGCGCAAGTCTTCGGTGGTGGCCTGCCCCCGCGTCTGCCGAAGCGCGACCTCGTGAGCCGCTCGGTAGTTTTCCAGAACCAGCGGATGATCCACGGAGATATCTGCCGCCCGCTGTTCAAAGTCACTTACCGGATAGCCCCGCGTGGACATCACATCACCCAGCAGTTGGTCCGCTTCGGTTACGGCGCCGGCGGGGCCGTCAACGAAGTGCGCCTGGACCCGGTGCCAGGACTCTACGAAGCGCGCACGATCGCCTGCCGCGAGCGGACGGACGTGAAACCCCTCGACGCGTTGTGTGCGCTCTTCCAGCTTGGCTTCCGCATGCCGCTGGTCGCCGCCTTTCTGCACGGCGCGATCGTATTCAGCGTCACCGAACTGAGTGCGCAGTCGTACAGTCCGGCGCTTCCGGTACGAAAGGAACGCGACGATACACGCAGCGGCTACCACGACGAGAGCAATGATTAAGACTAATTCTGTTGTGCTTACCGTTGTTATACTCATGATCTTCCTTTACTTTCCAGTACCACTTCCTCTGTGCAGCCCAGAACCGCCGGGTAGAGCGGAACGAGACCGTAATTCCCCACTCCTGTCCAACACGTTTCAGCGCCACCTGAGCGGGGGGCATCAGGGGCGAGGGTGGGCCGACTCCTGAGCAAACTGGATGCGGCTCTCATCAAAGAGGAGCTTCACGAGAGCGTAAAATACGCCGTCAAGAATCACGTCGTCACATACGACATCGGTCGATCTCCCTCCAGAGCATGTGAAGGACCGAATGTCTCTGTACGGAATATTCCAACGCGGCTAACCGCCGAATGCTCAGACGGCGGGGCACCTTGATCCGTGGAGGCCCTCAGACTGGTAACGATATATGGTCATGTGACCGAGGATGGTCAAAGCAGGAGGAGGCACTCCGCACGGATGCGGCGGCCGTCGTGCTGAACCTGCTTCATGACGCAGGCTCTGATGGCGGTGGTGCATGGCGGGGCGGGGGTGGACGCTGGGATGGCCATCTTGCGCGGCTGAAGCGCCGTGTACACTGAAGAGACAGGGTGCACCCCCACGGACACAGTCACGGACACGCACACGCGACCGGAAGCATTCTGCGTTGGTCGCTGGTGGCCACTACTGCGTTCGTTCTGGTGGAGCTGGTTGCCGGGTTCCAGGCGCACTCGCTGGCGCTCCTGTCCGATGCGGGCCACAATTTCACGGACGCCCTGGCACTGGGCCTGGCGTGGGCCGCGTTCTACCTGCAATCCAAGCCGGCGGACGAGACCAAGACCTACGGCTACCATCGGGCCAGCGTGCTCTCGGCGTTCGTCAATGCGCTGACGCTGGTGGCGCTCTCGGTGTGGATTCTCTACGAGGCCGTGTTGCGGCTGCGCGCTCCGCAACCGGTGCATGAGACCATCATGATGGCGGTAGCGGGACTCGGACTGGCGCTGAACGGCTCCATCATGCTGGCGTTGCGCGCGGCCAGCCGCAACGATATCAATATCCGCAGCGCCTTCGTGCACATGCTGGGCGACGCGCTGGGCTCGGTGGCGATCGTCCTGGGCGCGGTGGCAATCCGCTACACCGGGTGGGTGCGGGTGGACCCGGGCCTGTCGATTCTGATTGCGTTGTTGATTGTGTGGACGGCGTGGGACATCATCCGCGAATCGCTGAATATCCTGCTGGAGGGGCTGCCGCGCGGCATCCAGCTTACGGACGTGGCGCGGGCGATGGGCAGCGTGGAGGGCGTCCTGGGGGTGCACGATCTGCACATCTGGAGCCTGGGGTCGAGCACGCACGCGCTGAGTTGCCACGTGCTGATCGAGGATGTGCCGCCTTCGGCCAGCGATACTATTTTGCGCAGCCTGAACGCGCTGCTGGACCGGCAATTCGGCATCGCGCACACCACCGTGCAGTTCGAACACGTGAGCTGCGCGATTTCGGAAAACGGCTGCGCGATTCCCGTGAACGAGCCTCACGAGCATACGCATCCACACGATCATTAGGCCGGGAGACCAACGGGAATGCCGCTGAAACACGAATCGCTCTCGCAGATGGCGCTGTTTGCGGGATTGAGTGAAAGCGAGATCCAGGCGCTGGCGCAACGCGCCGTGGAGCGCCGGTTCGCCGCGGACGAAATGCTGTTTTGGGAAGGCGAGCCGTGCACGGGTATTTTCCTGCTGACCGAGGGTAGCGTCAAGATTTTCAAAACCTCCGCGGCCGGCCGCGAGATGATGCTCTCGCTGGAGACGGCGCCCTCTAGCGTGGCCGAACTGCCGTTATTCGACGGCGGACCCTATCCGGCGTCGGTTCGCGCGGTGGGGCCGGTAGCGGCGCTGTTCATCAACAAGAGCGATTTCCACCAGGTCTGCCGGCAGTTCCCGGATGTGGCGCTGAAGCTGCTGGCGGTGGTGGGACGGCGCCTGCGGCATCTGGTGGGCGTGGTGGAGTCGATGACGTTCGGCAGCGTCACGCAACGTCTGGCGCGGATCCTGCTGGATATCTCCCGGCAGGCCGGCGCCGACGAGTTCGATCTGACACTGACCCATCAGGAACTGGCGTCGCGATTGGGCACGGTGCGCGAAGTGGTGTCGCGCAACCTGGCGCGTTTCCGCGCGGAAGGTGTGGTGCAGATTCAGGGACACCAGTTGCGCATACTGGATCGCGCGAGCCTGGAACGCGAAGCCGAAGCGCAGGGGTGATCCCGTCAACACGAGGCGACCGTGAGAATATGTGAAAAAATAGGTTGGCAGGCGAAAGCGCCTGCCCCACACGTGGGACAGGCGCTTTCGCCTGTCAAGTGCGGAGTCTCAGCAGCGCCCCACTACAATGAAATCAGTGGCGAAACATTTGCTCCTGTTTGCGGCGACTACGGGGTACCAGATCCGCGTGTTTGCGGATGCGGCGCGGCGGCTGGGGGTGGAGGTCACCCTGGCGACGGATCGCTGCCACATCCTCGACGACCCGTGGGGCGACCGCGCCCTCGCGGTGAAGTTCGATCAGATTGCGGAATCGCTGAAGGCGCTTCACGGCTTGCGCGTGGATGGGGTGGCGGCGGTGGGAGACCGTCCGGCGGTGCTGGCGGCCGCGGCGGCGGAGATGCTCGGCGTGCCCTTCCACCCTCTGGCGGCGGCGCTCGCCTGCCACGATAAATTCCTCTCGCGCCAGTTGTTTCAGGCGGCGGGGATGCGCGTGCCGGCTTTCTTTCGCGCCAGCCTGTCGGATGATCCGGCGGCGCTGGCCGCGCGCGCGCCGTATCCTTGCGTGTTGAAGCCGCTGGGACTTTCGGGGAGCCGGGGCGTGATCCGCGCCAACCATCCGGCCGAGTTCGTGGCGGCGTTCCGGCGGATTGCGAAGATCGGCGAGCGCGATTTGCAGGTGGAGAGCTACATTCCGGGGCGCGAATTCGCCGTCGAGGGTCTGATGACGGGCGGAAAACTCCAGCCCATCGCCATCTTCGATAAACCGGATCTCATGGAGGGGCCGTTTTTCGAGGAGACGATCTACGTCACGCCCTCGCGCGAAACGGCGACGGTGCAGGCGGTGCTGATCGAGACTACGGCGCGGGCGGCAGCGGCGCTCGGCCTGCGCCATGGGCCGGTGCATGCGGAGCTGCGCTACAACGATGAAGGCGCGTGGATCCTGGAGGTGCATGCGCGGCCCATCGGCGGGCTGTGCGCGCGGGCCATCCGGATGGCCGACGGGATTCCGCTGGAGGAGATGATTCTGGTGCACGCGCTGGGCGGCAACGTGTGGATGGCGCAGGTGGACGGGCCGGCGTCGGGTGTGATGATGATTCCGATTCCACGCCAGGGTGGAATCTATCAGGGGGTGGAGGGAAGCGAGTGCGCGTTGGCGGTGGCCGACATCGAGAGAGTCATCATCACGGCGACGGAGGGACAGTTGCTGGTTCCGCTGCCGGAGGGGTCCAGCTATCTGGGGTTCATTTTCGCGCGGGGGGAGACGGCAGAGGCTGTGGAACTTGCCTTGCGGCGGTCGCACGCGGAACTGCGGTTCCACATTGCGACAGCGCTGGAAACGTTCAGGCCTTCGATTTAGGCGCCACGAAGTCGGGCGGCAACTGCGCGCCCTCGCCGAAGAAATACTTGTCCATCTGTTCGAGGAGGAATTCCTGGGCTTGCGCGGTGCCGAGATTGAGCCGGTACTCGTTCATGAGCATCTTCATGTGCTCGACCCACATCTTCCATGCTTCCTTGGAGACGCTGTCGTAGATCTTCTGCCCCAACGGATGGCCTTCGAACGGAATTTCGTCCAGTCCCTCCATCTCCTTCTGGAACTTCACGCAGAAGACCTTGCGCGCGCCCGGCCGGATGGCATTGTCGATCTGGTTGAAACTGCTTCCACCGCTTCCACATCCCATGCATTAAGGATAGCCCAAAGAATGCCCCCAGGAATGGGGGCATGGCAGCCTAATAGGCTACGCTACGGTGCAGGGGGGAAGCCCACGCCGATCAGGACCATGCCGAGGGCGCGCCGATCGCCAGGGGCGGTGAAGGTCCGGTCGACGCGGATTTCCACGGTCGTGCCCTGGAGCGGTTCGGCGGAGGTGAGCGTGTAGTGCCCTGGTCCCGGGTAGGTTTGGGAAGCGATTTCGCGGCCGTCCAGCAGGAGCGTCACCTGGCGCGCCTTGGCGTTCGGTGGAAGGTAAAACTCGGCACGGAGGTTCTTGGGAACGGCGGGGCTCTTGAGGATTACAACTCCGGCTTGGGACATCCAGCGATCGGCGGGGAAGATGCCGCTGACCACCTGCTCGGCGGCTTCGGGGGCGCTGATGGTCAGGTATTCCTGCGTGGCATGGCGCTCCATGACGAGCCGCGCCATCACCCGGTCGACGGGGCCGGTGGAGATGCCGAACGGGAGGTAGCCTTCATCCACGGTGGAGTATCCCGAGTGGGAATTCAGTCCGATGAGGCGCAGCGGAAGTGTGGCTTGGATGTTGGCGCTAGAGAGCAGCGAAAGCGGCGCGGTGAATTCCACGTTGTGGCCGAGTTCGCTGCTCACGATGATATCGCCCGGCCGCACGTGCTGGCCCTTGCGGGCGGGCAGGGCGTGGTCGCTTTCCAGGTAGTATCGCAGGCCCCAGTCGTTGTCCACCCACACGCGGTGCCCGGCGGACGGGGCGCGCAGCGAGGCGGCGAACGCGCGGTAGCCGTCCCAGTGCTGGTAATTGACGGTGGCGAGAGAGACCGCGAGAGAGAGTTGCACGGCGAAGGCGGGGGCGAGCCATTTGGTGGGGAGGCGCGAGGCGAGGATGGCGACCGGCGCGGCCATGGGCAACAGGTAGCGGGCGGAACCGGAGAAGAAGATGGCCAGGGCGCCGGCGAAGAAGATGCCCATCCAGGCGAGCAGGAAGAGCGTGGCGGGGTCGCGGCGTTTCCGCCAGGCGAGGGCCGCGGTGGCGGGCACCAGGGCGGGAAAGACGATCCACCAGATGTGGATGAAGAGCATCAGCGCGTTCTGGAGTTTGTGCTGGATCGCCTGGAACGCGTAGGTGGAGAAGTACTCGGCAAGTTTGCCCGCCGGCATGGTCCCGGTGGTGAGGCGGGTGAAAAGTTGCCAGGCGATGAGCACGAGCAGGGGCGTGAGGAGGGTGGCATAAAGTGGGACAGGCCTCCCGGCCTGTCTTTGTGTTCCACATGCCGACAGGCCTGGAGGCCTGTCCCACTGCACAAGGCGGAGCCTTATGCCACAAAACAGAATCGGGAGCAGGAACACCGATTGATACGCCATCATCGCAGCCGCCGCCATGGCGAGCGCGGCAAGCATCAGACGGCCGGATAGAAAGAGCGCGATGGACGCCATCCAGAAGGCCAGGAAGGGGAGATCGGCTTCGAGCGAACCGCCGTTGACGACAAACGCCGGCACCGCGATGAAAAGCAGCGTGGCCCACAGCGGGCGCTCCGAAAAGCGGCAGGCTAGCCGCCACATGGCCCACACCGCGATCATCGAAAACACGATGTACGCGGCGTGAAACGGTACCTCATAAACGTCGCCGAAGAGGAGAATTAACCCGGCGAGCGGCCACGCGTTGCCCGGCGGGTGCGAGTGGCCGCGCAGATCCACCTGGTCGCCGAGGAAGACGTATTTCACGTCGCTGGGATGCAGCGGGTCGACGAGCGCGTGCTGCGCCTCCGTGATATAGATGTGGTCGTCGCCCTGAATCGCCTGATTGAGGAACGGGAGCCGGATGAGCAGCACCAGCCCCAGGCACAGCAGCAGGGATTTGCGGTCTACGCGGGCTTCCATCGCAACACCGGCTTGCGCGCGGCGGTGACTTCATCCACGCGGCTGGTGCGGGTATTGTAGGGCGCGTTCTTCACCATTTGCGGGTCGGTCTCGATCTCATGCGCGATGGAGATCATGGCGTCGATGAAGCTGTCGATTTCGAGCTTGCCTTCGGTTTCGGTGGGCTCGATCATGAGCGCGCCGTGGACGATCATGGGGAAGCTCACGGTGTACGGGTGGAAGCCGTAGTCGATCAGGCGTTTGGCGATGTCGCCGGTGCGTACGCCGAGTTTCGCCTGCCGGGCGTCGCTGAAGACCACCTCGTGCATGTTGGGCGATTGGTAGGGCAGATCGTAGTAGGGTTCGAGGCCCTTGCGGATGTAGACCGCGTTGAGCACGGCATCCATGGTGGCGTTGCGCAATCCGGGACCGCCATGCGCCTGAATGTAAGCCAGGGCGCGGACCAGCACGCCGAAGTTGCCGTAGTAGGCTTTGACGCGGCCGATGGAGTGCTTGCGCTTGTAGTCGAAGGCCAATTTCTTGCCTGCGCGCTTGAGGCGCGGGGTGGGCAGAAACGGCTCCAGCACCTTCTTGACCGCGACCGGGCCCGCGCCCGGACCGCCGCCGCCATGGGGCGTGGAGAAGGTCTTGTGGAGGTTGAGGTGCATCACGTCGACGCCGAAATCGCCGGGGCGCGCGATGCCCACCAGGGCGTTCATGTTGGCGCCGTCCATGTACAGCATGGCGCCTTTCTTGTGCAGGATTTCGGCCACGCGGACGATGTTGTTTTCGAAGACGCCGAGCGTGTTCGGGTTGGTCACCATCAGGGCGGCAACGTCGCTGGTCACCAGTTGTTCCAGGGCGCTGAGGTCGACGCCGCCGGTCTCGCTGGACTTGATGCTCTCCACCGCGTAGCCCGCGATGGCCGCGCTCGCCGGGTTGGTGCCGTGGGCGGAATCCGGGATCAGGATCTTCTTCCGCGGGTTGCCGCGCTTTGCGAGCAGCGCGCGAATCAAGAGGATGCCGGTGAGCTCGCCGTGCGCGCCGGCCGCGGGTTGGAGCGTGACCGCGTCCATGCCGCAGATCTCGGCGAGGGCCGCTTCCAGGCGCGCCATGACTTCCAGGCAACCCTGCGAGAGCGACTCGGGCTGATACGGATGCGCCCAGGCGAGGCCTTCGGTGCGCGCCACCACTTCGTTGATCCGCGGGTTGTACTTCATGGTGCAGGAACCCAGCGGATACATGCCGTAATCGATGGCGTAGTTCCAGGTGGAAAGGCGCGTGAAGTGGCGGATGGCTTCCACCTCGCTGACTTCGGGGAAGCCTTCGATTTCCTGGCGCACGTTTTCGGCGCCGAGCGCAACGGCCGCGTCCACCGCGGGGACATCGAGCTCGGGGAGTTGGTAGGCTTTCTTGCCCGGCGAACTGCGCTCGAAGAGGAGCGCTTCATTTTGGGAGAGGTGGGACGTGACCTTCTTGATCATGCCAGCACCTCCGCGAGCGCGTCCATATCCGCGCGTTTGGTCATTTCGGTGGCACAGAGCAGCATGGAATCGGCCAGTTCGGGGTAGAAGCGGCCCAAGGGCAGCCCGCCGACAATCTTTTTCTTGAGCAACGCTTTGTTGATCTCCCCGGGCGATTTGCCCTCGGCCCGCACCACGAATTCGTTGAAGAATTTTCCGCTGAAGCGCGGCTTCCATTTGCCCGCCAGGTAGTGCGCCTTGGCCAGGTTTTGTTCGGCCAGTTCGCGCAGGCCCTGCTTGCCGTAGACCGTCATGAAGACGGTCGCCATGAGGGCGATGAGCGCCTGGTTGGTGCAAATGTTGGAGGTCGCCTTTTCGCGGCGGATATGCTGCTCGCGAGTGGAGAGCGTCAGGCAGAAGGCGCGATTGCCGCGCGAATCGGTGGTCTGGCCCACCAGCCGGCCCGGCATCTGCCGGATATATTTCTCCTTGGTCGCGATGATGCCGGCGTACGGTCCGCCGTAGCTCGGAGAGATGGCGAAGGATTGCAGTTCGCCGGCCACAATATCCGCATCGGCGGGCGGTTCCAGCAGGCCCAGCGAGACGGCCTCGGTGAATACTACTATCAGCAACGCGCCGTGCCGGTGGGCGATTTCCGCCGCCGCCTTCACCTGCTCCACGATGCCGAAGAAATTCGGCGTCTGGATGATGACCGCGCCGGTGAGAGAGTCCATCTGGCGCTCCAGGTCTTCCAGATCGAGGTTGCCGGATTCGGCCCCATAGCCGAACTCCGCCACCGGCATGCCTTGATTTTTGGCGTAGGTGGCGAGCACTTCGCGGTACTCGGGGTGGACGCTTTTGGCGACGAGCACGCGGCCCTTGCCGGTGGCGCGCACCGCCATCATGGCGGCCTCGGGGACGGCGGTGGAGCCGTCGTACATGGAAGCGTTGGCCACGTCCATGCCGGTGAGCTGGCAGATCATGGTCTGGAATTCGAAGATGGTGGTGAGCGTGCCCTGCGCGATCTCGGCTTGATAGGGCGTGTAGGAGGTGAGGAACTCGCCGCGCGAGACCACGGTATCCACCAGCACCGGGCGGAAATGATTGTACACTCCCGCGCCGAGGAAGCTGGCGTAGCCGGTGGCGCACTCGGCCGCGCGGTCGCGGAAGTACTGGACGATCTCGTATTCGGAGATGCCCGGCGCCAGATTGAGCGGCCGGTTCAGCCGCACCGCTTCGGGCAGGTGGGCGAACAACTCTTCAGGCGAGCTTACGCCGCAAGCGTCCAGCATGGCGCGGCGCTCGGATTCGGATTTCGGAAGATAGCGCAACTACTTTTCGGCTCCTACATAGCTCTGATAGTCGGCAGCCGACATCAGATGCTGAATCTCTTCCACGTTGCTCAGGCGGATTTTCACCAGCCAGGCGTCGCCGTGGGGGTCCGTATTCAGCTTCTCCGGCGCATCGGCCAGGGATTCGTTGATCTCGGTGATCTCCCCGCTCACCGGCGAGTAGATATCGGAGACGGCCTTGACGCTCTCCACCGAGCCGAGCGATTTTCCCGCGTCGACTCTGGTTCCCACTTTGGGCAGGTCCACGTAGACGATGTCGCCCAGTTCCCGCTGCGCGTGGTCGGTGATGCCCACGGTGCCGGCGTCGCCATCGGCGAGCACCCACTCGTGTTCCTTGGTATACCGGAAGTTTTCTGGATACATGTTTATTTCGCTCGTTTATAAAACGGAGTTTCCACCGTCACCGCATCCACAGGCTGGTTGCGGATCATTACTTGAATTTTGGTTCCGGGGACCGATTGCTCTGTCGGAAGGTAACACAATCCGATGTTCTTGTTTAAGGTTGGTGAGGGGCCGCCACTGGTGACCCAACCGGCGGGGGCGCCGTCGAGGAAGACTTCGTAGCCGTCGCGGCCGATTCCGCGGGCGCGCATTTCAAAGCCGATGAGCTTGCGCCGGATGCCGCTCTCCTTCTGCTTGAGCAACGCGTCGCGTCCTACGAACTCGCCCTTGTCGAGTTTGACGATCCAGCCGAGATCGGCTTCCAGCGGCGAGATCGAGGCGTCGATTTCGTGGCCGTAGAGCGCCATCTTGGCCTCCAGCCGCAGGGTATTGCGCGCGCCCAGCCCACAGGGTTTAATACCGAATTCGGCGCCGGCGTCACACACCCGCTGCCACATCCGTTCGGCATACGCCGGCGGGACGTAGATCTCGAAACCGTCCTCGCCGGTGTACCCGGTATGCGCGATGCGCGCAGGCGTGCCAGAGACTTCGCCGTCGGTGAACCAGTAATACTTGATGCCGCTGAGATCCACCGGCACCAATTTTTGCAGGGTCGCCCTGGCTTTGGGCCCTTGGATGGCGATCTGTGCGTAGCGCTCGCCGTTGTTCTCGACGACGGCGTCGAAATGGTTTTGGGCGACGATGTGCTCGAAATCCTTATCCTGATTGGAGGCGTTGACGCAGAGGAAGTAATGATCGTCGGCGACCTTGTGGACCAGGATGTCGTCGACGAAGCCGCCGTGCTCGTACAGCAGGCCGGAGTAATGCGCCTGGCCGAGTTTCAGTTTGTGGACGGCGTTGGTGGTGACGTAGTCGGTGAGGTTGGCGGCTTCGGGACCACGAATCTCGATCTCGCCCATGTGGCTGACATCGAAGACGCCGGCCGCGTGGCGCACGGCGTTGTGCTCGTCGATGATTCCGGAATATTGGACGGGCATGTCCCACCCGCCGAAATCCACCATCCTGGCGCCGAGGGCGCGATGGACAGAGTTCAGGGGCGTAACGCGGAGAGCGGGCGCGGCTGGCATGAAAATCCAGGCTAACAGCACCGGAAGGGGGTGTCAATTCAGCGGGCAGTGGGACAGACCATCGCTGCGTGGTCTGTCATTCCCGGCTAAAGCACGGCAGTTCGACAGACGACACACAACGATCGTCTGTCCCACTACCTGGAAACTCCTGGCTTAAGCGCCGACCGCCATGGCCGGTTGGACTACTAGGGGTCGAAAAAACCGTGGGGCATGGAACGGCTGGAAGCGGTATCCGATGCCGAAAATGGTCTCGATGTACTGATCGGCATAGCCGCCCAGTTTCTTGCGGAGGCGGCGCACGTGGACGTCGAGGGTGCGCGTGCGGATTTCGGGGCTGTAGCCCCACACCTGCATCAAAAGCGCTTCGCGCGGGATGATTTCGCCCGCGTGCTGCACCAGTAACGCCAGTAAATCGTACTCCTTACGGGTCAACGTCATGCGTTCGGAGTCGAGTATCACAGCCTGTTGAGTGAAGTCCATCGCGAGGTGTTCGTCGCGATACGGCATCACTTGATAATTGTTCCCTGCTTGAAGCATTCCCATGCGCCCTCCTTGAATAGGCGTCTATAAGTAATGCTACGAGCGAGCGTATATAAGGTGATGGCGAACATGTAAAAACATTGTAAAAAGGGGCGGAGGGCTCTTGCCTATTCGACAGGATATGGTCCCGGATTGGCCACGCGCAGCTCTTTTTCATGCATGTCGAAGGCGCGCACGGTGTAGCGGACGGCGCGTGCGGAATCGGCCATTTCGGAGTGGAAGACGCCTTCCCGTCCGGCTGCCAGGGTATCTTCGTCGATGATGGCCTTCTGGCTGGTCACGACTTCTTTCTCCGGCGAGCGGAAATCGAAGACGATCACCAACCCGTGCAGCGGCTTTTCGCCGGTGACCCGGACCTTGCCATCGACCGAGATTTTGGCGGCTTCGCGCACGGCTTTGGTTTCCAGAATCTGGACGTCCGCCGGTTTCCTGGCTTTCTGCTGCGCGGCCGCGGCGAATAAAGCGAGGCACAGCAATACGATGGTCGAGACCCTCATGCGCCCCAGTGTATCAGGTGGGTTCGGGCAGTTGGGGGCCATGTTTGCGTGACGATTCGGTAGTGCGGGTCAATCGGTATGGCTTGCCGGGAGCGCCCGAATTCGGATGTTCCGGCGCGTGACTACCCCGAAAAGGCCCGCCCAGTCCGGCCGGGCGCGTACTGCGGCAAGGACGAGTGGGGCTATTTCGACCGGGTCCTGCGGCGTAATGCGAAACAGGAGTATGCCGCATGAGGCGGGTAATGCCGCTTTGAAGGCCAACTCGCCGAAATCCTTGTCGAAGGTGAGGAGTGTCCGGTTCTCCGCCGCGCAAAGCTGAAGCACGTATCGATCGCTTGCGCTGGCGTGGGTATCACCGCTCCACACAACGTCAAAACCAGCGTCGCGGAGAACTTCAACCGCCAGACGAGGGAAATTCTCGTCCGCCAGCAACTTCATGCCGGTTCCAGCGGGAAGATCTTTTCTGAATGGAGCAGTTCGCTGGCGTAGCCCAGGCAGGCCTGGATGTCTTCGGGAGTCAGATGGGGGTAGTTCTCCAAAATCTGCTCACGGGACCAACCCGCGGCTAGAAGGTCAACCACCCACTCCACCGAAATTCTCGTACCGCGCACCACAGGCTTGCCCACCAGAACCGCAGGGTCAATTACGATGCGATCTTGCCAAGGCATACCCTCAGACTACCAGAAGGCTGGTGCGGGGGCACCCCTTCCCACACCGGACTACTCCTTCCCGGTTGCCGTATGACATAATGTGAACTCTCTCCAATAACTTGCGCACCGTTCCAGGCGGAAGGAGAATCTTCATGAAAGACATCAGTCTGAGCAGGCGGGCGGTGATGTTGGGCGTGGCTGCGCTTCCCATTGTGCGGCAAGCCGCCGCCCAGGCACGCCCCAAACCCGTCGTGGTGTCGAGTGCCAACGCGTTCAACGGCGGCATCAACTGCTGCGCCAAGGCCATGGAGCTGATCCAGGGCGGCGGCGACACGCTGGACGCGGTGATCGCCGGCGTCAATATCGTGGAACT